>OMEV01001205.1_pt1 | contig 11438 bp, 8 predicted proteins | sample 1645491 | NCBI WGS metagenome assembly OMEV01 (sample SAMEA103958122, study PRJEB25191) | human gut metagenome | biome: human-associated habitat [ENVO:00009003]; feature: intestine environment [ENVO:2100002]; material: feces | place: Germany | collected 2013/2015
TCCTGCCCGATGATGCCCTGCTCCTTGGCGATGGTCTGCTCGGTAAAATAGGGGTGCCCTACCATGCCCAGCAGCACGTCCAAGCTTTCGTCCAGCTGCTGGGTGGCGGTGAACAGGTAGCAGGTGCGGTCAAAGCTGGTAAAGGCGTTGGCGTTGGCACCGGTCTTTGCGTACTTGGCAAAGGCATCGCCGTCCTCGTCCTCGAACATTTTGTGCTCCAGAAAATGCGCCACACCCGCCGGCAGATGCACCGTTTGCCCGTTCAGGCAGAAATCCCGGTCGATGGAGCCGAACTTGGTAGCATAGATCACATGGGTGCTGGAATAGCCCGGCATGGGGCGCACCAGCACCGTCAGGCCGGAGGGCAGGGTCTGCCACTGGTCGGCCACGGTCTTTTCCAGCAGGGTCTGGTTATTCTGCGGCATGGGCAGCATCCTCCTTTGTAAGCAGATAGCTGACCGAGAGGGTCAGGCGGCGCAGGATATCCCGCACCTCGTCTTTGGTCACGGCGCGTAGAGCATTCCGCGCCTGCTCCGGGCTCTGGATGGGTGCAGCGCTGTTGGCACCGGCGCGCAGCACCTCGATGTAGTACCAGCTTTCGATGCCGCCAAGGCTGTCCTCTACCCCGTTCATGCCGCTGAGCAAGCCCCGGCGGCAGTCCTCAAATTCCTCGTCGGTGATAGGGCCGGTGCACAGGTCTGCAAGTTCCTTCAAAATGGCCTGCTCTGCGCGGGCGGCATCGGCGTGCTCCACACCGCTGTTCACCGCCATGCTGCCGGTAAAGCTTTGGAAGGAGGAGGAGCAGTAGTAGCACAGATGGTCCCGCTCCCGCACATTGAGGAACAGGCGGCTGGTCACGCTGCCGCCGTACAGCGCCATGGCAAGGCGCACTGCTGCCAGCTGCTGCGGCTGCATGGGCTGCCCCAGTGTGAACAGCATACACAGCTTTGCCTGCACCATATCGTAGTTTTCGGTCTTATGCACCGGTGCAATGGCAGGCATGGCCATGTTTTCCACCAGCGGCAGCGGGGCGCGGTCGATGCAGACAAGCTCTGCCAGCAAAGCATCCCGGATGGCGGCGGTCTGGGCGGCGTCGCAGCCCAGCACCAGCAGCTCGATGTTGGCGGTGCGCAGCATCTGCTGATAAGCGGCGGTCAGCATGGCCGGGGTAAGACCGTCCACCTCTTCCAGATAGCCCTCCTGCCGCACGCCTGCCGGGCTGTCACCAAAAAACTCCCGGTTGGCCTGATGCAGGCAGTAGATACGTTTATCGTTGATTTCATCCTCAAGGCCCTTTTTCAGCATCTGCTTTTCAATGCTGACGGCCTGCGGGTCAAAGCAGCCGTCCACAAGATAGGGATGGAAGGCCGCACCCAGCGCAATTTTGGTATACTCGGCGGTCAGCGCCTCGCCTTCCAGCGCAAAGGCATTCTTGATGCCGGTCACACTGACGCAGAGGTTGTGGTTGCAGCCCATGGGGCGGGCGTCCACGGTCAGGTCTGCGCCGTAGAGCTTTGCCAGCTTTTTGGTGAGGCGGGTCATATCCGGACAGTCCGCATAGCCGCGCTCCATCACCAGCGGCAACAGCGCATGGGCAGTGGCCGTTTTACGCTGGGCCGGGAAGGCAAAGTGGATGCTGATGCGGCAGCGGTTGAATTTAGAAGCCGGGTCGCAGGAAAGATGCACACCCGGTGCAATGAGAGTACGTTCCAATGATAGTTCCCTTCTCTCTGTGCCGCAGCACAGAGCATTTGATTCAGTCTGCCCGCTGCAGGGCGATGAACTCTTCCAGGCTCAGGCCGCTGGCGCGGATGGCAAGGGCGTTTTCCACCCCCACATAGCGCCAGTGCCACGGCTCGAACACGATGCCGATGGCGGCCTGCCGGTCCTGCGGGTAGCGCAGGATAAAGCCGTATTCCGCCGCGTAGGCCGTAAGCCACTCGTAGGCGCGGGTCTCTGCAAAACCGGTGTCCTGCTGCGGATTGTCCGCGCTGAGGATATCTGCCGCGTAGCCGGTGCCGTGCTCGTTGGCGTTGGCGGCGGGCTGGATGGTAGCCGCCAGACGGGCGGCTTCCTCCTCGGACTTGCGCTTATCGCGGTAGGTCTGCACCCGGGCCCCGTAGGCGGCCTGACGGGTGTCGGCGTCCTGATAACCGGCCACAAGGATCAGGCTGACCCCATCCGCCTGCGCGGCGGCAGCCATGCTGCGATACTGCATGGCTGCTTCGGCTTCCAGCTGCTGGCCGGTGGCCTCGTCGGCGGTATCCAGCAGCGGAGCAGGCTCAGCGGTATAGGGCAGGTTGGCGTTCACCAGTACCAGCCGGGCATCTGCGGCGTTAAATACATAGTCTGTGCCGTCGTACACGCTGGCTGCAAATACCTTTGGCCCGGCCAGCAGACCGTGCACCTTGGGCAGCAGCCACAGGATGCCGCCGGTCAGCAGCGCCACCACTGCCGCGCAGCCGGTCAGAAACAGTACCCAGTTGCGGGCCAGCCGCAGCATTTTGCGGCGCTTCCATTGTTGATAGGTCAGGCGCTTCTCAGCAGGCGCTCTGGAGGTACGGGTGGATTCACTCATGCGGCGGGGCTCCTTTTCGGCATTGTTGCAGCGCCGGTGCGCCGCACAGATTCAAACTATATTATACACCCCTTTGCAATTTGTGTAAACGCCGCCGTGTGTAAAAAAATTATGACCCGCCCGCCCCCCGGCAGGGAGCAGACAGGCCACAATCAAAAATTTTACGCAGATCAGTCAAACAGCATATCGTGGATGGCACCGACAGCCTTGTCGGCGTCTGCACGGTCGATGATGCAGGAGATCTTGATCTCGCTGGTGGAGATCATTTTGATGTTGATATTGTTGTTGGACATTGCCTCGAACATCTTGGAGGCAACGCCGCTGTGGCTCTGCATACCGGCACCCACGATGGAGACCTTGGCGCAGGTGGTGTCCACACTGACATCGTTGAAGTGTGCACTTTCCTTCAGCACACGCATGGCCAGCTCGGCTTCGCCTTCGGCACAGGTAAAGCTGATGTCCTTCTTGCCGTCGCGGCCGGTGGACTGCAGGATGATGTCCACGTTGATGTTCTTCTGTGCCAGCAGACCGAAGATCCTAAAGCTCATGCCCGGCTCATCGGGAACGTTGAGAATCGTGATAACGGCAACATCGGTGTCCTTGGCGACACCCTTAATCAGCATACCTTCCATGTCCTTTGTAACCTCCTTAACCACCGTACCCGGGATGGGGTTCAGGCTGGAGAGCACCTCCAGCTCCACATTGTACTTTTTAGCCAGCTCCACGCTGCGGTTGTTCAGCACCTGTGCGCCCAGAGATGCCAGTTCCAGCATCTCGTCAAAGGTGATCTCTTCCAGCTTACGGGTGTTGCTCACTTTGCGCGGGTCGGCGGTATAAACGCCCTCCACATCCGTGTAGATCTGGCAGCGGTCAGCGTGCAGGGCAGCGGCAATCGCCACAGCACTGGTGTCGGAGCCGCCGCGTCCCAGAGTGGTGATGTCATCCAGCTTGTTCAAGCCCTGGAAGCCTGCCACCACCACCACGCGGTTGCGCTCCAGCTCGGAGGAGATCCGCTCGGTCTCCAGCCGGGTGATGCGCGCCTTGGTGTAGGCACGGTCGGTACGGAAGCCCGCCTGCCAGCCGGTCAGGCTGATGGCATGGCAGCCCAGCTCGTTCAGCGCCATGGCCAGCAGTGCGATGCTGATCTGCTCGCCGGAGGCCAGCAGCATATCCATCTCACGCGCCGAGGGGTTATGGGTGATCTCCCCTGCCTTGGCGATCAGGTCATCGGTGGTGTCGCCCTGTGCGGAGACTACCACCACTACGTCATTGCCCGCGTTGTGGGTGTTGGCCACGATCCGCGCAACGTTGAAGATACGGTCACGGTCCTTTACGGAAGAACCGCCGAATTTCTGTACGATCAACGCCATATCTTGTCACTCTCCTCTTTAACGCCCCGCGCTTGCGGGGGGCTTGCCGGGCGGAAGCGTTCTTGCACTTCCCTTACCCATTTATCATTCCACGGTTGCGCCGGTGTTATCGGCATCCAGCTGCAACAGTGTAAATGCTTCACATCCGTCCAGACCTTCCAGCAGCTCCAGACCTTTTTCCAGCTTGGAATAGAACTTTTCGGCCTCGGCCTTTTCTGCCACAGCCATGACCGTGCTGCCTGCACCGGACACATACACGGCCTTTGCGCCGCACAGCCGCGCCATGTCGAACACCTCGCGGGAGCCGGGCATCAGGGGCATGCGATACTGCTGGTGCAGCTTATCCTCGGTGGCAATGGCCAGCAGGTCGTGCCGCCCCTCGCAGAAGGCTGCAGGCACCAGCGCCGCACGCGACAGGTTATACACCGCGTCCTTATGGGATACCTCTTTAGGCAGGGCTGCGCGGGCTGCCTCGGTCAGCAGCTTGTAGTCCGGCACGATGGCAGCAAAGCAGAGGCTTTCATCCACATTCCGCTTGACCGAATACACCTTGCCGTCCTCGAATACGCTGCTGGTCAGGCCGCCCAGCAGTGCCGGAGCCACGTTATCGGGGTGTCCCTCAATGGCAGTTGCCAGCGTGAGCAACTCCTGCGTGTTGAGCACATCGCCCAGCATCCGGTTTGCGCCCAGCAGACCCGCGATGATGCAGGCTGAAGAAGAGCCCAGACCCCGTGCCATGGGGATGGGGTTCGTCTGGGTGATCTTAAGGGGCGGGATCTGCTTGCCAACCTTTTCGAACAGGCCCTTGGCGGAGCGGTACACGAGATTCGACTCGCCCCGGGGGATGCGGGTGCCGTCCGATGCCGAGATCTCCAGCACCTCGCTGTCCTCAAAGGTGACCGTGTTGTACAACGTAACTGCCAGACCCAGCGCATCGAAGCCGGAGCCTACGTTAGCGCTGGTGGCAGGGACCGAAACCTTGATCTTCATTGCTGCAGTTCCTTTCCGTTACACTTCCTCGGGCAGACGCTTGAGCACCAGCTTCACGCTGCCGCCCACGGCCTCCACCTTGCGCGCGGCCTCTGCCAGCGCACGCTCATCGGCGCGCTTCACAAAGTAGGCGCAGCCCTCGTACCGCTCATCCACCACCTTGCCGTAGCCGTAGATGGCCTCCACCACAGGGGGTGCAATGCCCGCCACACGCACATAATATGCAGCAGGAGCCGGGTCGGTGAGCATGCCGTCCACCGGGTCCGCAGGCTGCCAGAACAGGCTGTCGTGCACCTGTGCGCCGTTTTTCAGCGCATCCACCACGTCTGCCACCACAGCGCTGGCGGTGGGCAGCTTGCCTGCGCCCTTGCCGTAGAACACCACATCGCCCAGCATATCGCCCTTGACCAGCACCGCGTTGAACACATCGTCCACGCTGGCCAGCTGGTTTGCCTTGGGCACCAGACACGGCTCTACACCGGCGGCCACGCTGCCGTCCTTGCCAAGCTTCATCCATGCAATCAGCTTGATAACGCAGCCCAGCTTTTCGGCGCTGGACACATCGGCGGCGGTAATGGCGCGGATGCCCCGGGTGGGGATGTTCTGGGGGTAGATCTGGTGGCCGCACACCATGGAGGACAGAATGGCGATCTTGCGGCAGGCGTCGCGGCCGTCCACGTCATCGCTGGGATCCTTGGTCTCTGCGTAACCCAGCTCCTGCGCGATCTGCAGCGCATCCTCAAAGCCCAGTCCCTCCCGCACCATCTTGGTAAGCATGAAGTTGGTGGTACCGTTCACGATGCCCTCCACCTCGGTGATGACGTTGGCCGCCAGGCACTGGTGCATGGGGGTGATGATGGGCGTACCGCCGCCCACAGAGGCCTCGAACAGGAAAGCACAGTCGTGCTCCTTGGCCAGTGCCAGCAGCTCTGCACCGTAGGTGGCCACCATCTCCTTGTTGGAGGTGCACACGCTGCGGCCGCTCTCCAGACACGCCTTGACGTAAGGGTAAGCAAAGCGGGTGCCGCCGATGGTCTCCACCACCACCCGGATCTCCGGGTCCTGCAGGATCACGTCGATATTCTTGACCACCAAGGGCTCCACCGGGTTGCCGGTAAAATCCTTCGGGTCCAGAATATATTTTACCTCCACCGGTTCGCCAGCCCGGCGGGAGACGCTTGCAGCATTGTGGCACAGCACTTCGTATACGCCGCTGCCCACCGTGCCAAAGCCCAGAATTGCAATTTTAGCCATACTCTCTTTCCCTCGTTTCCTGTTTTGTTACAGGTTATACCCACAGCGCACACTCACCACCATGCGCTGGCGCGAAAGTTTTTCGGTCAGTTCCTCCGGGGACATCTGCATGGTATCGGTACGGATGGTGACCGCCACCAGCGCAGCCCCATTCTCCGGGGTGGACTGGTTGATGGTCACAATACTGGCGCCTGCGGCGCTGATACCGGCCAGAAGGCTTTGCAGCGCACCGGTCTCGTCCCGCAGAGTGGCCATGACCGTGATGACCTCACGGCCGTTCTCGGAATCAAAAATACAATCCTTATACTTATAAAATGCACTGCGCGAAAGCTCTACGGCGCGGGTCGCAGCCGAAATGCTGCGGGCTTCGCCGCTGGCCAGCAGCTCCTTGGCGCGTACCACCTTGAGAAAAACCTCCGGCAGCACCTGCGCATCCACCAGATAAAAACGGCGTTCCAACTTGTTCACCTCACAAACACAAGTGTTCTTGCAGAAAATATAATAGCATCCGAACCCCTGCAATGCAAGTGCCCGGATGCTATTTTGTCACTTTGTCCAGTTTTGTCTTGTGAAGTGCGCCCTGTCCTTGCCGGATTTTTCAGCAAAGGGCTGAAAAAGTACGATTTTTGTCCTTATTCCGTGTCCAGTGCACTGGTATCGGTGGGGATGACCGGCTGGGTGGGCACAGCATCGTCTGTGTTCTCGGCCGGGGCAGCAGCCTGCGGTGCGGCATGGGAATAGGTGCAGGTATCGGGCAGGTCATCGGCACGGTAGTAGCCCACGGCAGTGCTCGGGCAGGAGCCGCCTGCCAGCAGGCCGCTCTGGGTGCAGTAGGCGCGCTCCACCACGCCGTCGCTGGTGGGGAATGCCTTATAGGGCAGGTCTGCCTGTGCCTGCTCCATCAGTGCCTTCCACGCCATAACACAGGTGCGGGTCTTGGCCTGCTGCTTGGACAGAGTCTTGGTCATATCGTAAGGTGCATCATATCCCCACCACACAGCGGTGACATAGTAGGGCGTGCCGCCCACGAACCACAGATCCTTTTCGTCGCTGGCAGTACCGGTCTTACCAAAGGCCTCCATGCCGTTGGAGTTGGGGTAGCGGCCGCTGGCAGTACCTACGCTGGAGAACAGAACGTTCTTCAGCAGACGGTTCATGACATAAGCGGTATCGGGGGTCAGTGCCTGATAGCTGGTGGCGTTATTTTCCAGATAGATGTTGCCTTCCCGGTCCAGCACACGGGTGTACAGGTGCGGGGTGGTGTACTCGCCGTCATAGAAGATCTGGAAGGCCGCGGCCAGTGCCATGGGGGTAACGCCCTTGGTTTGGCTGCCCATGACCATCTGCGCCAGACCCACGTCGTTGGTGGGGTCCAGCGTATTCAGTTGCAGAGTGTTGTAGACGAAGTTGAAGATATTGCTTGCGCCCACAAGGTCGCCCACGCGGACTGCGATGGTATTCAGCGAGCGGGCAAGGCCGTTCCAGAGCGGCAGGTCGGAATTGTCGCCATAGTTGCCGCCGTAGTTGCGGGGCCAGCTGCGCCATGCGTTGGGGTAAGCGCGGAGCTGCTTGTCGGAGAGCCCCATCAGGCCATTCTTGCGGCAGTAGTCCTCGTCCCGGATGATCATATCCTGCTTCTGGTACAGGGGGGAGTTGTTGAGCATGGTGGACCAGTTGACCAGACCGTACTCGATGCCCAGTGCATAGGCGCCGATGGGCTTGATGGTAGAGCCTGTCTGCCGTTCCACGTTGTAAGCACGGTTCAGGGCAAGGCTCTTGGTCTTTTCGCCCAAGCCACCCGCAATGGCCAGCACGTTGCCGTCATAGTCCAGCGTGACCATAGCAGCCTGCGTGCGCACGTTGCGGTAATAGTAGACGGTGCCATCCTCGCCGGTGCGGGTCTTGGGGGTACCGTCTTCGTTGAACACCTGCACATCATCGTCCGAAATAGAGGTGACCTCTTCCTCATGCCAGCCCGCCGGGAAGTAGGCATCGTCGGTGTTCAGCATCAGGTTTTCCATCTGGGACTGCAGCTTGGTGTTGACAGTGGCTTCGATGGTAAAGCCGCCGGTGTAGAGCAGCTTCTGCGCCTCGGACTCGCTGATGCCCTCCTTGGTCATGATGTCCTGCACGACCTCATTGAACAGTGCATCGGTGAAGTAGGAGGTCACGGAGGTGTTCTTCTTGTCGCTGTCGTCCTCCGCCAGCGTCAGGGGCTGGGCAGCGCCGTTGCGGTAGTCCTCCTCGCTGATCACTCCCTGCTGCCACATATTGTACATGATGAAGTTGCGGCGGTGGATCAGATTTTCGGGGTTCGTATAGGGGTTATAGTTGGTGGGGTTTTTGGTAATAGAAGCAATGGTAGCGCACTCCCACAGGCTCAGCTGGCTGACGTCCTTGTTGAAGTACTCGTTGGCCGCCGTCTGCACGCCCTGAATGGTGCCGGTAAAGCTGATGGTGTTCAGGTAAGCCTCCAGAATGGTCTCCTTGGAGTAGCTGCGGCTCAGGCAGAGGGCGCGGTAGATCTCGCGCACCTTGCGCAATGCGCCATCGATACCGCTGGCGCTGTTGTCATCGGTCAGGTTCTTGATGAGCTGCTGTTCCAGTGTGGATGCGCCCTGCTTGGAGCTGTAAATGGGCAGCAGATACTCATTGATCATTGCGCCGATGGTGCGCTTGAAGTTGACGCCAGGCTCTGAGTAGAAGTCCTTATCCTCGGTGCAGATGAAGGCATACTGCAAATTGGAGGGGATTTGCTCAAGGTCTGCCCATACGCGGTGGCTGTTGGAGGAGCGCAGGGTGGCATACTCCACCTGTGCGCCGGTATCCGGGTCGGTAGCTACCACCATACTGGACTGGCTCAGCTGAATGTTGTCCAAGTCCAGCAGGTCACCGTCGTTGGCAGTAGCCTGCACCACATAGAACACCATGCCCACGGCCACCACGCTGCCCAGCATAATGCCGAGGCAGAGCACCGTAGCAAGGGTGCGGCCGATGAACCGCAGAACGGGATGCTTGCTCTTTTCCTTTGGCGGCTTGGGGCTTTTGGGTGCCTTGGGCGCGCGGGTACGGTTTTCCACTGCGGGGCGTGCTTCGCGGCGGCTCTGGGAAACATTGACCTTACGTCCCACCGGGCGGGCAGGCTGCTCCTCGCCGCCCCGGTGGATCTTTCTCATCTCATTGTTGGAGATAGGGATCGCCTCCTGACATTTCAAGACTGTTGCCGGGCATAGCTGCACCGGGCTTTATCCACAACGTTTGTGACACGAAATTTCAAACTGCAATACCATATTATAGCACGCAAGCTCCAGCCGGGCAAGAACCAATCTTTGCGCGCTGAGCAGATATAAATAGTATAACACACTCTCTTGTGGAAAGTACAGTATCTGCGTGTGAAAATTGTCTGCCATCCGCCAAAACGGGGCATACTTACCGGGGAAGGGAGTGTTTTTTATGCGCAAGCTGTCTGTCTGCCTGTTCTACGGGCTTTGCGTATTCACCATTGTATTCAGTCTGTTCTGGATGGCGCTGCCAAAGCTGCCGCTGTCTCAAAGCCCCGCCGGGTCTGAGACCGACCCCGCCTCTCCCCTGAGCCTTGCCGCGCAGGCAGTGCCCCAGACGGACACCGCCCGCTACTGCCTGCAAGACAGCGGCGGGCGGGTGGCGGTGTACACCTGCCGCGCCGACGGCACCCCGGGCACCCTGATCCGCGTGACCGGCATCTACACCAATCTTCTGCCCGAAAACGATGCCCTGCGCATCAAGCGCGGGCTTGTGGTCAACAGCCCCCGGGAGCTGGACCTGCTGCTGGAAGATCTGGGGGAATAAATGCAATGAGCCGCTGCACGATATGCAGCGGCTCATTGCATTTATATGATTCAGGCTTCCATTTCTTCCAGCGGCACAAGGTACTCCTTGCGGCACTGCTCGTACTCCAGCATATAGTCCTTGCTGGGGTTGTGGTGCATAATGCTTTTCAGGGTGTGGGAGTCGTAGTCCTCGCCGGCTTCCATGCCCACCATGCGCACTGCAATGTTGGAGCAGTGGTCGGAGATACGCTCAGCGTTGTTCAGCACATCAAGGAACACCACGCCAGTGTCGATGGAGCAGATCCCGTCCTTCAGACGGAGGATGTGCTGGTCGCGCAGGCGCTCCACCATCACGTCAATGATTTCCTCCAGCGGCTCCACCTGTGCAGCCTTCTGGACATCATCGTTTTCAAAGGCCTCGTCCGTCAGAACCAGAATGCGCTCCAATGCGGTATCCAGCAATTGCAGTTCCTTTTTGGCGCTCTCGCTGAAGCTGGCCTCCTTGTCGTACAGCTCCTCGGCCTTTTCCATGATGTTCACGGCATAGTCGCCGATACGCTCGAACTCGGTGACAAAATTCAGCAGCTCGGTCACCGCGTGGCTTTCGTCGTCGCCCAGCTCCTGATCGGTCAGCTTGATCAGGTAGTTGGTGATCTCCACCTCCATGCGGTCGATCAGGTTCTCGCGCACCTTAATGGCGCTCACGGTCTCCTCGTCCATCTTCAAAAGCAGCGGCGCGGCCAGACCCACGTTGCGGGCGGCGCGGCGGGACATCTTGATCACCGCGTTCTTAGCCTGCTGCAAAGCCACAGCTGGGCTCTTGTACAGACGCTCGTCCAGCACCGGCATGCTCAGCTCCTGTGCTTCCTCCACGCTGCTGGGCACCGTGAGCATCGCCAAGCGGCTCAGCACTCCGCTGCAAGGCAGGAACAGCAGCATGGCGCATACGCTGGACAAAGTATGGATGTTTGCAATGGAGCTCTTGTTCATCACATCGCCCCACATGGGGATGCCGATGGTGAATTGCACCGCATAGATCAGCGCCAGCAGGATCACACTGCCGATGACGTTGAAGTACAGGTGGATGAGCGCTGCCCGCTTACCATCCTTGGAAGAGCCGCCGATGGTGAGCAACGGGGTGAACGCCGTACCGATATGCGCACCCAGAATGATGGGAATGGCAGAGCTGAAGGTGACAAGCCCTGTGCTGGACAGTGCCTGCAGAATACCCACCGAAGCGGAGGAGGACTGGATGATCACGGTGACCACCACGCCCACCAGAACACCCAGAATGGGGTTGGTCATGGTAACGAACAGATTCTGAAAGACTGCGCTCTCCCGCAGGGGTGCTACGCCGGTATCCATCAGGCTCATGCCGGTAAACAGAATGCCGAAGCCCAGCATGATCTGGCCGATATTCTTCTTTTTGGCATTGCG
>OMEV01001222.1_pt1 | contig 11268 bp, 8 predicted proteins | sample 1645491 | NCBI WGS metagenome assembly OMEV01 (sample SAMEA103958122, study PRJEB25191) | human gut metagenome | biome: human-associated habitat [ENVO:00009003]; feature: intestine environment [ENVO:2100002]; material: feces | place: Germany | collected 2013/2015
CTTAAAACTGGTCAATCTGGAAGGCTTTGAAAACCGTTCGGTCGATTCTCTCTCCGGTGGTCAGCAGCAGCGTATCGCCATCGCCCGTGCGATTGTAAACGAGCCAAAAGTCCTTCTTTTAGATGAACCTCTCGGTGCACTTGGTTTAAAACTGCGTCAGAACATGCAGTATGAGCTCATCCGTCTGAAGGAAGAACTGGGAATTACTTTTGTATACGTCACCCATGACCAGGAAGAGGCTCTGACCATGTCCGATACCATCGTTGTCATGAATCAGGGATATATCCAACAGATCGGTACTCCGGAAAACATTTACAACGAACCGGAAAACGCATTTGTTGCCGATTTTATCGGACACAGCAATATCATTGACGGAACCATGATAAAAGATGAACTTGTAGAGATTCTCGGTGCCCGTTGGGCATGTGTCGACAAGGGATTCGGCAATAACAAGCCGGTCGACGTTGTCATCCGTCCGGAAGATGTAGAACTGGTCGATCCTTCGGAGGGAACGCTGCAGGGCGAAGTAACCTCCCTGATTTTTAAAGGCGTTCACTATGAACTTGATGTCATGGCCGGCGGCTATGAATGGCTGGTTCACACCACCAGATTTGTTCCGGTCGGCACCAAAGTCGGCATCAAAGTAATCCCGTTCAATATCCAGATTATGCATAAGCCGGAATCTTCCGATGAAAAGGCGGTGGAGATCGATGCGTAAATTCAAACAGCAATTTCTTGCCGGTCCATACCTCATATGGATCATTGGTTTTATCCTCCTGCCGCTTATCATGATTCTTTACTATGCATTTACAAACGGCGATGGCAGTTTTACGTTATCCTATATCACAGCGATAGCAGATGAAACCAACCGCAAAGCCATGGGACTTTCCCTGAGACTTGGAATTATATGCACCATCGTGTGCCTGGTTCTTTCCTATCCGCTGGCAATGATTTTAAATAATATGAAAATCAAAAATCAGGGACTGGTTGTTTTTATCTTTATGCTTCCGATGTGGATGAACTTTATGCTCCGTATCCTGGCATGGAAACTTCTGCTTTCCAAAAATGGTGTAATCAACTCCATTCTCACAGGTTTCGGGCTTTCCCGCATCAATATCATAAATACACCAACAGCAGTTGTCCTTGGCATGGTATACGACTTCCTGCCATTTATGCTGCTGCCAATCTACAACTCCATGACACGAATCCGTAAAGACTGGATTGAGGCGGCCCGTGATCTGGGTGCCGGAAATGTAACCATCTTTTTAAAGATTATCCTTCCGCTTACCGTATCCGGAATCATCAGCGGAATCGTCATGGTATTTGTCCCGTCACTTACCTCGTTTGCAATCTCGCAGGTATTAGGCGGTGGTCATGTTCTTTTAATCGGAAATGTGATCGAACAGGATTTTATGCAGGGTATGCAGTGGAATGCCGGAAGCGGTCTTTCCTTTGTTCTTATGATTTTTGTGATTGCAAGTATGACTATTGTAAATATATTTGATAAAGAAGGGGAGGGAACATCCATATGTTAAAAAAATGTGCATCCCGGATCTATATGATCCTGATCTTTGCCTTCCTTTACCTTCCGATTATTGTGTTGATTGCTTTGTCTTTCAACGATTCCCGTTCCAAGGTAAAATGGGGTGGCTTCACGCTCCGGTGGTATACCGGCTGTTTTCAGGACGAAAAGATTATGACTGCATTTGTCACAACTTTGCAGGTCACTTTCCTGTCCGCAATTATTTCCACACTGATCGGAACACTTGCCGCGCTCGGCATAGCCGCCATGAAAAAACGGCACCAGACCATTTATCTCGGCGCGACCAATATTCCGCTTCTGAATGCGGATATCGTAACCGGTATCTCCATGATGCTTTTGTTTGTGAAATTTATCGACCTCGGATTTGTGACGGTTCTTCTGGCGCACATTACTTTTAGTATTCCTTATGTTATTTTAAATGTGCTTCCGAAAATGAAACAGACAAACCGCAGCACCTATGAGGCGGCACTTGATCTCGGAGCAACGCCGCTGTATGCATTTTACAAAGTCACCTGGCCGGAAATCCGTCCCGGTGTGTTCTCCGGATTTATGATGGCAGTCACCATGTCACTGGATGATTTTTCCATCACCTATTTTACCAAAGGAGCCGGGGTCAATACCCTCTCCACCATGCTCTACACAGAACTTCGCAAAGGAATCAAACCGGAATTGTATGCACTTTCCACGATTCTGTTCTTTGCCGTTCTGCTCATTCTTCTTGCCGGAAATGTTTATCCGGGGAAGAAGCGTGTTGCAGCCAAATAAATTATCCATTGGAATTTTATTCCAGCCGAAAGGAGTCCTATTATGAAAAAAAGAATTTTCTCTGCCCTCTTAATTTCTGCTCTGGCAGTCAGTGCACTCACTGCCTGTGGGGGATCTTCCTCTGCGAAAAAAAGCGGACAGACCTTAACCGTTTTAAATTACGGAAAATATATCGATGAGTCCGTAGTCAAACAGTTTGAAAAAGAAACCGGTATCACCGTCAAATACGAAGAATATGAAAGTCCGGAAGAAATGTATACCAAATACAAAGCCGGTTCCATCAACTATGATGTAATCTGCTCTTCCGAATATATGGTTGAGCGTCTGATCAACGAGGGCGAAGTTCTCGAAGAAGATTACGATGCCATGGACAACTACAAAAATCTGGATCCAACGATCCTTGATATGTCTGCTTCCTATGACAAGAATCACACCTATTCCGTTCCATATTTTTACGGGACTCTTGGCCTTCTCTACAACAAAACAACCATTGATGCCAAAACCGTATCAAGCTGGAACTGCCTGTGGGATCCTACCTATGAGGATGAAATCATCATGGAAAATTCCGTCCGTGATACGTTTGCCCCTGCACTGATCTCCAAAGGGTATTCCTTAAACGATACCGATGAAAATCATCTGCGGGAAGCCCTCGACATATTAAAAAAGCAAAAAGATGATAAAATCGTATATGCCTACTATGTAGACGAGACAGCCGATGCCATGATCGGAGAAGAAGCCTCCATCGCACTGTGCTACTCCGGCGAGGCTGCACTGGCCATGGCAGAGAACGACAATCTGGATTATTCGGTTCCAAAAGAGGGATCAAACCTCTGGATCGATTCCTGGTTCATTCCAAAGTCCTGCACTAACCAGACCAACGCTTTAAAATTCTTAAATTTCCTGTGCAAGGATGATATCGCAGAAAAGAATTTCGAATATGTGCAGTATGCCTCTCCGATTACATCTGTGGTAGAAAATCAGGACGCTGACGTAAAAAATAACGAAGCTATCAATCCTTCCAGTGACACGATAAAAAGATGTGAAATCTATAAAGCATTAAGTGATGATGATTCCGCCAAGTACACAAAGCTGTGGCAGGAACTTCTCTCTTATTAAAAAACCGAGAAAAATGATTGCAATTTCAGTCAAAACATGCTAAAGTAAATCCACGGTGTCTGGTTAACACCGTGGATTTTTCATCTTCGGAAACGGTCATTCCGAAATTTCCCATATATACATTTGTTTTCAATTACATATGAACTATCAGGAATTTTTAACAACGATCCGTACACAGCTTTCTCTGCGTATCGAGACAGGTGTCACTTTAGACATTCGTTCCTTTACCAAAAATAACGGAACACATTACGATGGTCTGGTACTTCTCCATCCGAAGAAAAACGTGTCACCTGCGATCTATCTGATGCCATACTATCATCGCTATCTGGAAGGGGTATGCCTTGAAGAAATCTGTGAAGATATTCTTCATACCTATCAGGCGCATGCCCCGGAAGAAAATTTTGACACGTCCTACTTTACCGATTTTTCCCGTGCCAGCGAGCACATCGTCATGCGTCTTGTAAGCTTTGAAAAAAATCAGGAACTGTTAAAAGAGGTTCCGTTTTTCCGCTACCAGGATCTGGCCGTAATCTTTTACTGTCTGCTCCATGCAAGTGCCGAAAACCAGGCAAATATTCTGATCCACAATCATCACTTAAACCTTTGGAAAACCGACAAAGAAACGCTTTACCGACTTGCGAAGAAAAACACGCCACAGCTTCTTCCCCCACAGCTTACCCCGATGAGCAGTCTTCTCAAAGAAATGCAGCTCGTCGCGGAAACTCCACTCCCGGAAGCAGCCCCGCCACTGTATGTTCTGACCAATACGTACCGGACCAACGGTGCAACCGTTCTCCTCTACGATGACATCTTAAAAGAACTGTCCGATTTGTTTGAAAAGGATCTGATCATTCTGCCAAGCAGTATTCACGAAGTACTGATTCTTGCCACCGATGAAAACGACAGGCAGAATCTCGACCATTACACCGCAATGGTAAAAGAAGTGAATGCCTCACAGCTTCAGGATGAAGAAATTCTGTCCGACCATGCCTACTATTACTGCCGGCACAGCCATCTGCTGACCATGCCGCAGCCGGTCTGCACTTCATAGATTATATTTCCAGACACAAAATCCCCGCAGAAAAAATTCTGCGGGGAACATCTATTACATTTCTACCAGTTTATCATATAGCTTCTCATATGCATGTACCGAAACATTCCAGGAAAAATTGCGATCCATCGCACGATAGATCAGTTCTTTCCATGCGGCCTTTTGTTCATGCTCCACACGATACGCATACCGGACAATATCTGCCATTTCCTGTGCATTAAAATTCGCAAATGAAAAACCACATCCTGTATTTTCATATTCATTGTATGGTTCTACCGTATCCCGGAGTCCTCCGGTTTCACGTACGATCGGAAGTGTTCCGTAACGCATGGCAATCATCTGTGCCAGCCCGCATGGTTCAAACATGGAAGGCATCAGCAGCACATCACTTGCCGCATATATATGGTGCGAACGCTCCTCGGTAAATCCGATATGTACGCTTACCTTGTCCGGATACTTACTCTGATAATGGTGGAACATATTTTCATACTGGCTCTCTCCGGAACCAAGAACCACCAGCTGTATATCCATTTCGGTTAAAAGTTCATCCAATACGCAGCCAATCAGGTCAAATCCTTTCTGGCTGGTCATACGCGATACGATTCCGATCAGGAAAGCATCCTCCCTGACTGGAAGCCCAAGTTCTTTCTGTAATGCAACTTTGTTTTCTTTTTTCCCACTCACTGCATCTTTTTTCGAATAATTTACCGAAATATAAGGATCTGTCTGTGGATTATATTCTTCATAATCAATTCCGTTTAAAATACCATAAAGGCGATCCTTTCGGGCAGTCATCAGGCCACTTAAGCCCTCTCCCCCTTCTACGGTCGTAATCTCATTTGCATACGTCGGGCTGACGGTAGTAATATAATCCGCATATACCACGCCACCCTTTAAGTAGTTTGCTTCGCCATAAGATTCCAGTTCATATGCATTGAAAATGTGTGCCGGGAGTCCTGTAATATCCATAATCTCCTGAATTCGCCAGCGTCCCTGAAACTGCAGGTTATGAATCGTAAACACGGTTTTGATTCCCGCATAAAAATTATCATCTCCAAATACCGTATGCAGAAACACCGGAATAAGTCCTGTCTGCCAGTCATTGCAATGGATAATATCCGGGGCAAAATCAATATACGGCAGACTAGCAAGTACTGCCTTGGAAAAATATGCAAACTTTTCCACATCTTCATAGATATTGTTGTATGGAGATTCTCCTGCAAAATAAAATTCATTGTCCACAAAATAAAAGTGAACACCATGATATTCCGACTCGAAAATTCCAACATACTGCCTGCGCCAGTTCAGATTTACATAAAAATGGCACAAAAATTTTAAATTTGGAAGAAATGAGCGATCCATGCAGGCGTATTTCGGAATAACTACCCGCACATCATACTCTTTTTTGTCAAAATATTTCGGAAGTGATCCGACAACATCGGCAAGACCTCCGGTTTTCACATATGGCACTGCCTCTGATGAAACAAACAGAATCTTCTTCATACATAACACTCCTTTACTTACTCTTCATCTGTAATCGTATTTTGTCCGTAATAAGAGCGATAAATTCCGAGTTGGTCGGTTTTCCTTTTCCATTGCTGATCGTATATCCGAACAGATCATCCAGCGTATCCATCTTGCCACGGCTCCATGCTACTTCAATTGCATGACGGATGGCACGCTCGACACGGCTTGGTGTCGTATCAAATTTCTTTGCAATCCCCGGATATAAAATTTTCGTAATAGAATTTAACATGTCCATATTCGTCACAGACATGATGATTGCCTCCCGCAAATACTGGTATCCCTTGATATGTGCCGGAACACCAACCTCATGAATTATCTCTGTGACATCCTCTTCCAGTGTCTGTAACGAGTACTTTTCCGGTTTCTTTTCCATCTCAACCGGTCTGCCAATTTCTTTTCGTACTTTGTTTTTTCGACGGTTGAGTGTCTTGATCCGGTCCAAAACAATATTCCGGTCAAACGGCTTCATAATGTAATAATCCGCTCCCCGCTCAAACGCGTCTTCGGTAATCTTTTCATTGCTGATCCCACTGATCATCAGAAATGTTGGCCGATTCTTTAGTGTATGGTCTGCCCTGATCCTGTCAAGGACTGCCAGACCGTCCAGTTTCGGCATAATAATATCCAATAATACAACATCCGGTTCTTTTTCCCTGATCAGATGACAGGCTTCTTCTCCATCCTTTGCCATCCCGATCAGGTGCAGTTCATCATCACTGGTTACCATTTCTTCCAATAAGTCACGCATAACCTCGTTATCATCTGCAATTGCGACATTTAGTTTTCCCATGTAGGCCTCCTAGAATGTCAAATTCAGTCAAAAATAAGCATACCAGAAAGCACTGTCCGATTTTGTCAAAATTTGTCGATAAATACAGTTAAACTATATCACAACTGCCAATTTATTTCAATGTCTTATGCATTCTCTTCGAACTGGGAATTATACAGATCTGCATAAAATCCCTTTTGTGCCAGAAGCTGTTCGTGTGTCCCCTGCTCTATGATATCGCCATAATCAGATCCGCATTTCTTATCGTAGAGAGTCGATGCGCAATGATAAAGCTGGTCCGTCCACGCATCAGATTATCCAATGCCTTCTGAATCCGCACTTCGGTACGGGTATCTACCGAAGAGGTTGCCTCATCCAGAATCAGAATCGGGTTATCCGCAAGGATAGCACGTGCAATTGTAAGAAGCTGTTTCTGTCCCTGGGAAACATTACTTGCATCCTCGTTTAACTCCATCTGGTAGCCACCCGGAAGTGTCTGGATAAAATGGTGGGCATGTGCGGCTTTTGCCGCCTCAATCACTTCCTCATCCGTGGCATCTAAACGGCCATACCGGATGTTTTCCATGATAGATCCCTTAAACAGCCAGGTATCCTGCAATACCATACCAAATGCATCCCGAAGCTCCTGACGGTTAAAGTCGCGGATATCATGCCCATCCACCTGAATGGCTCCGCCTGTCACATCATAGAAACGCATAAGCAGTTTGACCATTGTGGTTTTTCCTGCTCCCGTTGGTCCGACAATTGCAATTTTCTGTCCAGGTGTTACATGAGCGGAAAAATCCCTGATAATGATCTGATCCGGATTGTATCCGAAACTTACATGGGAAAAATCCACGTAACCATCCACATGGTCGAGATGCACAGCATGTTCAACCGTCAGTTCTTCTTCCTCTTCGTCCAGAAATTCAAATACGCGCTCGGAGGCTGCAGCCATCGACTGCAGCATATTTGCCACCTGCGCAATCTGCTGGATCGGCTGAGTAAAATTCCGGACATACTGAATAAATGCCTGAATTTCACCAACCCCGATGGTTCCGCGGATTGCCAGAAGTCCTCCGGAAATTGCCACTCCGACATAACCGAGGTTTCCGACAAACTGCATGATCGGCTGCATCAGTCCGGATAAAAACTGGGACTTCCATGCCGATTGAAACAGAATCTGATTGGTATCTTCAAATTTTTTGATGGTGCTCTCCTGCTTATTATATGCCTGCACCACCAGATGTCCGCCATAGACCTCTTCCACCTGTCCGTTGATATGTCCCAGATATTCCTGCTGCTGGCGGAAATATTTCTGCGAATGTTTGATAATAAACGAAATCAGGATGGCAGATACCGGAAGAATCACAAGTGAAATCAATGTCATAATTCCGGAAATTGAAATCATCATCACAAGTGTTCCGACCAGTGTCGCCACACTCGTAATGATCTGCGTCACACTCTGATTTAAACTCTGTCCAAGTGTATCCACATCATTTGTGATGCGGGATAGCACCTCTCCGTACGTGCGGCTCTCGAAATATTTCATTGGCATGCGGTTGATTTTCTCTGAAATTTCCTTACGCATGCGGTAACAGGTTTTCTGCGTGATTCCTGTCATGATCATTCCCTGTATAAAACTGAATACTGCAGAACAGATATACAGGCCAAGTGTAAACAATAACACTTTGGCAATATAGGTAAAATCAATAGATCCGGTTCCCGCGATCTTTTTTCCGAGACCTTCCACCAATGCATTCGTTGCACGTGCCATAACCTTTGGTCCGGCAACGGAAAAGACGGTAGACACCGCTGCAAAAATCATAACGGCAACAATCGCATACCAGTATCTTCCGAGATAACGAACCAGTTTTCCGATAGAGTTTTTGAAATCTTTCGGCTTTTCTCCCGGCATCATTCCTCTGCCCGGACCTCCCATCGGACCGCGAGGTCTTTTTGTACGTTGTTCTGCCATCTTATTTCACCTCCTCAGAAAGTCCCAGTTCTTTGGCAGACAGCTGACTTCTGGCAATCTGCTCGTAAACTTCGCAATTGTGCAGTAATTCCTCATGCGTGCCTTTTCCGACAATCTTTCCATCGTCGAGTACCAGTATCTGGTCCGCATGCAGAATTGTACTGATTCGCTGTGCGACAATGATCACGGTCGTATGTTCCGTCTTTGTCTCAAGTGCTCTGCGGAGTGCCGCATCGGTCTTCATATCCAGAGCGGAAAAACTGTCATCAAACACATAAATCTTTGGATTTTTTGCAATTGCTCTGGCAATGGCAAGCCGCTGCTTCTGTCCGCCGGAAACATTGCTTCCGCCCTGTGCAATCGCACTCTCATACCCATCCTGTTTGCTGTCAATAAACTCTGTTGCCTGCGCAATCTCCGCTGCTTCCCGGATCTGCTCATCTGACGCATCCTCTGCCCCGAAGCGCAGATTGCTTGCAATTGTACCAGAGAAAAGAACTCCCTTCTGTGGTACAAATCCGATATGTTCCCGCAGATCCTGCAATGTATACTTGCGGATATCCGTTCCGTCAAGCGTGATCTCTCCACCTGTCACATCATAAAAACGCGGAAGCAGGTTGACCAGCGTAGATTTACCACATCCGGTACTTCCGATAATTGCAGTGGTCTTTCCCGGCTCTGCAACAAAATCAATATCCGAAAGCACATCTTCCGTGGCTCCCGGATACCGGAAATTTACATGATGAAAGGCAATCACACCCTCACACTGTTCCATGGCAACCGGCTCTTTCGGATCTGTAATCGTACTTTTTGTGCCTACAACCTCATCTATACGCTCTGCAGCTACACCGGCTCTCGGCATCATGATAGACATCATGGTCAGCATCAGAAATGCCATAACGATCATCATTGTATAAGTAATAAATGCCGTCATGGAACCTACCTGCATATATCCGCCATCGATCCGTTTTGCGGCAACCCACACGATCAGAAGCGTGATGCAGTACATGATCATCATCATTCCCGGCATCATAAATGTCATAACACGGTTGGTAAACAACTGCGTCTTTGTCAGATTGCGGTTGGCCTCATCAAACCGCTCTTCTTCCCGTTTTTCCCGTCCAAATGCACGAATGACATTTAATCCTGTCAGAATCTCTCTCGAAACCAGATTCAGCCGGTCCACGAGATTCTGCATAATCTTAAACTTTGGCATGGCAAGGGAGGTAAGAAGCATTACAAACCCAAGAATAACAAGCACCGCAAGCGCGATCGCCCATTCCATTCCTGCATGGGTCTGTGCAACCTTAATCACACCACCGATTCCAATGATCGGAGCATAAAGAATCATTCGCAGAAATACTGCAGTCACCATCTGAATCTGCTGTACATCATTGGTACTTCTCGTAATCAGGGATGCCGTTGAAAAATGATCCATCTCTGCATTGGAGTACTGTACGACATTGCGGAATGTCTTATCACGCAGATCTCGTCCGATGGATGCTCCCACACGGGAAGCACAATATCCGACAACCACTGCCGCCATAACCATCAGCAGCGCAAAACCAAGCATCTTGGCTCCGGTGGTCCATAAGTAATGTTTCTGAATGGCATCTACATCCACACCTGCATTTTTATCACAGGAGATCGCATAGGTCACACCCATGGATTTCAATGTAGAAGATCCGATCGCATCAATCTGTCCGGACACCTGCTTTCGCATCTCAAGAATCTGCTGATCCGGTACCTGGCCGGCTGCCAGTGCCTGCATCAGCTGCTTCATATCTACCTGCGTCCCATCCGTTCCCATTTTCCCCGTGAGAGCCTTCTCGTCAATATCGGACTCCTTCATCTGGGACATCTGATATACCATGACGATCGGCTCCAACAGAGACTCATCCATATCGTCAAGCGTATCCTCTTCACAATTTCTCACATAGTTTCCATCTTTTTTCGGCTCCTTATAACAGGCGGCAAATGTTTTCTTTTCCCTGCTGGTCATAAAAAGCTGTGCTGACACAAAATCTTCCTGTGTCATTTCTTCCGGAAGAATATGCTCCACTCCGCTGCTCATGATTCCGACATCGATAATATCTGATGTATACTGTGGCAGGGACAGATCACAAAATGCCTGCATCACAAGAAAAGCCACAATAACCAGAATCCATTTCCAGTATGGGAGCATGTTTTTAAATATTTTTCCCATGATTTAACTCCTTTTCATATGCATAGCTTTTATACTATCACGAACTGATTTCCAGAACAATTCCTATTATATAAAACTTTTCTTAAATTAAAATGAAATGTGTGGTGCAACCACGGGCACCACACATTTTATGTTCTGATTTTATACCGCAGGGGTTACATAACCTGCCAGCTTCATTTCTTTTGTAAAATCATCGACAGACATTCCCGCTTTTTCCGCACCTATTTCCACGGGGATGATCCCATCTTGCACCAGGGATGCATATGCACGAATCTGTCCTTCTCGCTGACCTTCGCGCTGACCTTCAAGACGA
>OMEV01001224.1_pt1 | contig 11242 bp, 9 predicted proteins | sample 1645491 | NCBI WGS metagenome assembly OMEV01 (sample SAMEA103958122, study PRJEB25191) | human gut metagenome | biome: human-associated habitat [ENVO:00009003]; feature: intestine environment [ENVO:2100002]; material: feces | place: Germany | collected 2013/2015
CGCCGTGCGCTGACCCGTACGCTCAAGAAATACGCCGAGGATTCGGGCATGCTCGCCAAGCTGAAGTTCGACATCAACGGCGACGACTTCCGCGAGGGACTGACGGCCATCGTATCGGTCAAGGTGGCCGAGCCCCAGTTCGAGGGACAGACCAAGGCCAAGCTGGGCAACGCCTCCATCCGCACCCTGGTGGACAACGTGGTATCCGACCAGCTGTCCGTGTATCTGGAGGAGCACCCGGTGGTGGCCCGGACCATCCTGGACAAGGCCCTGACCGCCAACCGGGCCAGGGAGGCTGCCCGAAAGGCCCGGGAATCCATCCGCCGCAAGACCGCCCTGGGCGGTGCGGCCATGCCCGACAAGCTGCGGGACTGCAACGAGAATAACCCCGAGCTGACGGAGATCTATATCGTGGAGGGCGACTCCGCAGGCGGCTCCGCTACTCAGGGACGGGACTCCCGGTTCCAGGCCATCCTGCCTCTGTGGGGCAAGATGCTGAACGTGGAAAAGGCCCGGGCGGACAAGGTGTACGGCAACGACAAGCTCCAGCCGGTGATCACGGCTTTGGGGGCCGGGATCGGCGACGAGCTGGACCTGAACCGGCTGCGGTATCACAAGATCATCATCATGGCCGATGCCGATGTGGACGGCGCCCATATCCGGACGCTGCTGCTGACCTTCTTCTTCCGGTTCATGCGGCCCCTGATCGAGGAGGGGTATGTCTACTCCGCCGTGCCGCCGCTGTATAAGCTGACCCGGGGCAAGCAGCAGCGGGTGGCCTATACCGACGAGGAGCGGGACGCCATCTCCGCCGAAATGCGCAGCGGGAATCCCAACGTGAAGATCGACATCAGCCGCTTTAAGGGCCTGGGCGAGATGAACCCCCACGAGCTGTGGGAGACCACCATGGACCCGGAGAAGCGCACCCTGCGCCGCATTACCCTGGACGACGCCGTGGCCGCCGACGCCACGTTTACGGTGCTGATGGGCGAAAAGGTGGAGCCCCGGAAGGAGTTCATCGAGAAAAACGCCAAATATGCGGTGAATCTGGATTATTGATTCAAAAATGCTTGCATTTTTGAATTTCACCATCCCCACAAGGAGAATAAAATATGAGCAAAAAACCACAGTACGACCCTGAGGAGCTGCGGTACCCGGACCAGCACATTGTGGAGCGGTCCCTGGTGCCGGAGATGGAAAAATCCTATATCGAATACGCCATGTCCGTGATCGTGGGCCGGGCCCTGCCCGACGTGCGGGACGGCCTGAAGCCCGTGCACCGGCGGATTCTCTACGCCATGTATGAGGACAACCTGACCTCGGACCGCCCCTTCAAGAAGTCCGCCACCTGCGTGGGCGACGTGCTGGGCCGGTATCACCCCCACGGCGACGCGTCCGTGTATGACGCCCTGGTCCGCCTGGCCCAGGACTTCTCCATGCGCTATATGCTGGTGGACGGCCACGGCAACTTCGGTTCCGTGGATGGCGACCCCCCTGCGGCCTACCGATACACTGAGGCCAGGCTGGCCAAAATCGCCAACGAAATGCTGCGGGACATCGAAAAGGACACCGTGGACTGGGACCCCAACTTCGATGAGAGCCGCAAGGAGCCCCGCGTGCTGCCCTGCCGGTTCCCCAACCTGCTGGTCAACGGCTCCAGCGGTATCGCCGTGGGCATGGCCACCAACATCCCGCCCCACAACCTGCGGGAGGTCATCGGCGCGTGCATCTGCGTGCTGGACAATCCCGACGCCACCCTGGGTGATCTGATGGAGCATGTTCAGGGTCCCGACTTCCCCACCAAGGGCATCATCATGGGCCGGGCCGGGATCCGGGCCGCCTATGCCACCGGACGGGGCCGGGTAATGGTTCGGGCCCGCCATGAATTCGAGGAATTCGGCAACAACCGCACCCGCATCATCATTACGGAGCTGCCGTATCAGGTGAACAAGCGGATGCTTATCAAGAACATGGCTGACCAGGTGGAGGATAAGCGTCTGGAGGGCATCAGCAACATCCAGGACGAGACGGACCGCAACGGTATGCGCATCGTCATCGAGCTGAAGCGGGACGCCAACCCCCAGGTGGTGCTCAACCGCCTGTTTGCCCAGACCCAGCTGCAAAGCTCCTTTGCCATCAATATGCTGGCCCTGGTCCAGAATCAGTCCCAGCCGAAAATTCTCTCCCTGCGGCACATCATCGACGAGTATCTGGCCTTCCAGGAGGAGATCATCGTCCGCCGCACCAGATACGACCTGAAGAAGGCCCAGGAGCGGGCCCATCTTCTGGAGGGTCTGCTGATTGCCCAGGACAACATTGACGAGGTCATCCATATCATCCGCACCAGCTATGACAATGCCAAGGAGAACCTGATGCAGCGCTTCGGGCTGGACGACGTCCAGGCCCAGGCCATTCTGGATATGCGTCTGAAGGCTTTGCAGGGGCTGGACCGGGAAAAGCTCCAGAACGAGTATCAGGAGCTGGAGGAGAAGATCGCCTACTACCTGCGGGTGCTGGGAGACGAGAACCTGGTGAAGTCCATCCTCAAGGAGGAGCTGCAGGCCATCTCTGACAAGTACGGCGACGACCGCAAGACGGAAATCCAGGACGTGGAGGACGAGATTGACATCGAGGACCTGATCGAGGAGGAGGAATGCGTCTTTACCCTCACCGCCAACGGGTACATCAAGCGCACTCCCGTCAGCGAATATACCGCCCAGAGCAAGGGCGGTATGGGCAAAAAGGGCATCACCACCCGGGAGGAGGACACCGTGGTGGACGTGTTCACCGCCTCCACCCATGACTATATTCTGTTCTTCACCGACACCGGCAAGGTGTATAAGAAGAAGGGCTATCTGATTCCCGAAAGCGGCAAGGCCGCCAAGGGCACCAACATCGTGAACATCCTGCAGGTGGAGACCGGCGAGCGGGTCCAGGCTATGCTGCACTTCCGGGAAACCGGCGACGACCAGCTGTATTTGTTCATGACCACCCGCAACGGCACCGTGAAGCGGCTGGAGGTATCGGCTCTGAAGAATCTGCGCAACAACGGCATCCGGGCCCTGACCCTGGACGAGGGCGACCGGCTCATCGACGTGTTGGAGACCCACGGCAGCGACCGGATCCTCATCGCCACCCACGACGGCCAGGCCGTCTGCTTCGACGAGACCGACGTCCGGGCCATGGGCCGTACGGCCGTGGGCGTCCGGGGCATCCGCCTGCGGGAGGGCGACTATGTGGTGGGCGCCGCCTTGGCCCAGCCCGGCAAGACGGTGCTGTCCATTACGGAGCGTGGCTTCGGCAAGCGCACCCCGGTGGAGGAATACCGCATTACCGCCCGGGGCGGCCTGGGCATCCGCAACTATATGGTCACGGAGAAAACCGGCCCAATCGTGGGTATCAAGGTGGTGGACGGTACCGAGGACCTGCTGCTGGTGACGGAGGCAGGCATCCTCATCCGCACGGCGGTGGAGAACATCCGGGTGGCCGGACGGGCCACCCAGGGCGTCATCGTCATGCGCTTCAAGGAGGAGGGCGACCGCGTCATCTCCATGGCCCTGACGGACCGGGAGCAGGACGCCGAAAAGGAGCCGAGCCATGAGTAAGAAAAAGGAGATGTACGCCCCCCTGACCCGGTGGCAGTATTTCACCAAGACGCTGTATCATGACCCCAGCAAGACCCAGGAATTTGAATATGACGGCGTGATCTATCTGAAAAGCCAGGAGCTGCAGGACATCGAGGAGCGCAATGCCCGGGTCAACTGGGTGCTGCTGCTGGTGCTGTGCGCCATGTTCCTGACGGCCATCAAGTGGCAGAATATCGTGGTCATCGCCGTGGGCATGGTGGTGATCGTGGCGGGGGAGCTGTTCCGCATGAGCCGCCTGCCCAAGAATATCAAGGCCCACCTGACGGATTCCGGACGGAGGAAGCTGTGACGGAGATGAAGATCATCGCCCGGATCCGGACGGAGCTGCCGGAGAAGTTCGGCGTGCCCCGGCAGAGCGGCCTGGTGCCCCAGCTACGGGGCCGGGTGATCTTTGAGCCGGAGTACCGGAACCCGGACGCCGTCCGGGGCCTGGAGGACTTCTCCCATATCTGGCTGATCTGGCAGTTTTCCCAGGCGGTCCGGGAGGGCTGGTCCCCAACGGTGCGGCCCCCCAGGCTGGGGGGCAACCGCCGCATGGGGGTATTTGCCACCCGCTCCCCTTTCCGGCCCAACGCTCTGGGGCTGTCCTCCGTGCGGCTGGACCGGGTGGAGCTGGACCCGGCCCTGGGGCCGGTGCTCCATGTGTCCGGGGCGGACCTGATGGACGGGACGCCGATCTTCGACATCAAGCCCTATCTCCCCTATACCGACAGCCATCCCCAGGCCACCGGCGGCTTCACCGACGGTCTGGCCCATGCGCCGCTGACGGTAGAGTGCTCCCCTGCCCTGCTGGAGCATATCCCGGCGGACAGCCGGGAGGGGCTTTTAGGGGTGCTGGCCGGGGATCCCCGGCCCCGGTATCAGGAGGACCCCCAGCGGGTATACGGCCTGTCCTTCGCCGAGCACAATGTGAAATTCACCGTGGACGGAGACCGTCTCACCGTGATCGCGGTGGAATAACAGGATGATTCTATGAAAACAGTTACGATCTATACCGACGGCGCGTGCTCCGGCAACCCCGGCCCCGGGGGCTGGGGGGCCATCCTGGAGTGGAACGGCGTGGAAAAGGAGCTGTCCGGCGGCGCGGCGGACACCACCAACAACCGCATGGAGCTCACCGGCGTCATCCGGGCCCTGTCCTGCCTGAGGGAGCCCTGCGTGGTGGAGCTGTACTCCGACTCCAAATACGTCATCGACGCCCTGTCCAAGGGCTGGGTGTACGGCTGGCAGAAGCGAGGATGGGTGAAAAGCGACAAAAAGCCCGCCCTGAACGTGGACCTGTGGCAGGAGCTGCTGCCCCTGGTCGCCCGGCATGAGGTGCACTATCACTGGGTCAAGGGCCACGCCTCCAACGAGAAAAACAACCGCTGCGACCAGCTGGCGGTGGCGGAGAGCAAGAAATTCTGAAAAAATCTGCGATGTTCACAAAAAGTTCACGTGGATTTCATGATTTCGCCATGTTTACAAGGTATTCTTTTACCTGTACAAAGGAACCATTCCTTATGTGATTTTCTCTCTCTCCTAACAAACACACAGAAAACTCCCTCTGCCGCTGGCGGAGGGAGTTTTCTGTTTGAAAAAAAATTCCGGTGCCGAAGCACCGGAATTTTTTTGCGGTCAGATTTACCGGGTCAGGAAGAACATCAGGGCGAACAGGATGCTGATGATCCAGGTGCCCACGTTGATATCCTTGATCTTGCCGGTGAAGATCTTCACGAAAACGTAGGAGATCAGGCCGAAGGCAATACCGTAGGAAATGTTGTAGGTCAGGGGCATGAAGGCCACGGTGACAAAGCCGGTGACGGCGGCGGCGGGATCGTCCCAGTTGATGTTGCGGACGTTGGACATCATCAGAACGCCCACATAGATCAGGGCCGCGGCGCAGGCATAGGTGGGGATCAGCTGGGCCACCGGGGACAGGAACATGGCGATGAAGAACATCACCGCGGTAGCCATAGAGGCAAGACCGGTGCGGCCGCCCTCGGCCACGCCGGCAGAGGACTCCACGAAGGTGGTGACGGTGGAGGTGCCGCAGACGGCGCCGGCACAGGTAGCGCAGGCATCGGCCAGCATAGCACGGTCCATGTTGGGGACGTTGCCGTCCTTATCCAGCATGTTGCCGGCAGAGCAGGCGCCGTACAGGGTGCCCAGGGTGTCGAACATATCCACCATGCAGAAGGCCAGCATCGTGGTCAGCAGCATCACCACGAAAGCGCCGGTGCCGTTGGCGGCAATGAAGGCAGAGAAGTCAAAGCCGGACTTGAACACCGCGGCGAAGGCCTGGGTGCCGAAATCACGGAAAGCGCCGAAGAAGTCGGAGGTCAGGTTGGGAGCCACGGCGGAGGCATAGAAGCCGGGAACGGTGATCAGGCCGATGGCATAGTACAGCACGGCAGCGCCCAGAATACCCCACAGCACCGCGCCGCGGACCTTCTTCTTGCTCATGGCGCCGATGGCGAACACGGCGATCAGGGTGATGAGCATGGGGAAGATGGTGGCCCAGGTCTGCTCGCCGGTGAACACGTTGAAGGAGTGCAGATTCACGCAGGTGGAGGCGTCGTTGACCACGATGCCGGCGTTCTGCAGGCCGATGAAGGCGATGAACAGGCCGATACCGGCGGAGATGGCCACCTTGACCTCATGGGGAATGGAGTCGAAGATGATCTTGCGCAGACCGGTGACGGTCAGCAGCACGAAGATGATGCCGTCGAACAGCACCAGCACCAGGGCGTTGGCATAGCTCAGGCCCAGGCCCACACACACGGTGTAGACGAAATAGGCGTTGAGGCCCATGCCGGAGGCCTGCGCCAGCGGCAGGTTAGACAGCAGGCCGATGAGCAGGGTGCCCACCACGGCGGAAATGGCGGTGGCCACGTAAATGGCCCCGTAGCTGACGCCCAGCACGTCTGTGCCGTCGCCAAAGGGGTTCGAGAACATACCGGCGTTGACCATCAGAATGTAGGCCATAGCCATGAAGGTGGTGATACCGGCCATGATCTCCGTCCGGATGGTGGAGCCTTTTTCGGTTACATGGAAGAAACGATCCATAAACTCTCTCCTTTTCTGAATTGTTTTCCACTGCGCCTTCTGGGCGCAGCAACTCAATTCTACCATTATGTACCTTTTCCCGCAACCCCTGTTTCGACAAAAGCTCCCCGCTTCTGCGAAATTTGTGACTCTTGCCGGGAAATGAGCCGGTTTTTTTGTGGAAACAGCGAGATAAAGCATCGCCTTGAACGCACCGCAGAATTCTGCTGTTCGATGAATCGAATTTTCTTGCTTTTTGGGGAATTTCTGTTATACTGAGCTTGTAACGAGTGTATATTGTTACAGAGAGAATAAGAGAAAAAGGAGAACAAATTATGCTTTTGGAAATTATCGGAGCGATTTTGTCCATGGTGGGTTCCTGGATGATCTTCAAGAAGATGGGCCGCCAGGGCTGGGAGGGCATCGTCCCCATCTACAGCACCTATGTTCTGTGCAAGGTGCTGTACGGCAACGGCTGGAAGTTCCTGCTGCTGCTGATCCCCTTCTACAACATCTATTTCGCCATCAAGATGATGGTGGACCTGGCCAAGGCCTTCAACCAGGGCGTGGGCTTTGCCATCGGTCTGCTGCTGCTGCCCTTCGTGTTCAACCTGATCCTGGCCTTTGGCGGGGCTCAGTATATGGACGGCAGCTTTGCCAACACCCAGCCCGACATGGTGGAGGACGTGGTCAACAAGGCCAGGGATGCCGTGTCCGGCGACCAGAACGACCGGTAAATATCAAAAAGCTCCGGCCCGGCCGGAGCTTTTTGACGCTTGATCGCATAAAAAGGGGAGAGGCTGCAAGCCTCTCCCCTTTTTATGCGATTCCTTACTTCCCGAAGTACCGGTTCAGCAGGCCCTCGAAGGCCTTGCCGTGTCTCGCCTCGTCCCGGGCCATCTCGTGGACGGTGTCGTGGATGGCGTCCAGGTTGTACTTCTTGGCCAGCTTGGCCAGCTCGAACTTACCGGCGGTAGCGCCGTTCTCGGCGTCCACGCGCATCTGCAGGTTCTTCTTGGTGGAATCGGTGACCACCTCGCCCAGCAGCTCGGCGAACTTGGCGGCGTGCTCGGCCTCCTCCAGGCCGGCCTTCTCCCAGTACAGGCCGATCTCGGGATAACCCTGACGGTGCGCCACGCGCGCCATGGCCAGATACATACCGACCTCGGAGCACTCGCCCTCGAAGTTGGCGCGCAGACCGTCGATGATCTCCTTGCGGACATCCTCGGGGACATCGTCGCCAAAGACCTTGCCTACGCCCACGACGTGCTCGGCGGCCCAGGACTTCTCCTCAGACTGCAGCAGGAACTTGTCGCCGCTGACGTGGCAGACCGGGCACTCGGCGGGGGGAACATCACCCTCGTGAACATAACCGCAAACAGGACAGACCCACTTCTTCATAATCGTTACCTCCATAAATGTATTCATGTCGTTGTGTTTGTTATTTTGACGCCGCCGCAGCGGCATTTGTCAACTGGTTTTCTTCTCGGCCAGGCAGCCGTTGCAGCGGCCGTAGAACACGACGCCGCAGCTGTCCGCCTCGCCCACCGCTGTCATATCCGGCGGCTCCACCGGGATCGGCGGCAGGTCGATGACCGAGCCGCAGGTGCGGCAGATAAAGTGCCCGTGCGGCGCGGTGTCACCGTCGTAGCGGTCTTCACCGTCCACACAGCCGATGACCTGCACCGCGCCCTCCGCCCGGAACCGCGCCAGATTGCGGTAGACGGTGGCCAGAGAGAGGTCGGGTATGCGGGGCTTCAGCTGGGCGTAGACCCATTCCGCAGAGGGGTGGCAGGTGGTGGAACGCAGGCACTCCAATATGGCTTCCCGCTTGGGGCTGTGCCGTGTGGTGTTCATGGGCTGCGCTCCTTTCTTGTTGCTAACAATTATCGTTTGCATTAGTATAGTAGCACACCCGTTTGGATTTGTAAAGAGGTTTTTTGCATTTTTCCAAAAAAATTTTCCAGTGCCTGTTAGCCTCCCCTATCGGTGCGGAAAATATGCAAAGGAGCCCGGTACGCACAGCGTACCGGGCTCCTCATTTCAATTTACTCGGCCTCGGCCAGCGCCTTAGCCTCGGCAATAGCCTTCTCCTGCGCCGCGGCGGGGCAATCCTCGTAGCGGACGAAGTTGAAGGTGAACGTACCACGGGACTGGGTCATGGATCGCAGATCGATGGCGTAGCTCATCATCTCGGCCATGGGGACCTCGGCCTCCAGCACCTGCTCGCCGTCGCCGGTGGGGTTCATACCCATGACGCGGCCCCGGCGCTTGTTCAGGTCGCCCATCACGTCGCCCAGGTAGCTGTCGGGAATGGTGACCTTCAGCTCGCCGATGGGCTCCATCAGCACGGGCTTGGCCTCGGGCAGGGCGGCCTTGAAGGCCAGGTTGGCAGCCAGCTTGAAGGCGATTTCAGAGGAGTCCACCGGGTGATAGGAGCCGTCCACCAGGGTGGCCTTCAGGAACACCACGGGATAGCCGGCCAGCACGCCGTGCTGGCAGCTCTCGCGCAGGCCCTTTTCAACGGCGGGGAAGTAGTTCTTGGGCACGGAGCCGCCGAACACGTTCTCCTCGAAGATCATATCCTCCTGCTCGGTCTGGGGCTCGAAAATGATATGGACGTCGCCGAACTGGCCGCTGCCGCCGGTCTGCTTCTTATAACGGCCCTGCTTGCGGACGGTGGAGCGGATCTTCTCGCGGTAGGCGACCCGGGGAGCGGACAGCTCAGCGTCCACGCCGAAGCGGCTCTTCAGCTTGGCGCACAGCACGTCGATCTGGATATCGCCGGCGCCGGAGATCACGGTCTGGTGAGTCTCGGCGTTGTTGACCACGTGGAAGGTAGGATCCTCCTCGTTGAGCTTGTTCAGGCCGGTGCCCAGCTTCTCGATCTCCTGCTTGGTCTTGGGGGAGATGGCGCGGCTGTAGCAGGGCTGGGCATAGTCCATGCCGTGGAGGCGGACGATGTTCTTGGCGTCGCACAGGGTGTCGCCGGTCTTGACCTTGTCCATCTTGCCGATGGCGCCGATGTCGCCGCAGCAGATCTCCTTGGTCTCCTCGCCCTTCTTGCCTTTCATGACATACAGGCGGCCCAGCTTCTCGGTGTTGCCGGTGGTGGGGTTATACAGGGCCATGTCGCCGGTGACCTTGCCGCGGACGACCTTGATCATGGAATACTTGCCGTACTGGTCGGAGATGGTCTTGAACACGATGGCGGCGGTGGGGCCGTTGGGATCGAAGGCCACCTGGATGTCGTTGCCGTCGTCATCCTGAGCGGCCTCGGCGGGCATATCGGTGGCCACGGGCACCAAGTCCACGATGGTCTGCATCAGCATATCCACGCCCATGCCGGTGACGGCGGAGCCGCACAGCACGGGGCACACGCTGCCGTCGCGCACGCCGATCTTCAGGCCCTTGGCCATATCCTCGGCGGACAGCTCCATGGTCTCGAAGAACTTCTCCATCAGCTCCTCGTCGGCGCCGGCGGCGGCCTCCATCAGCTCGGCGCGCAGGGCCTCCACCTCGTCGGCCATGTCGGCGGGGATGGCGCAGGCAGCGGCCTTGCCGCCCTTGACCTCATAGGCGGTGTTGTGCAGCAGGTCCACGATGGCGGTGACCTTCTTGTTGCCGTCGATGACCGGGGCAACGATGGGGGCGATGGCCTGGCCGAACTTGCCCTTCAGGGCGTCCAGGCAGGAGGCGTAGTCGCTGTTGTCCTCGTCGGTGCGGTTGATGAAGATCATCCGGGGCTTCTTGCCCAGCATCTTCCAGGAGCGTTCCATGCCCACGGACAGGCCGTCCTTGGCGGCGCCCACCAGAACGGCGCACTCGGCGGCGCGGATGGCGGACAGAGCCTCGCCGGAGAAGTCGAAGTTGCCGGGGGCGTCCATCACGTTGATCTTCACGCCCTTATAATTCACGGGAGCAAAGGCCAGGGAAATGGAAATCTGGCGCTTGATCTCCTCGGCGTCGTAGTCGCAGGTGGTGTTGCCGTCGGCGGTGCGGCCCAGGCGGTCGGTGCCCTTGGTCATAAAGAGCATCTGCTCGGCCAGAGAGGTCTTGCCGGAGCCGCCGTGGCCCAGCAGGGCGATGTTGCGGATGTCGTTGGCAGTCATAATGGTTGTTCTCCCTTCGTTTTCTGTGCAAGCGCGGCTTTTCCCGCCGTGCATTCGTTCAACATATGAATTATATAATATTTTGCCGGTTCTGACAACTATATTTTTAGGGATTTTCAGCAAAATTTCCGGAAAACCTCCCGGGGCAGGGGGGAAATCACCGCTCCAGCAGTCCCGGCAGCAGGTGCAGGGCCTTCTCAAACTCCACCCCGTACCAGGGGGCGTTGGAGTCCCGCTGGGTGGCCTGAATACAGGCCAGGGTGAAATCCGCCGCCAGGCGCAGGGCGTCGGGCAGCCCCTTGCCCCGGACCATGGCCCCGGCGCAGGCGGCGGAGAAGATGTCGCCGGTGCCATGGAAGTGGTCGTGGACCCGGGGGGTGTGGTACTGGAAGATGCCGCCGCTTTCCGGGTCCAGGGCCATGACCCCCAGGCGGTCCGGCCCGAAGGGCACCCCGG
>OMEV01001253.1_pt1 | contig 10988 bp, 5 predicted proteins | sample 1645491 | NCBI WGS metagenome assembly OMEV01 (sample SAMEA103958122, study PRJEB25191) | human gut metagenome | biome: human-associated habitat [ENVO:00009003]; feature: intestine environment [ENVO:2100002]; material: feces | place: Germany | collected 2013/2015
TGTTAGTTAAATTTTCTATTCTAGTATAACCACCACTCTGTAGAAGTTCCCCCAGGTCGTTCCATGAAGGATATCTATGTTATAATTGTTGCTTTAATTTTACCCCATTTATTGAAAGTATTTCCATTGTTACCAATAGATCGAATATATATGTATGGATCTACATTAAAATTGTCTGGAACAAAATACTGAGAACCAAAAAAGCCAGAGTTTACCACAAGTAATGATCCATATTTATATGCTCCTGTAGGGAAGTTCTCGGTTGTGGTATCATCCACATTATAAACTCCAGCTACAGCTGTGTTGCAGTCTTTTATTGCATATTTTCTTCTTATCCACGTATCATCTATCCCCAACAGTCCCCCCAGAAGCATGAAATACCTATTTTTTTGTTAAGAAATAGGTATTTCTGTTAGTCCAGATGGGGGTTCGATTTTAGTTATAGAAGACATAGAATCTCCACATAGTAATTTAACAGAAACTAAAGAAGACCTAAAAGAAGCAACAATAGAAAGGATAATATCTCCATTGTCATTATAGAAAAATTTAACAGACAACATAGAACTCCCTACTATAACACCTTTAACGTTATAATCATTTTTGTAGTTACTGTAATATTTAGATACAATATAAATTTTAGGTTGACTCCTGTCTTCCAATATTTCTACAAGATAACTACATTTTACAACATTAGATGGGATGATATTATAATAATACGAATCATTAACTCCAACTGAATTTCTAGCTATAGTTGCATCTCTTTTTAGATCATCTATCCCTATCAGTTCCCCCAGATCGCCAACAGGCAGAAATTCTTGTTTAAATTCCTACCTGTGTGAGCGTACTAATATCTATATCTACTTTCGTTACTGAAATGATATTATTTATAGGAACCCTATTGGAAAAATATAAGATAATTTTTCCCCAACTAGGTATATATACATAATAGTTTTCATCGCCATCTTTGTACATCTTTACGAATGACGGTCCTGAATTATGTGTAACACATAAACCAACGTTATTATGTCCGGTTAGCATAGAATAGTCATCGGCTATACTGGCATTACCTTCACCAACTAATCTTATTACTTTATTTATATTTTCTAACGATTCAATCTTATAGATTGTCGGATTGTTAGTTAAATTTTCTATTCTAGTATAACCACCACTCTGTAGAAGTTCCCCCAGTTTTGATGCAAGTGACTGCATCGTCATTTGTGCGGCATCTCCGCTACTTTGTAAAACTCTTACATTTGCGGCATCTGTCACAGTCGGAAGTTCATTTTCATACACGTCATTTCCTGTTGCAGCAACGGCAGCAAATGTTGAAGTTTCTGACAAAGCCATAACCATTCTTGTGGAAACCATGTCCACCATCTCATCCACTGTTACATTCTGTTCGTTACCGTCTTTATCAACAGCCTTAAAACCAACAATATTGTCTAAATTCAAATCACTCATAATATCCTATTTTTATAAAGTTCTAATATAATTTTTCCACACTTTTGAAGTGCCGCCAACCGACTTGTACATCTTCTTTCTGCCGCCTTTTATTTTATACCGGGAAAGATTGTTCCTGTCATAGTTAACGGGGTAATCCGGATTGTCTTCGTTGGCATACGCCTCCATTTCGTATGAGATGGTATAATACGCCGAACTCGCAGGATGGCAGATAGGGTTTCCCTTGATCCACTCGACAAAATACCGCCAATAGTATTTTACCCATGAGCCGATAACCTGTGCCTGACGCAGGTGTATGGTTTCATGCGTCATACTCTCCTTACCCGCATAAGTCTGCATGTACTTCTCTATGTTCTCTTTGTTCTCAATACGGTAGATCATCCGTCCGCACCACATCATGAAACGGTATCCCTTGAAAGGATAATGCTTCATGGAAAGCAACTTAGGAGTGTCAAAATCACCCGGCTTGCTTGAGAACAGCATCTTGATTAATTGCCATAATTCTTTCATAAGCATATCTTTTACTCAATTAAATCCATACGTGTTATATACCAATGGTTGTTAAAGGCCTTCATCTCCAAAACATAAGGCCTTGCCATCTGAATCTCTGTTTTATTGTTATATGCTCCCACCAATCCGCAGAAATAGTTTGTAGCCTTGTACTTGTCGGGGTTCTTAGCCACCCTTGATGTCATGTCTACTACAAACTCTAATCTCAATCCGTTCCATGATGATGCGGGAGGGAGGGTTATGGTTCCGCCAAGACCATCAGCGGAAAAGAATGTAGATCCCTGAGTGGATGGGTTCACGGTCATGTTACCTTCTGAATCAGCCAGACTATCCATATCGCTTCCCGGTGAATAGAGAAGATCTGCGGTGATAATACCCGACACTTTGACATTACTATCCGAATCCCACGATATGCCCCCATCAGCCAATTTCCCCGATCCGTCTTCTTTTATGAGTGTTTTACCACCACCCAATTTTATATACGCATCATTCTTCTTGCCGGATATCTCCATATTTCCATTCTGACTCTTCATCATGCCATTTTTATACATGAATCCGGCCACATTCGCACCATCGGCGAACAGGGTGTCAGTAGCGATATTCACAAACTTCTGCATGGCTTCCCAGTTCGAATCCCCGTTGGCTGATGTGGGTGCAGAGGTAACGGAAGCGCCGTAATTTTTTACAAGGAAATTATAATAAACTCCCCCTATCAGATATATGACCTTATCCCGGTAATCCGCATTCCAGACGTAAGTCTGTCCGGAAGCCCATACGCCTCTGTCACGGGGAAACGCCCCTGTTGCTCCTGTTGCTCCTATGGCTCCGTCTTTAGCAACCCCTACACCTTTTTCAGCGACAAAATTATTATTCCATGCGTTTGCATCGGAAGCCGACTTATAAGCCCGGACGGCAAACTGGGTGTATCCGGCTGTCGCAGGAACGGATATCTGATTGCTTAGGGTAGCACCTACATGCGCCAGCCAGCTTCCGTTGTATTTGCGTGCGACAAGATAGAATCTGTTCGTATCGCTCACATTACCGCCTATATTCTGTTTCATGGTAACAACAAATGCTGACGGTGACGGTGTGCCTGTTGACGTGAAGTTTATCGTGCTTACCGGGCTGTCAAGCCAGTACGAAGCGGACGGTTCGACACCGAAAGTCATTTCCTGCCAGTCGGAGTTGACAGCCTTGTCCGATCTCTTCCCGGAAAGTATGTAACCGCCATCCTTCTTCCTTAGATAACTTCCACCTCTCACACGAAGAAGCGGAAGTGGCGGATTGGAAGTCTGAACCTTGCTTAAGTAAGATCCTCCGGCAAACGATACTGTACTGTTTTTCGCATACGGAATGTTGGCGGACTCCCAATGACCTGCGGCTGTGATACTCTCACCGTCAGCCCCGTCCTTACCATCTACAAGCATGGGGACGGTTTCAACATCCACTATCTGGTCATTCACGTAAAAGACAAACTTCAATGTCTTCGTGAAATTTCCGCTTGATATGGCTGTATTGTTGTTTATGGTAGTTTCAGCTCCACCGTCTATACTGTATTTCAATATACCGTCCGTTGTGGTGGATATCACGCCCCCCACTGACATTTGCCTGTAACATGATACGGAAGACACGCTGTAGTTCCCGTTCTTGTCCTTGCTTACTGAACTGGCGGAAACGACAATGCTGTATAGAATGGCATCCGCACCATTCGCTCCCCCACGCACACCAGCTACTGTGAACGTAAGATCACGGGAATACTGCTGCCCGTTCTTTGTAGCCCTGATTGTGATCTTCACCGTGTTTGTCGCTGCAAGAGTAGCTCCGGCAGATACCGATATTGTCACCACTCCTGTATTCTTGTCTGTCGCACACAGAAGATTTGTGTCAGGTGTACAGGTGATGCTGTCAAGGGTGAGCTTTTCCGTTCCGTACCACATGCTGACAGTTGTATTCCAAGTCTGTGAGGACACAACCTTCCCGTCCGAAGTAAGGGCTGCATTGACCATCTCGTTATCGAAGTCCGCCATGATGGCGTTCTCCCCGTCCTTGCTCCATCGATGCACAGGGGCCGGATCGCTGAATTCTGACCACACGCCGTCACGCTTCACACGTTTGCACGCCCATTCCACCTGATGGTCGGAATCCACGCCAAGGAAATCATCTGTCCAGCCTTCTGGAACATAATCATCCTGCTGTTTCGAGTCCGGCTTGTCAGGGGTAAGACCGATGATGTTGGTACGGGTGTAGATCCACTCGTAACCTTTGCCATCCTTACCGTCAGTCCCGTCTTTGACCATGACCATCCACAAACCATGCTGGTATATATAGGTACAATAATCAGCCGTATTCCGGTAGCTGTCACCCTCCTTGGGATTGGACGGATGGGATGCGAACTCACCAAGGAAGGTGATGCTCTCTCCTTTCAGTTCACGCCCGTCAAGAAGCATGTCCCAGTCTTCGTTAACCTCCCAGTCGGCAGGTTTTCCGGCAAGATAATAACCACCGTCCTTCTTTCTTAGGAAATTACCACCTTTAACACGCAATATTCTGATGGGAGGATTGGATGTCTCCACCTTGGATAAAAAGACACAGTTGGCAAGAGTAACCATTGTATTGGCACTATATGGTGTGTTGGCGGATTCCCAATGACCGCCACCGACTACAGACAAGCCCGGTTCGCCTTTCTCGCCTTTAGCTGAAGAAACGAGCCAGTCCGGGTTATTCTCGGACGGTTCGGAAGTGGTGCCATTTTCATTGACACAAAGCCATGTGGAACCGTTATGAGGAACGCGGGAATAATATGCATACTTCCTGCCCGACTCCCATGAGGGGTAGTCTATCGGCACACGCACGCTCTGGCCGGTGATCTCGTCCACTTGGAAGATAAGCCCGGTCATGATGATATCCTGCAATACTGCCGAGAACCTGTCGCAGTTGATCCCGTTGATGGTCATGCCCTTCTTCTTGCCGAACCAGCTCTTCATCTGTGCCGGCTCCGGGTCCCAGGTGTTGGCATCGTCTACAAGGGTGATGCAGCAGTTGCCGTCACGCACGTCTATGATGATATAGGTCTGACGCTCCTTGTCGGTGAAATTGCCCGTCTGTCCGAGACGCATCTCGTTATGGGGGACGAACTCATATCCGGGACGCGGAACCATCACGAATGTCTTCTCATCGTAATCTGCGGAAGTGATACGGTACTGTACCTTTCTGAAACCGGCAAAGTCACCGGTAGTGGCACTTTTGTCATGCCAGAAGCCCAGGAGGATATCATCCGGCTTTTGCCCCAGCGGAACACCATCCTCCAGATCGGGGGTGACAGTATAGCTGCCGTCACTGTTGGCGACAAAGCTTTTTATCTTCAGCCCTCCGCCGGGACTGATGGTATTATATCCCTCAAAATAGGTCTGACGGTTGAAACGAAGTTCGGGAACACTCAGGGAGCTGCGCAGGACCAAAGCCTCCAGCTCAGCACGGGCGTCCTCACCGATGTAACCTCCTGAAATGCCGGTGACGAAATCACCGAACTTGGCGTATTTCTTAATGACGGTTCCACCTAGCAGGGAGAGGAGGAAACTGGTGCGTTCCTCCGTGTCCTTGCGCATGAACATGATCAACGAGCGTAATGCGGAATACACGTTATGGTCTGTCGCCGGGGTTGAGTCGTGGCTTCCAATCACATACACGCCGCTGCCACCACCGCCCGTATAGGTCTGTCCTTTCAGAGTAAGGCTCTCAACCTTCTCCTCCAGCTCGCCGATACGGGAATAGGCAGCCGTCTCACCAACGGTATAGACAGGCGAATCAAACGGGAAATCCAAGTTAAATTCAAAACCGATAATCCTTGACTGCCTTCCGTTATCGAAATAGGCTTTGTTAATAAGATTAACCTTTTGACCAATGCTGTAGAGGTTATGAATGCCGTCCTCGCGGTATGCGTCACCGGACATCATCGTGCAGTCGTAAGTACTCGGGTCAACCTTTGATTTGGAAGCGTATTTTTCCGTCTTGACCTTCAGTTCCTGTTCTGCAGCACCCACAAGCCCCAGTTCGGTTATTTTCGTGCTGTCCCAGCCGGATAGTACATATTCATCTCCATCCTGGGGAAAGAGCACATCGCCGGGAAGCGGTCTGCCGTAGTCCTCATTCCTGACTATCTCCCAAAGCTGTGCCTCAGGGTTCCATCCGCCATCCTCCAGTTTCTCCGGCTTTCCCTCAGGATTGAACTTCACGGCGAACTCCAGACCGTTGAGAAGCCCGGACGCGAAACGTATCCTCAGCTCCTGACCGGGGAGGATATATTTCTCAGAAAAGTTAACACCTGTATCCCTGAAACGGTAGGCATTCCATTTTTCCTCAGTGGTTGTGCCGTCCTCATTCTCCACCTTGTCCGTCACCTCGATGGTAGTAACATCCGACATGGTGCCCGTTCTTCGGGGATAGACTTCATCGAAGATAACCACCTGTTCAATGGCTTCCTCGGTGGTCATATTGGGATAAGCGTCTATGTACGGGGTTCCTTCGGGTAACATCAGCCTGCGCTGCACCACACCGTTCACAACCACGGTCTCATCAACCGGACGGTAGTTAGAAGGGATGTTCTTTGTCGAGCCGAAAGCATAGATTCTTGTCGCATAGGTGGACCGGGATTCAGATCGTGGCATTTCCTGCACGTTTTTCTCGATCTCGAAGTCCACCGCGTCGCCAAACTCACAACGCCCGAAATGGATTATATTCTCGGTTATCCAGCACTCACAGTCCCATTTCTTCGCCATCTCAAAACAGGCATCAAGGATGTTGATGTTCTCATAAGACATCAGTTGTGATTTGTTCTCTACCGTACTGTCAATGGAGAAAACAAAATCCTGTCCTTTGTATGTGTAACCAAGAGCTTTCAAATTTCTAAGGACTATACCGGCTTGTACGTCAAGCGGGGCGGTCAGGTTCCAGGACGCCTCCTGTCCGGCCGTTTCCGGGGTATATTTGAAGATTTTGTTTTTCCATTTCCAGTAGTAGGCATCAAGCTGAAGCTCATAGTCGTAGCCGGCGGTATTGGTGTTGAATGCGGGCTTCTGCAAATCGCACACTTCGAACAGTCCGAAGTCACACTCCACGTATGAGCCAAGTTTGAAATATATGGGATTCTCTAAGGAGAACTTTAACATGATGTAGTCCTCCTTCATCAGAGTGAACTTACGCTTGCAGCCTTCATTGATCAGAGTTGTAAGCTGGATAGCACCGGATATGTCTTTGATGTCGATTTGTTTCATGTCTTCAAAGTTCGGAGATAAAAAAAAGAGTACCCAATTTTGAGCACTCACATACACGACAATAAAACCAATGTCGTGAATTAAGTTCTGTTGGCCGGATTCGGCTCATTGAACTTGGCTGAAATTTTTCCGAAAGTTCGGTCTAAACTCTGTGCGTAAGTGATACTTTTACCGAGATAAACCAGATGATAAATCTCGCTACTATTAGCCGAGACTTGAATATCAACCTTGCCCTTATAAAGTTCATCGAAGAAAGCTTTTTTCTTTGCTTGATAATCAGATTGGGAATTTCCTTCAATTGTAAAAGAAAGTGTTATTTCCCTCTCATCGACTTTCGGATTATTGATTATTACCCGCTTCCCATGTTCAAGTCTGCTTTTGTTCTCAATAAAATCCTTCATGGGAGCGGATGCCCCAATAGCATCAAGAACCCCCTCTCCCATTCTCACACCCCATGTCGTGTAAGCGTTTTCGTCATTAATTAATAATTCATTCATAGACTATAATTTTGCTGTATTCTTTTTAACTTCTGCTATATCTCTTTGTATCTGTTGAATAGGTTTGACGATTGCCCCTGTATTTTCTGAAATCTGTACCAATTCAAGATAGGATTGCGCTATCAAATCCCGCGTATCATCAGCAATATTTCTTGTTTCCGTATTTATGGAAAGTAGAGCATCTGCTTTTACTGTCAGTAGATTAAGTGATTGAGATTGAATGATATTCTGATTCTTTATCTCTTCTCCTGCAATATGCAATGCTGTAAACCTACCGCTTAGTTCTCCTACATCTTCATGTGTCATTTCAGTGCCGAACCCTCTTGATGAAGAAGATTGGGAATAGGACTCCTGTGAAATCTTGTCATATCCGGTTGCTGCGGCAAGCTCGTCACGGAGCTTCATGGCTTCCTCCACATATTTCATATATTCATCCTGCAAGGCTTCTCTCTCTACTTCGGTCAGATTGTTATCCTCCATGGCGGCACCGAACTTCTTCCACCACTCTTCGAGTTTCTCGCTGTACATTTCACCGATTTTATTACTCAGCATGGCACGCATGAAATACTCTGCTATATCTTCCGCTGCATCCTTAGCTTCATACTTCATATCCATAAGATTGTTCACAAAGCTGTCAAACATTCCATCGAAAGTGATACCAGTAAGACCTTCATAGAGTTTGTCTGTAAGTTCTTCCAGCTTACCAGCTTGCTCAACATAATCATTCAACTTGTCAGTCAAACGCTCACCATAACCACCCTTGCCAGTATTCTGAATCTTCTCCCACATATCAACATTACTGCGGAGCACTTTCATCTCTTCAGGAGAAAGGGACCATATATCACCGTTCCAGTTTCTGCCTATCTGCTGGCTAAGACGAGAGATTTCCTCTTGGTTGAATCCTCCCCAATAGTAGTTCCAGCTATGATGGGAATTGGAGTATCTAGCCTGTTCCTGTGCAATTTTTTTATAGTTTTCTTCCGTCTCTTTTTGCAGTTTCTTCGCATCAGCATACGCGGAAACGGACTTTGTTCCCTTGCTGGCTTCCATTACATCTGTCAAATCCTCAATAGCGGTTTGTAGTGTTTCATTTCGATCGGTAAGCCTATTAATAGCTTCCTCGACTTCTTTTTTATTACCACCAATACCAAACAAAGAATTAAAACCGCCGAAAGAAATCGCATTGAGGATATTGCCTATCCCGTTTTTCAGAGATTCTCCAATTGTTACGAATAAATCACCTGACAAGACATCACCGATAATTCCGCTGACTGCATTCAGGACAGCGTCAAGCAAACCACCCACAAGATTGCTCAATCCGTCTTTGAGTACGTCAATGATGGACAGAATCCATCCGACAATGGGGACCTCCTTAAGAGATTCTGACGTCTTGCCTATCACGTCTTTGAATCCGTTCACCGTCTTGATGATTCCACTGTATGCGTCATATAGTCCGCCCGAAGAAAGTTGTTGCAATCCTCCCAATATATTTTCCATGCTCGCTTTCAGTTTGGTTGCGGTATCGGATACATTTTGTTGGGCTTGATTGGCGATGTCTGTCTGTGTCTTTACGTTGGCGGACGCAATGTCTGCATTCTGCTGCGCTGTTTCAAGAGCGTTTGTAGCGGCTTGTTTCTCGCTTTCTGTTCCGTCCTTTTGTGCCTTGGCGTAGTCCTCTTGCGCCTTTTGAAGTTTCTCTAAGGCGTCCGTTTCGGTTTCTACGGCATAGATGCGGTTTTGCTCAGCTGTCTGATAGGCTTTTACATCCTCTCCAAGTTTCTTGAAGTTGACTCCACTTGTACCACCCAAAGACTTTTCCATCTGGCTGATGGCGTCAATCAATGATTTCTGGCTTGCCTGATCGGAGTTCTTGAACTTGTCAGTCCGTACATATTTTTTTGCTTCGTCCAAGGCAGGCTTTATCATGTCGGAAAACATGGAACCAAACTCACCGAACACAGTAACCCAATCTATATTGGCTTTTATGGCTTCTGTTTCCTTGTTCTGTATGGCAACATCACGTTGTTTCTCCAGTAACTTTACTTGTGCACTATTAACACCGTTTTCTTCCTGTGCTTTCCTTATTTTTTCCGCATACTCTTGGGCGATAGCCAATTTCTGCTGCTGGAACGTGCCATATTCTTTCAAGTAGTCGTTCAAAGCCTGTTGTTCGGCTTTCAGCTGTCCTTCAGTTACATCGGAAATATCTTTATCTCTCATACTTTCGGCATTGGTATAAGCTTCTGAAATTTTCTGTGCCTGCTTGTCGGTCAGCTTACCGTTACCGGCTTTGCTCCATTCTTCCTCCTGTTTTCTTATCGCATCAATCTGTTTCTGATAATCAAGGTCAATCTGTTTCAACTTCTTTTCCGTGCCTTCTCTCATCAGGTTGATTTCATCCTGTTGGTTCTGACGGTGAAGTGAAAGAAGTTGTTCGTCCAGCTTTTCCTGATTTTCCTTTTGCTTTTTTGCTAGATTTTCCTGTCTGGTCAGTGCGCTTCCAGTTACTCCGCCCAGCTCCTTGTATGTCTTTTCGGATGCATCCATCTTATCTTTGGCTTCTTTCACCTGTTTCGATGTAGCCGTCTGATCTTTGATTAATGCCTCATACCCTTTTTTCGCTTTCTCCCATTCGACTTTAGCATTTGCCAAATCCTCTTGATATGTAGTTTCTTTTGTTTCCTGTCTGTTCTCAACTTCCAATTGGGCATTGATTTCCGACAAGACATCTTTTCTTGCGTTTGCCAATTCATTCTTCAGGTCTTCGATACGCTGTGCCTGAACCTTCATTTCGAAACGGTTGTTCTCTTTCCTTGCTAGATTATAAGCCCATTCTGCACTTTTTATTTGTTGTTCCAAAGATTCGACTATAGCCTGTTTTGACTGTGTTCTGGATTTTGAAACCTCTTCATTATATGCCTTCCAAAACCCAGTCAAGTCATGTATATGACCTTTCTCATCGACATACTTCTTAAAGAGTGCAGGATATAGTTTCTCAATGTCTTTTAAGGCTTTAAGTTTAGTGGTCTCGGCTTCTACCTCGCTATTAATGGTGCTAACAAGACCTTCCAAAGTACGTTTCCGATCTTCTTCGTCCGTGTTGAGTTTTTCTATTTTCTTGTTGTACGAGTCCAAAGCACGTTCAGCAGATGTTGTGCTGTCGGATAATGCCCACATGGCAGCTCCAAGCCCACCGATAACGACAGTTAAAGCTACATAAGGATTGGTAAGCATTGCAGCGTTTAAAGCT
>OMEV01001260.1_pt1 | contig 10960 bp, 9 predicted proteins | sample 1645491 | NCBI WGS metagenome assembly OMEV01 (sample SAMEA103958122, study PRJEB25191) | human gut metagenome | biome: human-associated habitat [ENVO:00009003]; feature: intestine environment [ENVO:2100002]; material: feces | place: Germany | collected 2013/2015
TTTGAAGCGGCTAGTAGTCTTTTTCAGTTCCAGAATAGCGTTTACGCTGTACGGCAGGGTACTCAGATCTTCTCTTGTGACCAGCACATAGTAGTTATCCGAATGCTGGATCGCACGGGCAAAGTCAAGGCTCGAAACAAAGGTACTGCCTTCATCCACAAACATGATGCTGTCATGGGTCGCATTCAGCTGCAATTCCCAGTTGACACCCGACAGCACCCGGCACGGTTTATCACAACTCACCGTCACGCCGCTCTGTCTGCCGTAGGTCTCGTATGCTTGCAGCATCTCTACCAGCGTTGTTTTTCCGGTGGCGCTGTCCCCTCGCAGAATCGTAATGTTCCGTTCCAGTTCGATCGTGAAAACGACCCGTCCGCTTCGGACTTCGATTTTATGTTTTCCCTTCATCCTATCGCCTCACACAAACTGAAATGCAATCGGAATCAGTTCTTCCATGCTGTGCACCACATCACCGGTGTTCAGGACTTTCACATCCACCGGGAATTTTTTCTTACCAAAGTCCATGAGATGCCGCAGGTTGATGGTCAAGTCCTTCTTTTTCGCCAGCTTCAGAATGAAGGGTGCGCAGTTGTCACCGCAAGTTGAGGCATTGAATACCTTTTCCGGGTCGTTTGCCATCAACAAAAGTGTTTTCGTGCCGCCGGACAGTTTTTCCGGCGAGATGACACCCAGAACCGGGCTTTCCACCGCATGAGGGCCTTTGACATCGGACTTATCAATTTTCTTGATGACCTCTTTGGCAAAGTCAGAAGTCAGCCATTCATCCTCATAAGTGTAATTGAAATAGACCGAAGTATTGTAGACTGCCTCCGGCATATCTCCAAAGTAGATGTTCAGCATAGTATCACCTCGCAGATGTGAGTCACTTGTTATTATTGTACCTTCTTTCCACTCACAAAACAAGATACAAAATGCCCGCTGGCTTTTGATAAAGAAGACCAGACCTGTCTGATTGGACGAAAGCCATCCCAAATGTCGAAACTGGATTTACTGTGATCTGTAATGATTTTTTCATTTGTCACAATGAATTTGAAGTGCAAAGATAGAAAATACGCTGCCTTTGATCAAATCGCCCTATAAGAAAGCCCCAAAAAGCAGTTTATTATCATTCTATTAGATTTCGATCTATGGATAACAGTGTCATAAATCACCAGATAGAATGCTATGCGTTTTTATAGTAGTTGTTCCTCCCGATCAATTTCTATTTGATTCATAACATCCTGATAAATCACAAAATGAGGTGTTTTTTATGACAATGGCAAAGAAGCTCCCACTTTTAGCACCTTCCATTCATACGTTTGAAGTGAATGGAACGTACACGGATTGCGAAGCGAAGCGTACTGTATTTATGGCAATTCAAAAAATGGTATCCGCTGGAAAATACTATCGGATTCCGTATCATGGCTCCTCGAAAAAAGGCTACTCTTATAAAAGAAAGGATGGTGGTTTGACCATCACATTGGCAGATTATCCAGATTTTAAGAAGCGATACATAACGTTATCTGGTGTGAACCTCGCTCGGATTGCAGGTGATCCATCTCGTTTAAGTTTAACAGACTTATCACCAGAAGGTTTGGTCATGCAAGAGCAGGCATTTCTGGATGAATTGGAGCAGCTTGGACTCCTTGAAATTGAGGAGTCTGTTAAATGGAAAATGCATCGGTTGGATATTACACAAGACTTCTATGTGAAATGCGATCCCTCGCTGATGGTAAAAATTATTCGTTATGCAGGAAGCGTTGACCCGTACAGGAAAGGTCGCGCACTGCACTATAACCAGCACAATGAGATTCGAAGCTGTAAATTCGAAAAAACGTGGTACGATTTTGCACTCTATGACAAGCATCAGCAGCTCTTGAATTGTGAAAAGGAGAGCTATCCGATTTCTCCAGACGATTTGGAACGCTCAAAAAATCTGGTTCGATATGAAATTCAATTAAAGCGCCCCAGTCTGAAAGAATTTGAACACGATAAGTTGGAATCTTCAAAACTCCGGTTTAGGAATCATGCGCTGTTTCATTATTTTGATAAAATCAGCGATGATATTCCGTTCTTTCTATATCGGTATGCCGTCGATTTTTTTGGCAAGCATTCGTGGTATAACGTTCCAACTGCTCTGAAAGCCGTACAAACGAGCAACCTTGATGACGATACCAAAGAACTTGTCGCTGCGTATATCGCAGCGCAGGATGAGCCGGAACTGACTGATAAGATACATCATAAAAAGAAAATCGCAAAGACTTTGGAAAAATTAGAGATCAACGACGTGATCATCCCTTGCCGCATCCTGAACGATCGTCAATGCGGCAGATTTCCATGTGCGCCCTTATGCACAAGGATACAAGGGCTTTGAGCGAACAAAAAATGATCCGTGCAAAACAGAACGAAAATTCACCAGAATCACAAGAATGGAGTTGATTTTCAATGCTAGACAACTATCCCGATGTCCTGAGCTTCCGGCAGGTCATGGAAATTACGCATGTTGGCAGAAATCTACTGCTGCGTCTTCTGAACAGCGGCGAAATTCCCGCCTTCAAGATGGGGAAACTCTGGAAGATTTACAAACAAGACCTGATTCAGTATATAAGCCAATGTCAGTAAGCCGTATCCTTCGTTTGGGGCAAAAAGAATCCCGTTGGACTCCGCAACAGGAATCCAGCGGGATTTAATCTTATTGATTTTTAATGCGTTCGTCTCAAATTTCAAGAAGGATTTTTACGTCTTGCACTTTCATTAAAATTGTATTTGGGCACCGTTGTTTGCTGCGATTTTCACTACTTCATCGACATACGGCTCTGCTTCATCGTCCGTTTCCGCATAGCCTCTGCACTGCCATCATAGATTTCAAATCGTTCTTTCATGATGTTTCCTCCCATCTCAATGGATGAACAGCTTTTTCAGAATCGCCACTGGAATCAAAATCAGTCCCAGCAGCACACCAAGAACAAATCTTGTCAGGAAGATATCCTTTAATGACCCGATCTGAATCTTGTTAGCATAGATCGTCTGTTCAACCGCCCAGTAGCTCAGCACACAATACAAAATAAAGACAAGCATTTCCATAGTATTTTTTCCTTAATCGATGTGCCACAAATAACCTCCGCTTTCTTTTAACCAAAAAGTGGAGGTTATTTCCTATTACTGAGCCGATTTAATCGTAATCACGGGATTGTCATTCGCACACAGGTACGACAGAAGTTTTGTCATATCTTTCCCCGAAATCTTGATATCTCCATATCCTGAGTTCATATTACCATTTTCGCCCACACCGTCGATGAATAATGCTGAACCCGCATACGGAGTTGCACTATATGCACTTAATCCATCTCCGTTGAATCCAAAACAGATGCAGGCATTGGACGAGCCTTTTGAGAATTTCGGATACATATTTTCTGCTCCACCCTTGTCGGCCCAGTCTTTGTACGGATCATTTTTAGATTGAAGGGTATTATAGTAGATAGACTCCGGGTCACATACCCAAACGCTGTCTTCCTTAATTATTTTAGAGTACAGCATCGTATTTTTTTCTTTGGTAGAGAAAGCAAAGCAGATTGGGAAAGTTCCTTCCGGGGTCATATGGTCGCCTTCCGTTTTATCAGTAGTAAGTCCATTTGCACCAATTGCTGCTGTAGTGCTTAGGTCTTTTTCCCACTGACCATCCCGGTACGACCAAAGGGTTAAAGTTGCATTGCTGCCTGTGGCTTCTACAAGGATTTTCTGCCAAGTGCCGTCTTTCTCACAACCAGAAACTTCGGGCGGGATAGCGTCAGATTGAATAGATGCCGCCGTATTACTGTTTTCAGCAGTTTCCGTCTGCGTCGTATTGGCACTGGTATCGGAATCATCCAGAGCAAACAATTCTTCCAACGAAATCTTATCTGATGCCAGCAACGATGCTGTTGCAAGATTTGAATAGATCAACTCCTCATCAGGTGCTTCATTGTCAAACGTTCCCTTTTTCCGTATTGTACCATCCTGATTATAAAGGATTCCCTTTCCGTTATATTTATCCTTCTTCCACTCACCATCATAGGCAAGCCACCCATCTGATGCATACAGCTTTCCTTTTCCTTCTATAGAACCTTTCTTCATTTCCCCTTCGTATTTGATGTGTGGAATCAAAACTCTCTGGTTAAAATCCACCGTTGTACTGGGGGATTCATATAGATTTACGGTCACAATTAATTTGAGCACTCTTTTTTGGGGAAGAAGAAGATCAATTTGCCTTACCAATTCATCTTCGCTCCATTTTTCGCTCATCTCATCGATGTAATCCCAAAATTTATACAGAAAGAAATTACCAACAGCCTGACAGTCATTGTCGTAATAGGTCGTCATTTTTCCTGTAGCCATATTTTTTTCATAGTTTCCAGCATGGGCTAGGTAATGAACTAAGCCATCGTATGTAAACGAAATCCCTTTTCCTTCAATCTTTCCATCCTTAAATTTTCCAACATATTGCAGCGATAGTCCGTTCCGAGTACTATATGCGAACAATGCTCCGTTTCCATTCGGTTTATTTTCTTTCATTCCTCCATAATAAAATAGGATCTCTTCATAATCGCCAATACGATCCTTGGGCAGCGAAGACACTTCCATGTACTGACGTTCCGACTCCATAGTGAGCAGTGTCTTCACAATTCCAGAGTCAGTTTTCACATCCATCCGATAAAAATCACTGTCGCTCATCACATCCTTGCCTTGCAATTTCAGCAGTTTTTCAACAAAAAGCCGTGAAACGTCAGAATCTTTGAGCGCTTGTTCCAACGTCATTTCCGTCACTGTCTGCGAAGTGTTTTCACCATAAATTATATTGATAGCTTCCGCATATTGTGCTACAGAATCTTTATAATAAGGATTTTCCGACTTGTTGTATGTACTGCTGGCTTTTTCAAGGTTTTCCAATGTGTAAACAAGCTCTTCCTCCGGTTTCACTTCTTCTGCTTCCGAAGCCGCAACGCTCATTTCCGATGTAGCGGTTACAGATGCCGCATCAGACGAGGAAGGTTTCTTATCTGAATCGTTGTCAGACGAAGAGCCTCCAAACAAACCAATCAGGATGAAAAGCACAACAAATACAACCAGACACCCGCACCCTGTCTTTGCACATCCTTTTCCACTTGATGTCTTTTCTTTATCTTCAGGGGTCGGATCAACTGGCGCAGCACATGTTTGTTCATCTCTCGACTGCGCAGAATGTGTTTGAGCACCCTTGGGCGGTTCTGGTTCTGAATAAGAAGTCTTCTGCTCTGTCTTTTCCTGACGATAGTAAATTTGGTCATACTGCCAGCGCTTGTCTTTATCAGACAATATCTCGTATGCCTCATTGACATCTTTCATCTTTTCCTGTGCAGCTTCTTCCTGTCCAGGATTCAGATCTGGATGATATTTCTTTGCCAGTGCCTTATATGCCATTTGAATCACTTCTGTTGATGCATCTGGCGCTACCTGCAATATTTTATAGTAGTCCTTCATAATTTTCTCCATGATACTCATCCCCAAGAATCGTCTGCATTTTTCACAGTATCATCTTATAGTCATTTAGCACTTACGAAATCATAAACACAACTATCAAAGTCACCATAAGGCCGTTTAACACAAGTCCAGCGATTGCTATATTCTTTTTAGTAGATTTCAGCGCTTGAACGCCAAAAACCATTCCAAGTACCATCATAAGCAGCGTTATTATAAGACCCGCCGCCCCCATCATAAATGTTATCCATATCAGAATTCCAAGAATCAAGCTGGCATATGCTTTATATGTAGGATTTGTTTTTCGTTCTTCTTTCTTTCGTTCCTTTTCAAGGCGCTTTGCTTCTGCTGCTTTTTCTTTACGAGCTTCTTCTTCGGCTTTTGCCTGCTTTTCTGCTTCTAGCTTTGCCTTTGCCTCAGCTGCTTCCTGCGCCTGTTTTTCCGCTTCTTCTTTCGCTCTCTGTGCAGCCTCCGCCTTTGCTTTGGCATCAGCCTCCTGTTTTGCTTTCAATTCAGCGTCTTTTGGGTCATTTGACTCAGTCTCTGTTTCTTTAGCCAACTCCTGCTTTTTGCCACATTCATCGCAGAAAAGTGCATCATCTTCCAGTTCAGCACCACAATAAATACATTTTTTGCTCATTTTTCAAACTCCTCTCACATAATTAATCTTCTACTTTTGCTCCACAGGCAGAGCAAAACTTTTTTCCCGGCTTTATCTTATTTCCGCATTTGGGGCAAATACGTTCTTCATTAAATGCAAATCCACACCCCAAACAGAACTTAGCATTTTTCTTGTTTGCTTTTTTGCAAACTGGACAGTACTTTTCCTCCAGAGTTTTTTCATTGGAAATCTGCTCCGTTTTGGGCGAATTTTTTTGCGTCATGCTTTGCTCTGCGACTTTGTGTATAGCTTTCTCTGTTTCTTGCCCTACTTTTCTTTTCTGACCATTCTCTTCTTGTTGAATCTGTCTCACCAATTCACTGCCTTCCCCTACTGGAATTCGGCTCAGTTCTCGAAGATTCAGCAAAAACTGGCAAAGTATATCCTCCATCGCAGGAAAAACAACAACATAGTCGCCAATGCGGACTCCATCCTGAATATAAATGTCTTCATCGCAGAACTCATCCCATGAAATAAAGCCGATCTTCCATACATCTCGAAGATAAATTCCCTCTGTTCCAATAGCCAAGCCTCTCATATTCTTTTTAAAATGACCCAAAAGATTTGCTGCCAAAACAAAGTAAATTTTTTCAGAAGATGGCATCTCAAAGGATTCTCTTGCAAAATTCAGTTCCTGGCTTGGTGCAAGGTCTTTGCCACCGTTCATTAGAACATCCTTTGGCCATGTTGTCAGTTTTGTGCTGTAATGTACGAAAAGCGACCACGGAAAAGAAATCATCTTAATTTTGCCATCGTCCACAAAAGCAGTCTCTTTATTTAGAATATGAGCCCCGCCCAAATCGATTGTGGCATAGCCAAGGTTATACTGTTTATTTATGGCAAGAGCCTCTCTTTCCTGTGCATACACTGCAAGTTTCAGGTAATTACCCGCCTTGTCTGGATTCTTCTCAATTCCTTCTTGGCCTCCTTTTAGTAGGTATTTTCCATAACATGTCATTGCATCTGGTGCACATTTTTCAGCCGCATATATTAAATATTTCACTCCCTTTTCGTTTGGTTCATCGCCAACCAGCATTGTAAGGAATCTTCCTGCTGTCGCAACCGCAGAAATACATGCATTTTCTTTTTCTGCTAACCTAATAATGTCGTGTCCTGCACCATATCTTGGAGTTCTATCATGAGCCGCATCTAGTTCATATTTTAAATAGCTCTTCAGGTACTCGGCATAATCCATTTTATCACCAAATTTATCCACTTCCAGAAGCACCCTGTCAAAAACTTCTCGCTTATCCTTATCAATAGTCTTTTCTAGGACATCATAGCGATAATATTGCGTAAGAGCAAACTGTGCAATTGGATCATTGGCGTTAGCTGCCTTCCAAAGATAACCCAATTCTCCTTGCATAGCATAAATTCGATAGCATGCATACGTCTGCTTAAACTCTTCCTCGCTTTTTGGAGATTTTATATCGGTAACCACCGAACTGTTTAAAAGAGCTTTATTATTTGCATTTTCTTCAATCAGTGAATCTTTACACAGCTTTTGCAAATCCTTCATAAAATCCATAAGAGTTACTTCTTGTTCCTGATCAATGAAAGTATACTCCCCGATATGCAATCCTCCCTCTTGATAAATTTTCAGCTTAACAAATTTTTTCCACGGAATACATCCTGCTGTAAGGAAACCACTTTTCGCATAAAAGCCTGCAGCACCAATGGCAAAACCGGTCATCCCATCTTTGAAATGAGAAAAAATATCCATAGAATATGCCATGTAAACCTTTTCCTGCGCTGGAATCTTACATGATTTTCTAACATTAGATAGCTGTGTGCTCTGCAAAAGTTCATTGCATTCATTCAAAAGAAGATCTATTCCTCTTAAGTTGCCTCTATATTTATTTATTACAACCCTTGGAAAAACAGTCATCTGTATAGTTTCACCATTCGTAACAAAGCATTTTTCCGTTGTAATCTGCTTATATTTCCCCAAAGTGCTGTCAAGCATTATATTTACCGGATAGCCCAAATTATATTTTTTATTAAGGTTTAATGCCTTTACCTCTCCCGCAAATGTAGCCGAACGCAAATAACAGTATCCTTTTTCACTTGCAACTCGATCATCTTTCGCTTTTAAATACAATGCTTCTCCGCAGATTGCCATTGCTACCGGATCATGTTGTTCCGCTGCCAACTTTAAATACGGCATAGCAGAATTCAAAGAATTTCCTTCAAGATAATATGTTCCAATCCTCCTTACTGCTGCAATGCATGGTTTTCTCTTATCAGCCAAATTTCGAATTGCTGTCATGGCACTATTTGCTTTATCTCTAGCACCCGCATCAATTATAGTAACTTCTGGTTTTATGAACATTTCAAAGCGAAACAAAAATTCCAAATACAGTCTGAAATCGCTTTCATTGGTTCTTTCTTCTGTCAAATAAAACATTACTCCATGCAAAAATTTTTCATCGCAGTATTTGATTGCATCTGGAAGAATGACTTCTCGACAATATTTTTCCAATACATATTGAGCTGCTGCATTGTTAAGGTCTGCCGCTTTGAGCACTTCTGCCATCTTTCCCTGCATAACTTGATCTGTATAAAACGAATACTCATCACAGAACTCTGTATATTCCAAAATCTGCTCTTTGCAGCATTCAGCATATTCCATAAAATCAGCAGTATTAAAAAACGGCATATCTGCCTTGATTTTATTCAAAATCTGAATCAGCTGTGGGTACAATGTTAATATCTGATCCGGTGATTTATGGACTTCATCTAGCTTTAGGTTCAGCCACGCCATCGCACATTGATTAAGTTCATCATTGAAATCAGCCAAATCAAAAAGAGGGTTATCTTCTTTAACTTCATTCGCAATCTGAAGCATTTGCTGATATAGCATCGGAGCTTTATCAGGCGATTGATGAAGTTCTTCCAACTTTTTCTTCAGCTGATTCCTTGCTATTTGGTTAATCGCGTCTTCACACGATTCTCGCACTTCAAAGAAATCTATAGCTTTAAATAGATCCGGCAAAAGCTGTGCATTCGTACCCTCGTAGTTTTTCAGTATTTTTCCAATACTATAAATTTCAGCATAATAAAGTGCCTTGAAGGGATTTGCTTGAATCCCTTCAATATCTGCGTTTAATACATCTTCATATGCCTTCTGAATTTCCTGATCTGTGTGTTCTCGATTACATACTGAATCAAATACACTCTTGATGTTCTCTCGGCGCGTATCGATTTTTACTGTATCAAAATTGTATTCCTTCAGCAATCCGTGCTCCACTAAAATCCGTGCCTCAATCATTTTCAAGATATATGCATGGTCTTTTAATGCTTCTTCAAAGCACATCATCGTATTAACAGGATTGGCAAGCTTTTCCTTTCCTGTCCGTCCGCCCTGAAGATAATCCCTTCTATACTCAGAATAGAATTTCAGCGGTTCTTTTCCTTTCAGAGATGTATGCTGAATCTTTCCGTAGTAATCTGATTCTCTAATATCATAAATTTTTCTTGACAGCAAGCGTTGAAAGGCAATTCTGTTTGTCTGTTCCACCAAATTGTCGTAAAAAGGATAAACTTTCTTCATCACGTCTTCCATTACGGCAATTTGTGCGTTCTGATAGAATTTTCTGAATTTTTCTCCATTGGCCTTTCCTATGTCATTATAATAACTGGTCATTGCAATTTTATCTTTGATTTCTTCTGAAAATTCCAGATTTCGATTGCCCAGTTTCAATACTACTTTTTTCTCTGGTTGAACAAGCTCTTCCTTCGGAACCATAGGCGTTTTTTCCACCTTGGAATCCTGCTCATTCTGACCTGCTTCCTGAACGGACTTTGGTTCTACTGAAGCTGTTGCCTCATGCGCTGATGTATCAATCAAAACTTTTGCTCCACATTGAAAGCAGAACTTTGCGTTATCCGGCAATTTTGCACCGCATTGCATACAAAACATAAAAGTGCCTCCATTTTCTAATATATTCATTTACTTTTATCAAGAAAGACAAATTTAACGCCCACTATTACGATTTATCTTGTTAAAATTATACGATTTATAGAATTACCTGTCAAGCCATCCGCCCTTAAAATCGTAAGTAACACTACGATTTATCCAAGGAGGTCTATGACATGGAACGCGAGAAGCCAAACTTTGACATTCTGGGAAGGATTGACCGGGAGCGGTTGGCTCGTGGATGGTCTGAATACACACTTGCCGAGAACTCTGGTCTGACGCAATCCACCTTATCAACGTGGCGCAGAAGAAATCTTCAGCCTAATGTGACCTCTATTGAAAAAATATGTCACGGCCTTGGTATCACACTCTCGCAATTTTTTGAAGAGGACGCTGCCGTTCACCATTTGACAGAGGAGCAGAAATCCCTTTTGACCATCTGGGATAGACTTTCGCCCTCGCAAAGAATCGCTATTTTGGATTTGATTCGGGCATTTCTGCCTGAATAAAGCAAACCCTTACAAAAAAGAAGGATGCCCGGCGACCACTGCGTCACCTGACATCCTTCTTCATTAGATAAAGGACTTCAGAACTTTTTTCAGTGCTTCACGCTGTTCCGGGGTTATGCGATTCAACAACTTCAAAAATTCCTGTTGTTCCTCCTTTGTAAAGTCGCTATGGGGTTCATCTTTTACACATTTTTCGTTTTTCATAACAGCTCTTCCTTTTTAAGTTTTCCCTCGTCAGTCAACTCAGCCCGAATCTGCCGCTTATATTTATAATAGGTATTCCGGGCAAGCCCAGTCAATTTCATGCACTCCATGTCATCCAATGTGCCGCCAAAGGTCTTGCAGTGGGTGCGGATGATCTGCTTGGCTTCTCTGGCT
>OMEV01001267.1_pt1 | contig 10911 bp, 10 predicted proteins | sample 1645491 | NCBI WGS metagenome assembly OMEV01 (sample SAMEA103958122, study PRJEB25191) | human gut metagenome | biome: human-associated habitat [ENVO:00009003]; feature: intestine environment [ENVO:2100002]; material: feces | place: Germany | collected 2013/2015
TCTGCATATAGTTTTATTGACTTTTGGGCGGTGCAAGTTTAATATAAAACTGACAGAAATCTTTTGAGGCGGTGAAAGATAATGAAAAGCAAAAACGGACTTTCAAACGCAAGGTTCTGGATTCTCATATGGGGTCTCGGAATTGCCGGACAAATCTGCTGGAACATGGAAAACCAGTGGTTCAACACATTTGTCTACGCAAAAATCGCAAAAGATCCGACAATAATCTCATGGATGGTCGGCGTTTCGGCAACGGCGACGACTATCTCAACTTTCCTATTCGGCTGCATCTCAGACAGGATAGGCAAGCGCAAGGTGATGGCTTCGGTCGGCTATATCCTCTGGGGCATATTCACCATTGTTTTCGGTCTGACGCAGTATCTCGTGCGCGGCAGCACGGAGACTTCGTCCGTGCTCATGGCAGTCGGCGTTGCGGTCGTCGCGGCAGACGCGATAATGAGTTTCTTCGGCTCGATGGGCAATGACATCGGCTTCAACGCATGGGTCAACGACCACATGAAAGACAGCAACAAGGGGCAGATAGGCGCGGCTCTTGCCACTCAGCCGGTCATAGGCACAATAGTCGGCACTGTAGCGGGCGGAATGCTCGTCGGCAGCAACGACAACTACATGCGCCTGTTCTTAGTCATGGGCGTTGCGGTTATACTCTTCGGCATATACTGCCTGTTCGCGATGAAGGACAGCCCGGAATTAAAGCCCAGCAAGCGCGGCACATTCGCCCAGCAGTTCTTCAGCATACTCAACTTCAAGAACTACATAAAGAACAAGGAGCTCGCCTGGGTCAATCTCTCGCTCTCCGTCTATTTCATAGCGTTCAACATGTATTTCGCCCATATCGGCAACTACATGATATATTATCTCGGCTTCTCCGCCGACATGATGGGATATATCGAGGGCGTTGCGCTCGTGCTCGCGATGCTGTTCACTATCCCCTGCACGAAGCTGCTCAACAATAACAAGGCTCCCCTGCTCTGCTTTATTTCAACTGTTCTCAACAGCATCGGAGTCGGTCTGCTCGGACTGTTTGTAAGACCCGAGAATGTCAACACAAACTCGATTTGGAACCCGATGCTTCTCATCGGCGTTCTCCTGCTCGGCATGGGCTATGTGCTGTTCCTGCAGAGCAGCACGGTCTGGGGCAAGCAGCTCTATCCCGAGGACGCGAGAGGTCAGTTTGAGGGAATCCGTATTCTCTTCTTCGTGCTCATCCCGATGGTCGTAGCTCCGCTGATTGCAAACCCGATAATCAAAAAGAGCGGCGAGTTCGTTGACGAAAACGGGCTGACGGCATATCTGCCGACCTACACGCTTCTGCTCGTCGGCGCGGCTCTCGTGCTGCTGACGATAATCCCGCTCATCCCCGCGAAGAAATACCACGACAAGCGCATAAGCGAAAAGACAGCGGAGGGCAAAGAATGAGAAGCGATCTTCCGGTAACAAAGCTCGCCGAAAATGTTTATCTGCTCAACGAGTTTGACGGCACGAACTGTTATCTTGTCGTCGGCAGCGAAAAGGCTCTGCTGATAGACTGCGGCACCGGCTTTTGCGACATAAGAGGTGCGGCGGAAAAGCTCACCGATCTGCCGATAATCCTCGCGGCGACGCACGGGCACGGCGACCACATCGGCGGCGCGGGACAGTTTGAAGAAATTTACATTCACCGCGCTGACTGTGAGATGCTCAACAAAGCGCAGATGTCCCTGCTGTTTCGCAAAGTATTCCTCGCAGCAAACGCGCCCGTAAAATCGCACGGGTTCAAAATGGGCGACGTAAAACCCGGCAAATACAAAACAAAGATAATCCCCATGGACGACGGGCATATCTTTGACCTCGGCGGAAAGACTGTTCGCGTCAGGCACACGCCCGGACATTCTCACGGCAGCGTCGCATTTATCGACGAGCAGGACAAAATCATATTCAGCGGCGACAATGTCTGCGACGCGCTGTGGATGCAGCTGCCCGGAGTCACGAGCATTGAGGAGTGGCTCCCGAGCGCGCAGTGGCTATATGACATGAGCGCCGACTACAGGATATTCTGGGGTCACAGAGTTCCGCAGCTGGAGCGCGAATATATAGCTCAGGTCATAACCTGGGGCAAGGAAATCATGGCAAAAAGTCGGGGAAACACAAAGCTGCCGAGGATAACACAGTATCCGAACAGACCCGACGGAATAATCTACCGCACCGACAAAGTATTCAGAAAATGAGGGTAAAAATATGAAAAATAAAAACACCACAGGTACCGAAGAAAGAGTCTCCGCGTCAAGCAAATTCTGGCTTTGCTCGGCGGACTGCCTTTGCACAACGATAAACAGCCTGCTGACAGGCGGAGGAATGACATATTTCTTCACGAAATTCCTCGGTCTTTCCGAGGGACGCGCGAGCACGGTATGGATGATATTCGCCATATGGAACGCATTGAACGACCCGCTGTTCGGTTATATCTCCGACCACACGAAGTCGAAGCTCGGGCGCAGAATACCGTATATAAGATACGGCGCGTTCTTCTATTCGCTGATTTTCGTGCTGACATGGGTCAGATGGCCGCTCGGCAGCTCGCAGACGGCTCTGTTCATTCAGATGCTCGCAACGCTGTTCCTTTTTGACACGCTCTACACGGCAATCGCGACGTCCATCTACGTCATGCCCTACACCATGGCGGTATCGAACAAGGCGCGCAGCGGCATCTTCCTGTGGAAGATATTCTTCACGCTCATCGCGATGGCGGTTCCGCTCGTTGTTTTCCCGCTGATAAAGCCGGAGGTCGGAAGCGACCCGACAAAGTTTCAGCTGATAATGGCGGGCATAGGAATCCTCGCGTTCGTTATCATATTCACATCTACTTTCTTCTACAAAGAGAAAGTCACGACCGAGAGCGACAAGAACGAAAACATTTTCAAGGCAGTCATAGACTGCTTCAAGAACCGCTCGTTCGTCGTTTTCGAGGTGCTCTCGTTTACTGTAGTATTCATTCAGACGATACTCATGCAGGGCGTCATATACTACTTTGACGAATTCGACCTGCCGATGCCGGTAGCCTACGGAGCATTGGGGCTCGGCGCGGTGCTCGGGGTTATACTATGGGCGACTAAAGTCAAGACATGGGGCGTCAAAAAATGCGTATTCATCATGTGCGTGATATTCGCCTGCGGCTCTGCGGCGATGGCAATATTCGGCAAGATAAGCGTCATTGCCATCCTCGGATTCTTCACCGCAGGCATGGGATTTGCGGGCGGAATGTACCTTGTTCCGCTGATGAACGGCGATGTTATCGACTACGATGAAAGCATCACCGGGCTGCGCCACGAGGGCATGTACGCGGGAGTCAACAGCCTGATAACAAAGCCTGCAATAAGCTTCGCGAACTCCGCGTTTCTGCTCATAGCCAAGGCATTCGGCTACGACACGACCCTCGCCTCCGGAATGCAGAGCGAATGGGCAAAGCAGGGCGTGCTCGTCGCATGGATGGCTGTACCCGCCGCGCTGCTCATAATCTGCGCGGTAAGCCTGAAGTTCTATCCACTCGCCGGAGAGAAATGGGACGAAACCAAAAGAGCACTCGAAGAAAAGCACAGAGACTGATAGCAAAAGGGAGCCGGCAATCCGGCTCCCCTGCTTCGCAGGCGCAGAATAAATTTGTGCAACACACGAATTTATTTAAAAAAGCTCTTGCAATTTTCGCGACAATAGTATATAATTCTTAAAGCACTTCGGGGTGTGGCGAAGTTTGGTATCGCGCTTGGTTCGGGACCAAGAGGCCATGGGTTCGAATCCCGTCACTCCGACCATGAAAAAAGTCACTTTTGTCTACCGACAAAGGTGACTTTTTTCAATGATCTCCGTTCCTTGCGGAACGGGTGATATATCTTCGATATGATATCGCACTGTCGTGCGATGATATATGCCTGCGGCATATGAGGAACGGATATTATATCATGCTTGCGAAGCAAGTATATCATACGGCTTGCCGTATATCATATCGCGTCAGCGATATATCATTGAAATACACAACAAATTGTAATATAATAATGGCGAAAGAGGGTGCATTTATGTCAGAAAACAAATTACTTGACTTATCCTTTGAATTTGCTGTTGCTATCGTAAATCTTGTTGACGGTGTAACTGCACCGAAAAGTTCTTATATGGCCGATCAGCTTGCAAGAGCGGGTACATCGGTCGGTGCCAATATTCACGAAGCACAGTACGCGCAGAGCAAGAAAGACTTTGTAGCAAAATTGGAAATTGCATTGAAAGAATCTAACGAAACTAGTTATTGGTTGAAATTGATGTATGAAACTAAAAGAATAGATATTGCCACATATCAATATACCGAGAAACTTTGTGGCAACATTCGCAGATTATTAATCGCTTCCTGCCGCACAGCAAAGGAGAGCACGAAATGAATTTTTTAACAAAACTATTTAAGAAGAAACCCGTGGTAGAAATACCGCCAATGCATTCATGGGAAACTGTTGTTGAAATGATGTACGACAAGTATCTTGATGCATTTTCTGATGAAGTTGTAAAAGTGATTTATTCAAAAGATCGCTGGATGAGATATGTTGTACTGAAGGACGAAAAGGAGTTTTTCACTTATCAGCTGGAAGCAATCTATCAGTACGATGAAGACGAATGGAAATATATTTGTTCACACGACAATGTGCTACCTGCAATGTGGGAACCTTTTAGAGGGATTGTTGGAAAATCCGTTTTTGAAAATATAGACGAATTGCTTAATGAATTAAAAGCAGAACCGGAGTATAAGCAATATTTTTGATTGCTACACTACTTTTGCTTACTTTTGCCCCCGTTATGCTCCGTTTGGTTACCCTTTCGCATGAAAAAAGGACTTGCAAAAGCAAGTCCTTTTTTCAATTTATTATTGACACTCAAACCTCTGTCCTTTTAACTTGGCGTAAGATATTCAGCTTTTGCAGCATTATTTTCCATCGTGACATTTATTGGACTTTGCACCTTTATTATAGACAAACCGCCTTGTTTCGCGGTATAATAGCAATACCGTTTACGGCAAAAATGCAGCATTGGAGCGCAGGCAATGGAAATATCGGCAGAACAGCTGAAGAAACTCAACGACGGGGAATACACCGTCTATGACATAAGAAGCGAGACGGACAGGGCGTATGGATTCATCCCCGGCTCGGTGCACACAACCGCCGACGAGCTTGAGAACAATCCGCCCGCGGACAGGGACAAAAAAATAATAATCTACTGCGCGCACGGAGTTTTCAGCATAGACATTGCGGACAGGCTGTGCGAGCAGGGCTACGAGGCGTACAGCCTCGAGGGCGGATATCTCGCGTGGATGCGCTATGAGATGCAGAACCGACAGGACAGTGAACTTTGTCAGAAGGTCGAACAGAGCCTAAGAAAGAAATTCCGCGTTTCGATAATGAGTCCGTTCACGAAGGCTCTCAAGATATATAAACTCGTCAACGAGGGCGACAGGGTCGCGGTATGCATATCCGGCGGCAAGGACTCGATGCTCATGGCGAAGCTCTTTCAGGAGCTTAAAAGATACAGCAAAGTAAATTTCGAGGTCAAATATCTCGTCATGGATCCCGGATACAACCCCGAGAACCGCAAGATAATCGAGGACAACGCGCGGGCGCTGAACATCCCGATAAACATATTCGAGTCGGACATATTCAAATCCGTCTACAATGTAAAAAAATCGCCGTGCTATCTCTGCGCGAGGATGCGCCGCGGATATCTTTATAAATTCGCGCAGGAGCTAGGCTGCAACAAGATAGCGCTCGGTCACCACTACGACGATGTTATCGAGACGATACTCATGGGAATGCTCCACGGGGCGCAGATACAGACGATGATGCCCAAGCTCCACAGCACGAACTATCCGGGCATGGAGCTGATTCGCCCCCTCTACCTCGTGCGCGAAGATGACATAAAAGCGTGGCGCGACTACAACGGGCTTCACTTCATCCAGTGCGCCTGCAAGTTCACCGACACCTGCACGACCTGTAACGATGGGCAGAATCACTCAAAGCGTCAGGAGACGAAAGAGCTGATACGCGAGCTTAAAAAGAGCAATCCCGATGTTGAGAAATGCATATTCAGCAGCGTTGAGAATGTAAATATTGACACGGTTCTCGCCTACAAAAAGGGCGGAATAAAGCACAGCTTTCTTGACGAATATGACAACAAATAAAAATTTTTCACACGGCACTTGCAAGAACAAAAATAATGTGCTATGATAAGCAGGATATAAAAACAACGCACAGATGGAGAGAGTAGGCGTGCGGCGAACACCGCAGAGAGGGGTCACTTGGCTGGAATGATCCCGTGTCAGAGCACGCCGAAGTTCACTCCGGAGCGGCTCGGCTGAAGCTTTATGTTGTAGGCTGAGACGGTTCACCGCCGTTACACGGTGCTGTCCGCCATCGAGCGGAACAGGCTGAGGCGTCCTACGGGCGCGAATGCAGGGTGGTACCGCGAAGTTTCCTTCGTCCCTCAGTGGGACGGAGGATTTTTTATTTTGCCTCCCCTGCCGGCAGAAAAGATGTAAATTATGCTTTTTGAAAGGATGAGAAGTATGAACGAAAACGCCGAAAAGCTCAAAGAGTTATTCAAAAAGAAATCCTCCGAGGCGGGCAAGGTCTCTGAGCTTGAGGAGCTGAGGATAGAGTTCCTCGGCAAAAAGGGTCACATCGCAAATCTCATGAGCGAGCTTCGCGCCCTGCCCAACGATCAGAAGAAAGAGGCAGGTCAGAAGATAAACACGATAAAACAATTCATCGAGACCTCCATGCAGGAGCGTCTCCAGGAGCTCAAGGCTCTTGAAGAACAGCGCCTCATCGAAAGCGCCGAGGTCTACGACGAGTCTTTCCCCTGCGACACGAACCCCGGCTCTTACAGCCCGATAACGCTCGTTCAGCGCGAGGTTGACGAGATATTCCTCAACATGGGCTTCTCCATTGAGGACTACTCCGAGGTCACAGACGACTACAACTGCTTCGAGGCGTTAAATATCCCGAAGCACCATCCCGCGCGCGACATGCAGGACACATATTACCTGAGCAACGGCCAGTTGCTCAAGACCCACACCTCTGCGGCGCAGAATACTATTCTTCGCAAATACGCCGCCGACCTTGAAAAAGGTATTCCGCTTCGCGCCGTCTTTCCCGGACGCTGCTTCAGAAACGAGAAGATCGACGCCTGCCACGAGAATACTTTCTTCCAGATGGAAGGCATGATGGTCGACAAGGACATATCAATTTCGAACCTTATCTATTTCATGAAGACGATGCTCTCCGAGGTTTTCCAGAAGGATGTCACGGTGCGCCTGCGCCCCGGCTTCTTCCCGTTCGTTGAGCCCGGCTTCGAGCTTGATATCCAGTGCCTTATCTGCGGCGGCGAGGGCTGCTCCTCCTGCAAGGATTCCGGCTGGCTTGAGCTTTGCCCCTGCGGCATGATACATCCGAACGTTCTCAAGGCGGGCGGCATCGATCCCGAGAAGTATTCGGGCTTTGCTTTCGGTCTTGGTCTGACGCGCCTTGCGATGATGAAATACGGCGTCAAGGACATTCGAGTGTTCAACAGCTGCAATCTCAAGTCGCTCTCGCAGTTCACCAATTCATCGTTCACCGTGCCCGACGACACGAAGAAAGAGGAGGCTTAAAGTCATGCTTGTTTCAATAAACTGGATCAAGGACTATGTTGACCTTGACGGATGCGATATAAAAGGACTCATCAACAAGTTCACCCTCGCCACAGCTGAGGTTGAGGACATATATTATATGGGACGCGACGTTCAGAACGTCGTTGTCGGCGAGATAAAGACGCTCGAAAATCACCCCGAGTCGAAGAAGCTTCACCTGCTCACGGTTGATATCGGTGACAAGGTAGTAAACTGCGTATGCGGTGCGCCGAACGTCAGAGTCGGTCAGAAGGTCGCTTTTGCCACCGCCGGCGGCAGAGTTGTCGCGGGCGAAATCGGCAAGGCAACGGTCGCCGGATATGAATCCGAAGGTATGTGCTGCTCCGAGAAAGAGCTCGGCATCAGCGACGAGAACTCCGGCATAATGGAGCTCGACCCGTCATACAAGAACGGCACCGACATAAAAGAGCTGTTCCCGATAGACGATATCGTCTTTGAGGTTGATAATAAATCTCTCACGAATCGCCCCGACCTCTGGGGTCATTACGGAATAGCGCGCGAATTCGCAGCCCTCACCGGCCGCGAATTAAAGCCGCTCGACCTCGCCGACCTTGACAGCGACAGCGAGAATGTTGTTCCCGTAACTATCGGCGACACCGAGCACGTTTTCAGATACTCCTGCCTGAGAATGGCTAACATCACAAAGCATGTCAGCCCCATGGAAATCAGAATCAGACTGTTCTACTGCGGCATGAGACCGATAAACCTGCTTGCAGACCTCACGAACTACATCATGCTCGAAATCGGTCAGCCAACTCACGCATTCGACGCGACAAAAATTGACCACATCAAGGTTGACATGCCTAAAGAGGAGATTGACTTCACAACCCTCGACGGCACGACGAGAAAGGCGGACACCAACACCCTGCTCATCTACAATCACGACGAGCCGGTCGCTATAGCCGGAATCATGGGCGGTCTCGACTCCGAGATAGTCGGCGACACCTCGAGCGTTGTGCTTGAATCCGCGAACTTCGACGGAATCTGCGTCAGAAAGTCATCCTCACGCCTCGGACTGCGCACCGACGCGAGTGCAAGATACGAGAAGATGCTCGATCCCGAGTTGACTCTTGTCGCCATAAAGCGCTTTGTCAAGCTCGTCAAGGATATCGACAGCGGCGCAGTCATCGACTCGAAGCTAACAGACGAATACGCAAAGAAGTATCCGCAGATAACGCTAACATTCGACAAGGCTTATGTTGACAGATACACCGGAATCGAGATAAGCAACGAGCGCATTATCCATACGCTGACTCTGCTCGGCTTCGGCGTTGACGAAAAAGACGGCGTTTTCACCGTCACCGTCCCCTCCTGGAGAGCCACGAAGGATGTCACGATAAAGGCGGACATCATCGAAGAGATAACGAGAATCTACGGCTACGACAACTTTGAAATCACCACGACCCGCAGCCCCCTCAAGCCCGTTCACAGCGCGCCCGAGAGACTTGTCGGCGACGAGATAAAGGATATCCTCGTCAAGAAATACTCCATGCACGAGGTTCACTCCTACATCTGGTGCGACAAGAAGAAATACAAGAAGCTCGGCATCGAGGTTGAGGACAATGTCAAGATACTCAACATCGAGAACTCCGACAACGGCGTTCTGCGCGACTCCATGCTTCCCACCCTGCTCGTCGCGGCATACGAGAACAAGGACTTCGCGGACAGCTACGGCATATTCGAGATAGGCAGAGTTATTGAGGGCACACTCGAAAACGGTTACTGCAACGAGCGCCGCCATCTCGGCGTTGTGCTCTTCTCGAAATCGCAGAGCGAGCGCGATCTCTACTACAAGGCTATCGAGGTTGTCAACTGCATCTTCGAGCAAATTAAACACTGCGCGCCGAAGTTCGCAAAGATAGCTCCCGTCCACGCATGGCAGCATCCAAAGAACACCGCCGCAGTTCTTGCTGACGGCAACGAAGTCGGTTTTGTCTGCGCGCTTCATCCGCAGAATGCCTCCAAACTCGACAAGACCGGTTCGGCAGTCTGCATCGAGATGGATATAGACAAGTTCAGCGACGCGAAGGCATATGACATCGAGTTCAAGGAGCCTTCGACCAAGCAGTCCACCTACTACGATCTCTCGCTCGTGCTCAGAAAGGGCGTCACCTACGACGAGCTTTCCGAGAACTGGAAGAGCATGAATATTGAAGAGCTCGAGAGCGTTAAGCTCATCGACACATACGAGCTGCTCGGCACAAAGAGCATCACGCTCCGCTTCACCTTCTCCTCACACGACCGCACGCTCGAGATGGAAGAGGTTCAGGGCTGGATAGACGAGATACTTCACAGACTGTCCGCGATCGGCGTTTCGCTGAGAGTTTGAGTTAATTTTCAAAATACCATTGTTTTGTTGCAGATTTTGGTATATAATAAACTTTATGGAGGTGGTTACTCATGGCCGACGAGACTATTCAGTTCTCAATAAAAAACGAAAACGACGAAGAAATGAAAAAAATACTCCTCGAGGTTTACAACGCACTTAACGAAAAGGGGTACAATTCGGTCAGTCAGATAGTTGGCTACATCCTTTCTGAGGATCCGACATATATCACCACCCACAACAATGCCCGCAGTCTTGTGCGAAAGCTGGACAGAGACGAGCTGCTGCAGAGCATGAATCAAAAAATAAAGTGCAACTATAACCCGATTGGAGTGACATTGAGTGGCGGAGAACAAGAAGCTTCTCATGTACAAGGGCAAGCCCCTTGTCAGAAAAGACAACACGCTTTATTACGGATACATGGATGAGCCCTGCATCATCATGATGCAGATAACCTCGACCAAGGACGTAAACGGCGCGGAGCTCTCGGATAAAATACTCGTGCAGCTCGTCAGCACAAACGAAGATCTTCGTCCGCGCGACAGGATCCTCAAGAAGGCGGAGCGCAGAGGTCTCTACAGCGCGATAGATATCGGTTCTATCTGGCTTGAGCGTGAGCTTCAGAAAAGAGCATAACAAAAGGCGGAGCACTGAAAACGGTGCTCCGCTTTTTACTATTTGTTTTTCACCTTGAATAATTTTTTACTAATCGACAGTAGGCAATGCGAAATTACAGTAAATCCGTATCAGCAGCAATCTACTTTCTACCTTCGCCACAAAATATAATCAAAAAGTTTTATACTGTCAGCATTTCGCCATTTTCTATTTATTTGAAAAAGAAAACGCCTGCAAAAGAAAAGCAAACTCG
>OMEV01001268.1_pt1 | contig 10907 bp, 6 predicted proteins | sample 1645491 | NCBI WGS metagenome assembly OMEV01 (sample SAMEA103958122, study PRJEB25191) | human gut metagenome | biome: human-associated habitat [ENVO:00009003]; feature: intestine environment [ENVO:2100002]; material: feces | place: Germany | collected 2013/2015
AGCCGGAATATACTGCTCATGTCGCACCACGATGTTGTTGCCGCGACGGGCGACTGGACTCACGAAAAGTTCGGCGAGATATCCGACGGAAAGATATGGGGACGCGGCACGGTAGACACAAAGACTTCGCTCTTCGCGGAGCTCTCCGCAGTCGAGGAGCTGCTCGCCGAGGATTTTGACCCCGCATGCAACTTATATATAGCCTCGGGACACAATGAAGAGATTTTCGGCGACGGAATACACGAAGCCGTGAAATATTTTGAAAAGCAGGGCATCGAATTCGAATTTGCCATCGACGAGGGCGGCGGGGTCATCAGCGCACCGATAGACGGGATAGACTGCAAGTGCGCGATGATAGCTGTTCACGAAAAGGGCTACCACAGAATAAATGTCCGCGCCGTTCAGGGCGACTCCGAAGGGCTGACCCTCAGCGACAACCCCGTGACCCGAGTTTCAAAATTCATCGTTGAGGTTTCCGCGCTGAAGCTGACGATAAAAATGCCCGCTCAGGTGCGCGAGATGTTCACGGCGCTCCTGCCCTATATGAACTTCCCGCTGAGACTTATCTTCGCGAACCTATGGTGTTTCGAGCCGCTGCTGATAAAGCTCATGCCGAAGATAAACTCCCAGGCGGCAGCGATGCTCGGCACGACCTGCGTTTTCGGCAGCATCGAGTCAAAGAAGGGCAAGACCCCGCGCGACAACGAGTGCTCTGCGAGCGCGCTGATAAGATACATCGACGAAGAAGATCTTGCCGGCGACATGGAGAAGATAAGAGAGCTCGCGAAGAAATATGCGCTTGAAATAACCGAGCCCGCCGACGGGCACGAGTTCCACCGACCGGCTGATACAGGCAGCAGGGCATTCAAATATGTCTGCCGCTGCGCGAGAGATGTGTTCCCACACGCCGCAGTTGCCCCGTTCGTCCTCGCCGCCGGAACCGACGCTCGCTGGATGAGCGATGTCTGCCCGTGCACGCTGCGCTTTGCTCCGATCGATATCAACATGCAGCAGTTCAACAGCGTCCACAGCGTAGATGAAAACATTGACCTCTCCGCCATCGGCGCGGCGATAGAGTTCTACAAAGAGCTTCTGAGAAACTACAAATAAATATATTGCCGTGCCGCAGAGCGTAAAATCGCCCGGCGGCACGGATTCTTTTCGTTTTGGCGGGTTTTCGCTCCCGACCATATATATTGTATGAATATTAATGCAAAGTACCTGAATTTGTGTATCTGCCGTGTGAGAATTGTATTTTGTAATTCAATTGATAAAATTAACGAAATTTCAGATAAAAATTAGTTAAATATTACTAAAAAAAGTTGACTTTTTCTGTCGAAACGATGTATAATAGCTACGATATAAACGGTGGCTGCCGATCTCCATTACCGCTTATATGGCGCAGGTAATGAATATCCGCAGCCTCGAAACATCTAAAGGACCGGATAACCGGAAAAAATCGAGACCCTACGGAGATTTGTGAAATGAAAAGATTTTTAGCTTTAGCCATTGCAGTTCTTATGATCCTGTCATTTGCCGCCTGCGCTTCGGACAAGAGCGGCAGCGACGGCAGCGACACCACCGCGGCATCCGACATCAAGACGGATGCGGCAACGGCCCCTGCGGCGGATGACACCACCGCCGCGCCCGAGACGACCGAGCCTGCGACGAGCGGCACCGATGCCGTTTCCGCCGCGCCCTCAGTCAGAAGAGGCCCCACAAAAACAACCCCCGCTGCCGACATCACAAAGCCCGCATCGGGCGACAACAGCGGCTCGGCTACCGTCCCCTCCAAGCCGGACGACAGCAAGCCCTCAGCGGTTGAAACGAACCCCAAAAAGATAATCGTCTCTGCTGAAAAAGAATGGATATTCACCGAAAAGCCCACCGACTCCTGCCACGCTTCGACCGTTCTGCCTCTTGACAACGGTACAGTTGTTGCGGCATGGTTCGCAGGCTCGTCCGAGAGCGACGACGATGTCAAGATACTCACAAGCGTGCGCGGCACGGACGGAAAATGGGGCGAGCCCATCAGAGTTTCCGCCGATCCGAATGTCGCCCACTGGAACCCCGTTCTCTTCCAGAACGACGACGGCACGATAACCCTCTATTTCAAGGTCGGCAAGGACACCGAATATTGGAAGACCTACTATTCCGTCTCGACCGACGGCAAGAACTGGGCAGCTCCCAGAGAGCTTGTCCCCGGCGACAACAGCGGCGGCAGAGGTCCCGTTAAGAACAAGCCCATCAGACTCAAGAACGGCACTATACTCGCTCCCGGCTCGACCGAGCTCGGCGGCAAATACAGATGCTTCGTTGACATATCGACCGACAACGGCAAGACCTGGAACAGAACTCCCGAAATTGATTCGACCTTCCTCGGCTTCTTCAAGACCCCGATGATCCAGCCCACGCTTTGGGAATCGAAGGACGGCTCGGTTCACATGTTCACAAGAACAAAGGTCGGCAAAATCTACAGAAGCGATTCCTATGACGGCGGCAAGACCTGGTGCAGCGCATATCCGACCAACCTGCCGAACAACAACAGCGGTATCGACCTCGACACCGACGACAGCGGAAGAATTTTCCTCGTCTATAACCCCGTCGGCATCCCCGGCATCAGAACGCCCCTCACCCTCGCCGTTTCGCTTGACGACGGCAAGACCTTCACGAAGATAAAGACCTTCGAGACCGGACTCGCGGAGTACTCTTATCCCGCAGTCGTTGTCAAGGGCGACACCATCCACATCACTTATACATATGAAAGAGACTATATCGCCTACTGGCAGATAAAGATCAAGTGATGTTTTCCTGCGGCTTTTACGTGATTTTCAATCGCTCAAAACCTTCTTGAGCGTTGTGGAAACGCGGCATAATATAGGAAATTTTTAGGAGGAAGTAAAATGACCAAGAGAATTTTATCGGTTCTCGTCGCAATCAGCCTCATGTTTGCTCTCGCATCCATAGGCATGGCTAAAAGTTCGAGCGATGATATCATCGTCTCCGCAACAAAGGAAATGATCTTCGACAAGAAGATAACCGATTCCTGCCACGCTTCAACGGTTCTGCCCCTCGATGACGGCTCCGTTATCGCAGCATGGTTCGGCGGCTCTTCCGAGAAGAAGAGCGATGTTAAGATCTACACCTCGGTTCGCACCGAAGAGGATGGCTGGAGCGATCCCATCGTTGTTTCCGCGGCTGATGACATAGCTCACTGGAACCCCGTTCTGTTCCAGAAGGAAGACGGCACTGTCGTTCTTTACTTCAAGGTCGGCACCGACACCGATTACTGGAAGACCTATTACGCAACCTCGACCGACGGCAGAAGCTGGAGCACTCCCAGAGAGCTTGTCCCCGGCGACAACAGCGGCGGCAGAGGCCCCGTCAAGAACAAGCCCATCAGACTTAAGGACGGCACCGTTCTTGCACCCGCTTCGACTGAGATCGACGGAGAGCATTCGTTGACATTTCCACCGACGACGGCGCGACTTGGACAAAGACCGCTAATGTCGATTCCAAATACTGCACATGGTTCAAGGTTCCGATGATTCAGCCCACCCTTTGGCAGTCCGCTGACGGCTCTGTCCATATGCTCACAAGAACAAAGGTCGGCAAGATCTATCGCAGCGATTCCTATGATAACGGCAAGACCTGGTGCCGCGCTTATGCCACCAAGCTTCCCAACAACAACAGCGGTATCGACCTCGACACCGACGATCAGGGCAGAATCTTCCTTGCTTATAACAACATTGGTCTCCCCGGCATCCGTACTCCTCTTGTCCTCTCCGTTTCGACCGATGACGGCAAGACCTTCACAAAGATAAAGACCTTCGAAAAGGGTCTTGCTGAGTATTCTTATCCCTCAGTTGTCGTCAAGGGTGACACCATCCACATCACCTACACCTACGAGAGAGACTACATCGCATACTGGCAGATAAAGATCAAATAAGATTTTTTACAATCGGCCTGAGGGTAATCAAGGCTGAGAATAAGGGAAACTGCAACCCATAAAAATATGCGCCCCGAAAGACAGTGCACAGTTCTTTCGGGGCGTGTATATTTTTTAATCTATTCCGTACTTCTCGCGGATAGCATCTCTTATCTGTGGGAACGGGATGACCGGTGGCTGATTTTCAAGATGCTCGCCGATAAGCTTCTCCATCCAAACCATGCCGTACCAGCGGTGGAATTTATATCCACATTTTGTGAAGCCGCCGACCATTCGGTAGCCGAGATGCGCGTGGAATTCCGCGCTGTTTTTCGTCAGATATTCGTCCTCAACTTCCGGATAGGCAATGCAGGCGTTCATGTTGAGAAAGCCCTGCTCGCGCAGTACGGCTTCGAGCGCGTCGTGCAGCTTTCTGCCAAGCCCGCCGCCGCGCGCATTCTGATCGAGATAGATCGATGTCTCGACCGCCCAATCATACGCCGGGCGCGAATGAAGCGGACCCGCATAGGCATAGCCGAGGATATCGCCCTCCCTTTCGAGCACGAGATACGGGTATTTTCTGAGCGTAGATTCGATTCTCCTGCGGAACTCCTCCTCGCTCGGCACATCGTATTCGTATGTTATCGAGGTGTTTTTGACATAGGGCGCGTATATTTTGAGCAGCGTCGGAGCGTCCTCGGGCGTTGCCGCGCGGATTTTTATTTCGTCGGCCACTTTATTTTGCCTCCCCTTTTTTCTGCGCTTCAAGCTTCTTCATTGCCTTGCCGAACTGAATTGTGAAGAGTATGGACGTGAATGTTATCGCGATAACATCCGCTACGGGCTCCGCCATATAAACGCCCATCGTCTTGTCTGCGACAAACGCCGGCATGATATAAATAAGCGGCAGGAGCAGCACAAATTTGCGAACGACCGCGACCGATATCGAGCACAGCGCGCTGCCTATCGATACGAAAGCCATCTGGCACGACATCTGTATGCCGAACAGGCAGAGCACAGCGCAGTAGATACGCAGGGCGCGCGCGGTGAAATCAATAAGCGCGGCGTCGGAGCTGAACATCCTTGCAAAGCCCTGCGGGAACAGCTCGATGAATCCCCAGAGCAGGAACGAATAGGTGAGGCACACGGCAAGAAGCAGCTTGAATGTCTTTTTGACGCGCTCGCTGTTTCCCGCGCCGTAGTTGTAGCTGAGGATAGGCTGAGAGCCCTGTGAGATGCCGTTGAGCGGCAGCATGGCGAACTGCATGACGCTCGTCAGTATCGTCATCGCACCGACGGCGATATCGCCGCCGTATTTGAGCAAAGACGAGTTGAAGCAGACCGAGATAACGCTCTCGCTCGACTGCATGATAAAAGTCGCGAGCCCGAGCGTAATGCACGGCAGGATAATTTTAGGAGAAACGAAAAAATTCTTCGCCTTCAGGCGCAATATTGTCTTTTTTCCGAAGAGGAACGCCACGACCCAGACGCACGAGACACACTGCGATATAATCGTCGCGAGCGCGGCGCCCCTGACTCCCATATGCAGCCCAAAGATAAATATCGGGTCGAGTACAATATTTGACACAGCGCCTATCATGACGGTCACCATGCCGATATTCGCGAAGCCCTGCGCCGTTATAAATGCGTTCATGCCGAGCGTCAGCTGGACAAAGACGGTGCCTATGGCGTAGATATTCATATAATCGACCGCGTATTCGATAGTGTTCTCGCTCGCGCCGAAGGCGAGGAGCAGGTCGCGGTCAAAGATAAGCAGCAACGCAGTCAGAACGGCAGATATTATTACCTGCATGAAAAAGCAGCCGCCGAGTATTTTTTCCGCCGAGCCGTTGTCGCCCTTGCCCATGGATATCGACGCCCTGGGCGCGCCGCCCGCGCTGACGAACGCGGCGAACGCCGAGATTATCATAATTATCGGCAGGCACACGCCGACTCCCGTCAGCGCAAGGCTGCCGTCGCCGGGCATATGACCGATATATATGCGGTCAACTATATTATAGAGCATGTTGACTATCTGCGCTATGACCGTCGGAAGCGAGAGCTTGAAAAGCAGCTTTCCGACCGGCTGAGTGCCGAGAAACGATTTATCTTTTTCCATTTAATTACCCCCATGCATGCAAAAAACGAACAGTCTAATTATATAACCGCTCCGCCGGTTGTCAAGGGGGACAGGTTAATACACAAAGCGCCGCCGAAAATGCTGCGGCTGTTTTTTGTTTTTAAGGCTCGGGGGTAATGCTTCAAAACAGTTGCAATGGCGGCACGGAAGTTGTATAATTAATTGATTTTGATAAATACGCGTCGAGGGGCGGCGCATTTTGCGGCGACAAAGCGCGTCAAGCGCAAAAAATATACTGTGAGGTTTTACAATGTTCAAAGTGGGATTCGATAACGACCTTTATATCCAGAAACAGTCCGAGCAGATAAGCAAACGCATCAAGGAATTCGGCGGCAAGCTCTATCTTGAGTTCGGCGGCAAGCTCTTCGACGACTACCATGCCTCGCGCGTCCTGCCCGGCTTCAAGCCCGACAGCAAGCTGCAGATGCTCAAAAATATCGGCTCGGATGTTGAGATAGTCATTGTCATCAACGCGAGCGATATCCAAAATAACAAGATCCGCCGCGACCTCGGCATAACCTACGACAGCGACGTGCTGCGCCTCATCGACGCGTTCCGCGCGATCGGTCTTTTTGTCGGCAGCGTCGTTATCGCGCAGTATAAGGGTCAGCCCGCCGCGCTTGCATTCAAGAACAGGCTTGAAAATCTCGGCGTGCGCGTCTTTATCCACTATCCCATCGAGGGCTATCCTTATAATATCCCGCACATCGTCAGCGAAGAGGGCTTCGGCAAGAATGAATATATCGAGACCGAGCGCCCGCTCGTTGTTATAACCGCGCCCGGTCCCGGAAGCGGAAAGATGGCAACCTGCCTCTCCCAGCTCTATCACGACAACCTGCGCGGCATCAAGGCGGGATACGCAAAGTTCGAGACGTTCCCCATATGGAACCTGCCCCTGAAGCACCCCGTCAACCTCGCATATGAGGCGGCAACCGCCGACCTCAACGATGTCAACGTTATCGACCCCTACCACCTCGAAGCATATGGCAAGACCACCGTCAACTACAACAGAGACGTTGAAGTTTTCCCCGTGCTCAACGCTATATTTGAGAAAATCGAGGGCAAGAGCCCCTATAAATCGCCCACGGACATGGGTGTCAACATGGCGGGCTACTGCATCTCCGACGACGCCGCGACCCGCGACGCCTCTTTGAACGAGATAATCCAACTTTGACAAGTATCTGGCTATGACAGAGACGACTCTGAACCTGTGCGACCACAAAAAGGGTCTGACCGGCGACGCGGAGCTGACGAAGATAGAGAGCCTGATGAACCAGGCGGGAGTCACTGAAGAATATCGCCGCTGCGTGCGTCCCGCGCTCGACAGAGCAAAAGAGACGGGCGCTCCCGCAGTTGCAATCGAGCTGCCCGACGGCAGACTGATAACCGGAAAGACTTCTTCTCTGCTCGGCGCGAGCTCGGCGGCACTGCTCAACGCAGTAAAGCTCCTCAGCAATCAGCCCAAGGAGCAGCTGCTCATCGATCCCGGCGTTATCGAACCGATACAGTCGCTCAAGACGAACATCCTCGGCAACAACAACCCGCGCCTGCACACGGACGAAGTTCTCATCGCGCTGACCATGAGCGCGATACAGAGCGAGCCCGCAAAGAAAGCGTTCGACGCGCTCTCGCTCCTGCGCGGCTGCGAGGCACACTCCTCGGTTATACTCTCCCAGGTCGACGCGGATGTCTACCGCAAGCTCGGCATAAACCTGACCTGCGAGCCGCATTATCAAGTCAAGAAGCTCTATCACAAAGCGTAAATATAAATAATCAGCCTGCGGGGATATCCTCGCGGGCTGTTTTTTTTGCAAGATGAGTCCTATAAATTGCCCTGTAAATGCCAGACCGCAAACTATGACAAAAGCCGCAACCCACGCTAAAACGCAAGTTGCGGCTCTTTTTGCTCTTTGGTCTGCGCCGAGTGCGGCAGTCCTTTTTCCGGGCTGTCACAGTCGGATGCAGAAAGCGTTTTCTTTGCCCCGAAGCCGTATGCAAATACCACGAGTGGGCAAAAAAGCGCTTAAAAGAGCAAAAGCAAACTATGATAAAAGCCGCAACCTACGCCCGAAAGCGTGAGTTGCGGTTTTTTTGCTCTTTGGTCTGCGCCGAGTGTGACAACCCGGCTTATTTTGCGGGGACTGTGTGCCAGATGTTCTTTGCATACTCGTTTACCGCTCTGTCGGCGGCAAATCTGCCGGAGCAGGCAGTGTTCATCAGGGACATCGAGTTCCAGCGCGTTCTGTCCGCCCAGAGCTCGTCGATTCTGTTCTGCGCCTGACGGTAGTCCGCGAAGTCCGCGAGAACCATGTAGGGGTCGTGATAGACAATAGTTCCGCTGATTTCCGGGAACTGCTTGCCGCAGAAGCCGCGGTTTATGAAATCGATAACATTGCGAAGCTCCGCATTGTTGTTGTAGAAATTCATCGGCACATAGCCTCTGCTCCGAAGATCGTTGACCTCGGGGGTGGTCATGCCGAAGATAACAATATTCTCGTCGCCGACTGCGTCGTGAATCTCAACATTCGCGCCGTCGAGCGTGCCGAGAGTTATCGCGCCGTTCATCATCAGCTTCATGTTGCCCGTGCCGCTCGCCTCGGTTCCGGCGAGGGATATCTGCTCGCTGACATCGGCGGCTGGCATCATATATTCAGCCATGGAGACGTTGTAGTCCTCCATGTAGACGACCTTGAGCCTGCCCTTGACATCGGGGTCGTTGTTGATGAGATCCGCGAGGGCGCAGATGAAACTGATTATCTTCTTCGCCATGAAGTAGCCGCTCGCCGCTTTTGCGCCGAAGATATAGGTGTGGGGCGTGAAATCGCCCGAGGGATTCGCCTTTATCGCGAGATATTTCGCGAGGATGTTGAGCGCGTTGAGGTGCTGGCGCTTATACTCGTGCAGGCGCTTGACCTGAACATCGAAAATGGAGTTCGGGTCGAGCTCGATGCCGGTCTTCGCCTTGACGCGCTTTGCGAAGTCCGCTTTGTTCGCGGTCTTTATCTTCTCTATCTCCGCGAGCACGGCGGGGTTATCTTTATATTTTGCAAGCTCCGAGAGGCACTCGGCGTTATATACGAACTCGCCGCCGATGAGGTCGCTGAGCATCGAGGTCAGGCGCGGGTTTGCCTGGCAGAGCCAGCGGCGGTGGGCGATGCCGTTTGTGACGTTGCAGAACTTGTCGGGCGTGAGAGTATAGAAATCATGGAACACGCTGTCCTTGAGTATCTCGCTGTGGAGGGCGGAGACTCCGTTGACGCTGTGGCAGCAGGCGACGCAGAGATTGGCCATACGCACTACGCCGTTCGAGATTATAGCCATTCTCTCGACCTTGCCGGCGTCGTGGGTCTGCTCCCAGACGCTGCTGCGGAAACGGTTGTCTATCTCCTTGACTATCTGATATATTCTCGGAAGCAGGCGACGGAAGAGATCCTCGCTCCAGCATTCGAGAGCCTCGCTCATAACCGTGTGGTTCGTGTAGGCGAACACCTCAGTGACAACAGCCCATGCATCGTCCCAGCTGTAGCCGCACTCGTCAAGCAGCAGACGCATAAGCTCGGGAATGGCGAGAGTCGGGTGGGTGTCGTTGATATGGATAGCCATCTTGTCGCAGAGATTGTCGAGCGAGCCGTACTTGCGCAGGTGGCGGTTGATGATATCCTGAACGGATGCGGAGACGAGGAAATACTGCTGGCGCAGACGTAGGCTCTTGCCCTCGGGATGATTGTCCGCGGGATAGAGCACCTTGCTTATGACCTCTGCCATGGCGTTTTGCTCCATGGCGCGCAGGTAATCGCCCTGATTGAAGGAGTTCATGTCTATTTCCGAGCTCTTTGCGCTCCAAAGACGCAGGACGCTGACGCCCTTGCCGTCCTTGCCGGCGACCATCATATCGTAGGGAACGGCGTGAACCTTCTTCGCGTTCTCTATATCGACGCTGTGATAGCCGTCCTCCCAGCGGTCAACGACATTGCCCTCGAAGCTGACGTCAACGCTCTTCTCCTCGCGCGCAACGAGCCATACCTCGCCGCCGGGGAGCCAGAAATCGGGCATCTCGGTCTGCCAGCCGTCAACGAGCTTCTGCTTGAAGATACCGTATTCGTAGAGAATGGAGTAGCCCATGCCGAGATAGCCGTCGGTTGCCAAAGCGTCGAGATAGCACGCCGCGAGACGGCCGAGACCGCCGTTGCCGAGACCCGCGTCCGGCTCGCAGTCATAGAGCTTGTCGAGCTTTATGCCGAAATCCTTGAGCGCCGCCTCCATGACGGGGATGAGGTTGAGATTATAGAGCGTGTTCTTGAGCGAGCGCCCCATGAGGAACTCCATGCAGAGATAGTATACGCGCTTCGAGCCGCTCTCCTCGCAGCGCTTTTCAAACTCATGCCTGCCCTGTCTGAGCATATCGCGGGTTATCATCGCGATAGCCTTGTAAAACTGCTCATAGTTGGCCTCCTCGGGAGTTACGCCGAAAAAGTGCGAGAGCTTTGCGGTTATCTGCTCCTCGGCGGCCTTCTTTGTCAGTGAATAATCCATTGTATCAAACCTTTCGTTTGCTTGTGCAGCATATACTGCCGGATATATAAAAATATACCAGATGTTATTTTATACCGAAAATGTAAATAATACAACCGAATACTCGCAATTACCGCTCGAACGCCCTCAGAAAAAACGAACTCCCCGGCGAGAATTTTCAATAAAAATGCCTAAAAATGTCAGACACGATTGAAAAAGCAAGCATTGTTTACAATTTGTTCATATTTATGTATACTTGATGCAACACGGCGCAATTATTCTATATGTGTACCTAAGAGGTACCGAAGAGACAACTACCTATCTGGT
>OMEV01001270.1_pt1 | contig 10869 bp, 8 predicted proteins | sample 1645491 | NCBI WGS metagenome assembly OMEV01 (sample SAMEA103958122, study PRJEB25191) | human gut metagenome | biome: human-associated habitat [ENVO:00009003]; feature: intestine environment [ENVO:2100002]; material: feces | place: Germany | collected 2013/2015
CCGGCCGGGGAAGGGGGATTCGGCTACGATCCGCTGTTTGTCCCGGAAGGGCATGACCGGAGTTTCGCCCAGCTTCCCATGGAAGTGAAGAATTCCATGTCGCACCGCGCCCGTGCCCTGGCGCAGGTGGTGGAGTGGATGAAAGAACGCCGGGACTGAGTTTTTTCCGGGCGTCTGGCTGCGGGGAGGTCAGTCCAGCCTGAACGCGCAAATCTGGAGGGGAGCCGGCGCTCCGGTATTCAGGAGCTGGTATTTGCCGGCGCGCCAGGAATGATGGGGCAGGCGGGAAAGGAAAGCTTCCACGGCTTCCGCTTCTTCCTTTCCGCCTTCGTGGCCGGGATAGCACATAACGCTGAGAAGCCCGTTCGGAGCAATGAGGGCGGCGGCCTGTTCCAGCGCCGCCAGGGTGCATTCCGTTCTGGTGACCGTTTTTTTGTCCCCGCCCGGCAGATAGCCTAGGTTGAAGACGACGGCTTTCACGGGGCCGCCGACCAGTTCCGCCAGGCGGTCATGGCTGGCAAGATGGAGCCGGACGGCAGGGGTGAGCAGCTCTTCCTTTTCCAGGCGCTCCCTGGTGGCGCGGATGGCTTCTTTCTGCACGTCAAAGGCGTGCACCTGGCCGGAAGGTCCAACCAGCCGGGCCAGGAAAACAGTATCGTGCCCGTTGCCCGCCGTGGCGTCCACGACTACGTCCCCGGGGAAGACGACGCGGCTGATCCAGTCATGAGCGCATGTCATGGGGCGGCTGAGCAGCGAACATTTCATGACCGGGTTGTACAGAAACCTTGCCTGTATGACAATTCGTTTATGAAATTCCGGCGCGGGAAGAATGGCAGGTTGTTTTTTTGCAGGACGTGTGTTAGAAAGAGATATAAAACTTTCCGCATGTTCCTGCATGCGGGGATAAACCGCAGACGTTGCAATGAAGATGACTGACAGACGCACTTTTTTGAAAAGAACTGCCGCCGCAGGGGCGCTGGCGGCCATATCGGACATGGATTCCCTGTTTGCCCGGGAGGCTGAAGCCCCGGTATTCCGGATCTGGTGGCCGTCCGCAACGGCACCCGTGCGGAGATGGTCAGGAAGGCCGTGGAGACGCTGGGCGGCATGCAGGCCTTCGTTAAGCCGGGCCAGACCGTTGTGATCAAACCGAATATCGGCTGGAACAAAGCTCCCGAATTCGGCGCCAACACTCATCCTGAAACCGTCGCTGCGCTGGTGGAGCTGTGCAGGCAGGCGGGGGCGAAGGAAGTGAGGGTGTTTGACCACTGCTGCCACAACGGCGCCTATGAGGGCAGCGGCGTGAAAGAAGCCGTAGAGAAGGCCGGCGGTGTGATGGTGGACGGCGGCAATGAAAGCCAGTACGTGCGGACGGAAAACCCGAAAGCCAGGAAATTTACCTCCGCCAAGGTGCATAAGGCCGTGCTGGAGGCGGATGTTTATATCACCTGCCCGCCCCTCAAGCACCACAGCGGTTCCGAGATGACCGCCTGCATGAAAAATGTCATGGGCACTGTCTGGGACCGCGGGGACATGCATAAGAACGACCTGCACCAGTGCATCGCTGACGCCGTGTATTTCCGCAAGCCGGACCTGTGCGTGCTGGACGCCTACATGCCCATGGTGCGCAATGGCCCCGTGGGGAAGGATACGAATGACCTGGTGGAGCGCAAAACCCTTCTGGCCTCCCGCGATATTGTGGCCATTGACGCTGCGGGCGCCGCCCTGCTGAATAAGGCCGGAAAGATTCGCCATGTGCAGCTTGGGGAGGAAATGGGGCTGGGCACAGCCGACCTTTCCAAGCTTAATATCCGCCGCATCAGCATGGCCTGACGCGTCGTCTTCTTCCCCCTGCGGATGACGCGGTGGGGGATCAACTTTCCGCTTCCGGCGGGTTTATGATAAGTATGTCAGTTATCAAAGCCTTTCTTATCAGTCCTTTGAAGTGGCTCCGCGTGACGGTGGCCGCTATTTTCCTCATCGGCATTGCATACGCTTTCCTGCACCACATTCCCGCGTGGAACGTGCCGAATATGACGGGAGGCGGAGAGGGGATGGAAGATTCCTTTTCCCTGGCGCAGTGGCAATTTGTGCCGTCCGTGCTGGGAACCCTGAACGGGGCAGCCGTTTCCGCCGTGATTCTGGGGGTGTTGCTGCTGCTTACGCTATTGTTCGGCCGCGTATACTGTTCCTTCGTCTGCCCGCTGGGGATTTTTCAGGATATTGTTTTCAGAATCCGCCGCTGGCTGGTGCCGAAGCATTTCCTGAAATTTTCCCGGCCTGTGCCGTGGGTGCGGTATGGGGTGCTGGCATTGCTGGCTGCCTGTTGCGTGACGGGTCTGGCCGGGTTGTCCCTGAATTGGCTGGATCCTTACAGCATTTTCGGGCGCATCATGTATGTACTGGCATGGCCAGCCGCCATTTGGGGCAATAATCTGCTGGCGGAGGACAGTTCTTCTGCGGACCTGGTCCGATTGGGTTGCTTTCCCGTATCTCCCTTTTCCGGCTGGGATTTGATCCTTCCTCCTGCAAAAAATGCGGCAAATGCGCCAAATCCTGCAAGGCTCAATGCCTGAACCTGAAGGAATACAAGATAGATCCCTCCCGGTGCGTGGCATGTTACGATTGCGTGCGCTCCTGCAGTGAGGGCGGAATACGCTACCGCTGGTTCACCAGAACCCGCCAACTGATTCCGGCCAGAAAAAAGAAGGCCTCCCCAGCCCCCGCTCCCTCTTCTTCCGACGCAGTTTCCTCCATTGCCATGAGTTCCCGCCGCCAGTTCCTGGAGGCTACTGCGGCCGGACTGGCTACGGCCGCCCTTTCCGGATGCCGGGGAGAGGCCGCCCGGAAGCTGGACCCCACCCAGTGCGTTCTTCCTCCCGGAGCCGGTTCCCTGGAACGTTTTCTGGATATCTGCACCGGCTGCCAGATGTGTGTTGCCAACTGCCCCACCCATGTGCTTCAGCCTTCATATCTGCAGCTGGGCCTGAAGGGGTTCATGAAACCCCGGATGGATTTTGCCACCAAGTACTGCCTTTATGACTGCCACCGCTGTGCGGAAGTTTGCCCCACGGGGGCCATAAGCAGGATGCCTATTACCGCGGAGAGGGATACAGTGGGAATTACAAAGGATACTACGCGCATAGCCGTGGCCCGGTTTTACGTCTGCCGCTGCCTGGTTGCCCGGGAGGACATGGATTGCGGAGCCTGTACGGAGCATTGCCCCACCAAAGCCCTTTACACGGTGCCCTATATCGGTCGTGACGGCCAGGAGCACCGCCTGCCCAGGCTGGATCCTTCCCTGTGCATCGGCTGCGGCGCGTGCGAACACGCCTGTCCCGTCACCACGGAACGGCCTGAGGAACGCGAACGCCGGAACTCCTGCGATCTGTGCGAGGAAAAATGCGAATTCGGAAGGCGGCGGGAAATGCCCCCCCGGGCGCTGGTCGTCCGTGCCGTTAATCCCCAGCAGAAAGCTGTTAAAAAGTTTGAGGAAAAAGCAGTGGATCCGGTGGGGGATGCGGATTTCCCGTTTTGAAAACGGCTGGAGACGTCCGGGCCGGAGGGGGGAGGCCCGGCGGAACGGCAGCTGTTGTTTCCCGTTCCGTATTTTATCCTGAACCCTTTGCGGATTAATGGTGAACGGATGGTGATATGGAAGATGATGAAATAAATGCTTTCGGGGGGCGAGCTTCCTTTTCAGGGAGGGCCATGCCTGTTCAGCCGGTTTTTCGGGGGAATGTTGGGTATCCCGGTTTGCGGCACGGATACAGACATGCGGCAGTTCCAAAATGAGAGGGAGGCAAGACGCCCCTGTCTGCGGAAGCATGCCCGCGGCTGGCGGGGAAAGTTCCCGGATAACATGTCCTCCGGTTATGGCGGGATAAAGGGCAAATTCCCGATTTTCCTTGATAATGCGGAAGTTGATACGTTAAAGTAAAAGAACCATGTTGCAGGCGGACGGCATCACGTATGAGATAGAAACACCGGATGGTTCTTTGAAATTATTGGACAATGTCAGTTTTAATGTCCCTCGAGGGCATTTTATGGCGATCGTTGGCCCTTCCGGCTGCGGAAAGACAACCTTATTGAAGGCGATCGCGGGCATGATTGCGGAAACGGGAGGGCGTTTTTTCTGGAATGGCCATGATTTGGCTGAAGAAGACTTTGAACCTTCGGAAATCGGGTTCGTTCCCCAGTTCAGCATTGCTTATGACCAGCTGAGCGTGGATGAAAATGTGGAGAGCGCCGCCAGGCTTCGTTGCCGGTTCAATTCCGTGGACGATTTGGACGACAGCATTGACAATGCCCTGGAGGTAACGGGAATGGAAGGAATTACGGACCGGGATGTGAAGATTCTTTCCGGCGGTCAGAAGAGACGTCTGGCTCTGGCTATGGAACTGGTATCCAATCCCCGGCTGTTGATTTGCGATGAGGTGACGTCCGGACTGGATCCCAGGTCGGAACACGATATCGTGAACCTCCTGCATGAAATCTCCCGCTCGGAGGGCCGCATCGTCATTTCCGTCACGCACAGTCTTTCCCATCTGGACAGGTATGATTCCATCCTGGTCATGCACCAGGGCTGCGTGGCTTACCACGGTTCTCCGAAAACCATGCTGCATTACTTCGGCGTTTCCTCGCTGGAGGAGATTTATCCGAAGCTCCAGGATCGTGAAGGCCTTTCCTGGAGCCGGTCCTGGAGCAAGCATCGGGATTCCTATTATTCCCGTCTGGAACAAGAAAGGGAAAGGAAAATTCTTTCCGGAGAGTTGCCGGATCCGGATGCCGTCCGCCTTGCGGAGGCGGAGAAGGAGGGGGCTTCCGGAGAATCCGGAACGGAAAGGGAAAAGGCTGTGGAGGAAAATATTCCGGAAGTTCCCGGATTCTTTACCCAGTTCTTTTGTCTGCTGGGACGGCGCTGGCGCATCTTTTTCCGTGACCGTTCCCAGTTGGTTCTTCAATTGGTCATGGTGCTGCTGTTTCCCGTGCTGGTGGCCATGTTCACGGACAAGGGATCCGGGCAGATCGTAGGGCTTTCCGCCACGCAGGACATTCAGACTGTCCAGAAAGATATGGAAGCCCAGCAGCTGAACATGAAGACGGGATCCGCCGTCTCCGGCATCATCATGTTTGAGGTGATTCTGCTGGGGCTGATGGGGTCCAACAATGCCGCCCGCGAGGTGGCCGGTGAACGCGCCGTCATGGAAAAAGAGAAGTATGCGGGCATGAGACCTTCCGCCTACCTGGCGAGCAAACTGTCCTATCTGAGCGTTCTGGTGCTGGTGCAATCCGTCTGGATGTTTGCCTTTGTAGATTTTTTCTGGGACCGCGGCGGCGGCCTGACGCATCTGCTGTTCCTGATTTTGGCGGATGCCGCCATGACTTTTGTATGCCTGGGCATTTCCGCGCTGGCCCGGAGTGCGGACCAGGCTTCCCTGCTGAGCATTTATCTGGTGGGTTTCCAGCTTCCTCTCTCCGGAGCGGTACTGGCTCTTCCGGAACAGGTGGAGAGCCTCATACGGCCCTTCATTTCCGCGTATTGGGCGTGGTCCGGCAGCATCTCCGCCCTGAAGAGCGACGTATATTACGCCGTCAAGAATGTGCTGGATACGGACCTGACTCCCTCCCTGGTTTGCTACATTGTTCTGGGAGTGCATGTTGCGTGCGGCATTGCGGCTGCTTACGCGGGGATCCGCCGTTCGCGATGGGAGCTTTAATTTATGCGTGCACTTGCGGAAAGTCCGTTATATAATCTTTCCATCAAAAATTATGGCGAGACGGCGTGCAGCAAAAAAGAAGAGTTCTTCACCATCCGCATTGATTTTGACGGTTGGAGCGGCGGTTTTTGTGCTGGCCGTTATAGTGGGAATTGTTATGTTCCGTGCCGGGGATAAGCCTCAGGCCGGGTCGGATATACCTCTGGACATTCTGGAGGCGAACGCTTCCCAGCTTTCCAAGAACAATTATGCTCTGGACGGAACGGTGATTGACCGTTTTCCGCGCGGTGATTCCGAGCTCATTTCCTTCTTGTACAAAGACTCCTCCGGGCGTGAGTACATCATTCCCGTCTGTGTCTCTGACGGCGCCAGGAACGGACTGAACATCAACCGGGACCAGCAATACAGGATAGAGTTCCGGGTGGAAGACATCAATCCGAAGGTGCGCGGCGTGTGCGTAGCTACATCCATTCAGCCTAAATAAATAACCCTTCCGAGCCCCATGAAATGCTGTTTTTTGATGACCCTGGCCTGCGCGGTTCCCTCGCTGGGACAGATGATGTACAATCCTCCTGCAGCCGGCGGCTCACCTGCCGCGTCTCCTGCCTCCCCTCCCGCCGTACAGCCGAATGCCTACCAGCCTTCCAGGCAGGGGGATGCCAAATCTCTGTACGGCAATGAGCTGCCTTTCCTGAATCCTCAGGACGGCACGGTGACCATCAACGGAACGACGTTGAATATGGGCAGTTTCCGGGAGATTGAAGCGCGTTTCAACAAATATCTGAGCCAGCCGGAGGAGAGCACGGAGGACGCGAAGGAATATCAGAAAATCTTTGAAAAGCTTCACGAAACGCTCTCCATGCGCAAGGAAAAACTGGTGGCGGATAATGTGGTGCGGCAGGTAGTGGACCTGTTGATCGCCGCTTCCAGCAATCCGCTGGACGGAGGCGTTTCCGACGCTCTCTGCCAGGCCATTTACACCGCGTGGCAGGCCAGGAGCAATGGAAAAAACAAGGGGAAGATGCTTGAGGCGGTGGAGAGGGAAATCCGCAGCAACGCCCAGAAGATGAGCCTGATGGAAAGCGGTGTGACGACGATTTCCGGTGCGCCCTCCGGCCAGAAGGGAGGGAAAAAGGAAACTTCCACCAATCACCCGGCCAAAAATAACCCCCGTTACAAATATCTGGAAAAGCGTGTGGTGGAGATGGAGGCCCGCAAGCTGAAGCTGGAGAGTGAACAGGTGCTGACGGTGACGGAAGCGAAGATTGTTTTTCAGTCCACGCTGGTCCAATTGTTTGCCCAGCGGCGTTTTGACCATGTTTCCATAGGCTGCGGCGTTTACAGCCGCCTGTTCAATGACGGGGATACCAAGCTGCGGCTGGATAAGAATTCCGATGCCGCCAAGATGTTCAGCGGTACGCTGGGCGCCCCTCCCACCGTCGCTATTCTGGACAACCTTTCCCGGGAACTGGCCCGTGACTCCGACCGGCACATGAAGGCCGTGAACAATCTGGTGGATTCCCGTCATTACGTGGATGCGCTGGAACGGTTGAACGAAGCTCTCCTGATCGGGGAATTCATGCCCGCCGTGAATACGTTTCCGTACGAGAAGAAGCAAAAACTGTATACCTTCAAGCGGGACGTGGAAAAGTTGTTCGAGCTGATGAACGGCAAAGATTACGAAGAGGCCCTTTCCCTGGTGGAGGCTCTTAAGAAGACTTCCAGGGATTTCAGCACGGGCCGTGCTGAATCCGCTATCAGCGCCGCCGTATTCGCCAGTGACGCCTATATTTCTCAGGGGCAGGAAGCCCTGGCTAGGGGGGACCGCGCCAAACTGGAGGAATGCTTGAAAAGCGCCATTGAAATCTGGCCGAAAAATCCCCGTCTTCTTCCGTTGCGGAACGCCATGATGGCCGCGGGTCAGCAATCCCACGCGCTGGAGGATTTCAAGCGTTTCCACAAGAATAAGAATTATCGCCGCATTTTTGACAACCAGCATGAATTCGCCGTTCTGGTGAAGGATGATCCGGAGCTACAGAAGCAGTTTGTGGAAGATCTGGGCAAAATGGCCGTCATTGAGCGTGCCCTGGGTGCGGCGCGCCAGCGTGAAGCCATGCAGGACGTATACGGCGCCTGGGAGGAGCTTCAGCAGCTGCGTTCCAGAGACCAGGAGCTGTTCATCAATGACCAGGAGCTGAATGCCAGGTATCTGGACCTGACGGCAAAAGCAAGCACGCTGGTGAATTTGCTGAATGATGCGGAAAAATGCAGAAATGCAGGGGAAGTGGGGTCCGCCCTGGGCAAATACATGGAAGCCAAAAAGCTGTATCTGTATTCCCGGTTTGCCAAGGAGGGAATTGAGTCCCTGCTGGACGAAATTCTTCCGTTGAACTAGGCGGGTAAATTCCGTCGTATGGCTTGTCTGCGGAGACGGAGTAATTGCTTTTCTTCCGGAACGGCGTCGTTATGCTACGGCTTATGAAGGCAGTATACCTGTGTTTGTGCATGCTGGCGGCGTTTTGTGTTCCGGCTGCGGCGCTTCCGGCGGATTGCAGCCAGGTGATTGTAGGTTCCGCGGACGGGTGGAATAGTTCCCATGTGCAGTTGAGCCTTTTGGAAAAGGGGCCGCGCGGCTGGGTGATGGTGAAGGGACCGTTTCCGGCGCGTCTGGGAAAATCCGGGCTGGTCTGGGGCAGGGGCGTCAGCCTTCCTCCCGCCGGAGGGCCGGTGAAGAAGGAGGGAGACTTGCGCTCTCCCGCAGGCATTTTTGAATTGGGAGGAGTATATGGAACCGTTCCCGTGCCGCAGAAAAAGCGTTCCATGCCGTATCGTCGCATTACGCCGCGGGACATGTGGGTGGATGACCCTTCTTCACCCCTGTACAACCAGCACTTTGTGCTGAAGCATGATCCCGTCACGCCGTGGGAGTTGAAGCAGCAGATGAAGCTGAATGATTACGCCCACAGTCTGAAACTATTTATCCGGCATAATGCCGCAGACGGAAGGCAGAAACCCGTGCCGGGTGCGGGTTCCTCCATTTTTTTCCATATCTGGCGCCGGGACGGAGGAGCCCCTACAGCCGGGTGCACCGCGATGAGCGAGGAAAATTTGAGGGCCATGATTGCATGGCTGGATCCTTCCAGGCATCCCCTTTACATTCTGCTCCCCGCCAGGGAATATTTGCGTCTGCGCGGAGCCTGGGGGTTGCCGTGACGCTTCGGGACCCCGTCTTGCAAGGCCTGCCTGTTCCGCTGTCCCGGGGCGGGAAAGGGCAGGGGATTGGCTTGTAACCCATCCGGATGGCTGGGGTGGTGGGATGGTTCGGAATTCGTGCCGGTCTGCATGTCCGCTGCTGTCTGGAGTTCCCTTTCCCCTAAACGCAGGAAGCCGGCCTTTCTTCAAAGGCCGGCTTCCGAATGGTAAAATGGGTTATTGTTCCTGGGACTGGGGAGCGGGAGCTTCCGGCTGGAGCAGGGGGGTGGAAGTTTCCTTCACTTCCGCCATGGAGCCCTGTTCTTCCCTGGGTGCACGGTCTTCGCGGGGTTGCCGGGGTTGTTCCTGGCGTTCATTGGCTCCGCTGACCAGCAGATTGCGGCCCATGAAAGGCTGGTTGTGGAGGATGTCCACGGAACGGATGGCGTCTTCCATCTTCTTCATTTCCACAAAAGCATACCCCTTGGACTTGTGGGTGCGGGGGTTGTAGATGATTTCCACGGAATTGACTTCCCCGATGCCCTTGAACACGTCCTCCAGGTCGCTTTCCGTAGCTTCATAGGAAAGATTGCCTACATAAAGCCGGCGGTTGGAGACGGGCTGCTTGGGTGCGGAAACGCGATCCTGCCTGTTGCGGGCTACGCGGGTGTTGGTTTTGGCGGCGGCTTTGTCCTTGGCTGCATGTTTGTTGTTCTTGGACGGGCGGATGCCGAAAAGGCCCAGAAAACGCTGCCACAAGGAAAGTTTGGCGGGCGCTTCTTTTCTATACTTGGGACGGTAACCGCTGGAATCGCGGCGGTCATTGCCATAGGAGCGTCCGCTCTTGTTGTAGCGGCGGCGGGCTCCCTGGCCCTGTCTTCCCTGTGTGTTGTGTTGTGACATACTTATATGCTAAGTTGATGATTATGTTGGTGTCATGCCGGATTTATCGCTGTATGCAGTAAATTCTATCCGGAGGATCGCCGGGACGTTCCGCTGCCATGAGAAAAGCCAGGAGTAAGGGGGCCCCATGCCCCGATCAACGGTCCATGCATGGTCTGATAGGGGGGCGATCAGGCTAGGCGCGTGACCAGTCCGGTCGATTGACGCGTATACCAATGCACAGGGATCCGGATTCTTGCAAGCCGGTATCTCGTCATTTTAGGCTTTCCGGCCGCCCGGAGGCGGGAAGACCTGCCGGGAGGCAGGCTTCTGTGCCGGACATGGTTCAGAATGAGTAAACAATTTGACAAAAAGACGATGACAGAGCATTTTAAATGCCGGCTAATCTACATATTCTCTCGATGCTGATTCAAAATGCAGACCGTACTACTTACGGGATTAATAAAATTATTGTTTTCGTCCTCGCATTCATTGTCTTCTTCGTTGTCGGATTTGTGTCCTGGCAATGGGATGGGGTGGCTCCGGAACCGTGGCGTCTGCGGACGCTGGTGCTGACGCCGCTGACGATGTCTTTGCTGCTGTATATGTGCTGTGACCAGCTCGGCGTTTATTACCGTTGTCTGACGCTCTGGGAAAGCATTCGGAGGTTTGTGGTGGCATATTCCTGTTTTGTGGTGTTAAGCGTCATGATATGGAAGTTCTTTGTTCCCTTCTCCGCAGACATTGATGTCCAGTTTCTGGCGTATTTGCTTACTTTTCTTGGTTCCCTCTGGCTGTGTATCAGCCGGTTCCGGGCGGAAAAAAGGCTGGTGGAGGAAGCCCCTACGCTGGTGGTGGGAACTCCGGGCCATGTGAAAGAATTCCGCAGGATGCTGGAGAGAAATCATGTGGACTTCAGGAATGAACTGCTGGTCATGGCTCCTGAAGAGGTGGACAGTGCGGTAGTCAGGAATTTGCTGATTAAGGACTGTGTCAGCAAGGTGGTGTTTCTGCCGGAGGAGGTGGATTCTTCCGTGGCGCGGTGCCTGGTGGAACTGTGTGGCAAGATGGGGGT
>OMEV01001286.1_pt1 | contig 10661 bp, 9 predicted proteins | sample 1645491 | NCBI WGS metagenome assembly OMEV01 (sample SAMEA103958122, study PRJEB25191) | human gut metagenome | biome: human-associated habitat [ENVO:00009003]; feature: intestine environment [ENVO:2100002]; material: feces | place: Germany | collected 2013/2015
AGCACTTGGCTACGGACCAAGGTGTCGGGAGTTCGAATCTTCTCGCGCACGTATGAAAAGAGACATGATATTATCATGTCTCTTTTTTGTCATAGAAAATTGCATGTAATTTGTCGCATGAAATCTTTTGTTGCGAAATATACAAAAACAGTATAAAATATTTTTAAAAAGCATCGTATCGTAAAAGAACGAGAGCAGGAGGAAAATAAAATGCTTCAGGGAAAGACAGTACTTCTTGGTGTAACAGGAGGGATTGCAGCATACAAGATGCCGAATGTGGCGCGGATGCTAAAGAAAATGCATTGTAACGTACATGTTCTGATGACACAGAATGCAACAAACTTTATTACAGCAACAACATTTGAAACACTGACCGGCAATAAATGTCTGATTGATACATTTGACCGTAATTTTGAATTTTCGGTGGAACATGTTGCATTGGCAAAGCAGGCAGATCTTGTATTACTTGCACCGGCAACTGCAAATGTGATTGGTAAGATAGCAAACGGGATTGCGGATGATATGCTGACTACGACAGTGATGGCATGTACCTGTAAAGTACTGGTTGCACCGGCGATGAATCATAATATGTATCACAATTCGATCGTGCAGGAGAATCTGGAAAAACTGAAGCGGCATGGGTATGAGATGATAGATCCGGTATGCGGCATGCTTGCAAATGGTGATACCGGTGATGGAAAACTTCCGTCTGAAGAGACGCTGGTGGAGTATGTTTTAAGGGAACTGGCATTTGAGAAGGATATGCAGGGACTGAAAGTACTGGTAACAGCAGGACCGACACAGGAAGCAATCGACCCGGTACGTTTTATATCAAATCATTCTACCGGAAAGATGGGGTATGCCATAGCAAAGAACGCAATGTTAAGAGGTGCAGAAGTGACACTGGTTACAGGCAGGACAGCATTAGAACCGCCGATGTTTGTAAAAACGGTTCCCGTAACATCTGCAAAAGATATGTATCAGGCGGTCATGGAATGTGCAAAAGAACAGGACATTATCGTAAAGGCTGCGGCAGTGGCAGATTACACACCGGCGCATACCGCAGATGAGAAAATTAAAAAATCAGAAGGTGAGTTATCACTCGCACTGGAAAAAACGACGGATATTCTTGCAGAACTCGGAAAAAATAAAGGCAATACGGTCTTATGTGGATTTTCCATGGAAACAGAGCATATGTTGGAAAATTCCAGGGCAAAACGCAAAAAGAAAAATCTTGATATGATCGCTGCAAATAATTTAAAACAGCAGGGAGCCGGATTTGCTGGTGATACCAATGTGCTGACTCTGATTACAGAAGACTGGGAAAAAGAACTTGCACTTATGAGTAAGGACGAAGCAGCAAAATGTCTGCTAGATGAATTGTTAAAAATTAAGAAAAACAAAAAATAATGGCGGTGTAAAACAAAAAGTGTTGCAGCGTGAAAAGCTGACAGGAGACAGGATATATGGAAACGATTAAAGTACAGAAAAATCAGATCATTGCAAAACAAAAAGAAAAAGTAAAAGCATGGTATTTAATTTTAGAAGGTTCGGTCGTACAGAGAAATTCCTATGCGAGGATTGTTCTGAACAAAGAAAGTGTGATCGGTGTCTCGGAAAAAGACCGGTTTTTGTGCGATTATATTGCGAGAGAAGATTCTGTGCTTGCAGTTTTTCCATACAATACAGCAGATGATCTGATCAATGCATTAAATGGGCAGGAGAGTATGAGAGGCACGCTTCTTCGTGCTGCATTAAAGCAGCGGCAGATGCTGCTTGAGATGTATGCTGGATTTAAAAATCTGGTAAGACAGTTCCATACGTTTGTGGAAACGGAATATAACGACTATACCATGCTCTGCAGTCAGATGCGTATCGATGGACAGGGGTTTACGAGGATGGACAACTTTAAACCGCTTGATATGGTACATATGGCAGAAAACTGGGAGGTTAATAACAGTACAAGCCTTACAAAAAAAGGATATCTTGATGAATACATAAAACTCATGCAAAAAGACGACAGTCTCTGTATCGGGGCTATTATGGAGGCTTCCTATCAGACAAGGCGAGTGATGCAGGGAATTATCGAGATGGTTGATTATTTAAAATATAATCAGGATATCCTGTTATCAGAATCTGAAAACGATTTATTCCATCTTTATTTTGAACTTGTAATACAGGCAGAAATGAATCATTATGATGTGACGCCGTTAAAAGAACGTATGGATAAAATTGCGGAAGTGATCCGCAAATTAAATATCTATGATGACAAACTGGTATCCTATCGTCTGAATGAATACAAAAATCACGACTTTACCCAGTATGCGATGGATGAGTTTGCGACGCCGGGGGAAGATGATAATGTTTCGGATGATGAGTGGGATGAAGAGGAAGAAGAGTCAGAAGACTGCTTAGAACATATCCTGACCTATGCCGGATATACACCGGAACGGATCGAAGATATGCGTAATCTGATCCGGAAATACAGGGAGCTTCCGGATATGCTTTCCACGGATGCGGAAGTGTTCCAGCTTAGAAAACAGCTTTCACAGGTCTTTTATGATGCATATTATAAAGTATTTATGAATGTGATGAAAGATGATGATGAACCGACACCGATCATAGAGATGTTTTTGAATTTCGGATTTATGGATGTACAGATGGTAGGTGAGGATAATGCCAATATCCTTTACGATCTGACAGAACATTTAGAACTTTGCAATTCAGAGCATATTTTTACTATTTTTGAATGGTTAAAAACGATTTATAACGGTCAGAATGAACCGTCAAAAAACGAATTTGACTTAGATTATGCGGGCTATCTGGCAGAACTGAAAAAGACCGGAAAAGTAAATGAAAAACAGATGCGCGATTATGCGAATAACCGTGAGATGAAGGTAAAATTTGAGATACAGAATATGTTTACTTCCGGAAACCGTGTTACATACGGCAGAGTTTCAACATTCTGTCCGATCCTTGGCGAAAATGATCTGATCAATTCCGTTGATAAGATGCTCGTTACGGCACAGAAAATCGAAGATGCCATGAATAAAGTGCGGAAAGTTGATTTTTCCGTATTTTACAGAGGCGTTGTATTTTCTGATCCGGACAAGGGAATCAATCGCGAGGAGATCATGAAAGAGGTACTTCCGAATATTATTCTGATGCCGAACGCTGGAACAAGAGCTATGATGTGGCAGGAAACAGCGGGGGTCAGACGTGATACACCGGCAAGATATATGTTCCCTATTTTTACGGCAGTTGATCTCGATGATATGATGGTTGAAACGACCGGCCGTTACCGTTGGGAGATCTGTCGTAAAATTCAAGGGGTTCACTGGAATGATATCCGCGATAAATCCCTGACGGCAGAGTATTGTGATTATATTCAGTTTTATAAGAAGAATCATGATCTTTCGACTGAGGCAAAAGAGAAGATAAAAAGTGCATTGCTTCGTGGAAAAAATAATTACCGCGAGGTGTTTGTGAAAGATTATCAGAACTGGATCAAATATGAATCAAAGGGAAGCTTCCGTTTAAATAAAGTTTCAAGAGAGATCCTTGTGACATACTGTCCATTTTCCAAGGAGATCAGAGAAGAGTTAAAGTCCAATCCGATGTATCAGAATGCATGGCAGAAATATGATATTTTAATTACGAAAAAGATTCAGCGTATCAAGGGAGTCTATGATAAATATCAGAAGGCCGGTGGTAAGATCACGGATGAACTGAAGGATAATTTAGAATATTATATGATGTAATTGTATGTATAATTTATGATGTAACTGTATGTATAATTTAGAGAATTTCTTCCCATAATATTCTTGCAATAAAAGTTTCATGTAATTAAAGTTTCATGTACCCAAAATTGCGTGTAAGAAAGATTATGCGTAATCAGAATTGGGTGTAAGGAAAATTGCATGTAAACGAAATTGTAGTAAACAAGGTGCAGAACAGCACCGGAATGGAGAAAGAAATGGCAAAGAATGCAGACAATGCAAACAGTGGATCTAATTGCAGAAACAGTTACGAGGACAGCTATGAGAATAGTTATGAGCAGAACAGCTCAAAAAATAAGTATTCCAACAAAGCAACAAACAGCAACGGACAGAATAAATCCGGACAGAACAGTACAGGTTCTAACGTATCAAAATAAGAACACGGGTACCGGAAACTGCATATAATGTAAGGAAAAAACATTAGCAGAAGAACAGATTACAGGGCAGAGCTTTGTAATCTGTTTTTATTTCGGAGGGAGTATGGCTTTTTTTACGATCCATCCACGCGAGATGGAACAAATTATTTTAAATAAGCATGCCCTGGTTTTGGATGTAAGGGAACGGGAATCTTACCGGGAAGGGCATTTTAGGGGAGCATACTGTTGTCCATATGAGGAGATCGATGGGTGGATGCGGCATTTTAACAGAAATAGAACACTATTAGTTTACTGTGAATATGGAAGTACGAGTCTTTTAGCAGCAAGACAGCTTTCAAAATGTGGCTATGAGGTGTATACCGTTGTTGGAGGAATGCAGGCAATCAGACGCTATAATGGTTATGATTAACATTGACAGGGTATTTTAGAACGGATAATATAGTACTAAGGTAAAAGAAACAGTTAAGGAGAATTCATGAAAACATATGAGCTTGTGGTACCGTGCCATTTTGGGTTAGAGGCGGTATTGAAAAGAGAGATTTATGATCTTGGCTATGAGATAGGCAGAGTAGAAGACGGAAGGATCACATTTACCGGAGATGAGGAAGCAATCTGCCGGGCGAATATTTTCCTGCGCACGGCAGAACGTGTCCTGATCCAGGTGGGACGTTTTCATGCAGAAACGTTTGAGGAATTATTTCAGGGAATCAAAGCGCTTCCATGGGAAAATTATATCCCGGAAAACGGTAAGTTCTGGGTTAAAAAAGCATCCTCCATCAAGAGTAAACTGTTCAGTCCGTCCGATATTCAGTCGATCGCGAAAAAAGCGATAGTGGAGCGGTTAAAGCAGCAGTATCATAAGGAGTGGTTCCCGGAGGATGGAGCGCCGTACCCGGTGCGTATTTTCCTGCTAAAGGATGAAGTGATGGTGACACTTGATACATCAGGGGATTCTCTGCACAAAAGAGGATACCGTACTTTAACGAGCAAGGCTCCGCTGACGGAGACACTTGCGGCATCCCTGCTCATGCTGACACCGTGGAGACCGGACCGTATTCTCGTGGATCCGTTTTGTGGAAGTGGTACATTTCCGATTGAGGCGGCAATGATCGCTGCTAATATTGCACCGGGAATGAACCGTGAATTTACGGCAGAGCAGTGGACAAACATCATTGACCGTAAGGTGTGGTATGAATGCGTAAAAGAGGCACAGGACATGGTAAATGATGACATTACCGTGGATATCCAGGGATATGACATTGACGGTGATGTGGTTAAGGCGGCGCGGGAGAATGCAAAACGTGCAGGAGTTGACCACCTGATCCATTTCCAGCAGAGACCAGTGGCAGAACTGCACCATCCAAAGAAATACGGTTTTATCGTGACAAACCCGCCATACGGAGAGCGTTTAGAGGATAAGGCGGATCTGCCGGAATTATACAGTCAGATCGGGGAGGCTTACCGCAGACTGGATGCATGGTCTATGTATCTGATCACCAGTTATGAGGACACCGAGCGTTACATAGGACGGAAGGCAGATAAAAACCGCAAGATCTACAACGGAATGTTAAAGACATATTTTTATCAGTTTATGGGACCGAAACCGCCAAAACGGGATAATTTTCATTAAGGAGATTCTGATTCATGCATTATTCGAAAAGATTTATTGCCTTTGGTGGAATTGTGGCGATTGCTTTTTTGATAAAATATAATATACCTGGTGCTGAGTATGAGCAGATCGGCAGTTTCCGCGGAGCGAGTTTAGAAGCAGAAACCTGGAATCCGCTGATTGCATCAAGTGTGAATGATAATCTGCTGTCTGTGATCATTGATAATAAACAGTATACCAATGAGAAATACAAATTTTATATGGATGACAATTTAGACATTATGATGCCGGTTTCCATTTTGCGGGATGCCTTAAACTGCAGCGCACATATTTATGATGGGGACAGGCTTGTGGTGGAAAAACATTCCAGCAACATATCATTTTCCCTGGATCAGGAGACTGCGACCGTGAATGGGGACATTGAAAAGATCACTTCTCCGTTTACCATGATAGATAATGAGTATTATGTCAGTCTCAATGATCTCTCACAATATATGGATTATACATATAGCTGGAACATGCAGGAAAATGAGGCACAGGCTGCGGATAATTCAGATGCGTCGATCGTGCCGACCAGTTATGATCTGCGGACGAAAAACCGGACATCAGAAGTGCGTAATCAGGGAAGTTATGGAACCTGCTGGTCATTTGCGGCGTTAGGGGCGCTGGAATCATCGCTTCTGCCGGAGGAGAGTGAGCAGTATTCTGTGGATCATATGACACTCTGTAACGGATTTAATATGACGCAGAATGACGGTGGGGAATATACCATGGGAATGGCATATCTTGCAGCATGGAAGGGACCTGTCTATGAAAAAGATGATCCTTATGGAGATAATCAGACAAATGAGGATCTTACCGCGGTAAAACATGTGCAGGAAATGCAGATCATTGAAAGCAAAGATTATGAAAAGATCAAGGAAGCTGTATTCAAATACGGCGGAGTACAGACATCCATTTACAATGCACTGCGCAGTTCACAGTCTTCCTCCCCATATTATAACAAAAGCACAGATGCATACTGCTATATTGGTACAGAGAAACCAAACCATGATGTGGTGATCGTCGGATGGGATGATTCTTATTCTAAGGATAATTTTAACACTGATCTCGAGGGTGATGGAGCATTTATCTGTCAGAACAGCTGGGGAGATAATTTCGGGGAAAACGGCTTCTTTTATATTTCCTATTATGATACAAACATTGGAACACATAATGTTGTTTATACGGATATAGAAAACACGGATAATTATGATCACATTTATCAGAGTGATCTGTGCGGATGGGTTGGACAGCTTGGTTATAATAAAGACAGCATCTACGGTGCCAATGTATTTACCGCAGAGGGGAATGAAACCTTAAAGGCGGCATCTTTTTATGCGACTGGAAAAGACTCACAGTATGAATTATATGTGGTGCGTCAGTTTGAGGATGAGACATCGTTGGAGAAGATGATTCCGGTTGCGTCCGGCAAGCTTGGGAATGCCGGTTATTATACCGTTGACTTTAACCAGGGAATTGAAGTGGATGCGGGGGAGCGTTATGCGGTTGTTCTGTATATAATTACACCCGGATCCGTACATCCGATGGCAATCGAGTATGCTGCGGATGAAGCGACTGAAAATGTAGACTTAGATGATGGAGAGAGCTATATCAGTGCAAATGGCTCGAAATGGGTGAGTGTTGATACCGTAGAGAAATCCAATCTCTGTATCAAGGCATTCAGTGATAATCGATAGAAAGCAGTTATTACATGGAAGATAAAATATTAAAATTTGCGACAGCAGTTGTTGTGGTGCTTACTGTGGCAGTCTGCATTGGACTTCCGTTTTTTCCACAGATCCATACCTGGGCAGTGGAATCGCGGGAAGAGCGTTTAGCAGAGCAGGAATATGCGGAAAACCAGACAGAGATGAAAGATCTTGAAATTGTTGCTGCAGATACATCAGAACAGGTTCATGGCGGACAGCTGCAGTTGAAACTGCCGGAGGGCATAAATGGATCTGATATTCAATTTACAAATGATTATGTGACACAGACGATAAAAATCAGCATTCCGGGAACAGACCGCTCTTATTTTGAAAACGGACCGATTACGGGAAGCAGTAATCACATTGCGACACTTTCTTATTCCAGCAAGGGAGAAGATGGTGTGATAGAGATCGTAATGGATCATGTTTATGAATTAAAAACGGAATATGACAGTGCATATTATTATTTTGATTTTTTGACACCGCAGGAAGTGTATGATAAAGTAGTCGTAATCGATGCGGGGCATGGAGGCCGTGCGCCGGGAGCGAACAAACAGGGGGTCAATGAAAAAGAAATTGATCTTGATATTGTGCTTCAGTTAAAAAAGATACTTGATGAGGATGATCACAATATCGGTGTTTATTATACCAGAACCGACGACAGCAACCCTACTTTTGATCAGAGGGTACAGCTTGCAAATAAGTCGGATGCCGATCTTTTTATCAGCGTACATAACAATTCCACAAACAGTGGAAGAATGTCCTCGGCAAATGGTACAGCAGTCATGTATAACGAGTCGGATGAGAGCGAACTTGGAAGTAAGCGGCTGGCACAGATCTGTTTAGAGGAAGTAACGGGACAGTTACAGAGCAGAAACCGTGGTCTTGTTGAGGGAGACAGTATCTATATTATAAGGACAAGCAAGGTTCCGGTTGCGCTGATCGAGGTTGGATTTATGACCAATCAGCAGGAGCTTGATCTGCTGCGGTCGGAGGATTATCAGAAAAAAGCAGCACTTGGTATCTATCATGCGATATTGCGTGCATTTGAAGAAGGATATTAGTGTGAAAACCAATGTCATACAGGGAAATGGAGAAGCGGAATGAACAGAATTATTTTTGCGACCGGAAATGCCGGTAAAATGAAAGAAATCAGAGAAATTTTAGGGGATATGGATGCAGAGATCCTGTCTATGAAAGAAGCCGGGATCCAGACGGATATCGTGGAAAACGGGACGACATTTGAGGAAAATGCCAGAATAAAAGCAAAGGCAGTGGCACATTTTACAAAAGATATTGTCCTTGCAGATGATTCCGGACTTGAGGTGGATTATCTGAATAAGGAACCAGGCGTATATTCTGCCCGCTATATGGGGGAAGATACCTCTTATACGATCAAAAATCAGGCAATTTTAGACCGGTTAAAAGGTGTGCCGAAGGAAAAGCGTACGGCTCGTTTTGTCTGTGCGATCGCTGCTGCAATGCCAAATGGAGATGTGCTGGTTACAAGAGAAACGATAGAAGGTTATATCGGAGAAAAACCTGCAGGAAGTAACGGGTTTGGATATGACCCGATTTTTTATGTGGATGAGTTTGGATGTTCCACTGCAGAGCTTACGGAGAAACAGAAAAATCAGATCAGCCACAGGGGAAAGGCGCTGCGCGCCATGAAGGAAAAATTGAATCAGTATGGAATCTGATGTATAAAAACGGGGATTGGAAATACATAGGATGGGGCAGGTAGCCTTATGAGAGTACTGGTTATTAGTGATACGCATAAAAAACATGAAAATTTAAAAGTTGTTTTAGAGAGAGTTTCGCCGGTGGATCTTGTGATCCATCTCGGGGATGCGGAAGGGTATGAAGACTATATTGGGGAGCTTTGTGGCTGTCCATTAGAAATTGTGGCTGGAAATAATGATTTTTTCTCTTCTCTGCCACGTGAAAAGGAGATCATGGCAGGAAATTACCGTGTGTTTATGACACACGGACATTATTACTATGTCGGATCAGGGATAGAGGATTTAAAGCGTGAGGCTTTAGCGCGGGGCGCGGATGTCGCAATGTTCGGGCATACACATATTCCGCTGATCGAATACGGGGACGGAATCGTTGTCATGAACCCTGGAAGTATTTCCTATCCGCGACAGGAGGGCAGAATGCCTTCTTACATGATCATGGACCTGGCAGATGACGGAACCACGAAATATCACATGATGTTTTTAGGGGAATAAAAAAAGATAAAAAAATTTTTCAAGGGAGAAAACAGATGAAAAAGATGCCTCGTTTTGCCGTTGTCTTATCAGGCTGCGGCCGTGCCGACGGTTCGGAAATTCATGAAGCCGTAACCGCTCTGCTGGCGATTGACTGCGCCGGCTGTGCATACCGGTGTTTCGCGCCGGATATCGAACAGGCGGCAGTTATAAATAATCTGACGTCAGAAAAGATGGAAGAACGCCGCAATGTCCTTGTCGAGTCTGCCCGTATCGCACGCGGCGATATAAAGCCTCTGAATGAACTGAACGTCGGGGATTTCGACTGCATCGTATTTCCCGGCGGCCTTGGCGCCGTTACCAACTGGTGCGATTTTGCCGACAAGGGGATTAACTGCACCGTGGAAAGCTCCGTCAGCAGAGTCCTGGAAGACGCGTATAAAAACAAACTGGTCATCGGTGCAATGTGCATTGCTCCCGTAACGGTATCCAAAGTTCTCGGTAAATATGGCATAACCGTAACCATAGGCAATGACAAAACCGTCGCCAAAACCATAGAACTGACCGGAGCCAGACATCAGGATACGCCGGTAACCGAAGCCTGTATTGATGCAAAGCACCGCGTCGTAACGACGCCCGCTTATATGCTGGCTAAATCTGTCAGGGAAGTTTGCGAAGGGGCTGACGCGATGGTTAAGGCGATGGTCGCACTGGCGGAATAGCCATTGCCGCAACAGGGGCCCCGCCACACGCCACGCAGCAATCCAGCCATCTTTTTCTGCGGCAATGCCGTCCGCCTCACGCCGCCTTGCAATCTCGCCGCCTTTTCCCGCGGCAGTTTCGCCCGGTACTCTGTCCGTTACGATTCCGCAGCTATGTCCATTACAGCCCGGAACTCTGTCCGTTACGGTCCTGCAGCTATGTCCATTACA
>OMEV01001288.1_pt1 | contig 10639 bp, 4 predicted proteins | sample 1645491 | NCBI WGS metagenome assembly OMEV01 (sample SAMEA103958122, study PRJEB25191) | human gut metagenome | biome: human-associated habitat [ENVO:00009003]; feature: intestine environment [ENVO:2100002]; material: feces | place: Germany | collected 2013/2015
TTTATTATTATACCATCTTTCGCTTTTTGCTGTCCACTTTTTTAGTATAGCACCACCTGTTCATTTTTATGACGAGGAAAAAGAGGAATGGGAAGAATACGATAACCGTCTTGCATATAACGAAGAGACAGAAAATTATGAAAGTGATGAGAACGGCTCGGATATGCAGGTATCGTTGCCGAAAAAAATTGATGAAGAAAACGGAATAGAAGTTGAGGCCGAGGGATATAAGGTTTCAATCACTCCGATGGATATGAAATCATCATATTCTAAAAAAACAAATGAGAAAAAGAACGTCAAAAGCAGCAGTGAAAAAAGCCTGAAGGAATACAGCTTAGAGGATTATGTGTCTGATTCTGTTTTAGACGGTAAAGTAGAGTATACACAGGATGAGTCATCAAAAATTGAATATATTTTTTCAGGAAGCGGACTTAAAGAAAATATTGTTCTGTCAGAGGTTCCTGAAGATAATCAGACATATTCATTTAAAATTAAGGCAGACGGATTAACAGCAAAGCTGAAAAAGGATAATTCAATAAAGCTGCTTGATAAGGACAAAAAAGCGGTCTTTGTTATTCCTGCACCGTATATGTATGACAGCGATTTTGCGTTTTCAGATGAAGTAGAAACGACCTTGAAAAAAGAAGGCGAAGAATATATCCTTACATATGCTCCCGATCATGAATGGCTTGCAGATGAGGAAAGGGTATATCCTGTAACAGTTGATCCTACAGTAAATACAAAGCCATATAATGATAAGGTAGTTGATACATCGGTTCTAAGTACAGCAGCTCTTGATTTAGCTAGCAATCCTTATCTATATGCAGGTGCATTAAGTAACAGAAACTGTGTAGTTGACGCATATATAAACTTCACAAAGCTTCCTAGAATAGAAAAACAGTGGACAATATCAAATGCCAAGCTTAACTTAAAAACAGCTTCAGATAAAAGTAATAAAATCAATGCATATAAAATAAAATCTGAATGGGAAACTAGTACAGTAAGAGAAAATCCGCCGTCAGTTGAAAGTACAATAGTCGATGTATGCAGTGTTCCGTCAAAAACGGATACATGGGTGTATTGGGATATAACCAATACAGTGTATGACTGGTATAACGGAGAAGCTAATTACGGAATAAAGCTGTCATCACCGTATGCACAGAATAATCAATCAGTATTTTATTCAGCAGACGCTGCCGATTCTGAAAATATACCGTATATTTCGGTAGAGTATAAAACAATATCATCAGCACAGCTTGAAAACAGCAGAACGATAGATATAGGCAGGGCAGGAACAGCAACGATTAACGATTTCACGGGCAATCTTGTATTATCAAGAGAAGATATAGGCGTGGACGGAAATGTAATGCCTGTAAATATATCAATGATATATAACCTGAATCAAGTCAACGGTGTTACTTTCGGATACGGTTTTACAACTAATTATACTCAGACAATTAATTATACAGGCGATGTCGGAAGAAATAAATATTATGAGTATATGTGCGGTGACGGAAGCAAGGTATATTTTGATTATGATGAGGAAATAGGAGAATATACAGACAGAAGCGACAGGGGATATACTATTGAGAACAGCGGTACAAAGACAAATGATTATTTAAATATAACAATTACAGATTCAAGCGGTTATGAGTATCAATTTGACAAATACGGCAGACTTATAAAAATAAGCAGTAATAAGGGGACAGAAGAATCGGCAATAGAAATTGCATATGTCGGGGATTATACAAAATATTATGAGATAGATTATATAAAAGACGGCGTGGGAAGAAAGTATGATTTTAACTATACAGACGGAAAACTGACGGATATTTCATACTATGGAAATACAAATACCGTACTGAAAAAAGTTACATATCAATATGACAGCGGTTCCAAATTAACGAAGGTCACATATCCTGACGGAGAATCTGTAAAATACTATTATGGCAATCAATGCTTGGTATCTGCATATAACACAGATGATTATCATGTAACTTTTAATTATACAAATTATACTTCTTCATCTAAAGCCAATAGAGTAACCGGAATAAAAGAGTACGGAAGTCAAGGAACGAAGGGCGGAGATATATCAGTTATATATACTCCGTTTCAGACAGAGTATATAAATAACAACACAGGCGATACGGAAACATTAGTGTTCAGCAATGACGGAGATTTGATCTCTACATATAACTCAGACGGCTATGTAACTGTAAACGAGTATGCCAAGAGTTCGGAAGCTCATGGAGTAAGCAGTCTTGTCAATACATATGAGCATAAGAAAAGTGAAACAAACCTTATTGCAAACGGAGAGTTTGAAAGCGACGTATCGGGCTGGCAAACAGTTAACGGTGTAAATCATCCGTGGGACAGTCAGGGACATCCCGGAAACAGCGGCTCAGTTAAATTAGTGGGACATCCAAACGGGACTTCGGTTATATTACAGAGAATTGAGGTGTCTGGAACCAAGGGAGATACATATGACATCGGAGGCTGGGCAAAAGCAAATGCGTCATCACGTCAGCCGTTTGAAATATGGGTCACATTCCTTGGTCAGAGTTCATCGGGTGATGTTCAGAAGATAAACTTTAATCCATATTGCACAGACTGGCAGTATGCAATGAAAAATGTTCAGGCAGATAGCGATTATACACAAATACAAATAGCCATAAACTATTCAGGACAGATAAACGAAGCATATTTTGACGGAATAGTTGTGTATAAGGGAGAGAAAGCTGAAGAAACTACGGAGGATTCAAGCGAAGAAACAACAACTCCTCAGGAAACCACAAAATCCGAACCGACAACGGTAATAGGTTCAGACGGAAGCGTTACCACCACCGAAGAAAATGACGGAGTAAAGACGGTAAGCGTTATTGATAAGTATGAAAATGATTTATCAAATGAAACTATTGTTGATGGTATTTCATATAAGGAAAGTAAAAAGTATATATCAAGCGGTAATTATCTTAAATCTTCGGAAGATTCATGGGAAACCAAGACTTCGTATGACTATGATGAGAATACCGGAAATTTAAATTCTGTCAATGTACATTATAATCCTATAAATTACACATATGATAAAGCAGGAAATATAACTAAAGTATCGCAGAATGTTAATAAACTCAGTAATGGTACAGTTATTGAAAGTTCATTTACTTATAACAGTGGTGATAGACTCAGCAAAATTACGCATAACGGATTTAACTATGATTTGGGTTATACAGAGTTCGGACTGCTTGAATCAATAAAGGCAGGAAAGAGCAATCTAATTAATTATGGATATGACAATGACGGAATTGTAACCAGCGTAAGCTATGGAAATAATCAGATTATAGATTATGAGTATAATGATGATAAGAACAAGACAGCAATAAGGTTAAATGATAAGCAGTTATATAATTATAAATATGATGACTTGGGAAATCTTAGTTCAATAGAAGATAATGTTTCAGGTATAGTAACTAATTATTTCGAAAATTCTGAAGGACAAAATATAATTGAAGAAACAGGTGCTAATTATTATCATAAATTAAACAGTTCTGAAAATAAGAGGATAGAGGTAATAGGAGATAAATCAAAACAGACAGATATAATTTCACAAGATAATTCGACCGAAATTAAATATAAGATTAATGATAATTATTATTCGCATTATTTTAAGAAAACAGATAAGTTTGAAAGAATTTCAAATGAAAGCGTATATAGAGATGGTAAAACCACCAGTACACAGATTTATAATAAAGCGTATAGTTATTATTCTCCAGGAACAAATAAAACATCTGAACGGGTGAGGACATTAACATTTACCGGTGGATATAACAAAACGCTTAGATATGGGTATGATGCATACGGTAATATATCGGAAATAAATAATATATGGTATTTATATGATGAAGCAAGTCAATTGACAACAGAAGTAGATATTACAACAGGAACTGGAAAAGATTATATTTATGATAAGGGAGGAAATATAACCGAAGTAAGGCACTTTACAAATGGTGAGTATGGTGAAACAGATACTTTTACTTATGGTGATGACAACTGGAAGGACTTACTTACAGAATACAACGGAAACGAGATAACCTATGACGAGATAGGAAATCCGCTGACCTATTACAACGGCACAGAGTTCAAATGGACAATGGGACGCAGACTTGAATCTGTCAAGAAAGGCAATGCAAGGATAAGCTATAAATACAATGCAGATGGCCAAAGAACAAGCAAAATAATAAATGGTATAAATTTTAACTACTTTTGGGATGGCAGCAAACTAACTGCACAGACATGGCTTGGAAATACAATATATTTCTATTATGATAATAATGGTGTTCCAATAGGTTTTGATTATAACAATGATCATTATTACTATATAACAAATCTGCAAAGAGATATTATAGCTATATTAAGTTTAGACGGTGATTTAGTAGCAGAATATGAATACGATGCATGGGGCAATTATAATATTATAAGTAATATAGATGGTATTGCTGATATAAATCCGTTGAGATATCGAGGATATTATTATGATTCGGATACAGGGCTTTACTATTTGCAAAGTCGTTACTATGATGCGAATATCGGTAGGTTTATTAATGCAGATGATTTAAATGTTTTAATATCATTGGATGGATTTGATAAAAAAGTTTTAGGAATGAATTTATTTTCATATGCAAATAATAATCCAATTTCAAATCGAGATTCACTTGGATTTGTTGCTGTTGTTGATGATTTAACATTGGCTTGTATTGCATGTGTATTAGCGATAGCAGGCGTAGCTAGTTATACGGTTACTAGCAGCGGAAATGTTTCATGGAGCGGAGGAGTAATAAGCAATTCAAGACAACTTGATATTGCTTCATCTACAACAGTTACAGTTAGAACTAAAACAAAATCTATTAGCGATTCCTTAATAAGAACGCAAAGAATTACTAGGGAAAAAGTAAATAAAGCTGATTATCTTTTAGCAACTGAAGTTATTTACGGCAGTGACAGAAGAGGCTGCAATCGTAATTTTATTCCAATTTATCCAATTACAAGGTCAGCAGCAATAAAGGCATTAAAAAAGAAAAAATCAATTTTTACTAAATTTGAACATATGGCAAAAGGTGTAGCTCAGAATGCTGGAAATGGCAAAACAATACATCATACAGCTAAAAAGGCAGGTTATTTTTCGCATCATCATCCAGCGAAGACGGTGAAGATGAAAAATGGAAAGAATAAATCAGTAAAAAAGGACGGACACGCATTTTATCTTGGTAAATAAGGAGAAATGAAGTATGAATATATTAATTGAATATACAGATGTAATTGATATATCAAGACAGTTTTTAGAGTATGCATTAAAGAAATCATCACATTTTGCTTGTCATTATTATTTGTCATTAGAAGGAACTTTTGATAAAAAGGATAGGTACCCTGAAAACTATTATTATGAATTATTGCCTGATTTATATAATGAAATAAAAAAAGGCGATAGTTGTTTCGGCGCTCATGGACCTAATAAATATGAAAGTATCGGAGTTTACAATACTACTGAAAAGGTGAAAAAGTTTGTTTTAGAGCAGAATAATAAGTACCCTATTATGTTAGAAGATGAAGATGAAACACCGGAGGAATTTTATTTTTTCAAAAATAAAAGGATATGGATAATAATTTATCATGAAGATCAGATAATGCATATATTCAATTGTGATGAAGAAGATTTAGCATTTTTAGATAAGCACAATATTGAATATTTTGCAGAAGATTTTTATATTGATGTCAGACTTCCAAAAGAAAAACGTAAATAATAAAAACAGAAAGGTTGTTTCGAGGTATGAACGAAGATTTACATTTAGAAAAAGCGGAAGAATATTTTGAAAAGAATAACGATAATCTGTATCTTTTTTCGGTAGAGTCTTTATACACAGTTGAAAATCCTGATATTGTAGAAATTTCTATGCAGAGAATGCTGAATGATAATATATCAAAAGAAGATTTTATATTTGCCGAAAATAAAATAATAGCATTTTTTGAGTATTTATATATTAAAAGTGAAAAAACATATTGTTGTTATTCAACGATTCTTGATAGCAAAACATTTAAAAAGCAAAATAAAAAAGTCAAAGAAATAGGTGTATTTACAGAATATATTTCATCTGATTTTGATAATGAAAAGGAAATAGAAATTAAAGATATTAATGCATTAAGAGGATTTTTACTGGTTGTAATAAGATTCGGAACAGTTTTTTTCAGATTTGAAGATATTGATATAGAAGCAGAAATTGATAATTGTCAGAGTTTTTTTGTGAAGTTTAATAATAATGACAATATAGATGAGTTTATATCAGCAGCTAATAAATTAGGTATTAATTCTGATAAGATGAATGTAGTATAAGTATGTAAATAGGACTGGGATTTTAACAATATGATTTTTATTAGAGTGCAGATGATTCTGCACTCTCTTTTTATGTGAATATATACAAATAAATGCTAATATTTTGTATAATCACATAAAATTATACAGAATAATTCAAAAATTATTGAAACGAATTTTATTTAATGGTAATATGTAATTATAATACCAACAAATGGTATTTGATATAAATAATAGGAGGTTAAGCCAATGCAAAAAGATTGTGAATTAATTTAACACATCGTGAAACAAAAAACTAAAATTTTGAAAGGAAGTCATGTATGATTAACAAAAGAAATATCTTTAAACGAATTATTTCAATTCTAACAGTAGTCACTATTATTATACCAACATTTACTCAGCTTGCTATATCTGCCGAAGAAACGGACAAGTACCCATATAATATTTTCGGTCGTAACGGCATTGAAATCAATGCAGGCAATTTGTGTATTAACGGTGATGTTCATACCAACAAAGAAGCCAATATAACGGCTTACGGCAAAAACATCAACGGTAAAATTACAACAGGTAATGATATAGAAAAAAGAGTTAAGCATGTTTATGCTGATACGAAAATTCATGAAAAATACTTTACTGAAAACTGCGAACTTTATGAGGACGGTTATGTAAAATCAGAAATGAACATACATATAAACAGTCCTATTTTTTCATACAGAAACATTGAACTAGACGGAAATGTAGCGTTGAATTCCAATATAGGAACGCTTATGAATATAAATGTAACAGGAGAAGTTAAGAACGCAAATACTTCTGTTGTTTACTCAAAGTACGGAAATATTACAATTGAAAATGACAGCACAGCAAATATTAACGGGCTTATCTATGCACCGCTTGGAACGCTGACAATCAACTCCCCTAATGTTTCAATAAACGGTATTATTATTGCAGACAAAATCATAATCAACGGAAACAGTATAAACCTAAACGGCAATGATAATATTGCAAGGTTTATAGGAACAGAATCGGAAGTTTATGATTTCAGTGATTTAGAATATTTACCGGAGGACTGGCTAGGCGATACTGACGAAGATGATTTGTTTGATATTTATGAAAAGGTTATAGACACTGACCCACTTAAACCTGACACCGATGGCGATAAGCTTCCTGACGGTTATGAAGTACTTACACTGAACACAGATCCTCTTGAAGTCGATACAGATGAAAATGGTGTTTCTGACGCTGATGAGGACTTTGACAATGATAATTTAAATAACTTAGGCGAATATGAAAATAAGACGGGACCTTTTAATCCTGATACTGATGATGACGGACTATTAGACGGAGATGAAATCAAAAAATATAAGACTGATCCACTCAATTCCGATACAGACAATGACGGATTATTAGACGGTGAAGAAGGCTATAACGGTACAATATATAAGAAAAACGGAGTATATTTTGACCCTCTGAATCCCGATACTAACGGAAACGGTATACTTGACGGTGATGAAGTTTTCAGACAGTATAAGAAACAAGAGGTCAGTACCTATGATGAAGCAATAACAGAAATAAATGTGAGCATGAGTACAAATGGCAGTCTGGAAAGAAATCTGAAAATTGAAAGTATGTACGGTATTGACGCTATGTCCTCAGATGTGTTTGCCATGATCGGTGAGCCTTTCAATTTTGAAACTTCTACAAAGTTTAATGAAGCAAGAATAACATTTAAGATTGACCAGTCGAAATTAGGAGATACAGAATTTGACAATTTAATTATCCTTTGGTATAATGAAAAAGAACAGATATTTGAAGAAATGCCTACAACCCGCAATAAAGCACAGTCAACTATCAGCACAAAAACTACTCATTTTTCACAGTATATTATTGTAGACAGTGAAAAATGGTATGCAAACTGGGAAGCAAGTTTTACTGAGCTTCGCAAGATGTGGAATGGCGGTACGACTTCTTATAAAGAAATGAACACGATATTTGTAATTGACTGCTGTTCAGACATGGAAACCATAGACTCATCTAATCAAAGACTTAATATCTGTTCAAATATAGTAAACGGAATGATGAGCGAGGACAGAGCAGCTGTTATCACATATTCTGAGTACGGTACAAGAGGAATGACAGGATTAACGGATAAAAACTCTGTACTGTCAATATTAAGCTCATATATTAGGAATAGCGGAGCAAAATCAAACCTAACTCCTGCGTTTGCGGATGCTGTAAATATAGCTAATAGCAGTTCAGCCGAAATGAACCGTATTATCATATTGACAAATGGTAATACACAGTTTACATTAGATTTGGGCGGATATAATCTGAGTAATGTTACAGTAAATGTAGTTGATATGGGCGGCTATACAATGTCTGAAGCTCTTATGAATGTAGCTTCGGTAACGGGCGGCAGTGTATATGGTATCGCAAGTGCAAGTGATTTAGCTTATCAGGTAGGAGATACAATTTATACACCACCGCAATTTATCGGTGAAGATTCGGACGGTGACGGTATTCCGGATATTGTTGAGCTTTATGGACTCTTACCTAATGGTAAACCTATTAATACTAATCCGTATTTAAAAGATACTGATGGGGACGGACTGGATGATAATGTTGAATTAAATTATCTCGGAAATTTGTTTTATCCCCTGACACAGGAACAGTTGTATGTTATGTCTACTCCAAAATCAGATCCTACTAAAAAAGATTCAGATGGAGATGGCATATCAGATGATATGGACGAGTATCCCATGTGGAATGATCCTGATCCATTGGGTCCATCAAATATCCAATCCATACAATATATAAATATTCCTGTACAAAGATCTGATACTTTTTTAGATCATATAACTCGTTTTTTACCTGGCGTAAATGATTACGATTTTACATTAAGTATTGTTAAATCAAAAAAAATTGATGATGATATATTTTTTGCTTATGCAGAAGGTGTTACCAATACAGGTGGATTTGCTATTACAGACGAACTTAAATCGCAATTAAACAATCTAGAAGATGGTTATCAGAAACATGGAAGAAAAAACAGTACTATAGAAGAAGCAGCTGCTCATGCGGCAAAAGAAGAAACTGATCAACTTGTACCTAAATATTTCGAATATGGTAGCAGTGCATATTATGGTTGTTGGGCATATAACTGTCAAGCAGAAATAGAGTTATTAAATTATTATACCACAGTAATTGATAAAGCTACTAATGCATATATGATCTATATAACCATTTTAGGACTTTATCAATCTAAACTCGCATCAATTGAACAGAATTCAGTTACAATTTCTAATGAGGAATATATAGCTGCTAATCATGGTACTAAGCCTCAAATAGAAATTAATATAAATTCAAAGCAACTAGGGAAGAAATGGGGAAAACACAAAGTCGATTACCCCGAAATGTCGAACTATTCAGAATATGAAGAGTTTGCTAAAAATGTATTTAGAAATCCAGATAAAATTGTTTTGGATTATCAAAATGGAGAATATTTCTATATTAAAGATAATAATCTCTTAAGAGTCAAACTGAATGGAGAATTTGTAAGCTTATATCCCGGAGCTGATTCAAGTAAAGTAATAAACGCAATTAACAGCGGAGGAACAATATGGGAGAATTGATAGAAATAGGTATTGTCTGCAAAAATAAGAGCTTATATTGTGAAATGTTAGATTTTTTGGAAAGACATTTGACAAATGAAGAAACAGTTCAAATTATCAGTGTAATGGATAATTGGCATTATGACAATATGATTGAAATAAATTCAATTGAAGAAGCAGAAAATTATATGGAAACCAAAATAGTAACAATTGAAAAAAGGTCTCCATGTGAGCAAATAGGAGTTTCTGTTGAAAAAAATAAAAAAGGATATATTATCGAATGTTGGATTAATCCTTACAAAGAGGTGATAGGGAAAGAGTATAGTAATTTTATTAATGAGATTATTAAATATCTCAAAGATAAGAATATGGTAGATGTATGTGGGATTGGAAAAGAGGTATCTGTTGATTATGACAAAAGTATATATTCATTAATAAATGATTCTCATAATATCGACATTTGGCTTATTTCGCAACAATTCTTTATCGATAATAAATTAAGTAACTTAAATATTAAAGCGGTAATTATTTAAATGAAAAACCCACATGATATAATCAGAAGAATATATATCTGTTGCTAAAAATGTCAGTATAGATACTATTTCAGAATTAATTAACAAGGCTGTAGGGTATGGAAATTACAAATTTACTTATGAAGAATTGTTAGAAT
>OMEV01001296.1_pt1 | contig 10600 bp, 8 predicted proteins | sample 1645491 | NCBI WGS metagenome assembly OMEV01 (sample SAMEA103958122, study PRJEB25191) | human gut metagenome | biome: human-associated habitat [ENVO:00009003]; feature: intestine environment [ENVO:2100002]; material: feces | place: Germany | collected 2013/2015
AATCCAGCAGTAGGAATCATCCTGCTGGAGGAGAAAGAGAAGCAGGAGATGTACCGGAGACTCTTCAAAAAAAGTTACTGCCGGGACTACCTCGACTACATCTGCGTTGACCAGTGCGGAAAACTTCTACGCCCGAACTATGTAACGGAGCATTTCCCGTGGCTCATCGAGAAGTACGGGCTTCGCAAGGTTCGCTTCCATGATCTTCGTCACACCTGCGCCAGCCTGCTTCTCAGCAACGGTATCTCCATGAAGCAGATCCAAATCTGGCTGGGTCACAGCACCTTCTCCACCACGGCAGACATCTATGCACATCTCGACTACTCGGCACAGGAGGCTTCGGCAAACGCCATGAACGGTATGTTCAACCGCCCTGAGAAAGAGGAACAGCTGGCATAAATAAAAACCTGCAGTGGAATCTCCACTGCAGGCTCTGGCGGAGATGGAGGGATTCGAACCCCCGGACGGTTTGACCCGTCAACTGATTTCGAGTGTTGTAAGACTTTGGCAGATTCACGTCTGGAGCAGGATTTTTCAGGCCGCTTTGTGAAATGCCGGAAACCCAGGCACCGCAAGGAGTTTCGGACATTCCGACCCGTATCTGCCAGAGGCGATTTAAAGTGCCCCAGAGTTCAAATAAAACTGCGTTCTTGCGTAAAAAGCCGCCGTTCTTGCGCGTTTGCAAGAAGTCAGGCAAGAAAACAGAGACCCCGACAGCACCGATGAAGCACCCTTTCGGACCGCAAAAAACGGAAAGGAGCTTCGTCATGACATACGATGCAGAGGAACTCAAACAATACCCAGAGATCATGAACAAGGAGCAGCTGCGCAAGGTCTGCCATATCAGCAAACGGACGGCGCACTATCTGCTGCAGTTCAATCTGATCCCCCACGTCTGCACCGGGAAGAAAACCCGCTGCTACGCCATCAAGAAACGCGACGTCATCGACTTTATGATCAACCGGGAGGTCAACCCCAGCCGGTACATCGTGCCAACCGGCTGGTACAAATACGGAAACGAGGACGTGAAGCCCTACAAGATCCGCATTCAGCCGCCCCTCCCCAACGATCCGCAGAAGACGCGGCGCTACTATGAAAGCAAGCTCGCCGACTATCCGGACGTGATCGACGTGTCCGCCATCGTGGAGTTTACCGGCTACAACCGCCACACGGTCTGCGAGTGGATTCGCTTCGGCAGGCTCCGCGCCTTGGCGCTGCAGCACAAGTATATGATCCCGAAGTGCTGTCTGATCGACTGGCTCTCCACGGATGAGCATAACGCAACCACCCGCAAATCCCGCCGCCATATTGACCGGCTCTGGGAGCTGCAGAAATGGAGTGACGGGCAATGAGGGGAAATATCATTGAGGAGCTGTACTACGGCAACATCGACCCGCAGGATCGCGGCTATTGCCCCAAGAGCCCCGTGAAGAAAGTGTCCGACTCACTGAACGACCTAGAAGAAAAGCTTACAGAGCAGCTCACCGGCGAGAACAAGGCGCTGTTCCTCCGCTTCTGCAACGCCTACGCCGAGTTCATGGGCGAATGCGAACTGGACACCTTCATCACCGGCTTCCGCCTCGGCGCACGGTTTATGCTGGATACCTTTTTGAGCGACGACGCGCCGTTTGAGAGCTTTCTTGAGAGGTGGCATCAGCGGCAGAATTTGAAAAGTGCGTTTTTCAGAACCGTTTTTCTATTAAAAAGTGTGATTCGCCGCTTCTGCGACTGAAAATTCGCCGAATATTCACCGAAAATTCGCTTTATTCGCTCTTCAAGGGTGAATAAAGCGAATTTTTCGAATCAAGTGGGCTGGAAACCCATTCTATCAAAATCATATGCTCCTTTTTACGCGAGCAATCTTAACAGAAATGCTTTACAAGAATACTTTGTAGCCGTTGACTGTCCGATGGTGCTATTGCTTCCCCGTCCAATGTAGTTGCTATGGCTACTCGAACACGCTCTTTAACCTTGGCATTTTTCGCTATCTGTTCCAACGTATGCGGATAAAGGTTTAATAGCCATGAAACGTCAAACCGGCTAAAGTCAAATTTCGCATATTCGCAATAGAAGTCAAACGCCTCACTATTGCCGAGGAACTCCTGGAAGTCCTTTGCTTTGAGAACATTGAGAAGACACCAATAACCGACCTGATCTAATTCTTCATATGGTTGTTTAGTTGGATATACGACTACGCCATTGTTATTTTTATTTTTAGCCGCATCTATTCTTTGCTTAAGGTATACCTTCAGTTGCGTTTTAGCTGCTTTACTAATACGCGCATCACATTGCACAAGCATTTTAAACAAATCAAAGCTAAAATTCATTTGTATTAGTTTGTTAGCCCATGTGATAAGTTTTTTCTGTTGATTCTTTGAAACATATCCGCAGTAGTGCTGAGTTATCTGATAATACATCTGGGACAGATTATTATTTATAATCTGCGAGATTCTCATAGACAGTCTTCGCGAATAGTATTTCTCCTCTGGTGCAGAAATGTAATGGACAAGATTGCAATAATTGATACCCGTGCTTGCTGAGAACAACTCAAACCTCTCGCCCTTTTTTAAGGCAGCAATATGTTTATCCAAATACGAAATCAGAGTATTCTCTACGATTTTGCTCGTTGTTTTGCTGTACATTTTCCTGTGCACCAGTTGGCGATCAAGGAATAGGACCTTATCATTTATCAGTATTTCCCGAAACTCTTGTGTAAGGATGAAGCCGCATATCTTATCAACCAAACCCTGTGAAATGCTAACATATCTGAGTAATGCGAGACAATTCTTGATTTGCGTTTGTAATCCAATAACATCAATGTTATTTTTTGAAGATTTGACCGCATAACTGTAGTAATCCAGCAAGTTGTTTACAGCGTTCTCTATCGAAGCCATATTCTGAAACTCGATTGTTTCAATATGGTATTTGCTTAATAGTGCGATTATTTCTTTGGCGTCAAAATACTCTATGAAACAGTGGAAATCAATTTCATCAAAATAAACATCATTTCCATCAATAAAAGGAAATGGCTGCTCATGTAATACTTTCTTTCCCTGTGTGGAGTATTTGTATACTAACAGGGACATCAGATTCTTCACTGCACTTCTATACTCGGAGAACACATCCGCTATGATTCCATTTCCGAGCAAGAAATGCAAATAATCGTTTACTCTGCAAATCGCCTTACCGCTGCTTGTCATGCCAAATTCTGTTGATCCAGACTCAATCGCTTTTTGAAGCTTTTGTCCGTCAGTAAAAGCCTCATACGAATGTTTATATAGCATATTCGCACTATGAATATCTCTGAGGTTGTCATATATATTTCGGAATTCTACCGGAAGGCGTCTAAACAAGTTTTCAGCCTCTGAGTCATTTGGAGACAATGCTTCGACAGCATCAAGATCATAGCAGCGATACCATGTATTTACATTCTTGATTACTTTCCGTAGGCTGATGCATTTGGACTCCGCAAAATAGTACAGCAGATAGTCCGAATCCTTAAAAGCTTGCTTTGCGATCTCAGAAAAGTGAAAGAACGCTTCGTCATAACGCCTTAGCCAAGATAGATAAAATGCTTTTTTATAGTTTTTATCCAGTGATTTATATGTCTTTTCTGAAAATGCGTGCATAGCAGAATAATCGAACAGAATACAATTCTTATCTGCAAACGGCACCTCGCCAGCAACAAAACGCCTGTATTTGTGACCATCTTCTACCTCAAGTATTCTTGCTTTTCTGAAGACATTGAGAATGCAATGGTATTTTCCCAATACATCTTTTGTAAGGTTATTCTGTTGAGAATCTGGCATTAGATTAATGGCAAAGAATCTCTTTAACAAAAGATCGTCCCTTTGAGATAAGCCAATAACTCCGTCGTCGCGTATTCTGATATATGGATACAGTCGTTTTGAAACGTCCTCGATTCGAAGGGCATTCAAACGGTCTAACGGTTGAAGCAAATTATACAGGATCTCAAATGCTTCGTCCTCTGATTTCCCCTCCAATGACAACTTAGATTGATTCTTTAGTGCAGCAAAGATCGCATTGTAGCGATCTAAATAATCGTCGGTTGAAGTAATGAGTTTATTCCATTCGACAACTGTGAGCCCCTTCGACTGCTGATAAATAAGCTCAGTATCTGTAAGGGCTGAGCTGCCAACATAAAGGAAGATAGGCTCTCGGAAGCTACCCTTAAGTAGCGTTTTCGTCCAGTTAAGAATCAGTTTAATATTATAATCATTCAGGCTGTATCCTATAAAAACAACGGTGTTGGTGGAAAAAATGGATTTCACCAAAGTTTCAATTAATTTAAAGTTCTCACTATAGTTGAGGTAATCCTCTTCTTTGAGCACAAAATTATTGTGCTTGAAATCTCCGTGTAGTTTTAGTATAAATCTATCTCCAAAGATAGTCGGAACATCTTCATCTTGTGAAACAACCTTAAAGCTTTGGCAATACTGGACTGCTGCGTCTTCCAATAGCGTGTCATAGTTGGTGGTAATAAAGGATACTGGATTTAGGTTTAGCATTTCCCGATGGATGGTATTGGGCAGCAAGGAAGCAGAGTACAGCTGTTCTTTGACAAACCTATAGTATTCTTCCTTGTTTTCCCCTAAAGAATAATAAAACATCTGCGGAATTTGAAGATTCTCATCGGAAGAGTACTCATCTTTTCGAGTTCGTCCCAGTTTATCGCTTATTGCGTGGATCAGGGCTTTCCAGGTTGGTGCTCCGGAGAGTGCCGATACGCCTGCACCGACGAAAAAAGTAAGCGCATTGTTTTGTGAAGCATTCAGTATTCTCTGTAGTTCTTTCTCATACATATACTAACCCTCATGCCGCAGCAAGTAATCATCTTGTTAGAATACAGTTGCTTATCCTTCCAGTCGGTGCCGGATATCGTTCAGCCATTCGCCCTTGTATTTGAAATAGCGGGGGCCGGCGACGGAGTATTTGCTGCCAGTGAGAAGCTGGGCTAAAGAAGAAAGCGAATAGCTCTGCCCCTGATAGCTAACTGTCTTATCATCTACGACGGTGCACTTGATTTCTGGGTTATTGCAGTATTCGATCTCTTCGCCGGGCTGGATATTACACATAGAAAAGCGGAAGGGCGACTGGCGCTCTTTGTGCTCGGCGTCGATCTCCTGGGCGGTTTCCTCTGCCTGCTTCTGGGCCTCGTCCATATCGATCCGTTTCAGCTTGTCCGCACAGCCGTGAATCTCTGCGATGGCCTCCAGGATGGAATAGGCGTCCTCCGGCGACATGGCGTAGAACTCACGCACGCGCTGTTTTCCGTTGAAGTTCTCGATGGAGCGCAGGTTTGGATTCAGCTTATCGATAATGCTATGGATTTTCAGATCAGAGAGCCGGGAATTGACCTCATATGTCGCATAGACGCGGAAGGCGAAGGGAATACACTCGCTCCGGTTCAGCTGCTGCAGCCGCTTGTCAATATCATCCGCATACCCGATCTTCACATATTCAGGGAAGGACGGGTTGGTCAGTATGTAAATCACGCCTGTTTTATCCATCTTGGACACCTCGCTCTCACATAGTTAGTCGATTATTATATGAGAATACTCACAACTTATAATAATCAATTAGGCGGCGCTTTATCTCATCCTGAAGCGTTTGGTAATCTCCATTAAAGCGGATTTGCTCAAACATTCTGATATTGGACGGGATGTGTTTTTCAGCCTCTTCTGATGTTCCGTTATGTACAAGAATTAAATCTTTTTTTAACCCCATTGCGTAACCAATCTCGTGCGGGACATTCAACTTGCCACTACTAAGATCGGCTATGACTAACCCTGCGCTCTCAATGTCTCGAAAAATCCGATCTGAAATCTGCCCAGTCGTACCTTCATGATGCTCATCTACCCTTATGAGCATAATACCTGTCTTTTTTTCGTTGTTTATTTCATTAATTGCACGACGAATTGCATTTTCGGTCTCATTGTATTCTGCCGAAAAACACCTTGACATGAAAATTGTCTGTTCTGTCGAGCGAACATACCGATTGAAGATGGCTTCAATACATTCTGCGTTGCTTGCAGCATTTTGTTCAGTGTCTATCTGCGCATCAGTAATCTGGTATTTTTCTGACCATGTTAAGAGCCTATCCTTGTATTGAACAGCGTCAGCAGAAGGAGAGGATATTTCGATATTGTAATACAAAGCCACCAGCAGGAACAACAATCCAGACGATATTAGAAGTGTTCCGTTCTCTCCTGGCTTTGCATCATTGAGAGCATTGCTCAATGCAATTCCAAAAGCCTCTTCATGCTCTGCTGTCTGGATATTGCCGAATCGCTTTTGGATGCTTTCTATTATGTCTATAAGCGCAGTTATTAGATCTGATCGAATCCAAGGAATAGCTTTTAGCTTTCGTATTGCCAGAGGCTTGTTTTTCAACACCTTCCTAGCGAGCAAGTATTCATGCCCAAAGCTATCATCTAGTTCTTTATCAGAAAAAGAGAGCTCATCTTTGCTGTCTACAATAATACCTTCCAGCAATCGTTCCGAACGGATGGGTACAGCTTTTGAATTAATATTGTGAAAGATGATCTTTTCATCTTTCATACTTACATTATCTGGGAAGACGATAATGCAGAAGGGAATTAGATAATTGCTGCGCATCTGCCCTTCGGCGATGAGTTTTTCGATGGCTAAAAGTCTATGATTACCATCAACTCTACGGAAAGGCTTATCCTCAATGCGATCGTATTTTTTGTCAGGGATGGAAAGGGTGTACAAGAAGCCATTACCTGCCGCCTTTTCCTTTTTGAATGCTATACCATCAACATTCGATGTAAAACCTTTCCCGGATCGAATATCAGCTAAAGCATCCACCTCAGAAGATGCTCCTTGTGCGTAATAGTTGTACTTTGCCGTGTATGCGAGGACAACTTCTGGACTAAAACTATTAGATCCGGATGTAATAAACGAGCTAATCTCGGCAACGTGTTCATCCTCTGCTGGACGCTGGTATCCCGGGTGTGGATACGACAGTTCAACGATTTCATTGTACTTGGCGTATCCTCGAATTGTACAAGTCCCGCCCAAAGACTCACTGAAGATTCCGGAAAGTTGAATCATTCTCTATCCCTCGCAATTCTCTTTCTTACAAACCCGCTTCATCAAGCTTGTACATCAGCATACTGGCAAACATCAGCCTTCTCAGGGCTTCTTCTGCTGTCAATACTTCATCATTTGAATGCGCTTTCGGATTGCGCAAAGCAGACATGGCACCAGCTGTCATAAAATGAAATCCTTGCTGATAGTTATTCCCGCTTTCTGTGCCGGTATCGCAAACAGGGCAGAGAAGCGGATTGCTGCCAAACAGCTTATGCATTAGATCTGTTCCGTCTGGAACCGTTGCAGCACTGGGGACGAGCTTTTTGTAAATTGCCTTGGCTCTGCTGTTTAATTCAATGAAGGCATCCTCTGCCGCGTTTGCGAAATGACCGTCCTCAAACAGTTTCTTTGAAGATTTCTGTATTAGTGGATGTATGTAGGACCAAATCTCAGCAGTTGTTTGCTTCTCTGCAGATGGTGCCTGGCCTTTGGCCGCAAGATAATCCAGTCCGAAGAGGATTTCCCCGATAGCGTATGGATTAATAAACGCTTGTCCGAATTGGTTAACAGCGAACAGGATATCCTTTGCTGCGAGCAGCTGTCGGGCAATCTGAGGATCATCTGCCTTGCACTCATTCGCGATTGTGATGATGCTCTCACGAATACCGGCAACATCAACAGCCGAAAACTGCATACTCAGTACGTTGGGAGTACCTGCAATCTGTCGGAGTCGTCCCGAGAGCTGGTTTATCTGCATGTTTTTGAATAACGAATTCATTATCTATTCTCCCAACAACTCTTTCTCAAACTGCGCTTTGGCATCTGCCCATTCCTTGATAGCCTGTCTGCGAAGAACATTAGCCTGACTACGACGCTGCATCAATTCAGCTGCGATCTGATCCTGTATTTCTTTCGGGGGGAGCGGGATCTTTACCCTTTTCAGCGTATCCGTATTGACACCAGCTTGATTGTTGAAATTCGTGCAAAGCAGCTTCCAGTAGCCAATGCTGAGCAGCACATTAAAGAATGCTGCAACGTAATACGGATTTACACCCTTTTTTACGGTTATTCTTGTCATGTGATTAGATGCTGCGCAAAGAACATCTGAATCAAATACGGTCGTTTTGCCAACAAGATCCGGAGAATTAGTATTGTTGAAGATAACCTCGTTTTTTTTGCAATAATCTTCGGATTTTAGTCGGCTCTTAGGCACATACTTCTTTGTTTCAAACGACAGCTCGCCTTCAGGTGTTATGCTGAATGGGCGAAGATGAGGAACTCGCTGATCCTCCGGCAAATCATCGGCTTGATCCTGTTTTCCTGCAGCAAATCCAGATACAATTTTCTCACTAATTTCACCAACAGGAATCGCAGGAAATCTCGACTGTTCGATCTGATTTCTAAATGAAACAAACCTCGGAGAATAGTAGTCTGCATCAATACGGTCTTCAACAATTGACCGAGTGATAGCAAAAGCTAAGTTGTTATTGTCCTTATCAAATGTAAGCCCAACCCGTTCAAGAATAAACAATGTGTTGTTAAGGAAGCTATTAGATGTTTGTATTTGAGCATCAAATTCTTTTGCTTTTGTCCTCATATTTGCTGCCATTTGAAGTTGTTTTGAGTAATCTACAATAGGAATATATATTCGCTTGACTTCATCCTCGATAATAGCCGGGTAGTTTCCGCCACTGCTCCGTTGGAGCATCTGTTGTAAAGAAAGGTTGCTTAGCAGGACAAACAGCAACCATTCTCTATCAATTTGTGTGACGACCTTTCGAATGACAGAAAAACCTGTCGAAGAAATAACTCCAGATTCCTTAATCTGAGCAATTGCTCCCCTATGCGGTCTAGTTAAGGCAATAACAATATCTCCATCTTGAGTTTTCATTTTTGCACGACTTGGGGCATTGGATACTGAAACAGTAGTTGTCCGATATTTGTTGAGGCCCAAAGACACGCCTGATATTTCAAGGTACTTAAACTCACCTGATTCATACTCTGAGTAATCAGATGTTTCTTTTGAAAACTGAGCGATATCCCCTAAACGAACAAATCTGTCTTTCTGTATGTCTTTAATGATCTTTCGAAACTTCGGCAAATAAAAATGTGGGTCAATTCTACGTTCGATGGTCCCCCGTTTGATAGCGAAGACGCAAAGGTCATTCGCATCGGGGGTTATGCAAAAAAAGGTGCCGCGTCCTTATGAAATTCCTCATACTTCTCGATAATCTCATCAAGCTGAGAGTCGGTCTTTCGGCCTGTCGCGTCATAACCGATCAATTCCGGAGCGGCCATGAAGATCGCTTCATTCGGATCCGGTTTCTCAGTTGCTTTCCTCTTCCGCACAAAGATAATAGACGCTTTGACCCCCGCGCCGAAATGAGCAAAGGCATGCTGAGGCAAGCTCACAACCGCAAGCAGCTGGAACTTCTCCAGAATATAATCTCTTACATATTGGGCTGAGCTGTTTGTCAGAATTCCGTCCGGCAGTATAATAGCGGCTTTGCCGCCTGGCTTAAGAAAATTCCAAATGCGCTCTATAAACAGCACCTCAGAGCTCTGCTGCGGACGATCCTTCTCTTTTCCTTTGGCATCTTTCGTCTTTCCAAGCTCGTATCCTGACAGATAAGGCTTTTCTGATTTCTTGATTGTTGAACCAAACGGCGGATTAGTCAGGATCAAATCAAACTTGCCCTCTTCAAATCCGCTGTTGTGATCGTGCATCTTTTCAATGCTGTCCAGCGCGTCGAAGCTGATGACATTGGTATGCCCGTCATCATGTACAATCATATTCATTTTCGCAACGCGGGCTATTTCGTCATTGATCTCAATGCCGAAAAGATGCTTAGAGGCAAATTCGTGCCAATAGTTGTAGTACTCGACAGTACCGGGATCAAAATAATCCGCTGCCTTTGTACGCATGAAATCAAGCGCATGCAGAAGGAAGCCGCCGGAACCGCAGGCCGGGTCCAGAACATCCCAGTCATGTTGCGGCTTCATCATTTTTACTGCAAACTCTATAATGGGGCGAGGCGTGAAATACTGACCGAAATCTCCTTTGAAAAAGCCGTCCATGAACTGCTCAAACGCAACGCCTTTCACATCGAGGTCGGTTTTGCTCAGGTTCATTGCCTCCAAGTGCGATACGACCGTGCGCAGTACCCGATCATCGACCTTGATGGAGTCCGTGAACACCTCGGGGTCTTTTACCTTCTGCTCATTGTAGAGATCGTTGATCCTTTTGGCCAGCTTGGACGAGGGTTCATGAGTTTTGATCTGGAACTGGTAGGGCTCGCCTTTCTTCCGTGGCTTCTGTTCATCGCTGATTTTGACAAAGATGAGTTTGCAGAGCTCGCCAAAAGCGGTCGGTGGAGACAGCCTGCCGCCGCCCCAAAGCGTATTGTGGCATTTCTTGATAGCAGTAATCAAATCTTCTCTGGCAACCGGCTGGATATCAGGGGCCTTCTTTTTCTTGCCGTCTACATCTGTATATTCTCCACCTCTGTAAAAGCGGAATGCT
>OMEV01001307.1_pt1 | contig 10549 bp, 6 predicted proteins | sample 1645491 | NCBI WGS metagenome assembly OMEV01 (sample SAMEA103958122, study PRJEB25191) | human gut metagenome | biome: human-associated habitat [ENVO:00009003]; feature: intestine environment [ENVO:2100002]; material: feces | place: Germany | collected 2013/2015
AAAACGGAGAAGCTCCAACCGCCGCAGACAAAAAACGGAGAGACGGCGGCAAGATATATCGCAAATTGACAAAAAGGGGAAAACATGTCACTTTTACAGGCGTCTGGAACAGGGATTCAGCCTGCAATGAACCGGGAGGTTTCGCAGACTCCAAAATGTCCAGACGCCTTTGCCGGAGAAAAAGTTAAACCGGCTCAACAGCAAATTTGATAAAATCATGAAAGTACTTGTAACCGGCGGAGCCGGATATATTGGTTCCCACACGGTACGCCAGCTCGTCAAAACCGGCGCAGACGTGACCGTGCTGGACAACATGGTGTACGGCCACGCGGGAGCCCTCGTGGACCCGGAAGTGAAACTGGTCAAAGGGGATTTGGGAGATGCCTCCGTGGTCTATCCTCTCCTGATGAAGGGCAACTTTGACGCCGTGATTCACTTTGCCGCCTTCATCAATGTGGGGGAATCCGTCCAGAACCCCCTCAAGTACTACATGAACAACATCGCCAGGCCCCTCGTCCTTCTGGGCGCCATGCAAGCCGCCGGCGTCAAGCGCTTTGTTTTCTCCTCTACCTGCGCCACGTATGGCGTTCCCACCCAGATCCCTATCCCGGAAACGGAAAAGCAGGATCCTATCAATCCTTACGGGAGTTCCAAGTACATGCTGGAAAAAGTTTGCAGGGACTGCGACCGCGCCTGGGGTCTCAAAAGCGTTTTTCTGCGCTATTTTAATGCCTCAGGCTGCAGCGAGGACGGCTTGATTGGTGAAGACCACGAACCGGAAACCCACCTTATCCCCAACATCCTGCTCACGCTCACCGGGGAAAAGGAATACATCGAAGTCTTCGGAACGGATTACGACACGCCGGACGGCACCTGCATCCGTGACTACATCCACGTCAACGACCTGGCGGACGCCCACTTGAAAGCGGTGGAGTACCTGATGAAAGGCGGAGCCACAGAGTGTTTCAACCTCGGAACCGGACTGGGGCTTTCCGTCCGGGAAATCCTGGAAACGGCTGAAAAAGTCACCGGTAAGAAAATTCCCGTCCGCTACGGCCCGCGCCGTGAAGGCGATCCGCCCCGCCTGATTGCCAATCCGAAGAAAGCCAAGGAAATCCTTGGCTGGGAAGCCAAGTGCAAGGATGCCGGCGCTATCGTGGAAACCGCATGGAAGTGGATGACCGGCCCGCGCCGCGGCCACTATTAATTCCTTTACCCACAAAAGAACCATCCCTTCTTCCGCCCTGCCATGCGCCACCATGGCAGGGCTTGCTCTTTTCCAGACTTCTTTACACGCTCCACGCCCGCGACCGCCCTCTATTCCTCTGTCGGCCACAGCGGAACAAAAAAACTTTCAAAGGCAACCGCCTCCTGGCGTGTTACTCATCTTTTCTGGCTTCAACATGCCTTTTTCCAATCCCCTCCGGCGAACCAAAAGCACAGCCTGTGTCCCCGTGTGCACCCACACTCCGGAACGTCCGGCTTCCCATCGGACAAATGATGCAGATAATATAAACCATTCATTATAAAATCCCCTTTTGTTCACATCTGGTCATTTACCATCCAATGGGACATTAAAATTTTTGAACTCGTCCCAGCCGGAAAAACATCATATTATCTTCAGGAACCTTCATATACTGTATGAGTCTCCACATTGAAAGTACTGAAGATGCCCTTGCGGAATTGAAGAAACAGCGGACCAAGACACTGACCGCCGCCATTTCCGTTTCTTTCCTCGGCGTCGCCCTCATGGGCCTCCTCCTCTACCTGGTACACATCATCGTGGCCGTTCCGGAAGATCCCCCCATGGTCGCCTACGCCACCCAGGAAGGCGACAACCCGGACATTGACACACCGGAAGTCACCCAGACCACCCAGCGCCCCAGCAGCTCCTCCACCTCTGCGCAGGTGAAGGTCATCGCCGCCGTCGCCACAGCGGACGTCGCGGTGGTCAACCCTGATATTGAGGTGGACGTCCCCTCGGAAGAACTTTCCATGGGCATCGACATCGGCGACGGCTTCGGAACCGGCACGGGAGACGGAGACGGGGGAGGCATTCCCGGTATCATTTCCAAGCGCTGCGACTTGAACGACCGCATGAAGCGCATCACGGAAAACGGAGGCACCCCGCAGTGCGAGGAAGCCGTAGTCAAATCCCTCCGCTGGCTGAAAAAACAGCAGAATAAAGACGGGTCCTGGGGTGGAGCCCCCCATAATTACAAATGCGCCATGACAGGCCTGGCTCTCCTGTCCTACCTGGCCCACTGCGAAACGCCTCTTTCCGAGGAATTCGGGGAAACTGTCCTGAAGGGCATCTCCTTCCTGGTGGACCAGGGTACGAAGAATCCCGTCCTGTCCCTGGTTCCCCAGAGAAACGAGGTCAGTTATGACCACGCGGTAGCCACCTATGCCCTGTGCGAAGCCTACACTTTCTGCAAGCAGATGGACATCCCCTCCATCTCCAACCTGGAAAAGGTCGTCATAAAGGCCGTGGATAAAATTGTAGATAATCAGAACACCGACGGCGGCTGGGCCTACAATTACAACACGAAGGCGGGCGCCCATACGGACCTTTCCGTCACCGGATGGAACGTGCAGGCCCTCAAGGCAGCCGAACACGGCGGCATCAAACCAACCAAAGGGGAAATACGCTCCACGCTGCGCAAAGCTTCAAGCTACGTGCGCAAGAACGTCATGCCGGACGGCAAGTTCTCCTATAAGGAAAACGGCAATATGCCCCGTTCCTCCCTGGTAGGCGTGGGCGTGCTTTCTCTGCAAATGACGGGCAACGGCTCGGACAGCGCCGCCCGCAAGGGTCTGGACTGGATTAAAAACAATGTCAAAGCCCTCCAGTGGGGCCAGGGAAGCGGCACGGAAAACGTCAAGAGCAATCTCTACATGCACTACTACTGCGTGCAGGCCGCCATGAACCGCGGCGGAGACGTATGGACCACCTACAACAAAGCGTTCCGGGACGCCGTGCTCAGCGGTCAGAATGAGGACGGCAGTTTCCGGAAAAATGATGTAGGATATGTTTCCGGCATGAGCGGCAAATCCGTAAACATCTACCGCCAGTGCCTGGCAACGTTGATGCTGGAAACCTATTACCGTTTCCTGCCCGGCACGGGGGAAGGCACCAAGAACTCCTGAAACATCTCCCCGGACAACGGGAAGAGCGTTGCGGAAGAAGGTTCTGCATGCGAGGGAACGGACCTTCTTCCGGCGGCGCGCAAATTAAATCCTGACTTGACCGCGGAAGCTTCTCTTGTTATTCATATGGTTTCCATTTTCTAACGACGTGAATAACAATTCTTCCATCCTTTTCGGCCTTTTTGATGAATTTCTTTGGGTCCGGTGTTCCGGACGCGGAAGTTTTGCCAATAGTCCGACTGTCAAATCCCTGGGGGACGATTACATCGCTTCCGGAGGACGCCTGATCGTCATTGATCTGGAAACCTGCTCCGGCATTGATTCCACTTTTATGGGCACTCTTGCGGGCCTGTCGCGACGGCTGCTTCCCATCGGAGGTTCCGTCCAAATCGCCTCCCCGAGCGAACGTTGCCTGAGCGCTCTGGAAAGCCTGGGGTTGGACGCCCTGCTCAGCATTGAACCGCCCACAGCCCCCTGGAGGGGAAAAGTAGAGCAGATACGTGCCGCCCTGGGTACGGAAAACGCCCCTGCCGTCCATTTGGATGCCAAGGAGCAGACTCTCCACGTTCTCAATTCCCATTTGACCCTGAGCGAAATGAGTGAAGAGAACGAAGAAAAATTCCGCAACGTAACCGACTGCCTGAAAGAAGAATTGGAACGGCAGAAAGATAATAAATAAATTTTCCTCCCCTTCACATGGACCTGCGCTCCATGGCCTCCCTGTATGAGGAAGCCCTTTCCGCGGCAAGGGAAGAAGAGCCGGCCGCCGTCAGGGAACATTCCGTTTCCAATCATTCCGCGCTTCCGGACGAACGGACGCTTCAGCTTCTTCTGCTGGAAGGAGTATTCGGCACCTCTTTTACGGATGACTCGGGCAGAGACATTCACATTCTGGACTTCGGGAACTGGAACAAATCCGCCGGACCAGACTTTCTAAACGCCAGGATACGCATCAACGGCATCCCGCAGGCGGGAGATATCGAACTGGATTCCACACCGGAAGACTGGGAACGCCACGGGCACGGTTCCAACCCGGGATTTAATGGTGTTATCCTGCATCTCGTCTGCGCTCCCAGCCGCAGAAAATGGTTCACCCGCAACTCCAGGCATGAACGCATCCCTCTGGCTGTCATTCCTCCCGCTGCGCTGGCACGGTCTGGAACACCTCCTTCAGGCGGGAATCCCGTACGCCACTGCCGCCACGCCGACCTGTTGGCTTCCATGGCGCCGGAGCCTCTGGAAATGCTCCTTCAAGCAGCAGCCGCCTACAGGTTCCGGAACAAGCACCGCCGCCATGCGGAACGCGCCAAATACGCAGGGGAAGAACAGTCCCTTTTTGAAAATCTGGCGGAAACGCTGGGCTATCACGCCAATAAGACCGCCATGCGCCACCTGGCCCTGCGGGCCCCCCTGCGCTTTATCCGGAATTGCCCGGAAGCCCTGCTCTTCGGTACGGCGGGATTCCTCCTTCCCGTGTTGCCGGCCTCCTGCACACCGGAAGCCGTAGATCTGCACAAAAAACTCTGGGCCCAGTGGTGGCCCATGCGGGAACAATTTGAACTGGCGCCGGACCGCTCCTTCCCTTGGACATTTTCCGGCAACAGGCCGGCCAACCATCCGCAAAGGCGCGTAGGGGCGCTGTCCGTCATTGCAGCGGACTTTGATACATTTAAGCGTCTTTGCCTTGCCGGACATACGGAAAAACTGACGGAATACCTTTCCTCCCTTACACATCCCTACTGGAGCACCCATGTAACGCTGCCTTCCTCACCGTCTCCCCGCCCCATGGCCCTGATGGGGCGGGATAGAATTCTGGACTTCATCATCAACCACCTTCTTCCGATGAAAGATGACGAACACGCATGGAAGCATTATCTCTCCCTTCGGGCCGGACAGGCGGGCACAAAAGTTCTCTCCGTCCATCAATCCCTGCTGGGCCGCAGGCCGGATGCACAAGCCTTTCTTAAGAAAGCCTGGCACCACCAGGCACTGCTTCAAATTCACGAAGATCTGTGTTCCCTCCATTCCTGCGCCATTTGTTCCCTGCTCAGGCAGATGGAAAAGAAATGAGAGAGCGCCCCTCCTTTCCAACCTTTCCATCCGGAGAGAAATTTCTGCTTTCGAAACGAGTCATTCTGCATACTCATCCTTTGAAACAAACACCGCCCTCCCGCAAAAATCCGGGATAAAAAAGGCTTCCAGCCCAAAGGACTGGAAGCCATGATTATTTTTCGTTCCGGAACTAAAACCGGATCATGGATTTTTTACCTGGCTGCGGACTGCGAAGGTTCCGCTCCCGATTTCAGCGGCAGGGTTTTCATGCGGGTCATTTTCCCGTTGACGCGCACGGGCAGCACCTTGGGTTGGGCGGAATACAACTTCACATTGCTCACCTTGCCGTCCTTCCAGGAAAAATCCACCGTGACGTTGCCCCGGGCTTTCAGCCCCTTCACGGAGCCTTCAGGCCACGCTTCCACAGGAGAGGGCATGATGTCCAGGCCCCCGGCATGGGATTGCAGCAGCATTTCACAAATGCCGCCTACAATGCCGAAGTTGCCGTCCATCTGCATAGGAGGATGGGTAGTCAACATATTCGGCAAAGTATTGAATCTCAACAGTCCCTGAACCATCTCATGAGCCTTGTTCCCCTCTCCCAGGCGGGCCCAAAGAGCCGTGCGCCACGGCCACGTCCAGGAACGGCGGCTGTCTCCGGTCGTGCCGCGCCATTCAAGAGAAAGGCGGGCGGCTTCCGCCAGCTTGGGCGTCTTGAGCTTGCTGATCTGGTTGCCGGGGAAAACGGCAAAGAGGTGGGACGTATGGCGGTGGTCCGTCTTGGGAATGCGGTCAATCATCCATTCCTGAAGATTCCCTTCCTTACCTATCTTGTTGCCGGCCAGCCTTTTCAGCTTGCCTTCCAGGCTCTTGGCCCAGGCGGCGTCCTTGCCCAGGATGCGGGCGGCTTTGATGGTATTGGAGAAAAGCTCCGCAATAAGCTGCTGGTCATGCATCACACCGTCTTCACGCGGCCCATGTTCGGGAGACCATCCATTGGGAGCCACCAGCGTTCCGGCTTTCACATCGGCCAGATCTTTCTTCTCCTCTTCGCTCGGGTCCTTGCCGTTTGTCTTGAACCCTTCGCCCCCGGCTCCAAGCTCCTTCAAATGGTCTTCCCAGAAATGACAGATTTCCTTCATCAGGGGATACGCCTGTTTTTCCAGATACTTTCTATCACCGGTAAATGCATAATGCTCCCATATATGCAGCGCATACCAGGCCGCACCGGGAATGTTCCACTGCCAGCCGTTGCCGCCGAAGATATTCTGGGAGGTGCGCACCGTCCAGCCGCGCACGGGTTTGCCGTCCTTGGTATTGAACCCCTTGTTCGCCTGGGAAGCGTCCCGGCAGCCGGGGGCCATTGCTTCCACATAATTGACCAGGGCCTCATGGCATTCGGAAAGGTTGGCGGGTTCCGCCCCCCAATACGCCATCTGAACGTTGATATTGTTATGGTAGTCGCAGGCCCACGGCGGTTTGACATAATCATTCCACAACCCTTGCAGATTGGCCGGGAGCGTGCCGGGCCGGGAACTGGACAACAGCAGATAGCGGCCAAACTGGAACATGGTTTCCTCCAGATCGGGGTCTGCCGGATTCTTCTTATAGGCTTCCAGACGCTTCGGCGTAGGCAGCCTGGCTATATCCTCCTCTGTTTTTCCGAAGTTGACCTTCACCCGGTCAAACATGGACTTGTACTGGGAAATGTGGGCCTGTTTCAGGGCGGCATAATCCGCAGAAGCGGCTTTGACCGCATAACGGTCCAGTTTCCTGGCTGGAGATTCACCCTTCCAATCCTTTTTATAATCCATCAGGTAATCCGTCTCCATGGCGATGACGATCATGCAGGAATCCGCATTTTTCACGGAAATTTTATCGTCTACGGTGGAAAGCGAACCGCCTTTGCGACGGATCAAAACACGGCCTTCATAATTCATGCCGTTTTTCAAAATCCCCTTCCAGGTGATGACGGAGCCCTTGGCGGAAATAGTTGCTCCAAGCTGGCTGTTAACGGAAAAATCTGCGCTGAACTGACCGGGTTTGCTGGCTTTATAGTTCAGCACCAGGACATTGGCAGGCGTGCTGGAGAATGCCTCCCGGTCATACGTCACTCCATCCACCTTGTAATTTACTTTATGAATACCGTCCCGGAGATCCAGGGCGCGCGTAAAATCTTCCACAGACAGGGAAGCCGGCTGGTCGCCTTTTTTAAAGTCCACAAACAAATCCCCGAAAGGAAGATAGTTGCCGAACTGATTCGTCCCGGCATCAGGCCCGTACCCATATCCTCCCCCGGGATTGGCTCCGCCGGACCAGAGGCTGATTTCATTCAGGGCCAGCCGTTCGCGGCCGGGAGCGCTGAAAATCATGGCTCCCACGCGACCGTTGCCAATGGGATACCCTTCCGCTTCCCAAACAGAGGCAGGCTTCCTGTACTTGCCAAAGCTGCCTTCGGAATTTTTGTCTTCCTGCGGATAAACAACTACGGCCGGTTCATCAGACCAGATTAAATTGGAGGCGGAAGGCTTATCCAGAGCCCCCCACCCGAAAGAAACGGCACTTACCGCCACGGCAGATAAATATAGAGATTGGAAATGCATGCTTTAATGAACAATGTCACATATTTACTGCCTTCGCAACCTCTATCTTTCAGCCGTTCCAAACTTATCGGCCTCCACATGACGGAGCCTTCCTCCCGTTATTTCCCTCCTGGCCCAGGAACGCTTCCTCCAATGATGGCGAGAACAGTAAATTTCCTTGTCTTTAAAAATGACGCCCCTACCTTGGCATGTATGTTTAAACGACTTCTCTCAGCATTTTTTTCTCTGTTCTTTCTGGGGACGGCTTCCAACACATCCTTTGCGGAAGTTACTGTTCCGGATGCCCTGAAAGACCGGATTGCCCTGAAAAAAACGGCCCGGCAGCTCAATATCGTTTATTTTCTGGGCAGTGATACGGAACCCGTTCCGGATTACGAACGGCGCCTCAGCGAACTGCTCCTTTACCTCCAGCAGTTTTACGGCAAGGAAATGCAGCGGCATGGCTATGGCGCGCGTTCCTTCGGCCTGGACATTAAATCTCCAGGCCGCGTGAACATCATTGAATACAAGGCCAAACATCCGGCGGCCCATTATCCTTATGAAAACGGAGGCGGCTGGAAAGCGGCCCAGGAACTTGACGAATTTTTCAAAGCCCATCCGGATAAGAAAAAAAGCCAGCATACGCTTATCATCATGCCTACCTGGAATGACGAAAAGAACGGCCCCGACAATCCCGGCGGCGTCCCCTTTTATGGAATGGGGCGCAACTGTTTCGCCCTGGATTATCCGGCTTTCGATATCAAACACCTGGGCCAGAAAACCAGGGAAGGAAGGCTGCTGACTAAATGGTATGGGGGCATGGCCCATGAATTGGGGCACGGCCTTAACCTGCCGCACAACCACCAAACCGCCTCAGACGGTAAAAAATATGGCACGGCCCTGATGGGTTCAGGCAATTACACGTTCGGCACCAGCCCCACGTTCCTGACTCCGGCCAGTTGCGCCCTTCTGGACGCCTGTGAAGTATTCTCCGTCACCCCGGCCCAGCAATTCTACGAAGGCAGGCCGGAAGTAGAGGTCAAGGACGTAGCCATCTCCTTCAAAGGAGACCAGATTCTGGTTTCCGGCAATTACAAAAGCCCTCAGACCGTCAACGCTCTGAATATTTACATCCAGGATCCTCCTTATGCGGTCAACCAGGACTATGACGCCGTTTCCTTCTCCCGGCGCCTTGGGAAAAAGAGCGGAAAATTCTCCATGAAAATTGACAAAAAAGAGCTGGATGGATTGAACAATAACGAATTCCGCATTTCCCTCATGTTCATTCTCGCCAATGGGCAGCACATGCAGAAGCATTTCACGTTCCATTGGGACGCTCTACAGGACTATAGAGACGGGACCAAATCCTGAACGCATTTTACATGCGCGGGCGGAGGCCGCTAGAATCACGGCCTCCGCACCTTGCGGGGTCCTTACTCCTTCAAACTGGTGCGCCAGCCGGAAGCGTGCTGATAGTAATAAACCGCCTCCTTTTCCAGCTCTTTCATCCGACCGTCCGGCTCAACGGCCTTTCCATCCCGAAAAAATTCCACTCCGCGCTGGGGTTTGAGCACGACCATGTCTTTTCCCTTCAAATAACCGATATATTGGTAATTGCTCACAAAATACCGGGACTGATAGGAAGGCTTCAAAGCATCTTTTCCATAAAAGGCCGCATCATACGGCCATTTCAACAGCCCCAGCAGGGTAGGCAACACGTCAATCTGGCTCACGGGAGTTTCCCGCCGTTCCGGTTTCAACAACGCCGGAGCGTAGAAAATGGAAAAAATACGGTGCGTTTCCGGATTAAGGGCCTGCTTGCCCGCGCTCCCGGCGCCGTGGTCTCCTACAAACACGAACAGCGTATTGTCAAACCAGGGTTTGGTTCTGGCCTCCTCTACAAAGGCGCCTACCGCATAATCCGCGTATTTTACAGCCCCCATGCGCCCCGTGTGGGAAGGAATGTCAATACGCCCGTCCGGATACGTGTAAGGCCGGTGGTTGGACGTGGTGAACACCACCTGCAAAAACGGTTTGCCGCGTCCGCAGGATTCATCCGCCTCCCGTACGGCGCGGCGGAACAGATCTTCATCGCAAACGCCCCAGATGGTGGAATGGGTCACCTCGGAATCATCCATGGAATTACGGTCCAGAACCTGAAACCCGTTGTTTCCGAAAAAATAATTCATGTTGTCAAAATATCCGTAGCCGCCGTAAATCCATTTGAGATCATATCCCTTGTCCCTGAATATGGACCCTATGGTCTGCAAATGCTCATTTCCTTCCTGGCGAAGAATGGACATGCCGGGAAGCGGCGGTATGGATGTACTGATGGCCTCCAGCCCGCGCACGGAACGGGTGCCCGTGGCATAAGTGTTCGGGAAAAAAATGCCTTCCTTTCCCAGACGGCTCAGGCACGGGGTGACGTTAGCCCCGTCTTCCCGGAATTCGTTTAAAAATTCCGCGCCCATGCTTTCCATGACCACCACCACGACATTCGGGCGGATCCCCACCCCGGAAGGGCGCACCTGCCTCTTCACGCTGCCGGACGAAGCCCCCGGCACGGATGTATCATCCGCCATAAACTCCCGGGCCAGAAACGCCGCCGCTTCCGCGTCCGGCAGCGTCCGGTAATAGCCGCGGTAATCCAGTTCATTCTTGAGAAAGGCGCTGAACAGGCTGTAAAGGCCATCCTTGGCCATCTCCGAATTATAACGGTTGTTCACGGCATCCGCATCTTTGATATCCACCAGCCAATATCCCCC
>OMEV01001324.1_pt1 | contig 10417 bp, 18 predicted proteins | sample 1645491 | NCBI WGS metagenome assembly OMEV01 (sample SAMEA103958122, study PRJEB25191) | human gut metagenome | biome: human-associated habitat [ENVO:00009003]; feature: intestine environment [ENVO:2100002]; material: feces | place: Germany | collected 2013/2015
GCATCGGGACAAGGTCGCTGATGCCTTTGGCGGTGTCGATGTTGTCCATAATGGCAATATAGCGAACACCGAGGCTGTCGAAGCCTTCTTCCAATAGCTGCCCGACAATCAAGCGATTACGCCCCAAGCGGGAATGATCCTTTACAATCAAGGTGTCGATGCGTCCTTTTTCCGCCAGTTCCATAATTTCCGTGAACGCCGGTCTTGCAAAATTTGTGCCCGACCAGCCATCATCAATAAACACACGCGTATTTTTGAAGCCGTTTTCCTGTGCGTACTTCTCTAAAATAGCCTGCTGATTTTTGATTGATCCTGACAGGCCGTCCTGCTCATCGTCACGGGATAGGCGGCAGTACAGGGCTGTGATTTTATCCGGTTGTTTTGTCATAGTTCTCCTTTCCACAGCCGGATATGATCGAATTTGTAGGTGAGCTTATTCTACCATATCTAACTGTAAACTTCAACGCTTTAATGCAATGATCTCAAATCTGTTTTCTGTTTTTTGTATCGTTCAAAATGATACGCTGTACTTTGTCGGTAATATTTTCTCTTGCGTCCTCTTTGAAAAAGGCTCTTACGGCATATACCGTACCGTCAATTTCTCTGATGAAATTCAGCGGCTGCGCATAGGCGCTTCTGCGAAACCACGCAATGCGCTCCTGCTTGGTCATTGTCGCAAGGTGGTCTGTAATGCGGTCAAGTTGTGTATAGATTTCGTTATCGGTTGTCATCGTGCGTCGCGCTCCCTTCTCTGTGCTTTCTTTTGCTGCTGCGCCTCCTTGGCACGGTATTCGTTGGCATAGAGCAAATCTGTCCTTTCTTGTATTTGGACAGAACGGGCTTCAATGCCCTGATTCAGCTTCAGTTGCTTTCGCAGTGTGGTAATTTGCTCGGTCACACCTGCCTTTTCCTGCCGCAGGATTTCCTTTTCGGCAGGTGCAGCACGGCGTATTCTGTTTTGCAGCTTGGTGCGGCGGGCAATGAGGGTGTCCATATCCCGCTGGATTTTCTCCCTGTCTGCATACAGATCGTCAAAGGTTTCAATGCCGTATTTGCCCATATATCGCACCTGCTGGGACAGCTCGTCCAGCTTCCGCAAGTCCTCCTTCAGATACGGACTGGTGGGCTTATAGTCGGTGTGCTTCGGTAAGTACCCCAGCAGATAGCAGTAGTGCAGATACTGCTTGTAGATATGACTGGTCTTATGGAACGGGCGGAACCAACCCGAAAGCTCCTGCGGCATTTGGGGTGGATAGCTGATATATGCTCTGCGATTGCCGAAGGTGGCATACCTGCCCATAGAGCGGCGTATGTTCTCCGGCGTCCACCTTTCATCCAGAGTATCCAGCCTTGTAAAGTGCTCATATTGGGGCAGGCAGAGTTTCCAGTGCTTGCCCGTGAAGTCGGTTACATACCCTTTGCGCCGCAGATAATCCTCCATATAGTAGGGGGTTCTGCTGAACTCCATTGCCTCCCGCACATCGGCACGGTAGACATTGTAGCGGGCTTTTCAATGACGGACAATCCATACTCCCGGCACAGTCGGTCGGAGATTTCCATCATTCGCTTTCGCTCGGCTTTGGAGTAGTTATATTTTCCGCCGTCCCGAAAAGAAACGGAATTAAAGCAGAAGTGACAGTGGATATGTTCCTTGTCGAGGTGGGTGGTGACGATGATTTCAAAGCGGTCGCCCCACATCTCCTTTGCCAGCTTTACGCCAATCTCGTGGGCAAGCTGCGGCGTGACCTCCTCCGGCTTGAAGCTCTGATACCCATGCCAAGCGATATAGCCGTCAGTCTTACCGTAACGCTTCTTGGTCAAAATCATCTGCCGCAGCGCCGTTTCTTTCAGGCAGTTGAGGGCGGTGACATACTCGCCCTCCTGCGTGGCCTCCGGGCGCCGCACATAGGAAAACACATTGTACAGGTCTTGCAGTTCCGGCGTTTTCGCCTTCGTCTATTCGGGATTCTCTACATAGTCGATGAGGTCTTTCAAACGGCCTTCGATGTGCCAAAGAGAAGTCGTTGCCATTAAATCGCCTCCTGTAAGTCCAGTACCAGCCGTTCAATCTCAGCGCAGAGTTCAAGGGCGGACGGCTCATATTTGGCACATTCTTTCAAATCGGAATGAGCCTTGTATAGCTCGTCCATCAGTTCCCAAAATGCATCCGGCGGCTTCGGTTTTGGGCGAATACCCCGGCAAAGCTGGCGAACATATTCGCTTTGAGATAGTCCACACAGGGTACTGTCGTGCTCCAGTTTTTGATTTTCTTCTTCGGTTAAGCGTACTTTGATACGCACTTTTTCATTGCTTTCTCTATTCAAAATTGTCATCTCCTTCGTAAAATTGGGGTATTCAGGGGCGTGCCCCTGAGTGAAGTCCGCAGACCGTAAAGCTGCGGATTTGGATTGTGGGGTCACAATCCGATGCTCGTTATTCCTGTGGACAGCACCTCTTGGTCATATTGGCTTCTTGAAATTGTCCTTCTGTCTCCGCCGGTTAACGACGGTCATCGTCTCCTTGGCTTTGCTTCGCCTGTCCTCGGAATAGGGAGCGGTCAGCCGGACGGAGAATCGACGGCGGTCTATCTCAAAGGTCAGGCAGCCGCACTCATCATCGTCCGTCAGGCGGCAGTGGGCGGGATATTTTGCCGCATAGGCCGTCAGACGATTTTTCAGGTCGGTGTTGTAAGTACGGATGTTGACTGCGCTGCCGGTTTCGTCGAACCATATCTCGGTCAGCTTGCTTTTCTTCTTGATTCCTGTAATCATTTTGAATTTCACCTCATTTCGGATCGCATTTGTAAAAGGCCTGTTTTTCCGGAAAAAGTCCCGTTCAAGACCGGCAGAATTCACGGATTTTCTAATAGAAACGCCACAGACGATGCGGAGGCCGTCCAGCGTTTCTGTAAAAGGAGCGCTGCGAAAATCCGCGGTCTTGACCGTAAAGTAGCTTTCCCCACAAATAGGAGAAATCACGGGTGTAAAACGGAACTGTTTCTTGAAAAATTTGCGGATTGTTTGCCGTTTTCTCCGAATTTCGTTTTTCTGTGCCTGCCCCGGAATCTCACCGCAGCGTCGCTCCGCTTGCTCCCTTTCGGGAAGTTGTGGCAGAGTCATATCCCATTCGGACGGTCATTCAGTTTTCAATTTGCCCCTCAATAGGTAGGCAGCGAGAAAGGACGGAAATTAACCCTCTCTGCAATATTTTTCATTGTCGACAACAATAAAAAGAGCCGGTACACAGCACATCAAATCAGCGGGAGATGATCTCTCGCTATATCTTTGATGAAACTATGTACCGGCTCTGCTATTCAGAAACCTTCAATGTCTGCTTTTTCCGCGACCCTGGCAGACTCAGCAACAGGAGCGGCGCAGCCGCAATCTCTTTCGGCGGCTGCCTGTGTTTCATTTCAGATATTCAGTTGTGGACTCTGCTATGAGAGCAAGGTATAGTATAGCATATAGAACATTTGTTTGTCAACTGCTTTTGAATATTTCATTGTAAAACAGACAGTCTGCATTAGCAGCAGATTCGCTTCAAGGCCATTCATTCTGTCATTCGTCTAAGCCCCTTTACTTACCATTATTAATCAACCTGTAATTTGTAATTTAATCTGTGCTTTCAGTGGCTTTATTTTTTCATTAGCTTTTTCTAAATAATGGACACATTTTGCAGGCATCTCATATTTGCATCTAATATCGATAATAAATTTTTCAAATGCAATGTTAGGATATGTATTTCGATATTGCTTTCCTTCAATAAAGTCAAGGTATGCATTAACCTTTTTGACTAACATATTCATATGAGTTTCTTCGTCAATGGAAATCCAATCCAAATGATCTGTTATCATAAGAATCAAACTATCATTCTGAACGCCTGCTCCATCAACAACATTAAATTCACAAATTGACATTGTATTCCTCACCATTCTTTTATTTTTCGAGAAGGGACTCGATGGTTTTCTCGGCAACTTTTCACTTGTCTTTTTTATATAGGATGCTTAAATCCCCATCAACAAAGCCTATGCCAATGCCACGATATTCTTTCAAGATGTGAGCGTATTTACCCCGTTCAAGGTAATTCAGCAAGAATGTAGTAAATAAGTTCTCTATCGCTTTCCAGTCACTCTTTTTCGTTAAAACATACGGATTTTCTCTCGTTACATAAACCTCGTTACAAGCCCAATCCGAATTGTTTTCATCAAAGGTAGAGGTGCCCACCAATTCAACCGACCACTTATCGTCATTATCCTCGTATAAGTTGAAGTTGACTGCCTCTACATTGCCGGGAAGCTTTTTCAGAGCATCTTCCAACCAATTATAAAAGCTGCTTTCTTCATTGGTTTTCTCTTTATTTATACGCCCTCTTGCTTTATTGCTTGCTATGATGTCCTGATAAACTCCACTCAAAGTGAATGGTTCCAAATCCTCAATTTTTTCTAAACTGCGGTATTCCAAGGACTTTTGCGTAAACCCGAAGTCTTCACAGCCTTTATATCGTGATATTTTATCATAAATGACATCAGCGATTCTCTTGCCATCCTGCAGCATCCATTTCTCGCCGATTTCTTTATACTGACCTATAAAACCATAATCCTTGATCCCTTTATCGTTTCTCATAAAGCCAAAAAGGAAAATGGTTTCATTGGATATTTCAACACATTTCAAAAAGATAGTTTCTGAATTGTGAAACGATGTAATAAGAGGCTTTAGGGTTCCCAGATCGTATTTTGTCAGTTGGGTTCTGGTTGAACAGTTGGGTGATTCAATGTTATATAAATATTTGCCGTCTTGTGTGATTGCAAAATTTCCATCCTGACTCCCAATGTTTGAAAATCTGATTTTTTTGATCAAAGCCAAGCTGTCCAAATCATAGAACAGAAGCCACCCCGCAGTGGATTTTACAACCAAGGTGTTTGTGTTAGGGATAAATTTCCCACGGTACATATAGGGAGCATCTTGAAACCGTGCTAATTCATTTTCGTCGTTATCAAAAATATATACTGTTTTCCCGTTTAGGCCGACTTTGAATTTCTCATTTTGAGCATATCCCTGATACTTTTTCATCAGCTTGTTATGATTAAATTCGTTGCATATACTCTCAAACCGGCAGTCTTTGGAGCTGTTGTCTCTTGAGCCGCCATCAACTGAATTTCTTGCAGAGCGTAAAATTAGTTTTGATATAGAACTGATCGTATGCGCCCAATCAAAGCCCATATCCGTAGCCTCCTTCGTTAATGGTATTTTTATTGAATGCGAAGATTTTTGATTTGCTTAACTGCTCTTGTTGCCGCCTATCTTTCTCCGGCGTTTATACTGCCGTAGAATGTCGTTAACAACACCCCACCATCGTACCTTTTAGAGTACGGCGATTGTGGGTTGAATGGCGACGCCCTAAACAGCAGATGAGATAATTATATCTTTTTTTATTTCAGTCGCAGCATCCAATGTCTTGTGAAATATCGTCAAAAAATCTCTGCCGTCACTGGTTATAAAATAATTTGATAAATCAGTTATTTGATTGCTGATTTTTTTTCCCCAAGGCGGCTGTTTTGCCAGATCTTCAATATCCCATATCACTTTATCTGGAGATAGGTTCTTCAATTCACTTTCGATTGTATTTAATTCCGCCTTGGCATTAGGGACATTTGCGTTTGCCAATCTCCCTTGATACAATTCATTCATAATAACCGGGAATCTTGTGCCCCAATCTCCACATTCTAAATTATAGGCAACTGTTGAAAAAAAGGAATGTAAAAATGAAGCAGCACCTATCTCATACCAAATGCAACCAACTTTAAAGCCAACCATAAATTACCGCCTTACTGTTTAAATTTCACTCAATAATAATATCAAAAATCAGTGCATCAAAATTGTCATCGATATGCCCGTCGTTGCAGTAGTAGCGAAAACGATTGGGCGCAATCACTTCTTTTTTCATCGCTGCTCTTCGTACCCACGCCTCCAAACCGCCCTTGTCATCTTCCCAGGCATTCCAGACCATCAGTTCATTGCTTTTTGAAATGCAGTCATATTCATATCGCTCGTTATGAGTTTGTGCTTCCCACAGATCCTTTTCCCAAAGCATAAAATAGGGCGATTCAATTCCTGAATTATGAGAGGTTATCTTGCCTTTTGTCTTGAATTTAATCGCTTGCTGCCATTCGGAATGGGTCGAGAGCAGAATGACCGACAGCTTGAACTTGTCCGGAACAGGAATTTTATCCATCAGCATCAGAGTTTCCCCGTGGTACTGAATGGGTTTCCCTGCGCTTTTTCTGAATAATGACTCAAATTCCACCATAGTGTCCTCTCCCTCTACGGCTTTTATCGTTTTTATTGAATGCGAAGATTTTTGATTTGCTTAACTGCTCTTGCTGCCGCTTTTCTTTCTCCTGCTTTCGTGCTATTTATAAATGGCTCGATGTACGGCAGTAAAGATATATCTTTATATTTACCGAGAGCTGTGATAGCAGATGTTTTAATTGTATCAACTTCCAGCCTTTCGATTATGACAGGCAAAGCGGCTTCGCTCTTCCATCTGCCGAGCATTTCCATCGTGAATGGAAATGCATCCTTTTCACAAATTAAACCGATGAGAAAATCTTGTTTGCTCTTGTCCTGTATTTTAACAAAAGCGTTATCGAGCGCATTTTCAGCTTTTGATAATCTTCCGTTGGCTTTTAGCTCTAATGTCCATCGCTCCAAAAAATTTGAACACTCCTTGTTTCCTTTTCTCCAAAACTGCTGTGTTATTAATTCCAAGGCAAACCCTATATTTGCGAACCGAGGTATATACTTGCTAATAATCGGGATACAGGCATCATTTTTGATAGTCTTATATCGCAAATCCTGAAAAGAACGACAGTCTACTCCTAAACATCTACTCAATTCAGCACATAAGGAATCCACTAAAATATCATCTTCGGCATCCACTCCAGTGGCTCTATTATACAATTCACGCTCTATATCCGCTTTATATAAGACGGCTGTCGCATAGTTATCAGGCATATTACATCAGACTCCTTTAGAGAGCGTATTTTATCATCCAATACGAAGGTTATTTCGTGTTTCTGCAATGATGGATTTCAATTTATCGGGGATCTCCTCCGGGTGGTTTTTAGCCATATCGATCCATGCCTGACAATCGGGTACTATGACAGCGCCCATCCTGCTGTTTGGATATTTGCTGTACTCGGCTATGGTTTTTTCCATATAGAAAATGCCCTCAGCTATATGCCCCAAATACAGATGCGACATGGCAACTGTTCTGAGTCTAAACACAGGTGCATATCCCTGCGTCAGTTTATAATTCTGATCCAATGTGTTTTTGATCAAATCCTCAGGTACGCCCATATCTTCAAACCACTGCATCCCGCCTGCGGCAATAAGCTGCAGCATATCCTGTACATCTAAAGCAAACTCCTCCTCAGTCCTGTCTGAGGCTCCCCAGTTCGTTCTTGTTTTCCTGCCTAAGAACTGAATTCCGGTGGATATGTTGAGGCTGAAGACTGAGGCCGGAATATATAGGGGCTGGGATACGATTTCGCAGCTGATATACCCCGCCTTTATCTTGAATTGCAGATATTGCAGAATGTCGTTCTGCTCCCGAAGAAGTGTGTTGGGTCTGACAAATCTAAATCCGTTTTCCTGATTGAATTGTTTGAATTCTCTCCGAATGATTTTCCGCTTTTCATTTATAGTCAATTCGCCCATTTCAAATCTCCATTGTTATTCTCGTTGCCGGCTTTTATTGCAAATCCATAATCATTCCCGGTAGCCCGACATTTCAAAGTCAGCACAATCAAACTCTATAATATTGTCCCAATCCCTCGCCAAAATGATAGTATCGACTTGTTCAGCCACATACAACTCGTCCAATGTTTTATAGTAAGCGACGGTTTGCCTTTCAATATTTCCGCATCTTTGCAATGAACACATATCATCATAAATAATAATCATATATTCATCGCTTTTATCTTTGAATACAAAGCGCAGCTCTGCCTCAATATGTTATTCGTTTATGCTTTTAACAGCAAGGATTTTATTTCTTCAAAAGTATATTTTGCCATAACATTCTTTCCGTTTACGGCTTTCATCGGTGACACCTCATTTTTATTCGATACCCGCATAGTCCGCAATATAAACTTGGAAACTGAACAGATCGTATGCGCCAAGTCAAATCCCATATCCGCAGCCTCCTTCGTGGACTGAAGTTATTGCGTAAAAATTAAAATAAGGATGCCCCTTACTCAATCACCTTACCCGATTTTGTATCAACAAAATACCTTTTACCATTTTCAATGTGAAACTCCAAATCAGTTCCTACGGGAAGGTTGTATATAGCAAGAATAGCGGGTTCAATATTTGCGAAGGTATTAAAGTCCACAACTGTCATATTTTCACTGTCATTAATATATTCTTGCGTGTCTGTATCACCGATGGCTCGCCAACCATTATCAGCCGCATTGGCACTGTTTTCACGGAATATCCATTTTAGTTTGGATTTTCCCTCTAACAAAGACTTACTAATAATCATTCCACCTGCATTACTGATAAAAATTGCTTCCTTATTCTCTGTGTTTTTCTTTTTAAAAATATCAAACAATCCCATAATTCACCCCGCCATTTTGATTTTCAAGGCTAATTATACCATATAAGTTCAAATTAATCTACTACTGTGTATCAAACGGCAGGATTGTTCCTACAAAAAGTGTAGTGTGACCTTTAGATTACACCCAAAATAAGAAAAGCCGCCGTCTGTTGACGGCGACCTTTCTTGTGCAATTTTAGCGATAAATAAGCTCGTTTGATACGATTTCCATAGCGGCGTTTCGCAGATTGTTCATCTTCTGTACCCAAAGCATTTGGTTTTCCGCTTTGAGCGTTTCCGTCACACCCTCCTTTTCGGCAAGTTGTTTTACCAGCCGAGAAAACAGCTCCTCTGCCTGCTCGTTTAGGTCGGCAAGGTAGCCGTTCAGTTTGCCGCTTGTCAGCAGATTGTAGTAGCGCACTTTGTGATACTGTTTGAGATACCGCAAGTGTCGCTGTCCCCATACGCCGATATGCCTTGATTCTTCTTTAGGCAGTTTCAGGCAGGGAAGATAGTAATCACCCTGCAATTCATACCAAAGCCCGTTTTTCTCGTCATAAATGTACTTGTCCATTTTGTAATCCTCCAATTATGATTGATTTTACCCACAATCCAATCATTCCGGCCGATTACAAAAGCCGAGGGAGAGGACTTCCTTACGAAGCCTCTCCCTTGGAAGCTGTCTTTTTTACATGGCGATTTCAGCGGATAGCGGCCACAGCGCCGCGTCATACAGGTATCGCGGAAGCATTACGCCGAGAGCCCGCCTTCTTGAGAAGGGGGGCTCTCGGCGTAAATAAATGTGCGAAACAGGACGCCTTACTTTTTGTCGAACAGAATGAACAGCGGGCTGGACAGGCACGGCAGGAAGGGCTAGAACAGCAGGGGGATGATGTCAAAGGCGCTGATGGCGTAGCCGATGGTTGCACAGGTGGAAATGGCCACCAGCATCTGGGCGCCGTAGGGGATGGTGCCCTGAAAGATGCAGGAGAAGGTGTCCAGTAGGAAGGCGGATCGCTTGGGGCTGATGCCGTATTCCTCCGCCACCTCCTTGGCGATGGGGCCTGCCATGACGATGGCCGCCATTCCGAGGCGGACATAGAAAGCCGCTGTCACAAAATGCGAATCAATGCCGCAGAGCTGGAGCAAGCGGCATTCCTGACGCTGAAAAAGCAGATGGAAGCCGCCGCGCCGCTTGCCCCGGACGGTACGCTTCGGGCAGATAGCTCCGTGCCGGAACGCACCGAATATGAGCAGCAAATCGAGACACTGCAAGACGGCAAGCGCACCTTGTATGAACGCTATCTCATGGGCGAGATTGACCTGAACACCTACAAGGCAGAAAAGGCCGCATGTGACGAGCTGCTGCTGAAAACGAAAAACGCCTATGCCGCAGTATTGGCACAGGCGAAGCAAAAGCAAGACGAACAGGCACGGCAGGACAGCCGCAAGGAAGCGTCCAAGGCGATTTTCGATGCGGACACGCTGACCACCGCGCTGGCCGAGCTGCTGATCGACCGGGTGCTGGTGTACCCCGATAAGCGCATGGAGATCGCGTACAAAATTCAAGATATTTTTAGTTGAGGTGGCAGACATGGAAATTGCGTTCTATTGCAGAATGGGCGGACTGGGCTTCGGTTTTGTCCTCCCCGATGAAGCTGACAAGCTCCGCGAGTTTTTCGCCGAGCATCAGGATAAGCCTGCGCTTGAGAATCCATCAAGCGCAAGCTAAAAATTTTTGTCGTGTGCTTGACATACGGGTGACGCAGATCGTGAAAGCGCATCCGGCGCAAACCGTGACTCTCCAGAAATTTCGGAAATG
>OMEV01001367.1_pt1 | contig 10123 bp, 3 predicted proteins | sample 1645491 | NCBI WGS metagenome assembly OMEV01 (sample SAMEA103958122, study PRJEB25191) | human gut metagenome | biome: human-associated habitat [ENVO:00009003]; feature: intestine environment [ENVO:2100002]; material: feces | place: Germany | collected 2013/2015
GAGTCTGGATGTGGCAACCTGGGCGGACAATATTGTCTGTGATTACAATTACGTATTCGATCCGAATGTATATCTGAAACGCTTTTTTCAGGAGGGGATCAAGGGAGACTATCTGTTCCTGGTGGATGAGGCACATAACCTCGTGGATCGCAGCAGGGAGATGTACAGTGCCGATCTGTACAAAGAAGACGTGCTTGCAGTGAAGCGGATCATGAAAGCGCACAGCCGTACGATCTGCCGTATCCTGGACAAATGCAACAAAGCCATGCTGGAAATGAAACGTGAGTGTGAGCACTACCAGATTCTGGACAGTGTGGGAACGTTGACCTTCCACCTTATGCGGCTGGCCTCCCAGATGGATGAATTTTGGGAAAAACCGCGGGAATTTCCGGAGAAGAAAACGGTGCTGGATTTTTACTTTGCGCTGCGCAATTTCCTGAATATCTATGATCTGGTGGATGACCATTACGTGATCTACAGCCAGATGACGGAGGAAGGCCAGTTCCGGATCCGGCTCTTTTGCGTAGATCCGTCGGTCAATCTGCAGAAATGCATCGATAAAAGCAATTCCACGATCTTTTTCTCCGCAACGCTCCTGCCGATCGGATACTACAAGCGGCTACTTTCCACGGACGAGGATAACTATGCCATTTATGCGCAGAGTACGTTTGCCCAGACACAGAGACTTCTCGCATTTGGCCGGGATGTGAGCACAAAATATACGCGGAGGAACAGAAAAGAATACGAAAAAATCGCGGACTATATCGGTGCAGTCACAGAAGCACAGCAGGGAAATTACATGGTGTTTTTCCCGTCTTACCGGCTGATGCAGGATGTATATGAGGTCTTTGCCGGGAAGGCGGCCGATTCGTGCGAGATTCTGATGCAGCATAGTAATATGAAAGAACACGAAAGAGAAGCGTTTTTGGAAGAATTTGAAAAAGAGCGCCAGGGGACACTCGTTGCGTTCTGTGTGATGGGTGGAATTTTCGGGGAAGGCATTGATCTGAAAAACGATCGGCTGATCGGTGCCATCATCGTGGGAACCGGACTTCCGCAGGTCAGCGATGAACGTGAAATTTTAAAGAATTATTATGATGAGCGGGGATTGTCCGGATTTGACTATGCGTTCCGCTATCCGGGAATGAACAAAGTCCTGCAGGCAGCAGGGCGCGTGATCCGGACCAGCGAGGACCGCGGCGTGATCCTTCTGCTGGATGAACGTTTCCTGCAGCGCGAATACGGAGCGCTTTTTCCGAGAGAATGGGAAAAGAGAAGCGTCTGTGGTCTGCCGCAGCTGCGGGAAGAAGTGAGCCGGTTCTGGTCAGACGTCCGGGAGGAGCTTTAAAAACTCTTCGGTGGAGGCAGAAACCGGAAGGGTAGGGTTTAACGAAGCCACCAGCTGCCGCTGCGGGATCGTTTCCTGCGTGCGGACGAGGAAGAGATCCTCCGGCTTGTGTTTCAGACAAAAATCCGGGATAAAAGCAATTCCAAGACCGATGCGGGCCATGTCAATGAGCAGATCGTTGCTGCTGAGCTCTACCTGAGGCAGCAGTTCCAGCTGATGCTGCAGGAAAATGTGGTGCAGAAATTCACTTGTCGTGCTCTTGCGGTCTAACATCATGAGCGGATAGGTGCCAAGCTCCGAGAAAGGAACGATGCGGTCCGCCAGATCAAAATATGCAGGATTGGCGACGAATACATCCGAGAAAGAGCCAACCGTTTTCTGAATATAGGAAGGATTCAGATGCGGGTTTGGAAAATTTGTGATAATCAGATCTACCCGGCGCTGCTCTAACAGGTCTACACAGCCCACCGAGCTGGCATTGGTGATTTTAATCGGAACATCCGGGAATTTCCGATGGAATTTCTGCAGATACGGCAGAAGAAAATAGCGGCAGATCGTGTCGCTGGCACCGATATGCAGCTGTCCTAAACCAAGAGAGCCGGATTCTAAAAGCTGGCTTTCGCCGCGTGAGATCAGATTCATGGCAGGTTCCACATGTTTCAGAAGCAGAGCACCGGCAGGAGTCAGCTGCACTTTTTTTGTGCTGCGGATAAAAAGCGGCTGTCCCAGCTTGCGCTCTAATGTTTTGATAGACTGGCTTACCGCTGACTGGGAGATAAAAAGCTTCTTACTTGCATCCGAAAATGAGAGAGAGCTTGCAACATAATAGAAAACCTTGTATAATTCATAATTGATATCCATCGATCATATCCTCAGTAGTATAGTATAGTATAGGATATATTATATACCTTTCACAAAGGAGAGAAAAGGAGATTATCATGAAAAAGGGAATTTTGAAAACCTTATGCGGATTGATGGCGGCACTCATGCTGCTTGTGTTCGCAGGAACACCCGTTACAACTCAGGCAGCAAAACTGCCATATTACATTAAAATCAATCGTCAGCAGAACTGTGTGACCGTATATGCACTTGATTCCAAAGGCAAATATACCAAACCGGTCAAAGCATTTGCCTGCTCTGTCGGTGTCAACAATGCTACCCCGACAGGAACATTTTCGATTCCGGCAAAATACCGCTGGCATACACTTATGGGCGGTGTGTACGGACAGTATTGCAGCCGTATTCACGGTGGTGTGCTGTTCCACTCTGTTTTTTACAGTTCACAGGACCCGAGCAGGCTGGCATACAATTCTTATAACCGTCTGGGACAGACGGCATCCCACGGATGTGTCCGTCTGAATGTGGAAGATGCCAAGTGGATCTATGACAACTGCCCGGTAGGAACCAAAGTAACCATCTATGACAGCAAAGATCCGGGACCACTCGGAAAGCCAACTCCGGTTCGCATCGATGTAAACAGCCCATACCGCGGATGGGATCCGACCGATCCGGATCCGAGAAATCCATGGCTGAAACTCCGTCCGACGATTAAGGGAATCAAGAATAAAACCATCGAGAGAACAAACAGCAAAGTAGATCTGAAAAAGGGTGTGAAAGCTACCGATTACAGAGGTAAGACACTTAAATTTACCGTTTCCGGAAAAGTCAATGCGGCAAAGACCGGAAAATATAAGATTACATACACCGCAAAAGATGCCAAAGGAAACAAGACCCAAAAGAGCATCATAATTACCGTAAAAGATACGAAAGCACCATCCATCAGCCTGAAGCGAAAGACACTGACCTACAATAAAGCCGTTTCCAAAGAAAAACTGGTTTCTGCAATTAAGGCAGATGTAGTGGCAAAAGATCTGGGCAAAAAACTTGCGTCAAAATATGTTTTCGTGGATGCCAGAGAAGCACATAAGGCAGTTACCGCTATGGAAAGAGGAACCTATGGAACTTATAGCGTGACCGTATATGTAAAAGATGCGGCAGGAAATAAATCCAGAAAGCTGAAAGTAAAGATTAATTTTGTAAATCCAAACCCGGGTACCGATCAGCCGGATCAGCCGGAACCGGACACTCCGGGCGTTGTAACGGACAGTGCAATTACCGTACAGTAATTTCATAAGAACAGGTAATAGATATCGTAAGCGATATTAATTTTACTTAATTGTCAACCCATGATACAATAACATAAAGATCAATAGAATGCCCCCAAATGCAGGGGGCATTCCGTTTCGCAAAAGAAGGAGGTAAATCCAATGGGCAATGTACGTCGTGTGTACGTAGAAAAGAAACCGGATTTTGCCGTAAAGGCAAAAGAATTAAAACATGAGGTAAAGCATTATCTCGGAATCGCTGCAGATCAGGTGCGTGTTCTGATCCGTTATGATGTGGAAAATGTATCGGATGCCACTTACCAGAAGGCATTGCAGACGGTATTTTCCGAGCCGCCAGTGGATGATATTTATGAGGAGAACTTTGACGCAGAAGGTGGAAATGTATTTTCCGTAGAATTCCTGCCGGGACAGTTCGACCAGAGAGCGGATTCCGCAGAGCAGTGTGTGAAGCTTTTAAATGAGGATGAGGAGCCGATCATCCGCAGCGCGACAACCTATGTGATCAAGGGTGACATCACAGAGGATGAGTTAGAGGCGATCAAAAAGTATTGTATCAATCCGGTAGATTCCCGTGAGACCGGTATGGACAAGCCGGATACCCTCGTACAGAATTTCGATGAGCCGGCAGACGTGGCAGTTTTCGACGGATTTATCGACATGGCAGAAGCACAGCTGAAGGAACTGTACAGCTCCTTAAATCTTGCCATGACCTTTAAGGATTTCTTACATATCCAGAATTACTTCAGAAATACCGAGAAGCGGAATCCGTCCGTGACAGAGATCCGTGTGCTCGATACCTACTGGAGTGACCATTGCCGTCATACCACCTTCTCGACAGAACTGAAAAATGTAAAGTTTGATGAAGGATTTTATCAGGCACCAATCAAAAAGACTTACGAAGAATATCTGGATACCCACAAGAAACTGTATGCGGGACGCGATGACAAGTTTGTCTGCCTGATGGATCTGGCACTGCTTGCCATGAAACGTCTGAAAAAAGAAGGGAAACTTGCAGATCAGGAAGAATCTGACGAGATCAATGCATGTTCCATCGTGGTACCGGTGGAAGTAGATGGAAAGACAGAGGAATGGCTTGTAAACTTTAAAAATGAGACACACAACCATCCGACCGAGATTGAGCCGTTCGGTGGTGCTGCTACCTGTTTAGGCGGAGCCATCCGTGATCCGCTTTCCGGAAGAACTTATGTGTATCAGGCAATGCGTGTGACCGGAGCCGCGGATCCGACCGTATCCGTAAAAGATACGATTGAGGGTAAGCTGCCACAGAAGAAGATCGTGCGCGAGGCAGCCAGAGGTTACAGCTCATACGGAAACCAGATCGGACTGGCAACCGGATATGTCAAAGAAGTTTACCATCCGGATTATGTAGCAAAACGTATGGAGATCGGTGCTGTCATGGGTGCCGCACCGAGACGTGCCGTACAGAGACTGACCTCTGATCCGGGAGATAAGATTATCCTTCTGGGCGGACGTACCGGACGTGACGGTATCGGTGGAGCAACCGGATCTTCCAAGGCACATAATACAGAGTCCACATCGATATGTGGTGCCGAGGTACAGAAAGGTAATGCACCGACTGAGCGTAAACTGCAGCGCCTGTTCCGCAGAGAAGAAGTCAGCCATATTATCAAAAAATGTAACGATTTCGGTGCCGGCGGTGTATCGGTAGCCATCGGTGAGCTTGCAGACGGACTGCGCGTGAATCTGGATAAAGTACCGAAGAAATACGCTGGTCTGGATGGAACGGAGATTGCAATCTCCGAGTCCCAGGAGCGTATGGCAGTGGTTGTCGCTCCGCAGGATGTCGAGCAGTTCCTTGCTTATGCAAAAGAAGAAAACCTTGAAGCAACCGAGGTGGCAGTTGTTACCGAGGAGCCGAGACTGATCTTAGAGTGGAGAGGAAAAGACATTGTCAATATTTCCCGTGCATTCCTCGATACCAACGGTGCGCATCAGGAAGCAGATGTCGAAGTCGAGATGCCAAAAGAGGAAGACAACTTCTTTAAAAAGATCGAACTTCCGAAAGTTGCAGATGCATTACAGAAAAACGACAACAAATCAGCATGGCTTGCCATGCTTGCGGATCTTAATGTATGTTCCCAGAAGGGACTTGTCGAGATGTTTGACGGTTCCATCGGTGCGGGAAGTGTCTACATGCCATACGGCGGCCGCTATCAGCTGACCGAGACACAGAGCATGGTTGCCAAACTTCCAGTTCTGAAAGGAAAATGCGATACCGTAACCATGATGTCCTACGGATTTGATCCGTACTTATCCTCCTGGAGTCCATACCACGGATCGGTATATGCCGTACTGGAATCCCTTTCCCGTATCGTGACCGCCGGTGGTGACTACAAGAAAGTACGCTTCACCTTCCAGGAGTATTTCCGCAGAATGAGTGAAGATCCAAAGAGATGGAGTCAGCCGTTTGCCGCACTGCTCGGTGCATTTGATGCACAGATCGGTTTTGGTCTGCCGTCCATCGGTGGAAAAGATTCCATGTCCGGAACCTTCAACGATATTGACGTGCCTCCGACACTGGTTTCTTTCGCAGTCGATGTGGCAAGAGAAAAAGACGTGATCACACCGGAACTGAAAGAAGCAGGAGATAAGCTGGTACTCTTTACGATCGAAAAGAACGAGTATGATCTGCCGGTATATGAGCAGGTGATGAAACTGTATGACAAGATTCATGAGCTGATCGGCAAGGGAGCAATCCGCAGTGCCTATGCACTGGACGGAAAAGGTCTGGCAGCAGCAGTCAGCAAGATGGCATTCGGTAACAAATTAGGTGTAACCATCGCCGATGATGTGACTGCAGAAACCTTATTTGCACCGGGATTCGGTAATATTGTTGCAGAAGTAAAAGAAGAGTTTCTTCCTATTATAAAAGAAGCATCCGCAATCGTTATCGGAGAAGTGAACGACGCACAGAAATTCGTATACAAAGAAATGGAACTTTCCATGGATGAAGCACTCGATGCATGGCAGGGAACACTCGAGCGTGTATTCCCAACCCGCGCGACCGAGGGCAGGGAAAAAGTACAGAGTGACGTATACGATACGAAGAATGTTTATGTATGCAGAAACAAAGTCGCAAAGCCGACCGTATTCATTCCGGTATTCCCTGGAACAAACTGTGAGTACGACAGTGCGAAAGCGTTTGAGCGTGCAGGTGCCAATACCATTGTAAAAGTATTCAAGAATCTGAGTGCAGCAGACATCCGTGATTCTGTCGATGAATTTGTCAAGGCAATCAACCAGTCACAGATCATCATGTTCCCGGGTGGATTCTCCGCAGGAGATGAGCCGGAAGGATCTGCAAAGTTCTTTGCAACAGCATTCCGGAATGCAAAGATGACAGAGGCAGTAAGCAGACTGCTGTCAGAACGTGACGGACTGGCACTTGGTATCTGTAACGGATTCCAGGCGCTGATCAAACTCGGACTTGTTCCTTACGGACAGATCCAGGCACAGAGTGCGGATTCCCCGACACTGACCTACAACACCATCAACCGCCACATCAGCAAGATGGTATATACCAAGGTCGTAACAAACAAATCCCCATGGCTGCAGCAGGCAAAGCTTGGTGCAACATACTGCAACCCGGCATCCCATGGAGAGGGACGTTTCGTAGCTCCGAAGGAATGGCTGGACAAGCTTTTTGCAAACGGACAGGTTGCCACCCAGTATGTCAATGAAGCTGGCGAGCCAACCATGGATGAAGAGTGGAATGTCAATGGTTCGTACATGGCGATCGAGGGTATCACCAGTCCGGATGGACGAGTACTCGGAAAGATGGCACACAGCGAGCGCCGCGGTGAGGCCGTTGCCATGAACATCTACGGAGAGCAGGATATGAAGATCTTCGAATCCGGAGTTGCTTACTTTAAATAGAATTGTTTATCTTCACGCGTAGTTTCACTCGAACTACGCGTGAAATAGTTTTAATAATAGAAAAAAGTGAAAAAACTCTTAAATGCTTAAGAAAATATTAAAGAATTTTTTCAATAAAATGTAATTTTGGTGTTGCAAAGATACAATACTTGGTGTATGATATGCACGTAGAGTAGTTAAAAGTGTACTATAAATAGTACGACAAGTGATGAACTACTATCGAGGCTATGGAAACTGGAACTTGTTCCAGACAGACCTTACAATTGCAGATACATATTAGAAATATAAGTCATCGGAACCTCAGCTTGCTGATCTTGATGCTGGACAATCAACGTTGATATCACACTCTACGCCGACGCCTGATGCACGAAAGTTTCTGGTCATTTATGATTTGTGTGTCTGTAGATGAAACTGACGATGGACTTAACAGTAAGACCGAGGAAGGTCAGTGGAGGCAATTAGCGAGAACATTGGATTGGAAGAATCGTCCGCAGCGGTTTGGAAGAGAAGATGAAGGAACTTAAACATGCAGGGTTAAACGAGTAGATGAGATGGAAGTTGGTCAAAAAGAAAGAGAGGAAAAAACATGAAATCAAGCAAAAAAGTGTTAGCTTTTGCTCTCGCTGCAGCTATGGTTGTAACAGCAGTTCCTGCTACAAACGCACAGGCAGCTTCTACAGCAAAGCTTAGCGCAAAAAAAGCCACAGTTTATTCTGCTGGTTACAAGACCGTTACAGTTACAACTCCAAAGTCTTGGAAGTCTGTTAAAGTAACTGCAACAAGCAACAAGAAGTCTGTTGCAACTGTTAAGAAGACAGCAGCAAAGAAGATCAAGGTTACAGGTGTTAAGCCAGGTACCGCTAAAGTTACGGTTAAGGTAACTTACAAGACTTCTACAAAGAAGAGTGCTAAGACAAAGACAAAGAAACTTACTTACACAATGAAAGTTGCTAAGGTAGGCGTTGCTTTATCTGGAGAGTCAGTAGTAGCTATTGGAAACACAACTAAGTTAACAAATACTAAGAAAAATTCTTCAAGAGCTAAGATTACTTACACATCCAGTGACGATACCATTGCAAAAGTAGATGCTGCAACAGGTGTTGTTACAGGTGTTAAGGCTGGTAAGGCAACAATCACAGCTAAGATTACAGTTGGTAAGGATTCTGCTGAAACTACTAAGGATGTAGAAGTAAAGAATGTTATTTTAGATTCTGTTACTCCTACAGAAGCAAATAAAGTTGTTGCTATTGTAAAAGGTAATACCAAGAACCTTAAGAAAGCAGATTTTGTTGTAACTGGTACTGAAACAAAAGCAACTGTAGCTGTGACAGATATTAGTGTTGATGCAAAGGATGCTACAAAGGTTACTCTTACTCTTGCAGCTAAACTGACAGATGCAAAAGAGTACGGTGTTGCATTAGATGGTATCACAAAGACATTTGTAGCTTCTGATGGAAAGGTTGATTCTATTTCCGTTGATCCAGTTCAGATTCCATATGCTGAAGCAACAGAAATTGACCTTTTAGCAAAAGATACAAAGGGAATTATTGTGAATAGAATGAAATGGAACAATCCAGATGCTGGATTTTCTTTCACATTCACAAAATATGATGGAACTTTACAGGGTGAGAAACTTTATCTGAATAAGATTGGTTCTGTTGCAGAAGGAAAGATTACTTATACATCTTCTGAGTATAATGCAGATGGAACACCTAAGGTAAAGCTGGAGAAACCATTTACAATTACAGCAGTTGATCAGGCAACAGTTAATAACTATGCAGTACGTCTTGGAAAAGCTACTGATAAGTTTGATAAGCTGAAAGATGATAATAAACTTGCTGTTGAAGACAATGGTAAGGTTGCATTTATTAAAATTAAAGATGCAAATGATAAAGAGGTTTCTGATTACAGCAAATATACAGTAGAAAGTTCTGATAAGAATATTCTTCTTCTTGGTTCATCTTCAATCAATAATGCAAAACATTATGTTGATGTTAAAGCTGTAACAACTGGAACAGCTTATATCATTGTCAAGAAAGATGGTAAGTATTGCACATCTCTTCCTATCAATGTTGTTGCTAAGAGAGAAGCTGCTTCTTTAACTATTGACAATGCAGCATTTACTTTATCTAATACAACAAACATTGATGATGATAAGGTCGTAACAGCTAAAGCAAAAGATCAATATGGTGATGATATCTCAATCGGCGCAAATGCTCTTTCTGCAGAATGTGTATATGTTGACGCTAAGAGCGGTTCTGCAATCAAAGTTTCAGATGTAAATGGTGATACTACTAATAAGTATATTGAAAAGACCGCTGCTGATAAGATTAAATTTAAGGGTCAGGTTGAGCCAGGTACTTATACATGGACAATTAATCTGAAGGTTTCTGATACTAAGACATTAAAGCAGACAGTTTCTGTTACTGTAAAGAAACTTGATGACACAAAGACAAATATCAGCTATGCATTAGAGTCTTCTGCAAGTGAGATTGATGCTGTTGTTAAGGATGATGCTAAGAATGGTGATTCTTCTGAGGCTACCGTACGGATCGCATTATGCAAAGATGGTGTTAAATCTGATTATCAGGAAGTTAAATATATTGTAAAGAAGGATGGTAAAGTTGTTACAGGTGCTGGAATTTCAGTTGATAATAGTAATATTGTAGCTGATACAGGTGCCTGGGGAGAAACATTAAAGATTACTGCTATGTCTGTAAGTGGAAATACC
>OMEV01001385.1_pt1 | contig 9996 bp, 9 predicted proteins | sample 1645491 | NCBI WGS metagenome assembly OMEV01 (sample SAMEA103958122, study PRJEB25191) | human gut metagenome | biome: human-associated habitat [ENVO:00009003]; feature: intestine environment [ENVO:2100002]; material: feces | place: Germany | collected 2013/2015
TCGGAGCAGTTGCCGGTTCATATATTACAGACGGTAAGATCACAAGAAATTGTGAAATAAGAGTTGTACGTGACGGCATAGTCGTTGCAGAGGATAAAATCGATTCTCTCAAGAGATTCAAAGACGACGCAAAAGAAGTAGCTAAAGGCTATGAATGCGGAATCAGTCTTGAAAGATTTGCCGATATAAAGGAAGGCGATATCTTTGAAGGATTTATTATGGAGGAATACAGCGAATAATAAGCCAATATTACCGTAATTTTCGGTAATAATAATCCTGCGGGATATCCGTATAAAGGAGATTCATATGTCAAGTTTTAAAGTTGGAAGAATGGGTGAAGACATAAAAAGAGAGCTTACAGCGATTTTTCGTGAACTTAAAGACCCCAGAATCGCTGAGTTTATTACCATTGTCAGAGTGGATCTGTCAAACGATCTCTCACACTGCAAGGTTTACATTTCCTGTTTTGACGGCATTGAAAAGGCAAGGGAATCCGTTAAGGGACTTACAAGCGCCTCCGGATTTATAAAGCGGGAGCTGTTTCACAGGCTTCCTATGAGAAAAAGTCCGGAACTTAAGTTCATAGCCGATGATTCCATTGAACACAGCGCCGAAATAAATGAAAAGCTTAGAGGACTTTGATTGCTTAACAAAGTCCTTAAAGGGGAGTGAAATTCTGGTATTGACCGGAGGAGATTTATGAAAATAGATTTTAATGAAGCCGCCGAAATGCTGAAGAACTGCGGTGACGCTTATATACTGATCCATCAAAGTCCCGACGGAGACTGTACTGGCTCCGGAACTGCTCTTTACCACATTCTTAAATATCTGGGCAAAAGAGCAAGAGTAATTTGTTCTGATGAAATACCCAAAAGATATGATTTCATGCGAACAGGTTACAATGACGAGGAATTTGAACCGAAATTTATAATTGCAGCTGACGTTGCCGATATTAATCTGCTGGGGAAATACAAGGATATTTACGGGGACAAAATCAATCTCTGTATTGACCATCATATATCAAATACTGATTACGCTGAAAAAACGCTTGTATGCCCTAACGCTTCTGCGGCATGCGAGGTAGTGTATGAGCTTATAAAAATACTGAATATTCCTCTGACGAAAGATATAACAAAGTGTATTTATACGGGTATAGCTACAGACACCGGATGTTTCAAGTATGAAAATACTACCGCACGGTGTCACGAGATCGTTGCAGAACTGAAAAGAAACTGTCCTGTAAATTTTGCAAAGATTAACCGTGAAATGTTTGATGTTAAAAGCAAGGGCAGACTTAAAATTGAACGTGCGGTAACGGATATAATGGAATATTATCTTGACGACAAGCTGACAATGATATGCGTAACCAGCGACATCTTAAATAAAATGAAGGTCGATGCGTCCGAGCTTGAGGGTCTTGCGGGAATACCTCTTCAGGTAGAAGGCGTAGAGGTAGGCGTTACCATCAAACAAAAGGACGAAAACAGCTACAAAATTTCCATGCGTTCAGCTAACAACGCAAACGTATCGGATATCTGCGCCTCCATGGGAGGAGGCGGTCATGTAAAAGCTGCCGGCTGTCTGCTTCACGGTACTCTTGACGAAGTAAAAAAACAAATTGTAGACGCCGTTGCAAAGGGAATAAAATCATGTTAAACGGAATAATCTGCGTAAACAAACCGGAAGGATTCACCTCCTTTGACGTTATTGCAAAGCTCAGAGGAATTCTCAAGATGAAAAAGCTAGGACACTCCGGAACTCTTGATCCTATGGCTACAGGCGTACTCCCTGTTTTTGCCGGAAGCGCTACCAAAGCAATAAGTATTCTTCCCGATACGGATAAAAGCTATCTTGCAGGATTTAAACTTGGTATCGTTACCGATACGGAGGATATCACAGGAAAGATTCTGAAAGAATGTCCTGTTTCAGTCAGTAAAGAGGAAATTGAAAAAAACGCTGAAGCTTTCCAAGGAAATATAAGTCAGACTCCGCCCATGTATTCGGCAGTGTCTGTCGGCGGAAAACGACTTTATGATCTTGCAAGAAAAGGAATAGAAGTAGACAGACCCTCACGTGAAATAACAGTTTCCAAATTTAATATCTGTGATTTTAACGAGGAAACAGGCGAAGGACATATTGATATAACCTGCTCAAAGGGTACTTACGTTCGAACACTCATTAATGACATGGGACAGAAGCTTGGCTGCGGAGCAGTAATGACTTCTCTTGTGAGAACAAAAGCCAACGGTTTTTCCCTTGATGATTGTTTTACGCTTGAGGAAATCGAAAAGCTCAGAGATGAAAACCGACTTGATTCTGCAATAAAAAGTACAGAAAAGCTGTTTTTGGCACTGCCGTCCTTAACACTGAACAGTAAGAAAACTCAAATGTACAAAAACGGCGTTAAGCTCAGACTTAATGAGCTTGAAGGCTTTGACGGAAAAGAACAGTATAGAATTTATTCCGCTGAAAATGTTTTTCTGGGTATCGCAAAAGCAGACACGGAAAATAATATTTTAAGAGTATTAAAAAACCTCAGTCAGGAGAGTGACGCTTAAATGACTGTTATTACCGAAAACAGTATTGCTGAACCGACTGCTGTTGCTCTGGGGATATTTGACGGAGTTCATGCCGGACATAAACTGATAATCAGAAAAGCCGTTAAGTGTTCTGAGAAAGGACTTGTTCCGGCAGTATTTACCTTCGATGTGGATTCAATATCCCAAAAACACGGGAAAGAATACGAATATATTTTCAGTGAAAATTATAAGCATAAAATACTTGAAAATATGGGCGTAAAATATACTTATTCTCCTAAAATGACAGATATCTGCAAAATGAACGGTGAGGAGTTTGCATACCGTATACTTTGCAGAAAAATGAATGCAAAAACAGTCGTCTGCGGAGAAAATTTCCGTTTCGGAAAAAATGCGGCATGGGGAGTAACCGAACTTATGAAATTCGGTGAAAAATACGGCTTTGAGGTTATTGCTGAAAGTCTTACGGGTGAGAACGGTACCGCTTATTCTTCTGAGTATTTCAGAACTATGCTGAAAGAAGGCAAGGTAGACAAGCTTTATACTCTGGGTATGGGAATGTACGCCGTTTGTTCAGAAGTTGTGGGCGGAAACCGTATCGGGCGAACCCTTGACTTCCCTACTATAAATCAGCAGTTCGGTGAAAAACAGCTTGTACCCAAAAGAGGAGTTTACAGTACGGTTACTCTTATTGACAATAAAACTTATAACTCGATAACAAACATAGGCGTAAAGCCTACCGTTGAAAAAGACATCAAACCTCTTGCAGAAACTCATATACTGGATTTCAGCGGAAATTTATACGGAAAAGAAATTGAAGTAAGATTTAATAAATTTATCAGAGACGAAAAAAAATTCAGCTCTCTTGATGAACTTAAAATCCAGATAAAAAAAGACATTGAATACGTAAGAAAGCAGTCGGAAATGTCTGAACTGCATAGACTTTAAGGAAAGGATTGAATTGAAATGTCAGACGCAAAAAAAGTCAGAACCAGATTTGCACCAAGTCCTACGGGATATATGCATATAGGAAATCTGAGAACTGCTCTTTATACTTATCTTATTGCAAAGAAAAATAACGGAAGCTTCATTTTAAGAATCGAGGATACCGACCAGGAAAGATACGTTGAAGGAGCTGTTGACGTTATTTACAGTACCTTAAAAAAAGCGGGTCTTAAATGGGACGAGGGTCCTGACGTAGGCGGTGAATACGGTCCTTACGTTCAGTCTGAAAGAATGGGTATGTTTAAGGACTACGCTTTAAAGCTTGTTGAAAGCGGTCATGCTTATTACTGCTTCTGCGACAAGGACAGACTTGACGAAGTCAGAAAAATTCAGGAGGCTTCACATATCGCTCCAATGTATGACAGGCACTGCCGCAATCTTTCAAAGGAAGAGATCGAGGAAAAGCTTGCTGCCGGAGTACCTTACGTTATAAGACAAAAAATGCCGCTTGAGGGTACTACAACATTCCATGATGAGATCTACGGCGATATCACAGTTGAAAATTCAACTCTTGATGACCAGATACTTATCAAGACGGACGGTATGCCGACCTACAACTTTGCAAACGTTGTAGACGACCATACCATGGGAATAACTCACGTTGTAAGAGGCAACGAATATCTTTCCTCAACGCCTAAATACAATCTGCTGTACGAAGCATTCGGCTGGGACGTACCCGTTTATATTCACTGTTCCCCTGTTATGAAGGACCAGACTACAAAGCTTTCCAAGAGAAACGGCGATGCTTCGTTTGAAGATATAATCGCTAAGGGATTTCTTCCGGAAGCAGTCGTAAACTTTATCGCACTCTTAGGCTGGGCGCCAAAGGGCGAAGAGGAAATTTTCACTCTTGACGAGCTTGCCGAACATTTTGACATAAGCGGTATTTCAAAGTCTCCGGCGATATTCGATCCTGTAAAGCTCAGAGCAGTAAATGCGGCACATATTAAAAGAATGACTCCGGAAAAGTTTTTAGAACACGTAACTCCTTATATAAGACAGTCAGTAAAAAGAGAAGACATTGATCTTCCTCTGCTGGCTTCAATACTCCAGACCAGAACGGAAGTTTTCAACGATGTTCCTGAAATGGTTGATTTTATTGATGAGCTTCCCGATTATGATAATTCAATGTACTGCCACAAAAAGATGAAAACAAATGAAGAAACTTCCTTAGAAGCTTTAAAGGCTGTACTGCCTGTTCTCGAGGCTCTTGAGGACTGGAACGCTGAAAGTATTCACAAAGCGCTCTTTGACCTTATTGCTAAACTTGAAGTAAAAAACGGCTGGCTTCTGTGGCCTGTACGTACTGCCGTTTCAGGCAAGCAGTTTACCCCCGGCGGCGGCGTCGAACTTTGTGCTGTTTTAGGAAAAGAAGAATCGCTTGCACGAATCCGTAAAGGTATAGAAAAGCTTTCATAATGTTTTCACTGTACTGTCACATTATATTACTATAATTATAATCTGCGGATAAGCCGCATAATATAAGGAGGTTATACTTTAAATGATAGAAGTCAGGAATCTCACTAAACACTATGGTGACAAAATAGCTGTAAATGATATCAGCTTTACGGTTGAGGACGGTGAAATTCTCGGATTTTTAGGACCTAACGGCGCCGGAAAATCCACAACAATGAATATGCTGACGGGATATATCTCTTCAACTTCCGGTACGGCGCTTATCAACGGGATCGATATTTTAGACGATCCTATAAAAGCAAAGGCAAACATAGGTTATCTTCCGGAAATACCGCCCCTTTATATTGATATGACTGTAAAGTCTTATTTAAATTTTATTTTTGATCTGAAAAAATGCAAGCTGCCCAGAAAGGCGCATTTATCAGATATCTGCGAGCTTTGTAAAGTCACGGATGTAAAAGACCGTATTATAAAGCATCTTTCAAAGGGATACAAGCAGCGTGTAGGACTGGCTCAGGCATTGATCGGCAATCCGCCGGTTCTGGTACTGGACGAACCAACGGTAGGTCTTGATCCGAAACAGATAATAGAAATCCGTAATCTTATAAAAAAACTCGGAAGAACTCATACCGTTATTCTTTCATCGCACATACTTTCTGAAATCCAGGCAGTATGCGACAGGGTTATTATCATTAACAAGGGCGAAATTGCCGCAGACGATACTGCTGACAATCTTTCAAAGAAAATTTCAGCCGACCATCGTCTTATTGTCCGTATTGAAGGCAAAAAAGACGAGATTCTTTATGAACTCAGAAAAATCCCGGGTATAAAATATGTAAGAGCAGACATGGAACGAGAACCGGGAGTATATGAATATGAAATGGAAGCGGAGGAAGGTACCGATCTCCGCCGTGAAGTAAATAAGGTCGTTCAGGAGCACGGCTGGGCAATTCTGCTTATGAAGTCCAGCGAACTTACCCTTGAAGATATCTTCCTGAAAATCACTATGGGCGAGGGTATTGAACCGCATCTGAACAAACTTAAAGAAACGGACGGAGGTAAAAAGCAATGAGCGCAATTTTCAGACGAGAGCTTGGAGCATTTTTCACATCGGGTATAGCCTATGTATTTCTGGCTGTATTTTATCTTTTAGCAGGATTATTCTTTTACATGTATACCCTGTCGTCAAGCACAACTGATATGTCGGGAATGTTTTCAATGCTTTTTGCAGTAATAATTTTTCTGATTCCTATTCTTACCATGAAATCCTTCAGCGAAGAAAAGAAACAGAAAACCGAACAAGGACTTCTGACCGCTCCAGTAGGACTGGGAGGAATAGTTCTCGGAAAATACTTTGCTACAATTTTAATGTACATATTCGGAGTAAGTATTGTACTTATCTATGCTCTTATCATAAGCTATTTCGGTTCTGTTGACTGGGGAATCCTGTTTTCAAATTATCTGGCTCTGATTCTTTTGGGCGCTGCGTTTATCGCAATCGGAATGTTTATTTCCTCACTGACAGAAAATCAGGTGGTAGCGGCAGTAGGCGGCATTTGCAGTCTGTTGTTTTTATGCCTGGTTGATATTCTGACAAACTACATAAGCATTGATTTTATAACTGATTTCCTGAATTCAATTTCATTTTACAATAAGTACTATGAATTTACATGCGGAATATTCAATCTTTCAAGCGTACTGTTCTATATCAGTACTGCTGTAATATTCAATTTCCTGACTGTCAGGGTATTTGAAAAGAGACGCTGGAGTTAAGGAGGATAACAAAAATGAGTAAAGAAACAGCTAAAGAACCAAAGAAAAAAAAGTCTTTTAATAAAAAGAAACTGAAATACGGTTCTGTTGCAACTGTAATAACAGTCGTATTTATTGCCGTTATTGTCTTTATAAATCTGATCGCAGGTATTCTTACAGAAAGAAAGGGTCTGAAGCTTGACCTGACGCCGGAAAAATACTATGACATTTCACAGCAGACTATTGATTATGTAAGCTCAATAGATAAAGACGTCGAAATTGCCGTATTTGATAACGAATCAAATTACCACAGTAATACATATTATAAAATGGTTCTTGAAACTCTGAACAAATTAGTCCAGTATTCCGATCATATTACCTACAATTTTTATGATACAACCAAGAATCCCGACGCTGTAAATAAATATGCCGCTAACTATAACGGCACTATCTCAATGGATAATATAGTTATAGCCTCCGGTGACAGAGTTAAGGTACTGTCAGTATCCCAGGAGCTGTTTGCCTACACAACAAATTCATATTACGGTACCTCGGCTCTTTCCGGATATAAAGGCGAACAGGAGCTTTTGTCGGCGATTATGAGCGTTACGGACGCGAACCCCAAAACGGCGGCATTTATTACAAAATATAACGGTTCCGCAATTTTCGGAAGTGAAACGGTTTCTGCAATAACAACCTTTGCCGAGCTTATGACCAAAAACGGATACGAACTGGTATTTACCGATATTATTGCAGACGAAATTTCACCGGAGGATTACGACCTTGTGGTACTTCCGGCACCCGCTACCGATATTCCGGAAGACAGTATAAAAAAGCTTGAAGATTTTCTCTATAACGGCGGAAACCTTGATAAAAACCTGATATATATTGCAGATACGTCACAGCGCAAAACTCCGAATATTGACGAATTCCTTGAAATCTGGGGAATTGAAGTGGGAGGAAATCAGGTTATTGAATCTGAAGATAAAATGACTCAGCAGGTTAACGTAGTAAGAAACACAATGGATATGAATCAGGCTCTTAAAGCTCCGATTGTAACAGCTTCCGACGAAACATTCAGTGAAGGACTGTCAAATACAAAGCTGCCGATAATAGCGCCTATGACACGAAACATTAATCTTCTTTTCGACGCCAATGTTGACAGAACTACAACAGCGCTTCTTTCAAGCTCTGAATCCTCTTTGCTCTATCCGCTGAATCTCACCGAAGCAGACGACAGCTCTCAGCTTGATTTAAACGGTGAATCATCAGAATCTGAGGATACAACTCAGGCAACAGAAGAAACTGAAGAATTTGACGCTTCAAATGCTGAAAAAGGTTCAAACGTAGTTATGGCGCTTGCTACCAAGTCCAATACCGACAGCGAAAAGGTAACCCACACCAACAACATGCTGGTAATCGGCGGTGCGTCAATGATCGATACACGCCTTACAACAGGTTCAACTTATAATAATGCTGAATTTATTATGAACGCCGTAAATAAAATCTGCGGCAAGGAAAATTCAGCAATTATAGCCGAAAAGAATCTTGGCTCTGAAACAATTGATATTACCGTTTCACAAGCTGCCGCAATCCGCAGAGTTGTAATGTTTGTAATACCTATTATAGTAGTAATATGCGGTGTTGTTGTATTTATAAGGAGAAGAAACCGATGAAAAAAAATATCAAAGCCGTTCTGGCATGTACTGCCGCATTAGTCATTGCCGGCGGCGGATATGCAGTTCTGATGCTTACAGGAGCCAACGAAGATTCTGGAAATTCTTCCACTTCATCAATTGCTGAAAATTCTATATCTGTTCCGACAGAACTGTTCAGCTTTGAAAAAACTGATATAATATCAGTTTCCGCTGAAAATGCCGGTGGCGGCTTTGAAGCACTTCCCGTCGGCAAGCCGGCTGAGGACGGTACGGTAAAAGGTCTTGAAGATCTTGATATAAATTATACCATGACTTCTTCAATTTTAAACAGCTCTGCGGCTTTGTCATCAGAATCAACCGTGGAAGAAAATGCGTCAGATTTAGACAAATACGGTCTGACTAATCCTCAGGCAAAGGTTACTGTCAAATCAAACGCTGAAACCAAAACGCTTCTTATAGGAAACGAATCCCCTGAAAGCGGTAAAACATATTGTATGGCTGAGGGTGAAAATACAGTTTATCTGGTTTCCACTTCAAACGTAAGCGTATTTGCAAATTCAGCAACTTCCTTTGTATCGACAACTCTTCTGGCAAACTCCTCCGACGGAAATAATCCCACGGTAGATACAGTTTCTATAAGCCGCAGCGATCTGGATTATGATATTGTTCTGGAATATGATAAATCTACCGATGACGACGATACTAAGAGCGGTACTCTTTCGACTCATTATATGACAAAGCCTGTATTTGCATATCTTGACGTTGAAAAATCCCAGAACGCAGTAAACGGATTTTTCGGACTCAGCGCTTATTCGGTAATAGCCGCACATCCGTCAGAAACAGAAATCAAATCGGCAGGTCTCGACGATCCTTTCTGTACAGTTAAAATGAAAACTCAGGACGGCGACAGCTATACGTTAAAGCTTGGAAATGAAATGGACATTGACGGCGTAAAATATTATCCTGCAATGTTCAATGATAACGATGTAATATATGCTGTCAGCAAAGAAAATTTATGCTGGGCAGACCTTCAGCCGGGAGATATCACTTCAAAAATGGTATTCGGTACTCTTGTTTGGGATATCGGCAAGCTTGATATAAGCGTTCAAGGCGGCGAAACGGTAAGTTTTGAAGGCAGCGGAACTTCCGAAGATGATTACAAGGCAGTTAAGAACGGTGTTGAATGCGATACGGAAAGATTCCGTACCTTCTATACGTTCCTGCTTAAAACTTCAGCCGAAGAGTTTATAATTGATGAAGAACCCCAGGGAGAACCTATGGTTACAGTTTATCTTGAAACCCAGGACGGCAATACAAAGCAGACTGTTGAATTCTACAAGTCCGAAGGCAAAAAAACACTTATTAGTGTAAACGGTGTACCGTGTTTCAAATGCCGTACCGCATATGTCGATCTGCTGATCGAAAATCTGTCCAAGTTTGACACAAGTGAAGAATTTATTATGAACTGGTAACGTAATGCGACAAAAATTACGTAAGAACTTTGATATAATTAAAATAATGTATACAAAAGGAGGGTTACAATGGATAAAAGCTTTTTTACATACAAGGGATTTCCTCTTGTAAGACATGAAGATGTTATATATTACGGCAATATGTCGGATGATTAT
>OMEV01001399.1_pt1 | contig 9927 bp, 10 predicted proteins | sample 1645491 | NCBI WGS metagenome assembly OMEV01 (sample SAMEA103958122, study PRJEB25191) | human gut metagenome | biome: human-associated habitat [ENVO:00009003]; feature: intestine environment [ENVO:2100002]; material: feces | place: Germany | collected 2013/2015
TGTCCTCCAAGTGGAATTGTCCCATTCTTCAAGCTGCCGCCATAGGTCGGGAAAATTCCGATACAGCTTTCGCAATTCCTCCAAACTTTGCAGAGGACAGCACCAGCAAGAAACACGGTTGAAAATCTCATATAAACCGCCCCAATCAAAACCCCGCCTGTAACAATAGGAAAGACAGTCTTGCTCCGTCATTCCCCATTCTACAAGCGGGTAATTTTTGTCCTTGATTCGCTTTGTTTCGTCGGCGGCGATCCCTACATACTCTATAACCGTATATTCCTTTTTCAGTTCTTTCAGGTAGGCAGCGACAATGCGGGTTTTGAGAATCCCCGTACACCAGCGACCGCGAGGACCGGGCCAGCTCATACCTCTGTACTGTGACAGCGCGGGATTCTTTCTTTTCGGGGTGTACTCGTAAAAGTAGTATTCAAAATCATGCGCCGCTTTCAGCCGGATAATGGGTCTGCCGATATACGCCTCCAAGCGCTCAAGGTGTGCGTACATCTGCGGAAATTCAAGCCCCGTATCGCAGAACAGAATCAAATCAACGGGTCTGTTTTCTTCCAAGAGCCGCAGGAGCATAGCCGTTGAATCCTTACCGCCCGAAAGAGAGAGGACATATTTTTCAGGCTTCATTTTCGCCCACCTCCAAAGAGGGCGAAACAATCTTTTTCGCTACAACGACCATGCGGCCGTTCTGTCTGCTGTATTCGCAGGTGGAAAGGGTTATCAGCCTGTCGCCGTATTCCGCAGTCACGCCCGTGTCATAGAGCGCCAGTTCCTTGCACTTTGCAATAAAGGCGTCAAAATCCTCCGCAGAATCCGCATTGACAAAATGGTAATACTTAAAGCCCTGTTCGGAATAAGCAGCGGTCTTGAACACCGCCACAACCTCATATTCTCCAAAGCCGGACAGCGTATCAAAGCGGATTGTTTTGTGCGCCCTGTAAAAATCCTCGTCGGCATACTTGCAGAGGTCGGCAAACATACTGCCGTTATTCATATGGTGGCCGTAAATTACGCAGTTGTCGGAAAGTCCGAGGTCGCAGTTTTCCTGCACATAGGGAACGCCGTAATCGCTGTACTGCTTTTCAAAGCTGTGTTTCAGATAGTAATTTGGGTTGTCAACCGTCTGCATAACGGGATAGTCGATGTTTGTTCCCTCAATGGAAATCCAGCCCACAAAATCGCTGTTTTGTTCATAGACCGCAGCGTACTTTTCAAAGGCGGTTTGTTCGGGCTGCGGGGTTTCGCTTTCCTGCGGCTCATCGGCGGGCGGCGTTTCGTCCTGCACAAGCGCGGCGATATTGTCAAAGGCCTCGGCGCTCTGTTTCTCGTCCGCATACTGCCGATAAAGCATAACGCCGGAGAAAAGGAAAAGGGCGGCACATACGGACGCCCCAATCATCAGATATTTGCTTTTCATAAGAATTGTCCTCCTGTTTTAGATTTAAGAAGCGTCCCCGCTGCCGAACACCCCCTCGCCGGGTTTCGTCGTCATAAGCTGATACAGTTTTGTATCTCTCGGAAAACGGTTGATAAACGGCACAAGCGCCGAGCCGTATTTGATAAGTCCGCAGCCTGCGTCCGCGTTGGTAACATAGCTCATCTGCTCGTCGGAGATATTGAGTAGCTTCGAGAGCTTAGAACGGTCGGAAAACGCCTGATTGAGCATTACCACAAATTCAGAGTTGGAAAGCATTGTGCTTGCCTGTACGGAATCGAGCAGATATTCCACATTCTGCGTAATGGCAGTCGGGTAGCCGTTTCTCTTTCTGAACTGCCTCCAAGCAGAGTTAAAGAAAATGCCGCTTTGCTCGTTCTCAAACACAACATGAAACTCGTCGATAAACACATGGGTACGCTTGCCCTTTTTCCAGTTGAGCGTAACACGGTTGAGAATCGTATCGGTGATAACCAGAAGTCCCGTAGGCTTTAACTGATCGCCCAAGCTGTGAATATCAAAGACAACAATTCGCTTGTCGAGGTCTACGGTGCTTTCGTGTCCGAAAATATCAAGCGATCCCGTGGTGAACAGTTCCAAAGACAGGGCGATTTCCTTTGCCTTTTCTTCGGGCTGTTCCAGTAGCTTGTTTCGCAGGTCGCAGAGGGTAGCGGTTTTGCCCGTCGCCTCGGCCTCCTGATACACAAGGGCCGTACAGCGATCAATAATGGATTTCTGTTGCGGGCCGACCCCGGTTCTGTCGATCTGCTCTACAAGGGACATAATGAACTGCGATTTCTCCACAATGGGATTGTTCTCGCCGTAGCCGTCAACCATATACATAGCGTTCAAGCGGTCTTTGCCGCCTGCCGCCATATGAATGACGGTCGCTGTTTCCTCGCCCAAAGCCGCCGCCAGAGCGCCGAACTCATTTTCAGGGTCGCAGATCAGCACATCGTCCTCGGTGTTGAGAATCAAAAAGGCAATCAGTTCTTTTGCGGAAAAGGATTTACCCGAACCGGGAACGCCGAGCAGAAAAGCCGACTGATTCAAAAGGTTCGCCTTGTTGCACATAATGAGATTGTGAGAAATGGCGTTTTCTCCGAAGTAAATGCCGCCCTTGTCCTGAACCTCCTGTACCTTGAACGGCATAAATACTGCCAAAGATTCGGTTGTGAGAGTACGAAAGGCATTGATTTTTCTTGTGCCGATTGGCAGTACGGTATTCAGGCCGTCGAACTGCTGAAACTTCAAAACGGCAAGCTGGCACATATGCTTTCTTGCAACGGACAGCACCGTTTCGGTGTCGCTGTCAAGCTGCTTTTTGTCGTCGGCGGTGATAACCATAGTAATGACCGCAAACATCATGCGCTGATCCCTCGTTGTCAGGTCGTCCAAAAACTCCTTGCTTTCCTTTCGCTGGAGCTCCATATCATACGGCACAACGGCAGAAAAATTGTTGTTTGCGTTCTGTCTGCGCTGCCAATTAGTAATGTTCGTTTCCACACCGAGCAGACGGTTTTCTACCTCACGCACCGCCTCGTCGGTGGGTACGGGGACAACATCAATCGACAACATCATATTGCGGTTAAAATCGGTGAGTTCCGTTACCATGCTGTCCTTGATATACGAAGCGTAGTCTTTCAAAAAAAGAACCCGGCAATATTTCTCGCCGAGCTTCAGATAATCGCTGTTCTTTTCCATAGAATCGGGACAGATATAGTCCTTGAAATCGTGTCCCTTTTTCATCATATCCTGCGGGTCGAAATGAAAGGCGGCTTCCTCACCCTGACGGTAGAAGTCGTGAAGTACCCGCAGTTTTTCGCCTGCGTCAAGCTCGGTACACTTTGAACCGAGGGCGGCAAAGTGGGAAATCAGGTCTGCGCCCACACGGGAAAAGTAGGTGCGGGCTTCCTCAATATCCTTTTTGCCGACCGAAATTGTGATATATTTCTCCTGCATAATGCCGTTTGCGCCGGTGGCCTTGTCAAGCAGCATTTGATTGTATTCCTTGCGGTACACATCACGGGAATCACCGCGCATAGGCATTAAAATCGACTGCTCAAAATTCGCCTTGTTTAAGCGTCGGTTGTTGATGGTGATTTTTGTGGTAGCGCCGGAATCCAGAGAGTTGAGCAGTTCGGAATAGGCAAGAAACATCGCTTCCTTGTCCTCACGGCTTGCCACAAGGTAGTTTATATCGCTGAATTTATAGGTCTTGGAAAAGCGATTTCCCACCTGAAAAATGCCGTCTTTCCAGATACGCTGAATCGGGATAACATCCTGCACCTTGCGGGGGACGGAATATCTCTCTTTATCCTGTTTCAGCAGGTTCTTTAAGGTCTTAATCATGCTTTACCTCCTTGCTGTGATTTTTCGATTGTGCTTTTGAGCATTTCATAGTAGAAATTCGAGGATTCAAAACGAATCTCTTTCGGCTCTAAAAGCTCCGAGCGAATCCACGCCCAGATAAATTGCTCGGCGGTCATTCCGTGGTAGGTGATGAAACCCAGCGCTGCAAAGGGAGCAGCGCCGAGAATACACATCCACGACACGGTTTCCGTCCCGACATAGGGCTTTAAGAGAAAATACAGCCCTACGGCGACAGCGACCGCTAAAATGGAAAATATGAATTGCCGCATACTTAACCCGAAAAACATAGATTCGGTATAGTTACGGATTTCACGGTTAATCTTGACTTCCAAAATATCACCTCCCGTTATCGTTCCTGTTCGTCTTTGGATTTGGGTTTCGGTTGCAGCTCGCGCGGAGTTCTGCCGTCAAGGGGCTTGATAAACTCAATCTGCCCGGCGGCATAAATGGCGTTGCTGTTTAACTGCCTCTGCCATGCCTTATTGGATGGCGACCAGCGAAACCCCCAGCTTTTTAATTTACTGCGCTGTTCCTCGCTGGGTTTTTCGTCAAAAAGAAGCTGCAAGCGGTTTTCCTCTTGATTGGCAACCGCTTCGCCGCCCTCAAATTTCCAGCCGACAAAACCCGTTTCCTCACGGCGTTCCAGACTTTCAATACGCTTTTTCAGACGGTTAATTTCCGCGTTGTTGTTGGATAACTGATAGGGAGCATACGGGGCGGTGATCCACGAATAGTCGCTCTTTACGGCCTCGTCAATTTCAGCCGCCTTTTCATCGGAAATGCCCTCAAAGCCTTTCATTGTGCCGTTTTTGCGGTAATAGGCGTTGACCTTTTTCATATGGCTTTGCAGGTCTTGTCGCTGCTGTAATTTTTCTTTCAGCTTCGTAACGGCTTCGGGGTCGTCGCTGGAAATAGCGGAATTGTTTTCGGCGGCCTCGGCCTTACTGCGGTAGTAGTCCGCTTTTTGTCCGGCCTCCACGGATTTCTCCATTTTGCCCCATGCGCGGTCACGGTAATTTTTATCGGATTTGTAGGAATGATGATCGACCAAAAGCGGCTGCCCCATAGGGATTGCCTCAACCATCTTGCTCGATTCGTGTGCAAGCTGGCTGCTTTGCTGTTCAAACTTTTCCGCTTTCTCGTTGTAGTAGTCGATTCTCCGTTGCTTTTTTTCTTCGTATGAGTTCATAGAATATCGCTCCTTTACTTACATAATAAATAGCCTCCTGCGAATATCCGCAAAAAGCAATTACAAGCCCATCATTTCACGCACAACACGGTCGGCCATTTTAACCGCGCCCACGAGGACGAGCATATTAAACACAAGCTCCCCGATATAGCTCCATACCATAGAAACTGCCGCGGCGTTCGGGTCAACTACGGGCGGGGCCGAAGCGAACAGGGAGAAGATAATGCAGGCAAGCACAATAATTGCGCCCTCCAAGCAGACGGCGGCGTAGGATTTAATAAAGCTCTTGCCGACATTCTGCGAGGGTTCGCCTGCAAAAGCGGAGAGAGGTACGGGCGCAATCACCGTGTAAAGGTACAACTTAAAGAACCTGCCGTAAACCGTCATTATCATAATAAAAGACAGTACCGTAATGAACAGGCCGCCGATCAGCGTCACCGCCCATAATGGGATAGATTCAAAAAATCCGCAATCCTCAACCGCCGTTACGATTTCAGAGGGTAAAACAGTTTGACCTGCTGCGCCGAAGCCTGCGGCGGTCATAATGGTGGAAATAAGCCCCTGTACGATATTGAACAAAGCCATCATCAGTTCCAGACCGTAGGTGACGGCGGCCTTTGCCAGCGCAAAGCGGATAAAGACCTTTAATGCGTGCTCCGGCTTTTTCAGTTCTGCCAAATTCCATTTGAGAACATATCAAAGAACGCCCTCATGTCCGAAGACAGAAGAGCGTTATCACTCCGTTAGGGGCAGAGATATTTTTTCATCTGCTCCCTTATCTTTTCCTTTGCAATAGAAATGGATTTACCCACCGAAGAAGCGGTACAATGCTCCATTGCTGCAATCTCATAGTAATTAAAATCATACTCATAGTAGAGCAGGAAACGCCGTCTTTGTATCTCTGGCAGAGCAGCAATGGTACGGCGGAGCAGCTCGGAGCGTTCCTGCTCGATAATCAGCTCGTCAACGCCTTTCGGCGTAACCCTTGCCCTCCTGTTAAGGGCTTCATCGGAAAGCTCGAAAAATTCTTTGTGGCGTTCATCCGATTGCAGCAGGTTACGGTTTCTGCGTTCCATCTGCCGAAACTCAATAAAGAACTGTTCAGATACCTCTAATTCGTGGTAGCCGCCTTGTCCGTCCTTAAAGCTGATAAAATACCTTGTACCATTCTCCGTTGCTTTCTCCCGAAGCGCATATGTTTTAACTCGGTATGCCATTATGTTTTTCCTCCTGCGAAAAAATAGGGCGAGAGGCTTTTGACCTCTCACCCCATAGCCCGCAGGAGAATATGATTTCTTCCCTTACCGCTTAAAGGCTTTCAGCTTTTTTCGCAGGTGGTCTAACCTTGCATAGATAGCACCTGTTGTCAAACCGACAAGCGGCGCAATCTCCTTTGTGGAATACCCCTGCATTTTCAGCAGAACGATTTGCAGGGTACGCTTGTCCACCGCAAGCAATGCCCTATACAGATTTTCGTTTTCAATCTCGTCCAATAAATCTGAAACCGAATGTACCTCTGTCTGCCGCTCAATGTCTGCCATTCCCTCAAGGTATTCCCCAACATCGTTCAGATAGCGGTAAAACCGTCTGGTTGCATTAAAATCCGCCCTGTCATAGATACGGATTTTCTCGATGGTATCCTCGTCAACACCGCATTTCCGTAAAATTCTTTCCTCTGCTTCTTTCCAAATACGCCATTTGTGTTCTTCCCGTCCGTGGTTATATGCCATTTTAATTTCCTCCAATCTGAATTTTGAAAATTGTTAAAATCCAGATTGAAAGGCGGGGAACGGCAGCCCACGTCAGAAACCGCCTTACGGCGAATTTCTGCAAATAGTGACAAAAGAAAAACCGCAAAGGCTGTCACACCTTTACGGTTTATGGATATTTTAGTTCTTATATATAGAGATTTGACTTCTACTTCTTGGGTAGAAAGCCCCCTTGCACTGGCAAAGATTTTTTTAACAGGCTGTCTACCCATCTTTGATATGATATATGTATATGGAACTTGCTATTTGCAGGCAATAAAAATCCCTCCAAACTTGAAACAGGTTTGGAGAGTGTTTGTTAAATTCTTTTAGGTATAGCAATATCGCCCACCAAATCGCCGTTTTTTTTATTTGGTGGACGTATATCTACCTTTGGTTATATAAAAAGCAGAGCCAACAAACTGTGATTACTCACACGTTCATCGGCTCTGCATCTAATGTGTCTGGCTCTTTGATGACTGTTACTTGTAAATTCTTTGCCTCAATCAATGTTTCCTGCCTGCATTTTGGGCAGTAGAGAGGATAGTTTATCAGAACAGTATCCTCCCTAACCTTATTACGGGTTTTACTTCCGCAAAGAGGGCATAATATCCATTCTGTCTTATCCATATCAAATTATCCCAATTCCTTTTTTAGTGTTTCAATCCATTCTTCAATTGCCTGCACCAACAAAAACTGTTGATGTAAAACCGCCATGCCCGTCGCAGGAATATCGGGAGCGTTTTCTTTTAAGTCCATGTTCTCCTCAAGATAGGATTTCAGCACATTGATATTGCCCTCAATGTTATCCAGACATTCCCTCTGCTGTTCTCTTTCCATACTTTCTAAATTAACGATAACCGCATTAAAGTCCAAGAATATGTGAATCGGCTTGCAGGATATTTCAAGCATCAGCTTCTCAAATTCCTCATTTCCTGCATCCGTCAAGGAATATACCGCCTTTTCGGGCATTTTTCCCTCTTTCTCCGTGCGGCTTGTGATAAGCCCCTTTTCTTCCAACTGGATAACCTTTTTATAGATGGATGGTGTGCTAATTTTTACCCATTTTGAAATGTTGCGGTATTCCACCAGTTTCTGAATATCGTATGCACTCAAGGATTCCCGTTTCAACATTCCCAATACAATTAAGTCAATGGTCGCCATTCAAAGTACCTCCTTTTTCTATTGACAACTGCTATAAATTATAGTATTATAAACAATACTATTTGTCAAGAGAAAGGAGTTCAAAATGAACAGTCAAAGTAAAAAGATGGAGCTGCTCGGCAGCACATCCATACCAAAGGCACTTTTAGCAATGGGCATCCCAACAATGATTGGCATGTTGGTAAATGCTTTCTACAACCTTGTTGACGCTTATTTTGTTGGCGGGTTAGGGGAGAGCCAGATGGGGGCAATCTCCGTGGTCTACCCGCTCGGACAGATCGTTGTCGGTCTTGGTCTGCTGTTTGGAAACGGTGCGGCTTCTTACATTTCCCGATTGTTAGGTCGTGGGGATAAAGAAAATGCGGATAAAGTGGCAAGTACCGCTTTATACAGCAGCGTATCCGTGGGGGCGGTTATCATTATTATTTCTATGGTGTTCCTGCATCCCATACTGAAGCTCTTAGGGGCAACCGACAGCATCCTGCCTTATGCCGCCACATACGCAGGCATTTACATTGTTTCCTGCATCTTCAATGTATTCAATGTCACAATGAATAACATTGTGACAAGCGAGGGGGCTGCCAAAACAACCATGTGTGCCTTGCTGACAGGTGCGGTACTCAATATCGCCTTAGACCCGCTGTTTATCTATGTGTTTGACTTAGGTGTGACAGGAGCGGCGATAGCAACGGCAATCTCTCAAGTAGTTTCAACCTGCGTATATCTGACTTATATTTTTCGCAAAAAAAGCGTATTCCATTTTCGGGTTAAGGACTGCACATATACAAAAGAAACCATGTCTGAGATTTTCAAAATCGGCATCCCAACATTGGTATTCCAGATTTTAACGAGTGTATCCATTTCCTTAATCAACAATGCCGCTGGCGATTACGGGGATTCTGCCATTGCAGGCATGGGCGTTGTTACCCGCCTTATTTCAATGGGCAGCTTGTCCGTATTCATCAAAGGCTTTCAGCCCATTGCAGGGTACAGCTATGGAGCGAAGAAGTTTGACCGTCTGCGTGAAGCAATCAAAACTTCCATCCTATGGTCTACGGCTTTCTGCGTGATTTTTGGTGTGATACTGGCTCTGTTCCCTGCGGCTATCGTTTCCCAATTCACAAAGGGCGATGCCGAGATGATTCGCATTGGGGCAACGTCTTTGAGGGCAAACGGCATTTCCATCATGTTCTTTGGATTTTATACGGTGTATTCCTCCCTGTTCCTTGCTTTAGGAAAAGGCAGAGAGGGATTTATCCTCGGAGCTTGCAGGCAGGGAATTTGCTTTATCCCCGTTATCCTGCTTCTCCCGATTGTCTGGGGGCTAAATGGAATTTTATATGCCCAACCGATTGCCGATGTACTTTCCGCAGCCATAACGGTATTCATGGCGATTCCGCTTCACAAAAAGCTGAATGAAATGCAGAAACAGACTGCTGAAATAAACACAGACGATAACAACTAAATATTTATTCTTTCTAACAACCAGAGCCGATGAGCTGTGAAGTTTCTCACAAGTTCATCGGCTCTGCGTCTAGCTCTTTTACAAACGTAACTGTGTTCTCTCTTACATTGATTAAACTTTCGTTTTTACACTTAGGACAATATAATGGAAAATTTTTCAATTCTGTATCTCTTCTCATTTTTAATTTTGTTTTATTATGGCAGATAGGACAATACAACCAATTCACTTTTTCCATAAACACCTCTCATTTCCTTAAAAAGAAATCCCACATTCCAAAACTATTAACATATGTTATTTGTTTAGAGTATGAAAAAACAATCTCAATAACCAATTTTTAGGCTCTATTGTAAACTTCATATCTTTCAGTTGTTCTTTCAAAGTGAAATAAATATTTTCATCATATCCGAAATCATCAATCACTTTAATATCGACCCAATCCTTTTCCTTTTTAGATTTCTCTTTCATGATTTTGATTACTTCTAAACTATAGGTATGAATCGTTGTGCCACCTAAAGATACTTCACTAAAAATATTGTTTATATCA
>OMEV01001402.1_pt1 | contig 9910 bp, 7 predicted proteins | sample 1645491 | NCBI WGS metagenome assembly OMEV01 (sample SAMEA103958122, study PRJEB25191) | human gut metagenome | biome: human-associated habitat [ENVO:00009003]; feature: intestine environment [ENVO:2100002]; material: feces | place: Germany | collected 2013/2015
AGTTCTCATCATCATTCACACAGACTGTATATCTGCTGTCCTGTCCGTAAATCCTTGTATCATATTCCATAGATCCAAGCATCATCTCCGGATGCTCTGCAAAATAAGAGTTGACTGCAATGCCATTCTCAGTTACACCAAGGTGTACCCAGTCAGGCTCAATATCAATCTTTCTCTCCCTCTTCTGCAAAAACAGGATATCTGCTGTCACTTCGGTTCCTGCATTGTCTTTAAATGCAGTATTCGGAAGTCTTATCGCTCCCACAAGCTCTGCTCTTTCAGCCAGATACTTTCGGATAGTAGGATTTGCCTTATCAAGAGTTCCCTTTGTGGCGATTACAGCAACCATGCCTCCCGGTCTTACCTGATCAAGTGCTTTTGCAAGGAAATAATCGTGGATACGGAAGTTATACTTGTTGTACTTCGGATCATAAACCTTGTAATCTCCGAAAGGCACATTTCCAATAACCACATCAAAGAAGTTATCCGGGTAAGCAGTATTCTCAAATCCTGTGATAGAAATATTGGCATTCTGGTATAGCTGCTTTGCAATCCTTCCCGATATGCTGTCAATCTCTACTCCGTACAGCTTGGTTCTGCCATGCATTGGTGTCGGCATACTTCCAAAGAAGTTTCCAATTCCCATAGATGGCTCTAACACATTTCCACCTCTGAAACCAAACTGCACCAAAGCCGAGTTCATGCACATGGCAATCTCTGGAGAAGTATAAAAAGCATTGTTGACTGTTGCCCTTGCAGCACTGTATTCCTCATCGGTCAGAAGTTCCTTCAGCTCTTCATACTCCTTACTCCAGCTTTCATTGTTATCATCAAATGCCTGTGATAATCCTCCCCATCCGACAAACTTCGACAAGATTTTCTGCTCCTTCGGTGTGGCAAGACGGTTTTCTGACTCAATCAGCTTTAAAGTGCGGATTGCGTCAATGTTCCACTGGTATCTGGTCTTGGCACCGCCTTTTTCCAACTCCCAGAGATTGTAATGGAAGTTGTGCTTCGTCTGCCCGTCAACATTCTTCTCATTTTCAAGACTTCCTACTTGCTGTACTGGCTCCTGCTTTGGTGTAAAATCTACAGTTTCCTGTAATTCTGTATCAGCCTGAATATCATCCACAGATACTGATACCACATCATCTGAAACCACATGTCCATTCTCATCAATCTTGGTTTCCCAGCCATTCGCTATTGCTCTTTCCCTGGTTTCAAGACGATTGGCTTTTACACTATCCTCGATATCAAAGAATCTCTTATAGACCGGATTCATCTTATCCCTGTCAGCCTTCTGCTTTGTCTCCTGATAATACTTCTTCTGGTCTTCTCCGCAATAAAATGGCTGTTTTACCATATAGGATAAAATCTCGTATAACTCACGCCAGTCGAGTGCACCTTCCTTTCGCACACCATTCCTGTTCTTATAGCTGAACTTCACATATCCGCTTCTGATTGAGTACTCCACAAGACCATACTTATTGTTGGAATATGCCTTTCTTTCTGCATTATCTGTCCCTAATGCAATATCCCTGATAAGGTCAAGTTTATTTGGCATAAATGCAAAATCAGACTGCACCACATCCATAAGGAATGCCCTAAACGGAGTGTAGCAGCTGCAATCTGTTACAAGAATCTCCGCCGCATCACGCAGGTCTTCATCAAGCTCTGCAATACGCTTGGCATAATCAATCGGTGTAATATATTGAAGCTCTGATGGATCTTTTTCAGTTGTTTCAGCTTCTATCTCTGCACCATATTCTGCCTGTGTTACCATACGGTCTTCATCGGCAGTTTCCTGTGGTGTCATGCCTTTTGCACTTACATAATCTGTGTTAGAAGCATAGCTCTCCGGCTCATCCGGTATTGCATAATCATCAATCTCTGATTCTGCCTCCTCCGGTTCCACTTCCTGGTATTCGGCATCAATGACCTCATCATCCTCACGGAGTCCGTCCATCGCAAGCTCATCAATGCGAGGTGTCTCAGGCTGGTATTCCCCTGTAAGAATAAGGACACCAAGCTCTTTTTCGATATCTTTCCACGAAACATATCCTTCAACCTCTCCATCCTCATCTCGCCACTGAAAACGCAGTCCGTTCCCATGAAATGTGTCATATCCGTGCAGTCCCAGTCCGTCAACCGGCCAGCCTGCACCTCCCTGACCATACTCTGCTTTGATACGCTTTGCCCTGGTTCCTGCATCAATCTCTGTTTCAAAAATCTTGCATACCCTGCCCTTGCCACCGATAAAACCTGTACCTCTCATAAGCACCTGTTTGATATACTCAACTGGTACTGTTGCAGACTTTTTGGGATTCAGGTAATTGTATTTACCTGCTAATGCAGCTTTTCTGTCCTGCTCGAACTGACGCATAAACTGATTATTGTTTTCGTCCTCAGTATGAATGGTGCCAATGCTTGCCTGCCCGTTCTGGTCGAAAAAAAAGGAAGCCTGTGTATATTCGGCTTCCTTACTAACACCCAATGAATTGATTTCATCAAGTTCCCTATTCAGTTCTGTATCATCTGATTCTAGTGGAATCGCATCACTATCTGATTCAGTACCACTTCCTCTGCCTGCATCTTCGCCTGCTCTCTTATCTTCCACATCTCCATTGTCGATGACGGATTCTGTGGCTTGTGCTTCGCCAGATACTGCATCTCCAGCTGGTCGTACAGCTGGTTCGCTTCCTCCTCTACCGCTGACATCTTCTCGTACATCTTCCCGAATCTCATCAGCGTCTTGTATCTTGCCGGCTCGTTCTCCTTTAGATAGTTCATCGCCATCCTTCCGTATTTGCCCAGCTTCGTGAGATCCTCCGTCTCGTCCGGCATCTCTATCTGCGGATAAAGCAGTCCGTCCACTTCCTTGTAAGTCATTTTTTCTAACATATCCAATTCTCCTTTCGCTCTCGATTGCCTTTAAGTTACGACTAAATTCTCTAAGAACACTACAGGAGACATCGCATACAATGGAACCAAGACGGTAAATGATCTCTTCGTCTTTGATATTTACGATCTGACTAAAATCCTGTTCTTGCACAGATAAGTCAAATCCGCATCTCGTCCCTACAGCATACATGACACTTGCATATACAAACTGCTCCATGTCCATTTCCTGCTGTAAGCCATTGCGTTTCTTACTTTCTTCCTTTATCACACTACCTGATAGCTGCATAAGCTCGGTCATTCGGTCTCCGAACTCTTCTTTTATTATAAGCCAAACATCTGTTCCTGTAAACTGTTTTAGTGTATTTTTTAGAGACTCCTTATCATCGTTATCGTACTGCTCAATCTGACCTTCTGATACGAGAAAATCCACATAATCCTTTAGATTCTCTCCATCTAAGTCCCATGTCAGCTTTACATTCTTCCCTCCGGTATCACTGATATCAAAGATATACCTCATGCGTGGATTCAGTGCCCTCGACGGGAAGATAGCGCAGCCTTTCGCACCACGCTTTACATATCTTCCCACCTTTTTCCAGGTATCATAATCTGCCATGAGTGTGCTTTTTTCCGGAGGTCTCTGAGCTGTTACCATAACGATATTGTCAAATTCATAGCGGTATAACTGACCTGCGACCTTTAACACATCCTTCCAGTTCTTTTCTGATCTGGTGATGTTACCAATTTCAGAATCGTATATCGCTTTGACCTTCATATCAACGCCCATACCTTTGTCCTCCTCTACTTAAACATCTCTGCAAACAATCCCTTAAATAGCTTTAACTCATCCTTATCCAGCTCGATTGCAAATTCATTGTCGATTGCCTGTTTTTCGCATTTATCCTTTTTCTTTGCAATCTTACGCACCACACGAAGAATCACATAGCAATCCTTGGACTTTGCAATGCTCTGTTTAAAGGTCAGCTCATCCTCATCGACTGACTTCTGTGTCTGATAGATAATCTCTTTTAACTTATCATTGATACCATCTACTTCCTCAAGGGAAATAATAACGGATGCCTTAGAAGCACCCGATCTGTCCCACTCCTTATGAAGTTCCTTTACTAAAAACTCCATGTTCTTAATTACTGTTGTTGAATCACTTTTCATCTTGCTCTTCCTCCGTTTTCTTTTAATGAAGAAGGGAGCTGACCTTCGCTGATAGGCGCAAAATCAACTCCCTTCATGTCCTCTGCTCCAAGGACTATCTGCTCTGCATAATACATATCCATTGCCTTATTGATGGCATCATCAAGCGACTCTGCCTTTACTTTCTGTACTCGTGAAAGCACTTCTTTTATCTCAACATCAAATTCCTGTTCCATATGATATCGCCTCCTGTAAAAATCTCATCATCGGCTCTTTTCTTCCTTTACCTGTCTTTCCTTAAAGCCTTCATCGTACTTTCCATCTTCCAGCCTGTCGTAAAAACAGTCTTTTTCAATCGTTCCGAAATCCTCATACATCTGGTGAAGGAAGTCATTCTGCAGCTTCTTTGGTACATCATCATCCTTTGACATATCTTGATAAAAATAGAACTTCTGCTTTAGCTTTGCCCTGTAATCATAGATATCCTCTATCTTTTCCGGTGTGCCATACTCCCTCTTGTATGCCTTGAAGTTCGTAGTTGAGAGTGTGGAACCTAGATAAATGCCATGCTCCCACGATACCCCGATTGTGGTATTGTCCTTTGTAGGCTTCTCATCCTTGGGATAACGCTTATACTCTGTCGCACCAAGGGCGATTGTAAGGGAACCTGACTTCATATCCATCACCACAAGATTCCTTGGTGATAATGCTTCAAGCACCATGTAATCATGGTCATTGAAGTTATGGAATGTCTGTCCCCTTTCAAATGATCTGTCCACACTTTCATAATGCAGGTTAAAATCATCCACCCAGCCCTTATCGGTCATTCCAATCTCCTTAAGCTTTGCAACACATTCAGAAGAACTGGCTTCTTTATCAAACCGAATTTCTTTGGAATCGTTATAAAGTCCCTGAAGAAAGTGTCCCAGCTGAATATCATCCAGACAGAATCTCGCAGATACAGTTACATTTGCTGCCCTGTAATACTCTGTGAAGTTATCTGCTTCACCAAGTGTCCTTCCAAGCTGCAACAGATGGTCTGCAAGCTCTGACATGTCATCAACTGCTATAAAACTCTTATAATCATCCAGAGTCATCAGCATATTTGTCTCTGTTCCCCTGTCGTTTTCTATTACCAGTATCATATCTTTTAAATCCATTCTTACCTCCAGTCTCAGAGAGGGACTATGCCCTCTCTGTAAATTTCCTGTTATGGTCTTCCTATCACAACAATCTTTCCTGTGCTTGCCACATCCTGGTAAACCACACCAAGATTTTCATTAAGTGCCTCTACCACCTTGCCATTTCCGACGTATACTGCCACATGGCTGATGTTCTTATATCTTCCGTTGCTTGTAAAACTATAAAAGATAAGGTCTCCCGGCTGTAACTCATCAAAGGAGACTGTCTTTCCTGCTTCATCAAGTCCCTGTGCCTCCGCAGCTGCTGTGGTTGCTCCACCATGACTAATGTCCATGCCTGCATCTTTCCATGAATAATAGGCTAAGGAACTGCAGTCATAATAGTTACCGCTGTCTCTTAAATCCTGACTATAAGGAAAACCAACTCTGTGTAGTGCATAGGAGCAGACTGTTTTCTGCCTGCTGTCTGTAATTTCGTTTAGGATGGCATTGATTTCATCCTCAGTCATGGAACTTACTCCCGGACTTCCGCCTCCACCGCCACTTCCGCTTCCGGCATATCCAAGCTGTCCCATAAACTCCGGACTCATGATCTGCTCAAGCATTTCCACCTGATCAGAATTAAATCCATAGACCGAAATCATATCTCTGTACGATTTCAGTGTGACATTCACATACAGAACAGACTTCGTGACAGTCGTTACATTGCCATCTGCATCTGTTTCTTCCACATCTTTTGTTCCGGTGCTTGTGGTGTATGAACACATATCATTTACAACTGCCTGCAGCCAGCCTTTTGAAATATCATTCATGACTGTTGCTGTATCTCCGACACCATGCTTGACCATATAGACTGCCATGATGTCATAGTAATTGCTTGGGTTTTCTTCCATACCTTCATAATCCACATATACAAGCTCTCCAAGGTCATATCCGGTATGCTCATTCACTTTCGTATTCACATCCCGGTTAAACTCCTGCACATAAGCACTCGTTACTGTCTGCACGGTATCTCCTGATTCAAGTGGTGGCAGAAATAAAGCAAATGGAGAATTGTAAAGGATTGCTATCACCGCTATAACCGGAACCGCAATCATGGCAACTACAAGAACAAGTAATAAAAGCACCAATCCGATAATCGGTGCAGCTGCCTTTACCCAGGTAATCGCTTTTCGCACAATCAGATCCTTTACCAGCTTTGCCACGCTATCCGTCTGATTCTCCTGTGCTTTCATCTTATCTAGAAAGAACTTTATCTTCCTGCTCCGGTTGGTCATCTTTTCATCCTTGACCTCTATGGACACACCTGCAGCATATCCGGCTGCCATGCCGATTGCAGTTCCTACTCCCGGTGCAACCGCTGTTCCTGCCGCTGTAGCAGCTGTCTTTGTAGCAGTTTTCGTAGCAACCTTGGCAGTTGTCTTGGCTGTTTCTTTTGCCGTCTCTTTAGCTACCTCCTTGGCTGTATCTTTGGCAGCTTTCTTTGCTGTCTTTTTTGCCAGCTTCTTTCCTGCCTCTACCTTCTTGATACGCTTCTTTGCCTCGGCTGCCGCCTTTTTCCTGAAAAGTGCAGCACCCTTAGAAGCAGTTCCGGTAACAGGTCGGCTAGCTTCATATGCAAGATATGCTGCCTGCGATACCTCCTGCCCACCTTCTACCTGCTCTGTTACTGCCCCGGCTGCAAGTGCTCCAGTTCTTCCTGCAATGTGAAGATTCGTGTTCTTGGTCTTGATGGAAGTGTTGGATTCTTTAAGGTTTCGCTTGAATCTTGATAATCCCTTATTCTTCGGCTCCGACTGATGAATGGTACTCTTGCGATAGGACTTCTTTTTATCATCAGATACCTTTGCACCGATAGTCTTAGGACCTCTCTCTACTGTATAGATGTTGCTGCCTTTAATCTTGGCACCCTTTGGCTCGTGGGCATGAATCTTGGCTTTCTCCTTGGTGTGAATGACCATCGGTTTGTCATCAACCTTTCTAATTTTCAATTTTCTCACCTCCTACTTTGAAAAATAAAATAAGCCGCTAGGGAGCAAAAATTACTCCTTAACGGCTATGTAAAATCATTCAATATTCAATTATTAAAAGCAACATGAAACTGAAAGTTTGACATTATCTATTACAATGTAAATAATGCTTTTTCGTAGTCCTTAACATAATACTTAATATTAGTTCTTCCTTTTTGTACTACAGTATGTCCCTCATTTTCAAGCATTTCCTTTTGTGCCTCAATTCCTCCGGGATACTTTGCATTTAATTCTCCATTTGCTTTTAATGTTCTCCAATAAGGGGTTTTATCCTCTGCACGCTGATAACTCGCCCATGCAACTATTGAAACAAAAATTCCGGCTGTGATTGGCTCTGTAAAATCAGCACCGCTTTGTTTAGCAAAGTAATCTCTTATTGTACCTACAGTAAGCAATTTACCACAAGGCACAAGTCGCATTACTTTGTCATAGTCAATAGGTGGGGCAAAGTACATTTTATCTCCACCATATTTTTCAATGCTTTTTTCATCTGTTATTATTTGGACTTTAGGCATATCCTTGCTATCCATAAGCATAGCATTAAAATCTTTTTTATCTTCATTTGCCATAAGTATCACCTCCAAGCCAATCATATCTCAATAAATATACTCATGCAATGAGACGGTTTTAAAATTTCTCTCAAAAATTCATATTCGTCTCTCCGTTAAACACACCGGCTTACTGGGATTTATCAGTTAATAAGTTTACTTGCCAGTTTGTATACTTGATTTATTTCTTTGCTTTCTAACTTCCAATTATTGAGTTCATCTTTAATCAGCTCCGGAAATTTTTTACTAATATCTCTTAAAGCATTACCTACTGATTTCCTAACATATTCACTCGGATCTTCTTTTAAGGCTACAATCCGCCTAATTGCTTCATTCGGATTATCTTTGAAATATGGTCTACTTGTCCATATTCTTAATCCTTCCGTAACTGCTCTCCTCGTATTTGGATTATCATTTTCTAACCATTCATCAATGATCGGAAGTGCTTTTTCATATCCTGTATTTTTGCAAAATTCATCAAATGCCTTTGCTAATACTTCCTGAACTCTCCAATTATCATCTTTAGAAACTTCATCTCTCATAAATGTCAAAATATCATTTTGTTCTGATAAGTATCCAAAAAGAAATACACCGTACATTCTTACTTGACAGGTATTTGAGTTATAAGCTAAAAATGCCAACTTCTTGACAAATTCTTTATCATTAGATCTATAATCGGATAAGGCTCTTTTTTCTTCCTCTTTAAAACCATTTTCTATCAAAGAAAATTCTTTTTCTAAACTCGCAATATAATTTTCCAAACAAAATCACCTTACTTTCAAATTCAAATTTTCTTTTCCCTAATAATTACAAATATTCCTTGGAAATTACTTCCACACCATACATTTCCATAAATGCATCCAGGTCCGCTGCATCCCCAATCAACATATTCTCGTCAAAGTATACGATATTCATATCTTAAAATCCAGCCACATGTTCTCCGGTACAAATGATACATTTTAGAACTGCTTCCTTATTTATTTTTCATATCGAATCTTATATGCTTTTTTCTTAAAAACAGGGAATATCTAATTTATTATCATCAAGGTCGGATATTCATCCGACCTCTTGATTATACTATAGATTCTATAAAAATTCATCTGTTATCACTGCAGCATTGCTTCTTTTTTCTTCTGTTCCGCAATCTTCTCGTGAATATTGGTGTTGTACAGTCTGTAGAGGTCTGTATCCTTACTAATCTGATTATCAAACGGAATCACCACAGAGCCACACTTGATAAGTCCCATTCCCGATGCGGTATTGGTTACGAATCTAAGCTGTGCCTCTGATACTCCGATAACCTCTGCCATCTTGGAACTGTCCGTATTCGCCTGCTTTAAAAGTGCCACAAACTCTGAGTTTGCAAGCATTGTGGTTCTTATATGTAAGAAGTACCTATGAATTAGAACTCTTATCTTAATATATATCTGTGAAATATATACAAAGATGTATGTATGCGTGATTCCTATGAATCCCCATTACGCCCGCATACTCGGAACTACCATCTAGTCGCATATGCGTTCACGATACACTAATTATTAATCAGCATAATCTCCTCTTTTGCCTTCTGAGGATAAGGACTTTGACACCCTTTGTGGTTTATTATCCATCCGCCATATATCTTTCCCTGCTCGCTATGCACCTTCATCTCTCGATCCATCAATTCTCATCGCGAAGCACTGACTGATATCTGTCGGGTAATATACCGGATTTTTACCAGAAGAATAGAAGTCAAATCTATAAGTGACATAATTTCACTGGTAAATAAAATGAACAATGCTACTGAAATTGAATGGGATATAGATAATGAATCTTCTGATTCTGAAGCAACTTTAACCAGACTTATGCTTATTAACAACAGTCTAAAGTAATTACTAACTATTTATTTTCTATATAATTTCTTACAACAACATATATTTTAATTAAACTTGTCGCAAAATGTTAATTTGCATATATCATGTCTTCAAGCCAAATTTGATGTCGTGAAAATTTAACAACTAATAAAAAAAATAAAGTGCAGATTCAGTTAGAATCTGCACTCCTTTTTTATTCAGATTATAAATGGTGCTTTTTATATCTTATTATATCTTGTTATAACTTAATATCGACTTTTCCCAGTTTTCATGCATCTTTGCAGACATTA
>OMEV01001408.1_pt1 | contig 9846 bp, 6 predicted proteins | sample 1645491 | NCBI WGS metagenome assembly OMEV01 (sample SAMEA103958122, study PRJEB25191) | human gut metagenome | biome: human-associated habitat [ENVO:00009003]; feature: intestine environment [ENVO:2100002]; material: feces | place: Germany | collected 2013/2015
GATAGTACCCCTCCGGCACGGTCAGGAAGTCCTCGGACCAGTCGGTTTCCATGCGCTTGATCTTGGAGGCCCGGATGCTCATGGTGATGACCTTGTACATGGGGAGCTGTGCCCCGCCGGCGATGTCGGACCCCAGGGTCACCCAGATGCCCTGCTGCAGCATCTCCCGCACCGGGGACACGCCGCTGCACAGGTTGATGTTGGACCCGGCGCAGTGGGCCACCACCACCCCGGCCCGGCGGATGGCGGCGCACTCCCGGGCGTCGGAGTGGACGCAGTGGGCCATCACCGTGTGGTCCTTCCACAGGCCGTATTTGTCATAGGTCTCCCAATACTGGGCGCAGTCCGGGTGCAGCTCCTTCACCCAGGCGATCTCCCCCCTGTTTTCCGACAGATGGGACTGGACATACAGCCCCCGGTCCCGGGCGATCTCCCCCAGGGCGGCCATCAGCTCGTCGGAACAGCTGGGGGTGAAGCGGGGGGTGATAATGGGCCTGACGTGCTCAAAATGGCAGCCGTCCAGCCAGCGCAGGGTCTCGGAGACGGACTCCTCCGTGGTCTCCTGGAGAATGCCGGGCAGGGCGTTGCGGTCCATATTCACCTTGCCCACATAGCCCGTGACCCCGGCCCGCTCCAGCTCCTCCATAAGGATCCAGGTTGCCTCGGTGTGCAGGGAGGAGAACATGCACACCCGGGTGGTGCCGTTGGTGATCAGGTCGGAGGCCAGGCGGCGATAGGTCCGGCGGGCAAAGTCCGGGTCTGCGAAGCGGGCCTCGGTGGGGAAGGCGTAGGCGTTGAGCCAGTCCAGCAGGGGCAGGTCCATGCCCATGCCCAGCATGGGATACTGGGGGGCGTGGAGGTGCATATCCACAAAGGACTGCATGATGAGCCGGTCGCCGTAGTCCGTTATGGGGGCGGAGGCCAGGGCCTGGGGCAGCGCGTCATAGACCCCCTGCACCACGCCGTCCTCCAGCACCAGATAGCCGTGCTCCCGGATGTCCAGCTCCCCCAGCCGGGGGGCCTGGATGATGTTGCCGCGTAAAACCTGTGTCATACCGCATCGCTCCTTCAGAAAAAAATAGATGGGCGCCCCGCCGGTCCACCGGCAGAGCACCCATAGCAGGGCCGTGGGCGGCCCCGTAGAAACGCCTTGCACCATATCCGCAAGGCTATATGAGCTTCCGTATGTTATACCCTGAGTATAGCACACTCAGGGGCGATTGGCAAGGCTTTCATTCCCGATGATGTCCACCACCTCGCCGATGTACATCCGGTGGACCGGCTCGCCCCGATAGAAAATGTCCTGAACGTCCTGGGGGATCTGGTCCAGGGCGAAGTCCTGGCAATAGAGCTTGCGGCAGACCAGGGTGGTCTCCGCCTGGCGGAAGGTGATGCCCTGGGGCAGGAACTCCGGCGTCAGGCCCGCCGCCGCCACCTTGTCGCCGTCCCGGCCGGAGGTGCTGCCCAGCAGGGACAGGGCCCGGCGCTGCTCTTCGGGGTAAAAGCTGACGGTGAAATAGTCGCTTTGCTCCATAAATTCAAAGGTATAGCGGTTCTTTTTCACATACACGGTGGCCACCGGCCGTCTCCACAGGGTGCCCAGGCCGCCCCAGCTGATGGTCATGGTGTTGTAATGCTCCGGGGTCCCCGCCGTGACCAGGGCCCACTGCTTGTCGAATTTCCGGAATACGTCCGCTTCCAGGTGCATCATACCGGCACGCTCCTTATTATAAAGTAAGGTCATTGTACCACACCCCGCCCCCTGGGGCAAGACCGAGATTTTTTCAGCAAGACGATGAGAGCATCACCAGTAGAGCACCTGTAGGGGCCGGGTTCTACCCGGCCCAAAAGCAGCGGAATGGCGGGCGATGCCAAAAGACGCCGGAGGAGACCTCCGGCGTCTTTTTTGCGCAAACGGCGCAATATATTATTCAATTGAGATAATATAGTAATACACAGGCTGGCCGCCGGGGAGCAGGGACACCTCCGCCTCCGGGCAGGCATCCGCAAAGCGCTGCTCGGCCCGCTGGGCGTCCTCCTGGGTGACGCCGTCGCCATAGAACACGGTGATGAACTCCGCGCCCTTGTCCGCCGCCAGAGCCGCCAGCTGATCCAGCAGAGTCTCCAGCTTCTGGTCCGTGCCGAACAGCTTCCCGTCCGTCAGGGCCAGATAGTCCCCGGCGCTGATGGCGAAGCCGTCGAAATCGGAGTTCCGGGCGGCATAGGTCACCTGGGCGGTGACCACGTTCTCCGCCGCCTCCGTCATGGCCGCCAGGATCACCTGGGGATCGGCCTCCTCCGGGTCCACCGCCATCATGGCGGAGATCCCCTGGGGCACGGTGTTGGTGGGCACCACGATGACCTCTTTTTCCGTCAGGCCCACGCACTGCTGGGCGGCCATGATGATGTTCTTATTGTTGGGCAGGATGAACACGATCTCGCTGGGGGTGCGGTTGACCTCCTGCAAAATTGCCTCGGTGGAGGGGTTCATGGTCTGCCCGCCGGAGACGATACGGTCCACGGTCAGGTCGCGGAACACGGCCTCGAGGCCCTCGCCGGCGCAGACGGCCAGGAAGCCGTAGCGCTTTTCCGGCGCGGCCACAGCGGCCTCACCGCGCTCCAGCTCAGCCTCGACGGCGTCCAGATCGTCGGTGCTCTGGGCCTGCTTGCCGGCCGCCAGCTCCTCCGCCTGGGTGCGCATATTCTCGATCTTGGCCAGCTCCAGGGTGCCGTATTTGGCGGCCTCCGTCAGGGCCTGGCCGGGGATATCCGTGTGCACATGGACCTTGAAGGCCTCGTCGTCCTCGCCGATGACCAGGCTGTCGCCGATGCCGTCCAGATACGCCCGGAAGGGCTCGATGGACACACCCTCCTTCTTGCGCACGATGAACACCGTGTCATAGGTAAAGGTGATGTCCTCCAGGCTCAGGGCACCGAAATCCGCCTTATCCTGGGCCTTTTCGTCCTCCTCCACCTGGGGCAGCTCCTCGCCCCGCAGGGCCCGCAGCATGCCGTCGAGAATGATGAGGTAGCCCTTGCCTCCGGCGTCCACCACCCCGGCCTTTTTCAGCACCGGGTTCATGTCGATGGTCTGGGCCAGGGTCTCCTGCCCGGCCAGAATGGCCTGCTCCAGCACGTATTCGGCGCTGGGATTCTCCTGGGCGGCCTGGGCGGCCCGGGCGGCGGCCAGCCGGGACACGGTCAGCACCGTTCCCTCGGCGGGCTTCATCACCGCGCCATAGGCGGTGGCCACGCCCTCGCCCATGGCGGCGGCCAGGGCCGGGCCGTCCATCTCCACCAGGCCCTTGGCGGACTTGGAAATGCCCCGGAACAGCAGGGACAAAATCACACCGGAGTTCCCCCGGGCGCCCCGCAGCAGAGCCCCTGCGGTGATCTTTGCCGCCTCGCCGACGGTGGCGGGCTCGGACTTTTTCAGCTCGTTGACGGCGGTCTGGATGGTCAGGCTCATGTTGGTGCCGGTGTCGCCGTCGGGCACCGGGAACACGTTCAGATCGTTGATGGCCTGCTTCTGCTGGGCGACACAGGCAGCGCCGAAGGCGATCATCTGCTTGAAGGCGCTGCCGCTGATTCTATCTGTCATCTCTTTGTTACTCCTTTGGCCGGGTGCTTACACGGTAACGGAGTCCACGCACACGTTGACCTCGCGGACCTCCACCCCGGTATTCTTGGTGACCACATACTTGACCTCGCTCATGATGGAGCGGCAGACCGTGGCAATGTTGACGCCGTTTTCCACAACGATGTGCAGCTCGATGGAAACGGTGCCGTCCTCGTTATAAGTGACCTTCACGCCCTTGCTCATGGCTTCCCGCCGCAGCAGGTGCACCAGGCCATCGGTCATGCTGCGGTAGGCCATGCCCTTGACGCCGAAGCAGTTGGTGGCTGCCGCGCCGGTGATGGTGGTGAATACCGCGCTGCTGATGGTGATCTCGCCCTGACCGGTTTGAACCTTAATCATAGCTAACTTCCTTTCTATAGACTGCCGCCGGAGGGCGGCATAAGCACAATAATATAGGGTATTATATACTATTTGTCCGGCAATAACAAGAAGAATATTTTAAACAAATCTGCCGATTTCCGTAACATTTTCTTAACATTTGACCAAACAAAGACCATTCCGCCCTGAAAATACGCCCTCTGTGCTATTTCCCGACACTTTTTCGTCCGCCGCCCGGCTACAATAGGGGGCAAAGGAGGGCTTGTCCATGAAACTTCTGCCACTGCCCCGGGAGAAACGGCGGCTGCTTGAACCCCTGGGCCGGGCGGCCCTGACCTGCCTGCTGACGGCCGGCTCCTTCGGGGGCCTGTGCGCCCCGCTGCCTCTGGCCATCACGGCGGCGGCCGGGCCGGGACTGCCGGGCCTGTGCTGCGTGCTGGGCTGCGGACTGGGGGCGTTTCTGTTTCTGCCGTTTCAGGCGGGCCTGCGGCAGCTGGCGGCGGCCATTCTGATCTTCTCCGGCAGCATCGCCTTTTTCGACACGAAATTTTTCCCCCGGCGGTTTTTCCGGCCGGGTCTTGCGGCGGCGCTGCTGCTTCTGGTGCAGTCGGCGTATCTCATCGCCCGGCCCATCCGGCTGTGGGCCCTGTGCGTGTTCTGCATGGGCCTCACCGCCGCGGTCACGGACCTGCTGCTGCGCCGCCGGGACCGGCTGCCCCTGCTGCTGGCGGCGGGGCTGTGCCTTTCGGCGGGGGCTTTCCGGATCGTCGGAATATCGGTTGGAATGTGTCTGACGTGCGCTTTTCTGATGCGCAGCGTCCGGCAGATGGAACCGGCCCGGGGGGCTGCCTGGGGGGCCGCCATGGGGCTGTGCCTGGGTCTGCTGGGGGATGAGCCGGACCTGGCGCCTATGGCGGTGCTGGGGCTTTCCTGCGCCGCTTTGTCCCGGGTGCGTTCCGCCCCTGCCCCGGTGTGTATCGGGACATTCTGGGCCATTGGCGGGGGCTGTACTCTGCTGTTCGGGACGGAAGAGCCGCTTTATCGGATGATTGAGCTGTTTTCGGGCGGAATTCTGTCCCTGCTGCCGCTGCCCCGGCTGAGCCTGCTGCCGGAGAAAAAACGGGCCCAGCCGGAAAAGCCGCCCCGGCCGGACCGCCTGACCAAGCCCGCCGCCGCCCTGCGGGACCTGTACGACAGCTTCTTCCGGGGCACCGCTCCGGAGAAGCCGGAGAATCCATCGGTGGTATTTGACCGGGCGGCGGAGCAGGTGTGCCGCCGGTGCATCCTGCGGGATACCTGCTGGCGGCAGAATTACAGCGCCACCTACAACGCCTTTAACGACGCCTGCCCCCGGCTTTTGCAGCGGGGAGAGGCCCAGGCCGGGGATTTTCCCCTGTATTTCACCTCCCGGTGCGTCCATTTGTCGGATTTTGTGGGGGCGGTGAATGTGGAGCTGCGGTCCTATCTGCTGCGGCAGCAGTACCACCGGCGGCTGTCGGAGGTCCGGGACCAGGCCCGGGAGCAATATGCCCAGCTGGGGGATATGCTGGCCTCCGCCGGTCCGGCGGTGCCTGCCGGTGCCCAGGCCATGGGCTATGGGGTGGCCTCGTCCCTGCGGCCCCGGCAGGGCCAGAGCGTCTGCGGCGACCAGCTGGATTCCTTCGAGGTGGGAGACACCGTGTATCTGCTGCTGTCCGACGGCATGGGCAGCGGCGAGGCCGCCCACCGGGAGGCGGCCATGACCGTCCGGCTGCTGCGGCAGTTCCTGGAGGTGGGGATCGAGCCGGGCCCGGCCCTGAAAACCCTGAACACCGCCCTGTCCCTGCGGGGAGAGAGCGGCGGAGGCTTCACCACCATCGACCTGCTGGCCCTGCAGCGGGCCAGCGGACAGGCCGCCCTCTATAAATATGGGGCCGCCCCGTCCTATCTCAAGCGCAGCGGCAGCGTCAGCCGCTATACCGGCCAGTCCCTGCCCGCCGGGCTGCAGGCCGTTCGGGAGGCCCCGGAGTGCACCCGCTTGCAGCTGACCGCCGGGAGCTTCTTCGTGATGGTCTCCGACGGCATCGCCGACGCCGGAAATGATGAGTGGCTGCAAAATCTGCTGGCTGGGTGGAGCGGCCGGGACGCCAACGCCCTGGTGTCGCTGATCCTGGCGGAGTCCCGGGGCCGCAAGGGGCTGGAGGACGACTGCGCCGTGCTGGTGCTGCACCTGTCCTCCGGCGAAAAAAAGCCGGTGTAGGGGGGTATATTCCCCTATGCGGCGGGCATACTGAAGCTGTCAAACGAAATCGCAACAGAGGAGGGCATAACTCTTGGTAAAAGGACTTTCCCGCCGGGTCATCGTGGTGGATTCCCCGGACCCGCATATTTTTGAACAGGCCATTTTCATTGTGCGCAACGACGCAGCCGTGGGCAGCGGAGGGGTCACCTCCCAGCAGGTGGTGGACCAGGCCATCCGCATTGCCAAGGATTATGCCCGGACCCACGGCGCACCGCCCCGGCGGCGGCTGCGTATGTCCCCGTGGCTGGCGGCCCTGTTGGGGGGCGCGGTCATCGGCGCAGTGTGGCTGCTGGCCATGCTGCTGTAATACCGCTTTTTTCTTACCATTTTTCTCCTCACTTGAGGGCGGACAGGCCATCTGTCCGCCCTCCCTTTTTGCGCGGGTGGCTGGCGGCGGGACGGTGGGCAGACATGGGCCCCGCCCTACGAGTGTTCTATCGGTAGACATTTCGTAGGGCCCGCTGCCCTCAGCGGGCCGCGTCAACCCGGCAGGTTTGGGCGGACAGGGTCGTCCGCCCCTACAGGCCCTCTCAGTCGGCTGCGCCTTGGCTCTCCCAGAGGGAGAGCCAAGGCGTGGGGTATAAAAAGGCCGTCCGGCAGGTGCCGGACGGCCTTTTGGCGTGTTCAATTATTCTCCGTAATGGACGTGCAGCAGCTCATGGCAGCGGTCGGGACCGTAGTCCTCCAGCAGGCGGGTGACGATGGGGTTCTTCTCCGCCCGCTTGAACATGGCGGAGGAGTCCGCCTCGTACAGGCCCGCGCCCCGGCGCTTCTTGGCCGCCGTCAGGCCATAGGGCTGACCGGCGCCGCCTACGCAGCCGCCCTGGCAGGTCATGACCTCCACCAGGTGGTAAAAGCGCTTTCCGGCCTCCACGTCGGCGATCAGCTCCTTGGCGTGGGACAGGCCGTTGACGATGGCCAGGTGCAGCTCCTGCCCCTCCACGGTGAGGTTCACCTCACGGATGGCCCCGTCGCCCCGCAGGTCCGTGACCCGGATGGCCTGGAGGGCGTTGTTGCTCTTATCCGGCAGACAGTAGCGCACCACGGCCTCGGCCACGCCGCCGGTGACGCCGTAGATCACGGCAGCGCCGGAGCCCAGGCCGAAGGGCAGGTCCGGAGCCTCCGGCTCCAGCTCCGTCAGCTGGATACCGGCCTCCCGGATCATATCCACCAGCTCCCGGGTGGTGATGACCAGGTCCACGTCCGGGCGGCCCTCCTGGGTAAACTCGGGCCGGGCGGCCTCCATCTTCTTGGCGGTGCAGGGCATGATGGCCACATGATAGGTGCGGCGGCCGTCGGCGGCGTCCTTTTCCCGGTACTTATCCCGCAGCACGGCGGCGAACATCTCCATGGGGGACTTGCAGGAGGAGATGTTGTGCAGATACTTGGGGTCGTTGAGCTCCAGATACTTCACCCAGGCCGGGCAGCAGCTGGTGAACATGGGGAAGGGACCGCCGTTTTTCAGCCGGGCCAGGAACTCCTGGGCCTCGCTGATGGTGGTCATATCGGCGGCGAAGTTGGTGTCGTACACCTCCTCCACGCCCATGAGCTTCAGGGCCTTCACCAGCTTATCCATGACGTTGGCGCCGGCGGGCAGGCCGAACTCCTCGCCCAGGGCCACCCGGACCGCCGGGGCGATCTGCACCACCACCCGGTTCTTGGGGTCGTGGAGGGCCTGCCAGGCCTGGCCGATCTGGTTTTTCACGGTGATGGCGCCGGTGGTGCACACGGCGGCGCACTGGCCGCAGCCCACGCACTTGGTCTGGTCCAGCTTCTTGTCAAAGGCGGGCATCACCTGCAGCTCGCTGCCGCGGTGGGCATAGTTCAGGATGCCCTGGCCCTGGAGCTCCTCGCACACCCGGACGCAGTCGCCGCAGAGGATGCACTTGTTGGGGTCCCGGAAAATGGCCAGACTGGTGTTATCCTGCTCATAGCGCTCCCGGGTGTCCGGGAACCGGACCCGGCTGACGCCGAAGCGCTGGGCCAGGGCCTGCAGGCGGCAGTTGCCGCTTTTGGCGCAGGTGGTGCAGCTGCAGTCGTGGGAGGCCAGCATCAGCTCCAGGATCATCCGCCGGTGCCGCAGCAGCCGGGCGGTGTTGGTGCGGATCTCCAGCCCGTCCCGAGGCTCCATGGAGCAGGAGGCGTCGATCTTGCCGGTTTTCACGTTTTCCACGATGCACATGCGGCACGCGCCGTGGACCGAAAGCTCGGAATAGTAGCAGAAGGTGGGCATGTCGATGCCCGCCTTGCGGATCACGGAGAGGACGTTCTTCTCCCCGTCGAACGGCACCCGCTGGCCGTCTACGATCATGATTCCCTTGGCCATGGTCATACCTCCTCCTCAATGGCGTCGATAGCGCCGAAGGGGCAGGCTCCCCAGCAAGCGCCGCAGTGGATACACTTGGTGGTGTCGATGACGTGGGGCATGCGGATCTGGCCGGAGATGGCGTCCATGGGACAGTTCCGGGCGCACTTGCCGCAGCCCTTGCACAGCTCGGGAATGATCTCCAGATGGCGCTTGCGGCCATTGCAGATGGGACAGTGGTGGTCCACCACATGGGCCAGATACTCGTCCCGGAAGTAGCGCAGGGTGCTCTGCACAGGCTTGCAGGCGCTCTGGCCCAGGCCGCACAGAGCCGTCTCGGTAATGGTGTTGGACAGATTCTCCAGCAGCTCCAGGTCCTCCATGGTGCCCTCGTTGCCGACGATGCGGTCCAGGATCTCCAGCATGCGCTTGGTGCCCTCCCGGCAGGGAACGCACTTGCCGCAGCTCTCGTTCTGGGTGAAGCTCATGAAGAAGCGGGCAGTCTCCACCATGCAGGTGTCCTCGTCCATGACCACCAGGCCGCCGGAGCCGATCATGGCCCCGATCTTCTTCAGAGAGTCGAAGTCCAGGGGCAGGTCCAGGTGCTCACTGCTGGCGCAGCAGCAGCCGCCGGAGGGGCCGCCGATCTGCACGGCCTTGAACTTCTTGCCGTCGGGGATGCCGCCGCCGATGTCAAAAATCACCTCGCGGACGGTGGTGCCCATGGGCACCTCGATGAGGCCGGTGTTCACCACATTGCCGGTCAGGGCGAAGGCCTTGGTGCCGGGGCTCTTCTCCGTGCCGATGTGCCGGTACCAGTCCACGCCGTTGCGGATGATCAGGGGGACGTTGGCGAAGGTTTCCACGTTGTTGAGAACGGTGGGCTTGCCCCACAGGCCGTGCTCAATGGTGCGGGGGGGCTTCACCCGGGGCATGCCGCGCTTGCCCTCGATGGAGGAGGTCAGGGCGCTGCCCTCGCCGCAGACGAAGGCGCCTGCGCCGCGGTTTACATGGAGGTGGAAGTTAAAGCCGCTGCCCAGGATGTCATCCCCCAGCAGGCCCAGCTCCTGGGCCTTGGCAATGGCGGCTTTCAGCCGGGACACGGCCAGGGGATACTCGGCCCGGACGTAGATATAGCCCTCATCGCTGCCGGCGGCCAGGCCCGCGATCATCATGCCCTCCAGCACGGAGTGGGGGTTGCCCTCCATAATGGAGCGGTCCATGAAGGCGCCGGGGTCGCCCTCGTCGCCGTTGCAGACGATGTACTTCACCGGTTCCTCTATGTGCCGGCGCACACTCTCC
>OMEV01001409.1_pt1 | contig 9844 bp, 9 predicted proteins | sample 1645491 | NCBI WGS metagenome assembly OMEV01 (sample SAMEA103958122, study PRJEB25191) | human gut metagenome | biome: human-associated habitat [ENVO:00009003]; feature: intestine environment [ENVO:2100002]; material: feces | place: Germany | collected 2013/2015
AACGAAAACGAGAAGAAAACCGGCGTTTCTAATTTCAAACGTATTTTAAAAATGGTGGGTCCCGGCCTTATTATGGCTGGCGCTTGCATTGGTCCCGCTTCCTTAACCACAGCGGCAAAGCTTGGCTCCACCTATGGTTACGCCTTGCTGTGGATGGTTATTCTGACGATTCTAATCCGTGCACTTTATGTGAAAGCCTGCTATACCTCCGCAATTGTTCTCGAAATGCCGACAATCGAAGCCATTCGTAAATTTTACGGTCCCGCTGTCGGCGTGCTCTGTGGCTTAACCTGTATGTTCGGCAGTGTTGCATATCAGGTAGGTAATTTCTCTGGTTCCGGCATGGGACTCAGCTTAATTTTTCCTATGCTAAACTGGAAAGTTGGCGGCGTAATCTTGACTTTACTGGCAGCTTACTTTATTTTAGGTAAAAATGTTTACCATACAATTGAACGCTTTATGCGGTATTGCGTACTTGCAATGGTCGTTTGTTTCTTAATCTCTCTGGTTGCTTCCGGCGGCTTTAGCATCACTGGGGCTGTCTCCGGGCTAATTCCTCAAATTCCTGACCCTGCCGCTATCTTGACCATTCTTGCGTTTGTTGGCTCGACCTGTTCTCTACCGGGTGTGGCTTACGGTACATACCTCGGTAAGGAAAAGAAATGGAACAGGGATAACCTCAAGGACGGTTCCATCAACTGGGATACTGTGATTGGGGTCGGTTCTATTGGCATTGTGGTTATCATGGTGCTTTTTGTTGGCGTTGAAGTCCTCAAGCCGCAGGGATTAACCGTCAAGTCAGTCTCTGATCTTGCCGTAGCACTGAATCCTATTATCGGTTCTGCCGCCAATATTCTGATTGGCCTTGCTTTCTTGGGCGCTGCGATGTCTTCGATGATTGCCAATGCACAGATGTCTGCAACATTGCTCCTCTCTGGCTTCGGTAAGCCTTATTCAATGGAAAGCAAGGGTGTGAAAATCGTTGCCACTTGCGTGCTCGCATTTGGTTGCGTCCTCGGCCTTGTTCTTGGCTCTGCACCTATTCAGACACTGATGGTAGCGGCAGCTTGCACGATCATCGCGATGCCTGTGCTAGGTTTGTTCGCGATTCTCTTGCTTCTGCGTAAGGAAATGGGTGAGTATCGTCCCTCAAAAGTTTACATTTGTGCAATGTTTGCATCCTATGCGCTTTTGATTGCTGTTACAATCAAAAATATTTCCGACTTTATTGCAAAGTATCTCTAAATTACGGGGAGGTGCTGTGCTTCACAACACCTCCCTCTAAGTACCAAGGAGAAATAATGTGAAAAACATCGACATATTCCAAACGGATGTATTGGTCGCAGGGAGTGGCGGTGCCGGATTACGTGCGGCAATAGCGGCCGCCGACGGGGGAGCGTCTGTTCTTCTCGTAAGTAAAGGAAAAGTTGGTATGTCAGGTGCCACGGTGACAGCTGTAGCGCCTTAGATCTTGGCTTTGCTGGGAATCGCGAGGACTCCCCAGAAATTTTCATGGAAGACATTATGAGGGGTGGAGCATATCTCAACGCTCCCGCTCTAGTGGAACGCTTCGTGCATGAAATTCCTGCACGCATGGTTGAAATGTTAAGATGGGGTGCAAAAACGACTAATTTCTCCATCTCTCCGGGACATCGCTATCCGCGTGCAGTCATCATTAACGGGCACAACTTTGCTACAACTTTGCTCGGGCAGGTTAAGCAACGCAATAACATTCAAATTCTGGAACACGCTGTTCTCCTCGATTTGTGCAAAAGAGACGGCGTTGTATGTGGCGCATGGGGACTCGATCTTAAAACTGGCAAATATTTGTCTATTTCCGCCAAAAGCGTTGTATTAGCAACTGGTGGCGCAATGAATGTTTTCCCCGTCACAACGGCCCCAAATGATTTACTTGGTGACGGTATCTCAATGGCCTTGCGTGCGGGCGCGGATCTGCGAGATATGGAGTTTCAGACTTTTATGCTTGGATGTGCTGCACCTACAGCATTGTTGGGCAACAACTATTCTTACATTCTTGTGTGCCGCTCTGGCGCACACTTGTATAATCGCGAGGGCGAACGTTTTATGTTAAAGGCAGACCCTGAACGAGCCGAAAAAACGACGAGAGATAAGCTTGCGATTGCCGTTGCCAAAGAACTTTTGGAGGGGCGCGGCGGTCCTAACGGCGGGGTTTGGGTCTCTGTAAAACATCTGCCTGACAATCTTTTCACCTACTATCAGCAATGGTATGAATCAGGGCTTGGCTTTAAGAGTTTTGACCCTAAAAACTTCCTTCCTGATTTGCGTCGCGATGCGGTTGAGGCAGCGCCTGCTGCGCACTTTTGGTGTGGTGGCATTACAATCGATCGAAATTGCAGGACGACGCTTCCAGGGCTGTATGCCGCAGGTGAATGCTCTGGTGGTTTGCATGGAGCCAATCGACTGTCCGGAAACGCCATGGCAGAAATCATTGCAATGGGAAATATTGCTGGACAGGTAGCTGCCTCAGATGCGGCAGTACGAAGATTTTCTGAAGCGCCTGGCTCCTCGTATTTTGACAAATGTGAGGCATTTTTTTCTTCTCGGGATGGAGAGGATGCTTTAACCTTGAAAAAAAGCTTGCAAAAAACGGCATGGGAATCAATTGGCCCAATTCGGAACGGAGAAACGCTTGCAGAAGCATTATCTGTAGTAAAGAATACAAGAAAAATGATCCCCAGGGTACGTTTGAGTTGTCAGGATCGTATTTATAATCGAGAATGGCTTGACGCACTAAGCATAGAAAATATTTGTGACTGCTTACAGGCTGTTGCGCTTTCCGCGCAAGAACGTACGGAAAGTCGGGGCAGCCACTATCGAACAGACTATCAGAATGAGGATTCTAAGCTTTATGTAACGCACGTCCAGAAGGTAGGAAATTATTATAAGACTTACCGTCGCAATGCGGAGGAGCAATCATGAATGATGAAATGGTAACAATTTGTCTCGACCGAGGCGGACGAATATCGGAATATAAGCTTCCTTTTGAGAATGGCATGAATGCTTTGTCTGCAATTCGCACGATTTATGAAACTCTAGACAGAAGCGTGGCTTATCCGACATGCCTATGCAGAATGGGGCGATGCGGCGCTTGTGCCATCCGTCTAAACGGAAAGGCCGTATTAGGCTGTGTTGCTAAGCTTGAGCCAAATCAAACCTATTGGATCGAGCCAATTAACGACCGCAAGTGCATACGTGATTTGGTCTGTGGATAGGCTGACATTAGCACAGCAGAGATCGCTTAAGAGAGGACAAATTCATGGAAAATGAACTGAAGATTGAATATGCTTCCCGTATAGAAAAGGTGCGAGATGAGGCTATTAAAAGAGGCTTTTCAGCGCTTATTGTCTATGGGCTAGCCCCCAGAAGGGTTGGAGATTTAATGTATCTTACCGGTCACCAGCCCATGTTGCCTGGTCATACCCGCAGATATAATTTCCGTTGCCGCGGTGCCTCGGCGATTATCCTCCCAATTGAGGGAGATCCCGTTCTACTGACGACTACCCCGTTTTATGAGAAAGATTTGTACATTTCGAATGTGACTTATGTAGATGACTTACCCGCTGCGATTGGAGAGCGTATTACACAAATGGGGTTGGCAAAGGCAGATATTGGCATTGTCGGAACAGATATTCTGGGAGTTTCGCTCTACCGCGATCTTTGCAAAGAATTGACACAAGTTCGCTTTCGTGAAGCGGACGATATTGTGATGAATTTTCGTGCCGCAAAAAGTTGCTATGAGCTTCGCAATCTCCGCACCGGTGCGGAGATTGCAGACGAGGTCGCGCGGCTCTTACGCAACCATCTTCGCCCCGGTCTGACGGAGTGGGAGGTCTATGAGTTTATTACGCGAGAGTTAAGTAAGCGCGGTGTAACTGGTGCGTTTGCTACCTGCCAGTCTGGATGGCGCTCCGAAACCCCGTATGAGTTAGAATTCGCTAGCCAAAAGGTTATTGAAGACGGTGACATGGTCCACATGGAAATCAACGGTAAATATCAAGGCTATATGATTGATGTCTGCCGTTCAACCGTCGTCGGACGTGCCTCTGCAGAGCAGCGTCGGGTCCTTGACGTAGCATTGAAAATGTTTCGTAACGGTGCTGCCGCTATGAAAGCCGGTGTCCCTGCTGAAGCCGTTGAAAAGATTACAGGGCAACTCGCCTATGATAATGGCTTTATGCATAACCATACCAGAGCGTATGGCGGCGATGCAACATTGGTTGGCCATGCAATCGGTCTCGGCGTAGATGAGCCTCCGGTACTCGCATATGGAGACAAAACAAGACTTGTTGCTGGCATGGTTATCACATTAGAGCCTGGGCTGTATCATACCGGTGTCGGTGGTTGTCGGCTAGAGGATGAACTCCTTGTCCTCCCAGACGGCGTTGAAGACCTAAATCATAACAATATGGAATGGTGGTAATTGTGGTCGATATAATCTCGTTTTCTTTAGGCACTTAGACTTATAACCGTTTATTTACTCTATGTTCACTTAAAAGCGTAATAAACAATTTTTTATACCTCAAGCGCGCCTACCAGTGGAGCGTCATCGAATAATTCATCCGCATCGCGCAAGAAAGCATCTGATAGCGTTACCTCTCTTCATTTTGATTGCTTATCTGTAGATTGTTTTCTAAGAGACCTGACGGCACCTTACTCAATAGTTTTCCTGCCCGCTTGTAGCGCTCCTCCAACACTGTGAGCTTTGCGCGCTGCTCGGCGCTCTTGCGACGCTCGGCGGTCAGCTCGGCCTTCAGCGCTTCGTTTTCCTCGGCGCTGCAGCGCTGCATGGAGAGTGATTTCGTCACGGCCTGCTGCATCCGCTGAATTTCCGCTTGAAACGACTCCACCTCCGGCAAGAGCTGCTTGAAGGTCTCTACGGCCTCTTCGCGCTTTTTGCCCGCGTTCAGCACATTGATGCCGTTCAAGGCCGTTTCCAGCTTCTCCAGTTTAGCATCCATCGCCGTGACTTTCTTGTACCATTGCGGCGTCAGGTGCCTGCGCTTGGTCTCCACCGCGGGCGCGCCGCGCTCCAGCTCCGGCCACCGTTCCGCCATGCAGGCGTAAAAGTCGTCCTGCCAGCGGATCATACTTTTCTTGCTGCCGAGAATTTCTTTTGCGGACAGCCGCTTGTCCTTCGTCAGTGGCACAAAGCACAGGTGCAGGTGCGGCGTCTTTTCATCCATGTGTACCACGGCAGAAATGATGTTTTCCTCGCCCACACGCTCTTTCAAAAACTCAAATGCACGGTTGAAGTATTCCGGCATTTCCGACTCATGCGCCTTCGCAAATTCGGGGCTGACCGTCACCAGCGTGTCCACGAATTTCACGCTGTCCTTTCGCACGCGGCAGCCCGCCATTCGGATGCGGTGTCGGATCTCCTGCTCATAGCTCCAGCGCGGCGTGACTATGTGGTAGTTCTGCATGGTACGGTTTTTGTCAATATCCGGATTGCTGGCGTAAAACTCCTTTGTCCGTTCGTGGTGGGCGCCCAGCGCCTTGGACGCGCCGCCCTTATGCTTGGCAAAACGTAAAATGGCATAGGCCATCGCTGTTCCTCCTCTGTCGTATTTTGGGGACGAGGGATCGGAAAATCCCCACCACGACTTTCTGAAAAAGTGCGCCCGACAGATGACGATACCGTCATCTGTCGTTCTTCTTTTTCGGCCCGGTCAAAGCTGCGCGGGGAGCGGCATCCCCGCGCAGTTTTCCCGTCCCCCGTCGTGATGGGTATAACACACTAGACTTTGTTCCAAAGTCCGTGTGCCAGCCGTTCCCTCTGGACTCCCTCAAGCGGTCATTTCCCACCGCCTCACGGCACGGAAAATGACCTTATCGGTGTACGGTATGTCCGATAATGTGCGGTATTTTGAGGGGATGCCCCCACTCCCATTTTTACCGTACATACCGTACATTACCGTACACCGTCCCACCGCAGCGAAAGCGCTTTGCCCTCTCTCGTGCGGTGGGCAACATAGCGAATGCTGTATTTCCGCAGCAGCGTATCCTGCCGCGCGTTCAGCGTCCGCACGATCCAGTTGGGCGTGAAGCTTTGGCCGCTGTCCATCTTGGAAAGACATTGCGCAAGCTCTGTCGCCGTGCCGTTCCACGATGGATTTTCTCCATTCACCAGCCGAGAAACAAGCTCGACCAGCGGGTTCGGCGGTTCCTTGAACCGTCCCGTCTCCACCTCGACCAGCTCCCAGTGAAGATGTGCGGCATCAAAAGAGATGTGCAATCGAAGCTGCGGCTGGTCACGCCCGACCACCTCCAAAACAGCGTCCGAGGCTGTGCGCTTATCTTTATGTAGGAGCAGCGCGCCGTCTGCTGCGCCCATCAAGCCATTCGTGCCGGAGATGGTGTTGAACACATCCTCCGCGCCCTCCTTGCGCGTATGATGAACGACCAGCACGGTGACGCCGTAGGTGTCGGAAAACTCTTTCAGCCTTGCCAGTGTGTCATAATCGGCGGCATAGCTTCCGTTATCCGGCGTCCGGCTCCGCACCCGCTGCAATGTGTCAATAATGATAAGTACCGTGTCCGTGTGCTCACTCCAAAAGTCGCTCAGCCGTTCCGTCAAGCCTTCGTCCAGTGTTTCGGAAAAGACGGAGAGGATCAAGTGCTCGCTGTCCTGCTCCGTCATCTGTGCCAGACGCTTCTGCAATCGCTCACAGGTATCCTCTAAGGCAAGATACAAAACCGTACCCTGCCGGGAAGAAAAGCCGAGGAAGGGCGTTCCCATGCTCACCTGATAGGCCATCTGCAAGACGAGAAAGGACTTGCCGATCTTCGGTGCGCCGGCGAGAAGGTAAGTCCCCGTCGGCAGCAATCCATCGATGACCGCCGGACGGATGCGGAAGCGCGTTTCCATCAGCTCCGGCATGGTCACAGTCTGAATTTTCCCAAACCGCTTGTGCGGTTCTCCAAAAGCTGTTATACTGTCCATGCGTGCAAGCGCGGACGGCTGCTCCCCATCTGGTGCAACAGATGGAATCGGGGCAGTCGTTTCTTTATCCTCCCACATGGCTGCCTCCGGTGTTCTGCTCGATCCATTCAATGAGCTTGTCCTTCGGCACAAGCAGCCGCTTGCCGATGCGCAGCGTTGGAAACGTCCCCGTGTTGAGGAGCTGATACGCTCCCGCGCGGGAGATACCCAGCGCCGCCGCGAGCTGATTGGCGTTCAGCACCGCGGGCAGATTTTCGTAGTTGTTGTTCATGTAATGCCTCCTTTGAAAATTGTTCTTGACATAATGGACTTTTTGATATATATTAGTTTCGCTAAGTCGCCTATTGGCTAAAGTATATCCAATGGTATGCCGTTTGTCAATAGAATTTTCATAAAATCATTTCATCAGTCTATTAGGAGGGCTCGCCATGTTGTCAGGGAAAAGCTATCCGCATCCTCGTCAAGAAATATGGGTAGGTGCGTACACAGATAAGAAATCAGAATATTTCGAGCTGCGTACTGTAAACGAGACAAGCAATGGTTCCTATTCTCCGCTCTGGCACAAATACGCGCCGCTCGGCTCCGCAATCGCTGACTTTGAGAGCGATCTAAACGCGATAATGATGCGCGTGGACACGATCAATGCAGGGCAGGAGCGCGAGCAGTCCTTGCGAGGGCTGTTTGACCTTGCCAAGCTCTGGCTCAGCGATAACCCGCTCTATGCGCCGCTGGCCGCCGCCTTGGAACGGTTAGAGATCGATGCCGCGAATGGCATCGTCCTCAACACGGACGAAATTGAGCACATGATGGAGGAATACCGCGCATGGCAGCCAAAGCTGAAGACCATTGCCCATTGTGTGCTGGAAACAGAGGACAATGGGGATAGGGATATGCGGGAAAAGTATCTGGCAGAACGCGCCAAGGATAAAGCTCGCTTTCCTATTCTCTCGTATGGCCAGCTGCATTTGGAGGCCGTCTATTCCGGCGGCAATGTACCGTATCCCTACGATGATCTCTTAAACTTCGGACAATTCTCCGAGCCGACAGCAATTACAGCGGAAGTGTTGAACACGGAGAGCGTGAGCGATCTGATCTGTTTCCTGCTCTGTCGCTATCTGGAGGCAAACCTCCGCTTCCACGCCTGCAAATTCTGTGGCAAGCTGTTCGGCGTCACAGGGAACTACAAACAGGAATACTGCTCCCGCGTGATCCCCGGCTCGGAGAAAACCTGCAAGGAGATGGGCTCTGTCCGGCTGTACGAGAAAAAGATATTCAGCGAGCCTGCTATCAAGGAGTATAAGCGCTCCTACAAGGCGCACAACGCCCGCATTCGCTACGGTCTGATGACACGCGAGGAATTTAACAAATGGGCGGCAGAAGCGCGGGAAAAGCGCGACGCCTGCATAGCGGGCAAGCTGCCGCTCGAAGACTTTGTCGCGTGGCTCGACAGCGACAAACAGCGATAAAACAACGGACTGACTGGCCGTTTTATGATTTCAGAAGAAATGGAGGAAACATTGGCAACACGAATGACAAAAGGAGCCAAGGGCGGCGGCACGATCCGTCAGCGCCCTGACGGGCGCTGGGAGGCGCGCTATACCCTTGGCATTGATCCCGGAACGGGAAAACAAATTCAAAAATCCGTCTATGGCAAAACGCAGAGGGAGGTGCGGCAGAAGCTCACGGCAATCACTGCGGAAATCGACAGCGGAACATTTACCCAAGAGGACAAGACAACGGTGGAGCAGTGGCTCAATATCTGGCTAAACGAATACATGGGCGATAAGAAATACGGAACGATACGAAACTACAAAAATGCCTGCAGGTATCATATCATTCCGTATATCGGTCAATGCCGTTTATCCGATCTGAAGCCGCACATGATCCAAACCCTATATAACAGGCTTCAACACGGAGAAGACGACAAGCCACCCCTGTCACCAAAAACCATCCGCAATGTGCATGGCGTTCTCAGCAAGGCACTCAATCAAGCGGTGTTGAATGAGATGATTCGCTTAAATCCAGCGCAGCTAACTACTCTCCCACGGAAGGTCCAGAAAGACATTCAGACCTTGACCGACGAGCAAATAAAGCAGTTTTTCGTCGTAGTCGAGAGGGACAGTTACCGCAGCATCCTGAAGTTTATCCTGTTCAGCGGCGTCAGAGAATCAGAAGCCATTGGTCTGACATGGGACTGTATCGACTTTGAGCGCGGCACGATCCGCATTTATCATCAACTGCTGCAGCGGCCCAAGAGCGCAGGCGGCTACACGCTGGCCCCGCTAAAAAACGACAGAGAGCGTCTGCTGACGCCTCCGCCGACACTACTGGCCCTACTGAAAGAGAGAAAGCATGAGCAGATGCAGCAGCGCATGAAAGCCGGTCTTGCATGGCATGGATGGGGCTCTACGGAAGAACAGAATACATGGTTCGTATTCACGACGGAATTTGGCGACCACTACTGCCCGCAAACCGTATATGATCACTTCAAGAGGATAGCCAGACAGATTGGCGCGGAGAAAGCCAATGTTCACAGTCTGCGTCACACCTACGCTGTTCTATGCCTTCAAAACGGGGACGATGTAAAAACCGTGCAGTCCAATTTAGGACACGCAACTGCTGCCTTTACCCTTGATGTTTACGGTCATGTTTCGGAAAAAATGAGGCAGGACAGCGCAAACCGCATGGAAGCATATCTTCAAAGAACGATCTTCGGGAGGCAGGCGTGAACCGGATAAAGGGTCAAATAAAGGGTAAAACGAAAAAAGAAGTCCCAAAACTCTATGGTTTCAAGACTTCTTTTGGTACGCCGTGAGGGATTCGAACCCCCGGCCTTCTGGTCCGTAGGTTGTCTCACGC
>OMEV01001412.1_pt1 | contig 9832 bp, 9 predicted proteins | sample 1645491 | NCBI WGS metagenome assembly OMEV01 (sample SAMEA103958122, study PRJEB25191) | human gut metagenome | biome: human-associated habitat [ENVO:00009003]; feature: intestine environment [ENVO:2100002]; material: feces | place: Germany | collected 2013/2015
ACGAGTTTCCCGCATGGGTAAAGGTGGGCGCGATGAGCACACCGTCGTCCTTCAGCACCCGGCGGATCTCGGCAAGGGCTTTCTCCGTGAAGCTTATGATTTTATCCACATCATCAGGACTTACTTTAACGAGTCTTGCTGTGAGCGCATCGCCGTTATAGATATCAACAATAGGCTCAAGAAAGCACATTCCGATGCATCCGACTGAGTGAACCGTATAATTTCCGCTGTTCTTCTCGTCGAGCAGTTTATGTATCTTTCCGGCTCCCGCCGATATACCGCAGCTGCCTTCTCCGATTTTAATTTTATACATCGGCATTTGCCTCCTTTGCCTTTTCGGCGATTATCTCTTTGACCCTCTGCGGAGTCAGACTGCCGTAGGTCTCGGAATTTATCATCATAACAGGGGAGAGCGAGCAGCAGCCGAGGCAGGCGACTGTTTTCAGTGTGAAAAGCCCGTCGGGCGTTGTCTCTCCGTTATGTATGCCGAGCGTTTCAAACACGGCCTTTTCTATCATCTCGGAGCCGTTGACATGGCACGCCGTACCCTGACAGAGCATTATAAAATACCTGCCGACAGGCGTGAACCGAAACTGTGCGTAGAATGTCGCAACGCCGAAAACGGTCGCCGGAGCAATGCCCATTTCTATTGCCGCATGGCACAGCGCGTCTTCGGGCAGATAGCCGTAAATATCCTGAATCTCCTGCAGGACGGTTATAAGCGAGCCTGAGGTGTTCTTATATTTACTTATGACAGGCTCGATGAGACTTAAATCGCTTGCCTTTGCCGGATTTTTCATATCTTCTCCTCCGTTGACATAGGTTTATTCAATTATACGCTATGAACATAAGCTTTTCAATATCGTGCGGGCACTTATCTGTATGTAAAATCAGGCGGTATTTTTTTGTATATTATGCGCGTTGAAAAAGAGCATAGCTTGTTGTACTATTATATTAGGTGTCTTACATAGGCGTTTTGTGGGTGGACAGAAAAATCACGCAAATAATCCACAGATTGCCTGATTTTGTCGGTTGAACAGCATGACAAAATGTGATAAAATGTAGACATAACATACGCGCCAATCGGGCGCGTGCGGCAGAGCCGCAAAAGGGAGATTTGAGTGGTGGAAAAGCTGGTTTCAATTATAATGCCGGCGTATAACTGCGCGGACTATATATCAGAGAGCATAAAATCCGTACAGAATCAGTCTTACCGTAACTGGGAGCTTATCGTTGCCGATGACAATTCCACGGACGGTACAGTTGATACGGTGCGCAGTATGGCAGCAGACGACAACAGAATACACCTGCTTGAAACCGATATCAATCTCGGTCCCGCAGCGGCGCGCAACAGGGCGATAAATGCGGCGCAGGGCGATTATATCGCATTTCTTGACAGCGACGATATCTGGTATCCGGACAAGCTGAGCCGTCAGATAAGCTTCATGGAGCAAATGGGATATGATTTTACATACACCGCGTATGAAAAAATAAACGAGCGCGGCGAGCATATGGGCGTCGTCATTTCAGCGCCGAAAAGCGTAAATTATTCTTCAATGCTTTATCAGGGCGACCCAATAGGCAATCTGACTGTTGTCTATAACGCAGAAAAGCTCGGAAAATTCTATGTCCCCGATATAAAAAAGCGCAACGATTTTGCACTTTGGCTTAAAATAATGCACGACTGCGACCGCGCTTACGGACTCGACGAAGTTCTCGCAAGCTACCGCGTCCGCGCCGGTTCCGTTTCATCCACGCGCAAGAGTAAACTGATAAAATATTATTGGGAGCTTTATCGCGATATTGAAAGGCTCTCAAATATAAAATCCTCCGCCGCAATAGCGTCTCTGGTGTTTTTTAAATCCATAAGACAGACCGATGAAAGAATTCAGAAGGTCAGAAATAATTTCAATTCAAAACAAACATCAAAGCTTGATTTGACAAATATTGAGAAGAATCCTGAAAATGCTGTGAAAATAACGAATGCTTCGGAAGATATAACGTTCGAACGCACAAAGGAAAATAACATTCCTGCGACTGCCGATAACAGCAACGATGCTGAATATGCACAAAAATAATATGCACAAAAATAAGAGGAGCTTTTAAAGCTTCTCTTATTATATACGCGAAAGAGCCGGGTCTGCGGGCTGTCAACCACACCCGCAGAGCTCCGACTCCGTCAAAGGCAGCAAGTGCTGAAATGCGCTGTTGAAAAGACAATAAACAATAGCTTCTTCACTTAAAAGCGCCCGAAATAATATCAGCTCCGGCTGCCAGTATCATTATGTGTATCCTGCGGCTTAAAATACATAAAAGCCGCAGGAAATTTTTTCTTATTTGCCCGATACCGTGACTCCGTCGAATTCAGCCCATGGCATGAAAGAAAGTCCGTCCGTGGTCTGCTCTTTGGATATCGCGACGATGTTGTTGAGCATGTCGATAATGTTGCCGCTTATCATTGTCTCGCTGACTGCACTGCTGACTTTTCCGTTTTCGATAAGAAAACTGTTCTTCGCGACGCCGGAAAAATCTCCGTTCGATGACGGCTGACCGCCGGAGAATCGGTTGACTATCAGACCTCTGTCTATTCCGGATATCATTTCTTCGAGCGTCTTGTCGCCGGGGAGAACTTCGAGGTTATTGCCGCCGTTGAGAGCGCGTGGGAAACCGGTCTTGTTTGCTCCGTACTGCGAAAGAATAAAAGTCTTGAGAACGCCGTCAACAATAATGTCCATGTTCTCGGCAGGATAGCCGTCGGAGGTAAAGCGCTGACCGACTACCGTTTTGTCGTCAAGCGGAACGCTCCTGAGATTCAGCTTTTCGCTCGCGACTTTTGTGTTCAGCGCGTCTTTCCAGGGAGATGTGCCGTCAATAAGCACGCCGGATGATGCAAAATTTTCGAGCGCCGTCTGCAAAAGCTCGTTGAAACAGTCGGGAGAATAAATTACCTTGCCGACGAACTTTTCACTCGGCGAGACTGTGTTGAGCTGCTTTTCGCTCTCTTCGAGAAGCTGCCTCTGCATACCTGCGTCCATAAACGGCTTGTCGAGATTGTCAAGCGCGCAGAAATATCCGTTAAATGACGAGGCTTTTTCACCCTCATGTGCGGAGAACATCGTGTTGAACGAGTATTCGCCGTGCTCATATCTGAGGCTTGTTCCGTTGGTGTTCATGTAGAGCTTTTCGCTGTGCTCATAGTCGGAGATAAGCTGCTCGAGAATGACTTTCGGATATTCTTTTTTAGTTTGGCTCATGAATTCCTCTATTCTGTCAAACAGCTTGTTAAGATCGGGCTCAAAAACTCCGGTTTTGTATTCGACTTTTGCAGTGAAAGGCGCTATCTGCTCGGCTTCATCGGGAACGGAAGATTCCGCCGCGGCGATGCACTGAGTCGCAGCTTCGTCAATCGCTTCTTTTGTCGCCTGATTTATGCTTGTGACGCCTTTTTTGCCGTCCTTTATTGCTTCCATCGAGATGCTCGTGTTGAATGTGGAGCGCATCAGGCTGAATTTTCCGCCGTCAACGTTCAGCTCATCTTTTTTGCTTCTGCCGACGATGCACTGAGCCGCATCCGCGCCGCAATTTTTTAGCGCCTTGAGTGTGTATTCCGCTATCTCATATATATCAGTCATTTTCATCGCTCCTTTCTCAGCGTCCGCCGATATTTACTTTGCATTTGACGGCAGGGCCGCCCATTCCGACGGGCATCGGCTGTTTCTTGCCGCACATACCCGAGCAGGTCCACACCATGTCATCGGAGAGCATATCGACAGTCTTGAGCATGTCAAACGCTATGCCAGATATTGTCGTGTCTCTTATCGCTCTGCCGAGCTTGCCGTGCTTTATCTCATATCCCATACAGACACCGAACATGAACTCTCCGGTCGTGTCCGCCTGACCGTTGTTGGTCTCCGTGAGAAAATATCCGTCGTCTATCGAAGCTATCATATCTTCGAGCTTGTCCTTGCCGGGGAGAATTGCGGTGTTTCTCATTCTTATAAGCGGCTCGTCCGAGAATGCGTAAGCTCTCGCGTTGCCCTGCGGCTTGACTCCGAAATGCTCCGCGCTCTCTCGGCTGTTCATGTATCCTCTGAGAATGCCGTCTTTTATGAGAATTGCGTCCTCCGCGGGCGTGCCCTCGTCGTCGACAAGAACGGGCAGGGGAGCCGAGGAACCGTCCGGCAGGGTGTGAGCGAAGTCGACCATGGTTATAAGCTCGCTTGCGACTTGCTTGTTCATGCAGTGCGCCGCGACCGAACCGCCGAGCACTAAATCGGCTTCAACCGTGTGACCGACCGCCTCGTGCGCGAGTATTCCCGCGAGGTTAGGATGCATCACGACATCTCTGTATCCCGCATCCGCATATACGCCATCAGCTTTTTTCATAAGGTTTTCATAAAGCATATCTATGCCGCCGAAAAGCTCATCGGGGGAGGAAAATACTTCGGTGAAGAATCCGCGCCCGCCGAATACTTTATAAAGCTCAACATTTGTGCCGTCCTTGGCTTCGGCGGTCAGAAAAACATAGACAAAACTTCTCGGCACGAGTGAATATGAATCGAATCCGTCGTTGACGCAGAGCCTTTTCTCCATCGAATCCGCCCGGATGCTTATCGAGCGGCTGACGAGATCGGGATATTTCTTTGCGATATATTCGTCGATCTCTTTTGCAAATTCAATATATACTTTCTGCTCGCAGTCGTTTATGTTGCCGTTCATCGTCTTTATTCCGGCGGGAATCGGTCTTATTATCTTCGCCTCGTGGCTGACTCTCGAACTCAGAAACACGGCGTTGTCGCTCGCGGCTTTGAGTACGCTTTTAATGCTCTCTTCCGAGTATTCTGCGCTTGAAGCAAAGCCGTAAACTCCGTTTTTATATACTCTGGCATTGATGCCGCTTTTCTCTGTGCGTGCGTTGCCGACGAGATTCCCGCCGAGCATAGACACTCCGCGCGAGGTGTTCTTCTGCGCACGTAGCTCTGTGTGGTCGCTGAGCAGCGCCCTGTGCGGCGAAAGAATATCCTTTATCATATGACTTCTCCTTTGCAAAGAATTTTTCTATCTTCGTCCCTGACTATATAGTATATCACTATTATCAGATTTTTCAACTTCGCACAAAAAAGAAAAGCAAAAAGACAGGCGTTTCAATTGACTTTGATATCCTTAAATGTTATCATTTTAGCGCGAAATTTATTGTGCGGAGGAAGTGCTTTGGGGAAGTTTGAAAAAGTGCTCATAGCGAGTGATTTTGACGGCACGCTCAAGAATGACGACGGAATAATAACCGATGATGTCCGTTCGGCAATAGCCTATTTTATATCCGAGGGCGGGTATTTTACGGTCTGCACCGGCAGAACATATCAGGGCTTTCATCTCTATGATCCATCTTATATCAATGCGCCCGTGCTGCTGACAAACGGCTCCATGGCGTATGACTATGAAAAAAACGAGCCTGTGTTCGTAAACGGTATAGATGCCGAACACGGAATCCCGTTCGTCAGGGCTATAATGGAAAATTTCCCGGATGTTTCAATAGAAATGTATCCGTTCGACAGCACCTATGCAATACATCTCGATGACACTTCCCACCGTCATTTCACAAGTCAGGGTATACCCTATAAAGTTGTCAGTGATCCGTCCGAGACGGAGTTCCCCTGGGCGAAGGCTATGTTTGACGCGGAGGGCAGGCGTTTATGCGCGAGAATTTTGATGATCCCGCGTTTTTGCCGACAAACGGCAGATATATAGAAGTCATGAAGAAAGGCTCAGACAAGGGCACAGGTCTGCTTTTCCTCGCCGACGCTCTCGGCGTTCCTCACGACAGGACTTTTGCCGTGGGCGACGGATATAACGATATCGAAATGCTCGTCGCGGCAAAAGCAGGATTCGTCCCTGAAAACGGTTCGCCGGAGGCGCTCGAGCACGCCGACTATGTTGTGCGCTCGAATAACGACGGCGCTGTGGCAAATGTGATAGAGATACTCGATAATATTCTCTGAAACGCTGTTTATTTTTGCCAATCACTTGAAGTATCATTAATAAAGTATTATAATAACATTCGACAGAAAAGGCGAATGTGTTGTAAAAGATATCCCCACGGAGGAATCGGATATGGAGATAAAACAGACCAACTTTGCAATAATCGGTCTCGGCGGACGCGGTCAGGGCAACCTTGGCGAGCTTATCAGCATTGACGGCGTAAAGGTTGTTGCCGTCTGCGATAAGTACGAGGACAGAGCACGCCGTGGAGTTGAGATAGTCAAAGAGAAAACGGGCGAGGAGCCCGAGATGTATCTCGACTATAAAGAACTGCTCAAGCGCGACGATATCAAGGCTGTTATGGTCGCGACTACTTGGATAACCCATGTCCGCATAGCGGTCGACTGCATGAGAGCAGGCAAGCATGTCGCCATGGAAGTCGGCGGAGCAGCGTCTATCGAGGAATGCTGGCAGCTCGTCAGGGCTTCCGAAGAGACCGGCAAGTTCTGCATGCTTCTTGAAAACTGTTGCTATGACCGCAACGAAATGGCTCTTCTGCGTATGATGCGCGAGGGTATTTTCGGCGAAGTAGTGCATATGCAGGGCGGCTATGAGCATGACCTCAGAGACGAGATAGGTCTCGGACGCGAAAACCGACACGGCAGAATACATAACTTCAAGAACCGCAACGGTGAGCTTTATCCCACTCATCAGCTCGGCCCCATAGCCAAGGCACTGCATATCAACCGCGGCAACCGCTTCCTCACTCTTACTTCAATGGCAAGCAAGGCGTGCGGACTCAACACCTGGCTCAAGAACACCCAGGGCGAAGATTACGACCTTGCAGACTATAAATTCAACCAGGGCGATATAGTCACTACTATGATAAAGTGCGCCCACGGCGAGACGATAACGCTCGTGCATGACTGCACGCTCCCGCGGCCTTATTCGCGCAATTATAAGATTCACGGCACCCGCGCGACTTATAACGAGGATGCAAAGGGAATATATATCGACGGCGTGACGAAGCACGAAGAGGGCGACTGGATGCACAGCTGGGAGCCGTTTGAAAAGTATCTTGAAAAATATGAGCATCCGCTTTGGAAAACCTATGCTTCCGAGAGTGAGAAGCACGGCCACGGCGGTATGGATTATCTCGTTTTCTCCGCATTTGTCGAGAGCGCGATGTATGACCTTGAGCCTCCGATAGATGTCTATGATGCGGCAACATGGATGGCTATAACCTGCCTTTCGGAGCAGTCGATAGCAATGGGCAGCATGCCCGTGCCCGTGCCTGATTTCACAAACGGCATGTGGATCGACAGAGCTCCGGCAAGACGCAGCAGATATAACGCAGAGGAAATCTGCGAAGAGTTTTTCAGTGATGAGGAGAAAGGTGAATGAGCTTTTACATCGGTGTTGACGGAGGCGGAACAAAAACGGCGTTCTCCCTTTTTGATGAGGACAAAAATGTAGTCAAAACGGTCTACGGACCGGGAAGCAACCACGAGAATCTCGATGGCGCGTTTGACGAGGCGAGCGCGGTTATCTGGAACGGTATAACCGAACTTGTCGGCGAGGCGGGAATATCTCTTGACGATGTTGCTTTTTCGCTGATGGGTCTTGCGGGAATCGACCATCAGTTCCAGCATGATATCATGTGCGAGAAGCTTTCGGAAAAGGGGCTTCGGAACTTTGCTATCTATAACGACGGCTTTATCGTCGTTCAGGCGGGCTCCGAGAGCGGCGCGGCAATAGGCTATAACTGCGGAACGGGTACTTGCTGCAACGCGATTGATTCAAAGGGCAATATGCTCCAGCTCGGCGGACTCAGCGAGTGCACCGGCGATATGGGCAACGGCAACTGGATAGCCCAGACGGCATTCAGGCTCATATACGATGAAGTCTATCTCGGACTTGAACCCACTCTTATCACGAAGATGTACTATGATGCATTCGGCATCACTTCGCGCGAGGAGTTCGTCGGAACCGTTGCAAAGCTTGAGACGGAGGAGGCTCCGCTCTATATCAAGACTCTTATCGGCTCGTTCTTCAAGGCGGCTGCAATGGGCGATGCCCCTGCACTCGCCAAAACGGACGAGATGGCAAAGCGCGGCGCGCAGTTCATCGCGGCGCTTGCAAAGCAGATGGAGTTTGACGGTGACGAGATCGAGGTCGTTCTTTCCGGCTCAATGCACACGAAGCTTCCGAACGATGCTTATATCGAAAAGCTGCACGAGTATGCGCAGCAGATGAGCGGAAGAAAGCTGAAGTTCATAAAGCTCGATAAGGAGCCTGTCACCGGTTGCATAAACTGGATATTCAGGCAGTATAAATAAGGATTTTACAGAAAAGGGAGTAATATACATGAAAGAAATTACAGTAGCAGTCATCGGTTCGGGCAGCACATATTGCCCCGAGCTTGTGGACGGATTTATAAAGGCTCAGTCCTCGCTCAAGCTCAAGAAGATATCCTTTATGGATATAGACGAGAGGAAGAGAACGATAGTCGGCAACCTCTGCCTGAGAATGCTCAAGAAGGCGGGCATAGAGTGCGAGACTCTTCTCACCGATAACCTTGACGAGGCTCTTCAGGGCGCAGACTTTGTTGTCACCCAGATAAGAGTCGGCATGCTTCATGCCCGTTATCTCGATGAGACTATCCCGCTCAAATATGACCTCATCGGTCAGGAGACCACCGGCATCGGCGGCTTCTTCAAGGCTCTGCGTACTATTCCGGTCATGCAGCATATCTGCGACCGCATCGAGGCTATCTGCCCCAACGCATGGCTCATCAACTTCACCAATCCCTCTGGCATCATCACCGAGTTCGTACTCAACCACACCAATGTCAAGTGCATGGGTCTTTGCAATGTCCCGATCAACATGATCGACGATACAAAAGAGGCTATGGGTGACGACTGCGATATTACATATGTCGGTCTTAACCACCTCAGCTGGATAACCTCAGTCAAGAAGGACGGAAAGGAGCTTATCGACGATATGCTCGCTCAGGGCTTCTCGACAAAAGTTATGGCGAACATAAAGGACGACGGCTTCTCGCTCGATTGCCTCAACGCCGTTCGCGGAATTCCTTCGTCTTATCTCCAGTATTATTATTGCAGAGATGCGAAGCTTAAGCATCAGAAAGAGGATGAGAAGTGCCGCGCCCGCGTCTGCATGGAGATTGAGGAAGAGCTGCTTGAGATGTATTCGGACGAGACTCTTGTCACAAAGCCCGCTCTTCTCGATCAGCGCGGCGGTCACAAGTATTCTCTTGCCGCAGTTTCTCTTATCGATTCTATCGCCAACGATAAGCGCGATGTCCAGATAGTCAACATCAAGAATAACGGCACTGTTGATTTCATGGACGATGACGACGTTCTCGAGATAGCCGCTGTTATCGGCAAGGACGGCGCAGAGCCCGTCGCTATCGACAAGGTCGATAACAGACATATCATCGGTCTTATGCGCGTTGTAAAGGCGTATGAGAAGTACACCGTAGAAGCCGCGACAACCGGTTCCGAGGCAGCAGCTATCAATGCGCTGCTCGTGCATCCGCTCGTCGGCGACTGGGAGAAGGCACACAAGTGCTTCGAGGAGATGAAGTGGGCTCACAAGGCTTATCTTCCCGAGTTCTTCCCCAACGATGTTGTCATCAAGTGCTGAAATTAAATATTTTTATCCCGCCGCTTAATACGGCGGGATTTTTATATGCATGAAAAAGAAACGGATTGAAAAATTAGAGGCAGAGAAGCTCCGCATTGAAAATCTGAAAAAATATGAGCGTGAATATGCAGATTGTGGTTATATCTGTGGGATTGATGAAGTGGGAAGAGGACCGCTTGCCGGT
>OMEV01001415.1_pt1 | contig 9816 bp, 6 predicted proteins | sample 1645491 | NCBI WGS metagenome assembly OMEV01 (sample SAMEA103958122, study PRJEB25191) | human gut metagenome | biome: human-associated habitat [ENVO:00009003]; feature: intestine environment [ENVO:2100002]; material: feces | place: Germany | collected 2013/2015
GTAGCCGCTGTTCTTTTCTACCCGAAAAACTGCCATTTCACGGATGCCTCCTTTCGTTGCAAACAAAAAAAGCAGCGTTCATTTGCTCCCGGTGATGGGAGAAGTGAACGCTGCGCGTACTTGATAATTTTTAGGTTGTGTGGTATATAAAAGGCAACTGGATTTCAAACACAGCTGCCCATCGGGGTGCGATACAAGCAAGTTGCTATCCGATGACCTCAAAAACAAATTGTACTACGATGGTTTTCAAAAAGTGCTGTATCACTACTCGCACCAAACAATGAAAATCCGAACCTTTTCTCGATAGGAGAAAGGTTCGGATTTTTGTTTTATTGGCTCATGGATCGTGCCGGAATTTACGGCTCAGGCAAGACTTTCAATGATCTTGGCACATTTTTCGATGCCGATGACCCCGCTGTCCAGTGCAATATGATAGTTGGCGGCATGATGATGCGTTTTTCCATTAGACTTCTCCTTTCTGGTTCAGTTCACGGTAGGTCTTGCAGATCAGATAGCCTGCAATCAGGAAGGTGAGGATATCCGACATGGGCATGGAGTACAGCACGCCATCCAGCCCGAAGAACCGGGGCAGCAGCAGGGCAAAGCCCACGCCGAACACCACCTCACGCACCATGGACAGGGCGGTGGATTCCGCTGCCTTGCCCATGGCCTGCAAAAAGATGAAGCACGCCTTGTTGACACAGGCCAGAATGATCATGCACAGGTAGATGCGGAAGGACTTCACGGCAAAATCGGTGTAGTAAACGCTCTCGTTGGCGGCACCGAACAGGGCGATGAGCTGCCGGGGAAGCAGCTCCACCAGCACCAGTGCAACGGCACCCACGGTGGCTTCTGCCAGCAGCAGTTTCGTGAACAGCTCCTTTACACGGGCGGGCTTTTTGGCACCCATGTTGAAGCCCACCACGGGGATGCAGCCAGCCGCCATGCCCACCACGATGGAAATGACGATCTGGAAGAACTTCATCACAATGCCAACAACTGCCATAGGGATCTGGGCGTACTGCTCCTGCCCGAACACGGCATCCAGTGCGCCGTATTTGCGGATCATGTTGTTGATGGCTGCCATTGCCGCCACAAGGCTGATCTGGGACAGAAAGCTGGTCATGCCAAGGGTCAGGGTACGGCCGCAGATGGAGCCCTTCAGCCGGTAGTCACCCTTTTCAGGGCGAATGATCTTCATGTGCAGCAGATACCACACTGCCAGCGCTGCCGTGACCAGCTGACCGATGACGGTAGCCACCGCTGCGCCCATCATGCCCCAGCGGAAGCCGAAAATAAAAACAGGGTCCAGAATGATGTTCAGCGCCGCACCCGCAAGGGTGGAGATCATGGCAAAACGGGGGTTGCCGTCCGCACGGATGATGGGGTTCATGGCCTGCCCGAACATATAGAACGGCACGCCCAGCGTGATATAAAAGAAATATTCTTGGGAGTGATGATAGGTCTCGGCGTTCACCGTTCCACCGAACATGGCAAGAATGGTGTCCGCAAAAATCAGATAGAGCGCGGCCAGCACAATGCTGCTGACCAGACACATCACCACCGCATTGCCGACGCTCCGCTTTGCCTTGGGGACCTCGTTCTGCCCAAGGCTGATGCTGACGAAGGCGCAGCAGCCGTCACCGATCATGACTGCGATTGCCAGCGCTACCACCGTCAGGGGGAAAACGACCGTATTGGCGGCATTGCCGTAGGAGCCCAGATAGCTGGCGTTTGCAATAAAGATCTGGTCCACGATGTTATACAGCGCACCTACCAGCAGCGAAATAATGCACGGGATCGCATACTTCTGCATCAGCTTGCCGATGCGCTCCGTGCCGAGAAATTGATTGGAACTTTCCATGGGATTCACCTTTACCTTTCCATTTTGGGGCAAATAAAAACAACGGGCAGCCCTCATGCAACCGGTTTTACGCATGAGTGCTACTCGTTGTACGAAATCATTATAGCCTGCCTGTCTGGAATTTGCAAAGGCAGTTTTGCACAAGAATTGTACTGGGCATTCTGCGCAGATTGCACGAGGAAAACTTTGTGGAAGATGCCCTTTGAAGCCCGCCAACCTACCGTGGTACAATAAAGTGAAGAGCAAAACCACGCTGGAAAGTCTGTTTTTTGCAGTCTTTCCATACAAGGGAAAGAGGCAATACCATGTCACGGTTTCAAGCGGGAGCGCTGGTGATCTACGGAAATCTGGGAGTGCACGAGGTGGAAGGTGTCGGGCTGCGGCGGTTTGGCGATGAGCCTGCCAGAGAGTACTACACCCTCCGGCCCTATTTTTCGGATTCCCACGACCGCAGCTATATCCCCACGGAAAAGGAAGCGGCGCTGCGCCCGGTGACCCCGGCACAGCAGGCGAAAGCCGACCTTGCACGCATCAAAGCGGAGAAGCTGCCTATCCCGGCGGGGGTACAGACAGCGCTGGCAGAACATTATCAGGCACTGCTGCACACCAATGATTTTTACCAGTACCTGATCCTGTTCAAGGAGCTGGGGCAAAAGCAGACCCAGCAGCAGAACCGCGGGCGGAAGATCAACGCTATGGATACCTACTTCTACCAGATGGTAGAGCGTGTCCTGCGGGAGGAGTTGGCGGTGGCGTTTGGGGAATCGCAGCAGGAAGCCGGCAGGCGTCTGCTGGAGGTTTTGCGCTGAAGACGCATGGTGATTTTTACCAACAAATGCAAAGGCTCTTTTTGTTCGGAGCAACTTTGTAGGAATCAACAAAGAAGGATGGTTTGTTATGCAAAACCTTCGTGAGAGTTTGCCACTTGAAACCCATCGATGCCATATGATATAATCCCTTCAGCAGAACGCGCTGTGTGTGAACACGTAAGACCAGTTTCTTCACACACAGGCGTTCTCTTTTTATTTTCAAAAAAAGTTAGTTTGCGCTAATCTCGAGGAGGGCTTTTCATTCGTAATCATCGTTCCACTGTTTTTCTCGGCGTTCTGCTGATGATTCTTTCGGTTTGTTCTTTGTTTGTCGGGGTGCTGGACATCCGGCCTTCTGACCTGCTTATAGGCAGCGTGGAAACATGGGAGATCTTTCTGATCTCCCGCCTGCCGCGTCTGCTTGCCATCCTCTGCACAGGCATTGGCATGAGCGTGGCGGGGCTTATCATGCAGCAACTCTGTATGAACAAGTTTGTTTCGCCCACCACAGGCGCAACGATCTCTTCTGCGCAGTTTGGCATTCTGCTGGCTTTGCTGTTTGCACCGGGTTCTACCCTGTGGGGACGTGCTGCCTTTTCCTTCGTTTGTGCCGTTCTGGGTACATGGGTCTTTGTCTGGTTCATCCAGCGTATCCAGTTCAAGGATGTTGTCATGGTCCCGCTGGTCGGCATCATGTTCTCCAACATCGTAATGGGCGTTACCAATTATCTTGCCTACAAATATGAAATGACACAGGCTCTTTCCAGCTGGCTGGTCGGCCATTTTTCCACCGTCATTCGTGGGCGGTATGAGCTTGTCTGGCTGACGGTACCGCTGGTGGTTCTGGCATTTGTATTTGCCAACCACTTCAATATCGTGGGCATGGGAAAAGATTTTTCTCAGAACCTCGGCGTTCCGTATGATCTGGTGCTGTTTATGGGGCTGACCATTGCTGCCATGATCACGGCATCCGTTGTTGTCGTGGTCGGCTCGATCTCCTACATCGGTCTCATTGTGCCCAATATCGTAGCAATGTTCAAGGGTGACCAGATCCGCGGAACGCTGGTGGATACCGCTCTGTTTGGCGCTGTGTTCGTGCTGGTCTGCGATATGATCGGGCGGGTTGTGATCTATCCCTACGAGCTGCCCATCGAGCTGATCGTTGGCGTTATCGGCAGTATCCTGTTTGTCGGTCTGCTGCTGTATCGGCTTCGGCATGGACGCAAGGCAGTCCGGCTGGGCAAAGCTGCCAAGAAAACCGGAGGTGCAGCATGAAAACGCACAAAAACCATCTGCGCCTGCTGATCCTTCTGCTTCTTGTTCTGCTGGCCTGCGTAGGCTATATGACAGTGGGTGTCCATTTTGAAAACCAAAAATTATTTGCCTACGCCATGCGCATCCGCACGCCCAAGCTGATCGCCATGCTCATTACAGCATTTGCCATTGGAAGTGCCTCCATCGTGTTTCAGTCCATCATCAACAACACCATCGTCACGCCCTGCCTACTGGGTATGGACCAGCTTTACTCGCTGATCCACACAGCGGTGTTCTTTGTGGCGGGTTCGGGCAGTTTTCTGGCGGTCAATGCCAACGCAGCCTTTGCGGTAGACCTTGCCATTATGGGCGCTGTTGCCACCGTAATTTACAGCTATCTGTTCCAGAAAACGAACCACAATGTTCTGTACGTTCTGCTTATCGGCACGGTGCTGACCTCGTTCTTTTCCAGCATCCAGACGACTTTGACCCGTGTGATGGACCCCAACGAGTACGACACGCTGCTGACGGATCTGGTCGCCAGCTTTTCCAATGTCAATTCGGCGATTCTGGTGCTGTCCGTTGTGGTTCTGGCGCTGGTCGCCTTTGCCTTCCGGAAAGAGCTTGTGCTGCTGGACGTTCTGACACTGGGCAAAGATCAGGCCATCAATCTGGGTGTGGACTATGACCGCTGTATCCGCCGCCTGCTGCTGGGGGTCACACTGTACATTGCAACAGCCACCGCTATGGTCGGGCCGCTGGCATTTCTGGGGCTTATCATTGCCAACCTTTCCCGGCAGTTCCTGCGCACCTACCGGCACAGCCAGCTCATCACCGGCTCTGTTTTGTTCGGTATGGCTGTTCTGATCGGCGGACAGCTTCTGGTGGAGCGGGTGTTCGTTTACTCGGTTCCGGTCAGTGTGTTCATCACCGTGGGCGGCGGCGTGTATTTCCTGTATCTGCTGCTCACCCAGAGAAAGGCATAACACCATGTTTGTAAAAGAGATCACCAAACGCTACGATGGCAAAGCCGTTGTCGATGGCGTGAGTTTTGAGATTCCGAAAGGCAAAGTCCTTTCCCTCATCGGTCCGAACGGCGCAGGAAAATCCACCGTGATGGGAATGCTGTCCCGCCTGATTGCGCGGGACAGCGGTCTTGTGGATTTTGAGGGGACGGAGATCACGCGCTGGAAAAGCCGGGAGCTGAGCAAGCGGCTCGCCATCCTGACCCAAGCCAACAATGTCCAGATGAAGCTGACCGTCCGGGAACTGGTTGCATTTGGCCGCTTTCCGTATTCCGGCGGACGGCTGACCCAAGAGGACAACGAGATCATTGACCGTGCCATCGCCTACATGGAACTGGGCGATTTTGAGGAGCAGTTCATCGATGAACTGTCCGGCGGTCAGCGGCAGCGTGCCTATATTGCCATGGTCATTGCGCAGGACACCGAGTATATCCTGCTGGATGAACCGACCAACAATCTGGATATTTACCACGCAACCAACCTCATGCGCATCGTCCGCCGCCTGTGCGATGAGCTGGGCAAAACGGTGATCCTTGTTCTGCACGAGATCAACTATGCTGCGTTTTATTCCGACTACATCTGTGCCTTCGTGGATGGAAAAATCGCAAAATTCGGTACTGTGCAGGAAGTGATCACCAAAGAAAACCTGTCCGATATCTACAAGGTAGACTTTGAGATCATGCAGATCGAAGGCAAGCCTTTGTCGATATATTATTGATTTCAGTACTTTTTAAAAAGGAGCATTCTTATGAAGAAAATTTCTCGTCGTTCGTTTTTGACCGCTATGGCCGCTGTGAGTGCAGCGGGTGTTCTTACCGCCTGCGGCGCTTCCTCCTCCACGGCAAGCTCTGTGGCATCCTCTGTGGCTGCATCCAGCGAAGCTACCACTTCCTCGGAAGCGGTGCCGGAGTCGGTGACTATCAAGGCGTTCAACGGTGCAAAGGAACTGGTAGATGTGGAAGTACCCTTTGACCCGCAGCGCATTGCGATCCTCGAACTTGCTTCTCTGGACATTCTGGATGAACTGGGCGTTGGCGACCGTGTGGTCGGCACGGCATCCACCTCTCTGGACTATCTTCAGAGCTATGTCACCAATGACAGCATTGCGAACCTTGGCAACATCAAGGAAGCCGATATGGAAGCAGTCATGGCTTGCGAGCCGGACATCATCTTTATCGGCGGACGCCTGTCCAAATCCTATGATGCTCTGTGCGAGATCGCACCCGTTGTTTTCCTTGCGACTGACGCCGAAAAGGGCGTTGTGGAAAGCACCCGTGAAAACGCCATGACCATCGCTTCTATCTTTGGTCTGGAAGACCATGTGGAAGCTTTGATGGCGGATTTTGACAGCCGCATCGACGCCCTGAAAGCCTTTGCAGAGGGCAAGACTGCCATCGTCGGCATGACCACCAGCGGCAGCTTCAATGTTCTGGGCAACGATGGCCGCTGCTCCATCATCGGCAAGGAAATCGGCTTTGAGAACATCGGCGTGGATGCCAATATCGACACCTCGACCCACGGCAACGAGGCTTCCTTCGAGTTCATTGTGGACAAGAACCCCGACTACATCTTCGCCATGGACCGCGATGCAGCCATTGGCACCGATGGCGCGCAGATGGCACAGGAGATCCTGGAAAACGAGCTGGTCAAGAGCACGGATGCTTACAAGAACGGCCACGTCGTTTATCTGGCACACCCGAATGTCTGGTACACCGCAGAGGGCGGCATTCAGGCACTGAGCGAAATGCTGAGTGATCTGGAAAACGCACTGCTGTGATTTTTTTCGCAAGTTAAGAAAATAGTGCAACACGAAAACAGCATATTTGCGATATGCAATCCAACGATGTTGCAAACGATCAAAAGTTGGATTGCGATGGCTGCTGCGGTTCCGCAAGCTGGATATGCGCCTGAAAGACCAGCGGCAGGCGCTGGTGGATACCTTCATCAATGCGATTTACCTGTATGATGATAAGGTTTTGATAACCTTCAACTATAAAGAAGGAACACAGACCGTCACCTTTGGAGAAGCGGCAAAAGCCGCATCAAAGGGAAATGGTTCGGATTTGGATTGCATTCCTGCACCACAAGAAAGACAGCTTTTGATAGCTGTCTTTTTTGTTTTATCCCGCAATTTCCCTTCGGCAGCACCGGAAGAACAGAGGATTTGAACAAGGCTGTGACAAAAGGGGAGCACCGGCAGAGCCGCCGGGTGTCGCGCCCCGTTGCACAGACCCGTTCAAATCTTTCTCTGCACTGGACAATCACCCCCTGTTCGCGGTATACTGAAAGCTGAATGAATGCAGAAAAAACGAGGTCGCAGCATGGTAGAACAGGCAAACGAACTGATATTGGATATCTTGCCCCTTTCGGCACAGACGGCACGGCTGGTGCGGGTGTACGGCACAGCGCCCTGTGTGGCGCTGCCGGGCACTCTGCCCGCCCCGGCGGGCGGCAGTTTTGCCCTGACCGAGCTGGGCGACTACTGCTTCTCGGAAAAGCCCCGCAGCCTGCCTGCGGCGGATGCCCTGTGCCGGTACGCAGTAAGCGCAGACGGCACGGTGCGGCTGACCCGGGCGTTTGGGCAGGCGGTGGGGCAAAAGCCTGCCCGCCGGTACGATTTTGACCTTGACGCCCCGGCTGCGGACGAAGAGGAACTGCACCCGGTGTGCGGCAGCTTTCTGGAGGAAGTCACCCTGCCGGATAGTGTACAGGTCATTGGCAGCTGCGCCTTTTACAACTGCCGCAGCCTGCGCCTGCTCACGGTGGGCAGCGGGGGACTTACCGTGGGCAGCGATGTGTTTTTGAACTGCTTTGCGCTGGAGACCCTGCGGGTGCAGGCCGCACCGGAGCAGCCCACCGGGCTGTTTGCGCTGGTGAACAACATCACCGAGGCCGTGCGGGCAATGTTCTGGCTCCCGGGCGAGGCGCGTCCCCGGGCGGGGCTGTGGTACCCCGCCTACTGGGAGGATATCGAGGAGACCCCCGCCCACATCCTGCTGCACACCTTTTCCGGGCAGGGATACCATTACAGACAGTGTTTTCTCGACAATAAATTCCTCCCCGCAGAATATGACGCCATCTTCCCGCAGGGGCACGATGCCGATGACGCCGCCGTTATGGCCATGCTCTTTGCCCGCCTGCGGTATCCGTGGCAGCTGACCGAAGCCGCCGCCGGACACTACCGGGCGTTTCTGGCAGCCAACACCGACCGGGTGTTCGCCCGCCTTTTAAAGGCACAGGACACCGACAGCATCCGCGCCCTGCTGGCGTTGGACGTGCTGGATAAAGCCGCTTTTGCATCTGCCGCCGCCCTTGCCGCCAAGGCAGAGAACGCCGCCGCTGCCGCCCTGTTGGCAGATGCGGAACACAAAAAATATGCCCCCCAGTCCAAAAAGCAGCGGTACGATTTTGATTTTTGAGAGGTGACCACACGTTGCCAAAAGAAAAATTTTTCGACCCCCGCAAGCCCTTCCAATCCCAGCGGCCGGAGACCCACGAGGAGTGGCAGGCACGCATGGGTGGCGAGGTGCTGGCGGTGGTGCGCAGCGGGCTGTATCTGGACTTCCGGTTTCTGGATATGGCACTCAGCGCCCTGAACCCCGCCCCGGACGAGCGTTGCCGGGTGCTGGCTACGGACGGACAGACCCTGTATTATCAGCCGCAGCGCCTGTTGCAGCTCTATCAGGAAAACCCGAAATATCTCAACCGGTTGTATCTGCACACCATATTCCACTGCGGTGGCAGTAAGTCCACCCCACAGGGCCACTGCGTATTCCGGCATTTGTGGCTGAAAGGCCGCCGGGAGCCGCAGCTGTGGAGCCTTGCGTGCGATATCGCGGTGGAAAACGTCATTGACAGCTTACAGCGCAAAAGCGTGATACGCCCGCTGACCTATGTGCGGCAGAATGCCTACCGGCAGATCACCGCTGAGGAAAAGGTGGTGGCAGCAGCGCCGGTGTACCGCTGGCTCACCCGGCAGACGCCCGGCGTGCTGCGGCAGCTGGAGCGGGAGTTCGTCACCGATGACCACCGCCTGTGGCCGAAGGATGCCCCGGAGCAGCCCCAGCAGATGCCCACCCCTCTGCCGCAGAAAACGTGGCAGAAGATCGGGGAGCGGATGCAGACCGAGCTGGACCTGCGGGATAAAGAGGCGGGCGAGGGCACCGATGCCTTGAAGCAGCAGGTGAAGGCTGCCAACCGCAGCCGCCGCAGCTACAAGGACTTTCTGCGCCGGTTCTGCGTCCTGCGCGAGGAGGTAAAACTGGACCCGGACGAGTTCGATCTGAACTTCTACACCTACGGCCTTTCAGTGTACGGCAACCTGCCTCTCATCGAGCCGCTGGAAAGCCGGGAAAGCAAAAAAATCGAGGAGCTGGCATTGGTCATTGATACCAGCTACTCCACCTCCGGCGAGCTGGTGCGCGCCTTTCTGGCAGAAACCTACACCCTGCTGAAAGGACGGGAAAACTTTTTCCACCGCATGAATCTGCACCTGATTCAGGCCGACAACGCCGTGCGGCAGGATATCCTCATCCGCAACGAGGATGAACTCATCCACGCCATGAACCACTTTGAGCTGCGGGGCGGCGGCGGAACGGATTTCCGCCCGGCTTTTGCATATGTGGATCAGCTTTGCGCCGAAAAGAAGTTTTCGAACCTGCGCGGCCTGCTGTACTTCACCGACGGCATGGGCACCTACCCGGCGCGGCGTCCCGGCTACGATACCGCCTTCCTGTTTTTAGGGGAGCGGTTCGATGATGCCAATGTGCCGCCGTGGGCGATGAAGGTGGTACTGGACGAAGAAGAATTTACCGGTGCGGCAGCCCGCCCGGCCAGCGCCCTTGCGGACGCTCTGGCCGAAGAG
>OMEV01001421.1_pt1 | contig 9769 bp, 10 predicted proteins | sample 1645491 | NCBI WGS metagenome assembly OMEV01 (sample SAMEA103958122, study PRJEB25191) | human gut metagenome | biome: human-associated habitat [ENVO:00009003]; feature: intestine environment [ENVO:2100002]; material: feces | place: Germany | collected 2013/2015
CTCGCTCACCCCCTGCTCATCGAGCACGGTGATGAGCCGCGAGAGCGCGGCGAAGCGCTCCAGATAGGTCTGGTCGGCATCCGCCTTTTCCGCGAAATGGACGATGCCGAGCGCACGCAGCGCGTCGAGCAGCTCCGTTTTCTGCGTTTGCGCAGCGACGATGTGAACGACCTTCATTTTCTCGATCATCGCGCCGCCTCCTGTAGCTTTTTCTTGGCGATCTTGCCGCGCACGACCGCAGAGGTCTGCTGGTCGCCGAGGTAAATGCCGATGACGCGGATGTTTTCCCTCGCCTCGGGGATCTTGACCTTTTCAAACAGGTTCACGCGCTGCGCGGTGGAGCGCAGCTCCCGCTCGAGCAGCTCGACCTGCGTGCGCAGCGTCTTGACCAGCGCGTCCAGCCGCGCGATCTCGCGCAGCGTGACCACGGCGGTGTCCACCCAGAGCGGATAGTCCGCGACGTCGTAGGAGATCTCCTCGAAGGTCAGCTCCTCAAAGACCGGCACGATCACGCCGGCGATGTTGTGGTCGCGGCAGACGACGTCCTTCGGACGGATGAGCGAATCGAGCCGCATCCCCTCGGGGAAGCTGCCGTTTTCGGCGAACACCGCGATCCAGCCGTCCAGACCGTCGACGATCTTCAGCCGCTCGGCTTCGACCTTCTCAAGCTGCGCCGTCACCTGCATCACGACCGATTGGAGCTGCTGCTTTTTCAGCTGCAGCGTCGGCAGATAGCGTTGAAACTGCTTGAGCCGATCCTTCTGGACCTTCAGTTCATTTTTTGTTAGTTTGACAGCCATACGCGCTCCCTCAGTTCAAGGCGTCCTTTTTCGGCCATCTTTCCTGCAGGAGACTGGTCTTCAGACCCGTTTCGTTCGGCTCGAAGCACTCGGCGAGGATCTCCCAGCCAAGGTCCAGCGCCTCCTCCAGAGGGATGTTCACGCTCAGGTCCATCAGCTTCGTTTCAAAGAGGTGGCCGTACTTGAGCAGCTTCTCGTCCCATTCAGACATCATGAAGCCCATGGACTTCTTTTCAAGGCTTTCCTTGTAGGCACTGTAGAGACGGATCATGCCGTCCATCAGGGCGCGGTGGTCGCTGCGCGTCGTGCCGTTGACGTTCTGCTTGAGACGCGAGAGCGAGCCGAACGGCTCAATGTGGCCGTTCTTGAGGTAATACTGGCCCTCGGTGATATAGCCCGTGTTGTCCGGCACGGGGTGGGTGACGTCGTCGCCGGGCATCGTGGTGACGCCGAGGATGGTGATGGAGCCCGCGCCCTCGAAGTCGACCGCCTTCTCATAGCGCGAGGCAAGGCAGCTGTATAGGTCGCCGGGGTAGCCGCGGTTGGACGGCACCTGCTCCATCGTGATGGCCATTTCCTTCTGCGCGTCGGCGAAGTTGGTCATGTCGGTCAGCAGCACGAGCACGCGCTTGCCGGCAAGGGCGAACTGCTCCGCCACGGCGAGCGACAGGTCGGGCACGAGCGTACATTCCACCGTCGGATCAGACGCCGTGTGGACGAACATGACCGTGCGGCCCATCGCGCCGCTCTTTTCGAGCGTGTCGCGGAAGAAGAGGTAGTCATCGTATTTCAGACCCATGCCGCCGAGGACGATGACGTCGACCTCCGCCTGCATGGCGATGCGGGCGAGCAGCTGGTTGTAGGGCTCGCCGGAGACGGAGAAGATGGGCAGCTTCTGGCTCTCGACGAGGGTGTTGAACACGTCGATCATCGGGATGCCGGTGCGGATCATGCGCTTGGGCACGATGCGCTTGGCGGGGTTGACGGAGGGCCCGCCGATGGGGATCAAATTTTCGGTCAGCGCGGGGCCGTTGTCGCGCGGCACGCCCGCGCCGTCGAACACACGCCCGAGCAGGTCGTCGGAAAACGAGACCATCATGGGCCGCCCGAGGAAGCGCACGGTGTCGGTCGTGCTGACGCCCTGCGTGCCGGCAAAGACCTGCAGGGAGACGAGGTCGCCGCTGAGCTTGATGACGCTCGCGTAGCTCTCGCCGACGAGGGCAAGGTCGCCGCTGCGCACGCCCTCGGCGCGCACGGTCACGACGTTGCCGACGATGGATTCGATCTTGGTATAAACCTTCTGCATTCTGAAACCCTCCTTAACCCGTTACCTTGCTCCGGTAGAGGTCCGTGAGCTTCGTTTCCTGCGCCGCAAATTCCGGCGTGCCGTAGACCGTGCCGTGCCAGTCGAGGAATTCCTGACGCACCTGATTGAAGAAGGCGCGGATCTCCTTTTTGTCGCTGAGCGCGTAATCGCGCGTGAGCACATCGTAGAGCACGTTGAACTCATGCGCCTGACGCTCCGGCGTCGATGGGATCGAAGGAGTTCTGCTGCAGGTACACGGCGTCGAGCAGCTCGCCCTTCTGGTAGAGGATGTAATCCTCGGCCGAGGTGCCCTCTTCGCCGATGACCTTCATCATCTGATTGATCTCGCTGCTGCGGCGGAGGATGCCGCGGGCCTCCTCCACGCGCGCCATGTCCACCACGCCCTGATACTTTGACCACGAGTCGATGGGGTGGATGGAGGGATACTTGCGCGCGTCGGAGCGCTCGCGGGAGAGGCCGTGGAACGCGCCGACGACCTTGAGCGTCGCCTGCGTGACCGGCTCTTCAAAGTTGCCGCCCGCGGGGGAGACCGTGCCGCCGATGGTTACGGAGGCGATTTTGCCGTTTCTCAGCCGGACCTTGCCCGCGCGCTCATAGAACGCGGCGATGACGGATTCGAGGTAGGCAGGGAAGGCTTCCTCGCCGGGGATCTCCTCCAGTCGGCCGCTCATCTCGCGCATGGCCTGCGCCCAGCGGCTCGTGGAGTCCGCCAGCAGCAGGACGTTGAGTCCCATCTGGCGGTAATATTCGGCCATCGTCACTGCCGTGTACACGGACGCTTCACGCGCCGCGACCGGCATGGACGAGGTGTTGCAGATGATGATGGTACGCTCCATCAGCGAGCGGCCCGTGCGCGGGTCGGTCAGCTCGGGGAATTCCTTGAGGACCTCCACGACCTCGCCGGCGCGCTCGCCGCAGGCGGCGACGATAACGATGTCGACGTCAGCGTTCTTCGCCTCCATGTGCTGCAGCACGGTCTTGCCCGCGCCGAAGGGGCCGGGCACGCAGAAGGTGCCGCCCTTGGCCACCGGCAGGAAGGTGTCGATGGAGCGGAGCTTGGTCACCAGGGTCTCGTCCGGGCGCAGACGCTCCTCATAGCAGCGGATGGGCTGCTTCACGGGCCAGGAGAACACCATGGTCAGCTCCTTCTCCTCGCCGCTTTCGTTTTCTAGCACCGCCACGGTGTCCCGGACGTTGTACACGCCCTTTTCCCGGACGGATTTCACCCGCCAGCCCTGGTCCTTCAGGCCGAAGGGCACCATGATCAGGTGGGTGAACAGCCCCTCGGGCACGCTGCCCACGGCGTCGCCTGCGGTGACGTGGTCGCCGGGCTTCACCAGGGGGGTAAACTCCCAGTCCTTGTTGGGGATGGGGTCCAGATACACGCCCCGCTGCAGGAAGAAGCCGCACTGCTGCGCCAGCTCCGGCAGGGGGTTCTGCAGACCGTCGAACACCTGGGTCAGCAGGCCCGGGCCCAGCTCCACGCTCATCAGCTGGCCGGAGAGCTCCACCTTGTCGCCCACCTGGATGCCGTTGGTCATTTCATAGATCTGCATGCTGGCCGTGTCGCCGTTGACGCGGATGACCTCGCCCTTGAGCCGGTCATCGCCCACCAGGACATAGCCCACTTCATTCTTTCGGACGGAGCCGGAAAAGGTGGCTGCCACCAGATTCCCGTTCACTCCGGTCACATATCCTGTCACTTTGTCCATTTTGATTCTCCTGTTTCGTTATAGGCTGGAAACCTGCTGGCGGATGTTCTGCATCAGGCCGTCGAAGGCCCGCTTGCCGGACTCATACCGGAAGGTCCGCTGCCGCTCCAGCAGCTGCAGCTTCATGGCGTAGCCGTACAGGGCGTGGTCATCGAAGTTGTGCAGGCCGATCATGCCGTCCAGGCGGCGGAATTCCAGGTCCAGCAGCAGCCGCTCCCCCTCCAGGGGATTTTCGGCGTTTACCGCCGCCGTCACCGTCTGGACAATGCCGGCGTCCCGGTCGGAGGGCACGGCGCAGGGCCGGCCCAGCTTCACATTCCGCTGATAGGTCAGCTCCCGGCACAGGGCCTTGTAAAACCCGGCCCACTCCGACAGCAGCGGCCCCTTGTCCGAGTCCACCGTCAGCTCCTCCAGCGTCCGGTATACCCCGGCGCTGACCGCCGAGCGGCACATGGCCAGAAAAGCGGCGTAGTCCATGGGAGGCTCCCCCTGGGTCCGGAGCATGGGCAGGCTGGAGATGAGATAGTAGTAGGAAGCCATAGGCCGCCCCCTTACAGGTGCATATCCCGGAAGAAGGGCATGAGCATCTCCGCGATCTCCTGGTCGGAGCAGTCAAAATAGCCGGAGCCGTCCTTGGCGGCCAGCCGGAAGCCTGCGCCCACCTTCTTGGAGGGGCGGAGCTCCAGGCCGTTTTTCAGCTCCTGGGCCAGCTGCTGGCGGATGCCGTCCGTCACCTGACCCACCTCCACGGCGTAGCCGGAAACGTCCTCTCCCTGGAGGGCTGCCTGGATGAGCTTGGCCAGCGTCTGCTGGTCCAGAGCCTTGCCCACGTCGGCGGCCAGGATTTTCTCAAACTCCTGCTGCACCTCCTGCCGGAAGGCCAGGACCGCGTCCCGCTTGGCCTGCTGGGCGCTGAGCTGGGCGCTGTTTTTGAACACCTCGATCTCGGCCCTGGCGTCGTCCCGCAGCTTATCCGCCTGACTCTTTGCGTCGGCGATGATGGCGTCCGCCTGCTTCCGGGCGTCGGCCAGGATCGCGGCGGCCTGCTGATTTGCGCTGTCGATGCCGTCCTTTTTGATGGAAGAAACAAGATCCTGAATCTGAAGTTCCATAATTGATCACCTTCTTGTCTGTATTTGCCTGATAGAACTGCGGGTATGTCCATATTATAATACACGCCCCAAAAAATGCAACACATTTCGGCGAATGCGTCATACAATTTCCTTATACAACGTCCCTGACATATCTACCTTTTCACTGTTTATGTTTCCCCATAGTGAACAGTATCATGCAGGAATTTCCTGAATCTGGAAAAATGCCGGCACTCCCTCACTCCTCAAGGCGCAGCAGTCCCCGCTGCACCGAGTCGGACAGGACGAATTTCTTGTCCCCCTTGGCAGGAAAGCGTATCTCCACGATGGGGTCCCGGAAGGACAACACGGTTCCCGGTCCGAAAACCCTGTGGACGGCTCTCTGCCCGGGACGGACCCCGGACGGCGGCAGCGCCGCCTGCTCCCGGGGCAATGCCGCCGGAGCCGGCCGGTCCGGGGCCCTCCAGGCCACGGCCCGCCGGTCCACCATCTGGCCCAGGGTCAGGAACTCCGTCTCGCCGGAGGCATAGGCCACCATGCACTGCCCCCGGCAGCAGGCCCGGATCACGCCGCCGCCCTTTTCGGCGTGTCGATAGTGCTTTCCGCACGGCTCCGTATTCAGGGAGGCGAACACGTCCTCCGGCCCGATGTATTCCCGGGGCAGCTCCCGGCGCAGCTCGTCGGCAAAGGCGGACTCCCGATTCCGGCAGGCGAACAGATACAGCCGGTTCCGGGCCCGGGTCACGGCCACATAGAACAGCCGCCGCTCCTCCTGATACTGGTCCTGCTGCCCGGCGTCCTTCGGCTCCGTCACCGCCGGAAGGATGCCGTCCAGCACGTCCAGCAGATACACCGTGTCGTACTCCAGGCCCTTGCTGGAGTGGACGGTGGACAGGATCAGTCCCCCGCCGCAGGGCAGGGAGGGAGCCGACACCAGGGCCTGCAGCTCGTCCAGGCGGCGGCACAGCCCCTCCAGCCCGGTCTCCTGCCGGGCCAGCAGGCAGAGAATTTCATATTTGCCGCCGTCCAGCTTCTGGCGCTCCGCATAGTCCCGGTAGCGCAGGCCGTCCCAGATGCGGCTCAGGCCCTGGGCGGCGTTGTCCTGCAAAAGCATGGGCAGCATGGTCAGCAGGGCGGCGGCGCTGTCCCTGCCGTATTGGGACAGCTGCGGAAAGCCCAGCAGCTCCCGGAGGATGGAGCCTCCGGTGGCCCGGCTTTTCTGGCAGGCATACTCCGCCGCCTTTTTGGAAATTCCGCCGCCGACCTTGTAGTAAATTCGCAGGAAGGTCTCCGCGTCCGTCTGGTCATGGGCCAGGGCGATGATGTCCCGGATGTCCGCCACAATCCGGTGGGTGAAAAAGGCGTCGTCCATCCGGCGGCAGCGATAGGGTATCCCGCCCCGGTCCAGCAGGTCGATCAGCGGCAGGGCGCTGTCGTTGTTGCGGTAAAGCACCGCCGTCTCCTCCCGGACGCTGGCCGCCATATTCACCAGCCAGGGGTACTGGTCGGCCCGGTCCATGGCGGAGATCACCCGGACGGCAGCGCCGGAGGCCCGGGTGGGGTGGATGGTCTTGGGGCGGCGGTGGTGATTTTTCCGGATGAAGGCGTCCGCCGCCCGGAGAATTTCCGGCGTGGAGCGGTAGTTTTCCTCCATCAGCAGCACCCGGGCCCCGGGATAGGTCTGTTCAAACTGCATCAGGGCATCCGGATAGGCGGCCCGGAAGCCATAGATGCTCTGGTCCTCGTCGCCTACCATGAAGATGTTGCCGCTTTTCCCGGCCAGCAGGCGGATGATGGCGTGCTGGATCCGGGAGGTGTCCTGGGATTCGTCCACGCAGATATAGGGGAAGCGGTTCTGAAAATGGGTCCGCACATCCTCGTGGAGCTCCAGGATTTTCTTGGCGTACACCATCTGGTCGTCATAGTCCATCCATTTATTGTCCCGCAGGGCCTTGCCGTATTCCCGGTACAGCTCCGGGAATTTCTCGAAGCCGGTGTCCAGCTCCCCCAGCCGCTCCTCCGGCAGCATCATATTTTTGGCATAGGCGATGCTCTTGCGCAGCTCCTTCACCACGCTCTGGGTGGGGTACTCGCCGCACAGGTCCCGGTACAGGTCCGAAACCAGCTTCGCCAGGGCGCTTTCGTCCTCCGCCAGGATGAAGGGCGGCCTTTTGCCGCAATTTTGGGCATAGTAGGCGATGATCTTGGAGGATACGCCGTTGATGGTGCGGATCTCCGGGGGATGGGGGCAGTCCTGGCCGAACAGGGCGGCAAAGCGCTGCTTCATCTCCCCGGCGGCGGCCCGGGTATAGGTCATGGTGAGGATCTGGTCCGGCGCAATGCCGCAGCAGCACAGCATATAACCCAGGCGGGTCACCAGCACGGTGGTTTTCCCGCTGCCGGGCACCGCCAGCAGCAGCACAGGGCCCTCCACGGCGTGCACCGCCTCCTGCTGCTGGCGGTTCAGCCGGGCGGCATATTTCCGGTCAAAGGCTTCCCGGTCCATGGCGCGCCTCCTTTGTCTTTTATGGTCCGGCATGCATTTTATCACAAATCAGAAGGCTTTACAATCGGCTCCCGCCCCGCCGCCGGAACCGAATTTTTGCCCGCTGGGGAAGAAAATGCTTGCAATCCGCCGGGAAATGTGTATAATAGATGAGCAGGGTGTGCTGCCCTGTTCATATGGGCTTGTAGCTCAGCTGGGAGAGCGTTCGGTTCGCATCCGAGAGGTCGAGGGTTCGAATCCCTTCAGGTCCACCAACACAATAGAATCCGAACCCTTTGCCGATTGGCCGTGGGTTCGGATTTATTGTTTTGTCCGCCGTCCCGGCATAATTTTCCCCGCCGCCGCATAATAGACAGGGGAGGGGAACGCTATGAAGCCTGCTGTTTATCTGTACGGTGTGCCGGGTCAATATGAAAACTATCTGGCGGCACTGGAGAGCGCCGGGGCCCGGGTGGTCCTGTGCCGGGACCTGTACCGCAGTCTGGACTGCGGGGGACTGCTGCTGCCCGGCGGCGGGGACATCCGGGGCCCCCTTCCGGGAACGGAGTCCTTTCTGATCGACTCCTTTGCCCGGTCCCGGCGGCCCATTCTGGGGATCTGCCGGGGACTCCAGGCCCTGAACGTCCACTGGGGCGGGACCCTGCGGGATATCCCCGGCCACCAGCTGCCCCGGGGCGATCTGGTGCACCCCACCCGGGCGGAGGGGCTGATGGCCCGTCTGCTGGGGGAAGCTCCCGCCGTCACCAGTTGCCACCACCAGGCGGTGGACCGCCTGGCCCCGCCCTTACAGGCGGTGCAGTGGTCCCCGGACGGCGTGGTGGAGGCGGCGGTCCACCGGCAGCTGCCGGTGCTGGGGGTCCAGTGGCACCCGGAGCGCCAGAGCTATGGCCTGCGCCGGGCGGACGCCCCCGGGGCGGAGGCCCTGTTTGCCTATTTCGCTGCACTGATAGGAGGAGAACCATGGACAGACCCGTGCGGGAGCTGAATCTGGAGCTGGGGCGGCCCGACGCCGCGGAAGCCATCCGCCGCCTGGCAGCGGAGGTGGAGGCCGCCCGGAAAATGGGGACTCCGGCCATGAAGCTGATCCATGGCTACGGCTCCTCCGGCAAGGGCGGGCGGCTGCGCACTGCCTGCCGCACCTGGCTGCGGCAGCAGGAGCTGTGCTTCCTGCCCGGGGAGGAATTCAGCATCTTCAACCAGGAGGCCCGCCGGTGGCTGGCCCTGTGTCCCCAGCTGCGGCAGGACCGGGATCTGGACGCCGAAAACCGGGGCGTCACCTATGTTCTGCTGAAAAAATAACAAAAACCGCCGTGAAGCGCTTTTTTTCAAGCGCTTCACGGCGGTTTTTCATTCCAGGGATGCCTTGTATCCCTCGCCCCAGGCCCACATGGAGTCCAGAATGGACTTCAGGCTCCGGCCCAGCGGGGTCAGGGAATACTCCACCCGGGGCGGCACCTCGGCATAGACCTCCCGGTGGACCAGGCCGCTTTTCTCCATGTCCCGCAGCTGGGCGGCGAGCACCTTCTGGGACACATCACCCACGGATTTTCTCAGCTCGCCGAAGCGCTTGGTGCCCGGCATCAGGTCCCGGAGGATCAGCACCTTCCACTTGTCGCCGATCAAGGTCAGCGTGGTCTCCACCGGGCAGGCGGGCAGCTGGTCCTTTTTCTTTGCCTCACTCATGTCCATAAAACCTCCCCAAAAGCTGTCCCGGTTTCCGGCGGGACGTCCCGCAAAAGCCGGGCTTTGTCCCGGTTTTTATCCGGGACAGGCCGGGACGGAAAGCCCTGTCCCGGCGTTTTTTGCGGTCTTTTTATTTTCCCACGCAGAAGCGGGAGAAAATGGTCTGGATCAGGTCGTCCCGGATGTGTTTTCCGTTCAGCTCCCCCAGGGCCTCCAGGGCGGCCTCGGCGTCGGTGAGCACCACGTCCGGGGTCATGCCGATGCGCAGGGCACTGCGGGCGCTGCGGACGGAGGCCAGAGCCCAGGACACGGCGTCGGCCTGGCGGGCATTGGTCAGCAGCTCCCCGGGGCGGCCCTCCCCGGCGGGGTACATGGCTCCGATGGCGTCGCACAGGACGGACACCCCTTCGCCGCTGCGGGCGGACAGGGACACCACGTTGTCGAACTCGTCGGCCAGTCGGCCGATGTCCACCGCCCGGGGCAGGTCGGATTTATTGACGGCCACGATCAGGTGGGGGACGGTGTTGGCCAGGGCGATGGCGGCCTCGTCCTCCGCCGTCAGCGCCCGGGAGCCGTCCAGCACCAGCAGGGCCAGGGCGGCCCCCTCTAGGGCGGCCCGGCTGCGCTCCACCCCCAGCTGCTCGATGGGG
>OMEV01001423.1_pt1 | contig 9747 bp, 9 predicted proteins | sample 1645491 | NCBI WGS metagenome assembly OMEV01 (sample SAMEA103958122, study PRJEB25191) | human gut metagenome | biome: human-associated habitat [ENVO:00009003]; feature: intestine environment [ENVO:2100002]; material: feces | place: Germany | collected 2013/2015
CCGGGCAGTCCACGTGAGCATAGTGACGCTTGGCGGTCTCATACTCAACGTGAGCGGTGTTGATGGTGATACCACGCTCGCGCTCTTCGGGAGCCTTGTCGATGGAAGAGTAGTCGGTGTACTCAGCGCCGCCCTGCATCGCCAGGTACTTGGTGATGGCAGCGGTCAGAGTGGTCTTACCATGGTCGATGTGACCGATGGTGCCGATGTTAACATGGGGCTTCGTTCTCTCAAATTTCTGCTTAGCCATTTGAAAAAATCCTCCTTAACAAATTTGCATCATGGTTTTCTTGCAATGTCTTGTACTAACACTGCTATTTTACAGTATTCGATAGGGAAAAGCAATCGTTTTTTGACGATTTAGAAATTTTCCCGTCCGGTACGCTTGTTGATGAGCTTCTCCTGCAGGCCCTTGGGCAGCTCGATATAGTGGCTGGGCTCCATGGTGTACTGACCACGGCCCTGGGTGCGGGAGCGCAGATCGGTGGCGTAGCCGAACATTTCCGCCAGAGGAACAAAGGCGTCGATCTGCTGGGCGCCGGCGCGCATCTCGTAGCCCTGGATCTGGCCGCGGCGGGCGCTGATATCGCCGATGACGTCGCCCATATATTCCTCGGGGACGATGACGGAGACCTTCATGATGGGCTCCAGCAGCGTGGGATCGGCCTTGCGCATGGCCTCCTTGAAGGCCATGGAGCCGGCGATCTTGAACGCCATCTCGGAGGAGTCCACCTCGTGATAGGAGCCGTCGTACAGGGTGACCTTCACGTCCACCACGGGGTAACCGGCCACGGTGCCGGAGAGCATTGCGCCCTGGATACCGGCGTCGATGGCGGGGATATACTCCTTGGGGACAGCGCCGCCCACCACTTTGTTGATGAACTCGTAGCCCTTGCCGGACTCGTTGGGCTCCACATGGATCTTCACGTGACCATACTGGCCCTTACCGCCGGACTGGCGGGCATACTTGGTATCCTGGTCCACTGCCTTGCGGATGGTCTCCTTGTAGGCCACCTGGGGCGCGCCCACGTTGGCCTCCACCTTGAACTCCCGCAGCAGGCGGTCCACGATGATCTCCAGATGCAGCTCGCCCATACCGGCGATGATGGTCTGACCGGTCTCTTCGTCCGTGTAGGTCTTGAACGTGGGGTCCTCCTCAGCCAGCTTCATCAGCGCAATGCCCATCTTCTCCTGACCAGCCTTGGTCTTGGGCTCGATGGCAACGCGGATCACAGGCTCGGGGAACTCCATGCTCTCGAGGATGATCGGGTGCTTTTCATCGCAGAGCGTGTCGCCCGTCGTGGTGTTCTTGAGACCGACCGCCGCGGCAATGTCGCCGGAGTAAACGGTCTCGATATCCTCACGATGGTTGGCGTGCATCTGCAGGATACGGCCCATGCGCTCACGAACATTCTTGGTGGAGTTGAGAACGGAGGAGCCGGTGTTGAGTGTACCGGAATAGACGCGGAAGAAGCTCAGGCGGCCCACATAGGGGTCGGTCATGATCTTGAATGCCAAGGCGGAGAAAGGCTCGTCATCGCTCGGCTCACGCTTGTCTTCTTCGTCCGTCTTCGGGTTGATACCCTCGATGGCGGGGATATCGGTCGGCGCGGGCATATAGTCCACAATGGCATCGAGCAGCTTCTGCACGCCCTTGTTGCGGTAGGACGTACCGCAGACCACAGGGATCATCTCGACCGCGACGGTCGCCTTGCGGATCGCTGCGCGGATCTTGGCGGTGGGGATCTCCTTGCCCTCAAGATACATCTCCATGATCTCATCGTCGAACATGGAAACGGCGTCGAGCATCTTCTCACGGTATTCCTCCGCGAGCTCGCGCATATCCTCGGGGATCTCCTCCACGCGCATATCCTTGCCCATTTCGTCGTAGTAGACGTCCGCGTTCATCTCGACCAGGTCGATGATGCCGCGGAATTCGGCTTCCTTGCCGATGGGCAGCTGGATGGGCACCGCATTGCACTTGAGACGCTCGTCGATCATGCGCAGGACGTTATAGAAGTCCGCGCCCATGATGTCCATTTTGTTGACGTAGATCATGCGGGGCACATGGTAGTGATCCGCCTGACGCCAAACCGTCTCGCTCTGCGGCTCAACGCCGCCCTTGGCGCACATGACGGTCACAGAGCCGTCGAGCACGCGGAGGCTGCGCTCCACCTCGACCGTGAAGTCGACGTGGCCCGGGGTGTCGATGATGTTGATGCGATGGTTCTTCCAGAAGCACGTCGTGGCGGCAGACGTAATGGTGATGCCGCGCTCCTGCTCCTGCTCCATCCAGTCCATCGTCGCAGTACCCTCGTGGGTCTCGCCGAGCTTGTAGTTGACGCCTGTGTAGTACAGGATACGCTCGGTCGTGGTGGTCTTGCCTGCATCGATGTGGGCCATGATGCCGATATTTCTTGTTTTCTCCAGAGATACTTTTCTCGGCATAAGATTCTCCTTGCTTTCTTACCAGCGGAAGTGGGCGAACGCCTTGTTGGCCTCGGCCATCTTGTGGGTATCTTCGCGCTTCTTCACAGCCGCGCCGGTGTTGTTGGCGGCGTCCATGAGCTCGCCGGCGAGACGCTCGGCCATGGTGCGCTCACCGCGGGCGCGGGAGTAGGCCGTCAGCCAACGCAGACCGAGGGTCTGACGACGGGCAGGACGAACCTCCATAGGGACCTGATAGTTGGCGCCGCCGACACGGCGGGTCTTGGTTTCGAGAACGGGCATGATGTTTTCCATCGCCTGGGTAAAGACGTCGAGCGGCTCATTGCCGGTCTTTTCCTTGATGATGTCAAACGCACCGTAGACGACCTTCTGTGCAACGCCCTTCTTGCCGTCGAGCATGATGCTGTTGACGAGCTTGGTCACGAGGACACTGTTGTACATAGGATCGGGCAAAATTTCTCTCTTGGGAACATTACCTCTTCTGGGCACTTTGCTTCCCTCCTTCTTATAATATAGAAATCATAGGTACTCGCGGACGGGGCTTGCCCCCGCCGTGTTTCGGCCTGCCAAAGAGGTATCCTTATATGATAAGACCTTTTGGCAAAGCTCTACTTTCATGCAGACCTTACTTCTGCTTCGGGCGCTTCGCGCCGTACTTGGAACGGCCCTGCATACGGCCCTGCACGCCCTGCGCGTCCAGAGTGCCGCGGATGATGTGGTAACGCACACCGGGGAGGTCCTTGACACGGCCGCCGCGGATCATGACCACAGAGTGCTCCTGCAGAGAATGACCGACACCGGGGATGTAGGCGGTGACCTCGTAGCCGTTGGTCAGGCGGACACGGGCGATCTTACGCAGAGCGGAGTTGGGCTTCTTGGGGGTGGCAGTTCTCACTGCGGTGCAGACGCCGCGCTTCTGAGGGGAGGACAGATCGGTCTCCTTGTTCTTCAGCGTATTCAGGCCCTTCTGCATAGCGGGGGAATTGGACTTGTAGGTAGCCTGTTTCCGGCCCTGCTTGACCAGCTGATTGAAAGTAGGCATGCAATGAACTCCTTTCTAAAGATTTGTGGGATGACTCCCTATATTTTCCACGGAACAAAGAATTTTATTCCGTTGGAAGCGGTTTTTCCTTTGCCAGCAGCGCCGCGGCGGCGGTGCCCACGCCTGTTGAGCTCAACGAGGAGCTCAACGAGGTGTACCAGTTCCGCAACCCGGTAATGAACACGATCTCCATCTTTTTTGATTACGCCGGTGCTCACGGCGAGATCTGGATCGCGTTCACCCTGCTGCTTCTGCTCTTCCGGTGCACCCGCAAAGCGGGCTTTGCCATGGCGGTGGCGCTGGTGCTGTACATGGCGGCGGGGCACTTCTTCCTCAAGCCGCTGTTCGCCCGCCCCCGCCCCTGCGATATCAACACCTCCATCACCATGCTGGTGGCGCGTCCGCATGGGCATTCCTTCCCCTCCGGGCACACCGCCTCCGGGGTGGCGGCTGCCTACGCGCTCTGGTTACAAAACCGGAAGCTGGGCGCGCCCGCGCTGGTGCTGGCAGCCTTTATCGCCTTTACCCGGCTGTACCTCTATGTGCACTTCCCCACCGATGTCCTCGGCGGCGCGGTGCTGGGCATCGCACTGGGCACTGCGGCCTCCGCATTTGCAAACTATATGGCGAATCGCAAAAAGAAACAACAAATTGTATAAGAAAAGGTCGCTGCACAAATGCGTGCAGCGACCTTTTTTGCTCTATTATTCCGCCGGGAGCTGCACTTTCCGGTTCTGTACCGGGTCCCAGCACACCAGCTCCAGCCGACTGCCCGCAGGCAGGGCGGCGTCCGGCTTTGCCGCCTGCCAGCAGCGCTTGAGCGCCGCAGCGGCATCCTCTGCGCCGGGCAGTTCGGTGCACAGCACCGTGCCCTGCCAGCCGTTCTCTGCGTACAGACTCAGTGCGCCCGCTTTGCCGTCCAGAATGGCGGTGATGTCCTGCTGCAGCTGCGTGTAGCCCTCGGCGGTGGCGGCGTACTCGCCGTGCCACTTTTCAAAAAACACCGAGAACTCTCCGCACAGTTCAATGAGCAGATCCTCTGTGCCGGAGGGGCTTTGCACCACCAGTGCCAGATCCTGCTCTTCCATGTAGTCAAAGTCCGGGTCATCCCATGTGTGCACGGTGACTTGCTGCCGGCTGAGCAGCATCAGCAGCTCCCCCTGCTTTTCAGCAGTATCAAAATCGCCCTGCGGGCTGTTCCAATCTGTGTTCATCGGTGTTCCTCCGTTTATCCGTTGTGCGGGCAAAATTTCAAGCTGTCCGCTCGCTGTCGTCTCCGTGCTTTTCCGCTGCGGCGCGGGCCTTCTGTTCCTTTTTGGCGCAGTAGAGCGCGCGGTCGGCGCGGTCCTTCACTGCAACCACGTCCTCCCCGGAAAAGGCGGCAGAGCCAAGGGAGACCGTCGGCAAAATGGCAAACACCTTGCGCCGCTCTGCCAGCAAAGCTTGCAGCGTTTTTGCGCAGCGGGCTTCGCTTTCCTCGTCCTTCAGCAGCACGCAGAATTCATCGCCGCCGATGCGGTAGCAGTAGCCGCAGCGGGCGTAGGCTTTTTTGATGCAGTCTGCGATCTCGGCAAGGCAGACATCTCCCTGCAAATGGCCGTAGCGGTCGTTGATCTGCTTGAAGTCATCCACATCAAACACCACCAGCACCCCGCCGCTGCGGCGCATCTCAGCGGTGCGGTTCAGGTAGCTGTTCTGGTTCAAAAGCCCGGTCAGCGCGTCCAGCTGGTTCCACATCTCGCTGCAATAAATATAGTACAGCACCGACAGCAACGTGACGCACAGCCATGTAACGTGCAGCTCCGGCAGCGCGAGCTGGATCACGGTCTCCGCGCCCAGAAACAGGGTCAGCGGGTAGATCAACATGCGGCTGCGGTTCTGAAAGGCCGCCGCCGTGCGCACCGTAGCCACCATAAGGTACAGCATGGCGGCATAGTACATGGCCACATAAATATAGAAGTACGCGTCCCGGGCGTAGAGGTTTTCCCTGCTCACCGAGAACACCAGCCCATAGGGCAGCGTTGCCGCCAGAAAAAGCAGATACGCACCCTCGCAGCACACCGCCGCCTTGAATATACGCCGGATGATGGATTTTTTATCCAGCACATATACCAGACACAGCGGCACCGCCGGTGTCAGTCCAAAGCCAAGATAGTTGGACAAAATATTCAGCCAGCGGTAGCCCGGCGGTGCGCCGTCCACCACGATGGTGATGACCTCCAGCACCGAGATGCACGCAATGAGCGTAAAGGCCAGAAGGAACCCGCGCTTCTGCTTTTTATTTAAAGATTCGCTCAGCCTTGTAAGAAGGCACATAAAGCCGAGCACAAAAAGATCAATGGTCGTTAAAATAAAAAAATATCTATCCATTGCAAGTTATACCGTTCTGTGAACTGATGCCCCGGACAGGGCATATACAATAGTATTGTATCACTCCACAAAGCTTTTCTCAACCGGGAGCTGCGGATTTACCTTCGCAGTCCATTTGCAGGGAAAATTGCAAAACGTTCTTTTCTCTGCATAAAAGTCCTCGGCAGAGAGGACACGCTAAAAATGCTTCAGCGCCTCCCGGACGGCTTTTTGCGGTGGATCTCCAGTTTGGACAATGCACATACCGTCTCGATATGTGTCGTCGCTAGAATCGGAACACATGGATTCAGCCTCGTTAGAAGCATGGGAACACAAAACAGCAGGGGAGTGGTTCTCCTTGCTATTCTTGCGAAGCGGCTTGAAATTCTTGCCGTCCACGCTGTTCTTGAATCCGGTCTTGTAGACAAAGACAATCATGTAGGGGTCTTTGTTCCCATCATTATCATAACCGCCCACGATTACTTTTTCAACTATACTTTCAAAAATATGTCGGTCAAAGGTGTCCAGAACCTCATTCTGTTCAAGTGTCTGTCGGAACATGGCGACACGCTTGCGCATGGTAGTTTCGGTTTCGGCTGCATCTTGCAGGCTTTCACACTCTTTCTGCAACTGCTCAATCTGGCTGGACAGGTCTAAATACTTTCGGTCGTAGGTCTCCTTGTCGATGGTATCTTCAAGACGCATATCAACCAGCTTGTTTTTCTTGACTTCCAGAGCGTGAATATCTCTTTCGGCTTTCGCAAGACGCTTGCCCGCGTTGCTTTCAGAAAGAGTTTCTTCTGTCCGTTTCATAAACTCGTCCAGAACATCCTTGTTATTCTGGCACAAGAGGCGATAAGATTCTACAAAAGCCCGCTCAATCGTTCTTTCGTCAACGCCCTTGCTCTCCGGGCAGAACTTTTTTCCTTTTTTGGTGGAAACAACACATTGCCAGATAGCTTTATTATACTGTGAACTGCTATGCCAACTCCTCCTTGTCAGGGTGCCACCACAGAAACCACATTCTATCATGCAGCTAAAAGCGTATTTCCGGCTGAACTTTTCACGTTTGCCGTCCACGTTAAGGCTACGGGGCTTTGCACGCCGCCGCAAAATTTCCTGTGCGGCTTCAAAGACTTCTTCCGAAATAATGGGCTCGTGGTGCTCACGAATATAAAATTGATCTTCCTCGCCGAAGTTGTACAGACGCCGTTTTGAAATAGGGTCAACGGTAAATGTCTTTCCTAACAAAATGTCGCCTTTGTATTTTTCGTTTTTGATAATGCCGATTACGGTACTGTCTGCCCATTTGGGACTGCCGCGTTTGGTTTTATAGCCTAAGTTTTCAAGTTCTTTGGCAATAACCGAACCACCGGCACCCTCCGTGTATCGCTGAAAAATGTAACGGACAACAGCCGCTTCTTCTTCGTTGATGGTGATGGTTTTGTCCGCTGGATTGTAGTCATAACCTAAACAGCCCTGAAACCCGACCAGCTCACCGCGCTGCATTTTCATCTTCAAGCCCTTTTTGACATTTGCAGAAATATTTTCGACTTCCTGCTGTGCAACAGAGCTTAAAATTACAAGGAGCAGTTCGCCGTCCATAGTAAGGGTGTTGATGTTTTCTTCCTCAAAAAACACAGCCACGCCTTTATCTTTGAGCATCCGAACATATTTCAGAGTGTCAAGCGTGTTTCGTGCAAACCGCGAAATGGATTTGGTAATTACCATGTCCACGTCACCGTTCATACAGTCGTTGATTAACCGCTGGAAATCCTCGCGCTTTTTCACCTGCGTACCTGTGATAGCTTCATCAGCATAGATGCCCGCCAAAGACCATTCCGGCTTACTTTTTATAAGTTCAGTATAGTATTTGACCTGCGACTTGTAGCTGTTCAGCTGATCTTCGGTATCGGTACTGACACGACAATAGGCGGCTACGCGCAGCCTTTTTTCAAAGTTCGTACGCGCTCGTGGAGAGAGCGTGTTGCGCGCTTTAATGACTTCAACATCTTTCATGCTTGACCTCCTTATTGAATGTGTTCCTTTCATTGCGTTAATCATAACGCCAATGCGACACAAAATCAAGAGGATAGTTCGGAAACCACACGATAATCTTTCATTAAGCGCTGTTTGATAAGGGAATACTCTCTATCGGTTATCAGCTTTCTTTCCAACAGCTGCTTCAAAAAAGCAAGCTGAATGCTATAACGTATCAAATTTTGTTCTTTCAAAAATATCCCCCTTTCACAAAATAAAAAATGAGCCAACGGACGGCTGCTGGCAGCAGCCCACGGGAATCTCACCCCTGCATTCCTCATGCAGCCCTACTCATTGCCTGCGACGCTCTGAACGCTCGGACTTTGACGGTAAGGGAGTATCAGCCTGTCTGTATGTCATGGCCCGCAAGCAGCCGCGCTTGCATTGCGGCGTGGTGGAGATCGCTCCACTTTTCAGAGAAAAGCATCATGGCGCACCCGCCGTCCGGCTCGATACAGACAGCAACGTATCCGTTTGCCCTATGATGCACCACCATTGTCCTGCGGGCATATTTTTCAAGGTGCTGTCCCGAAACGTGGAAAGGGTCAGACCGTTTCGGCTCTGGTCACAATAGAGGAAATAAGTTTGATTTCCAGATGGCGTTTCATGTACTCGTCTATGCACACATGGGGCTGGCCGTGCTTATCGTAGAGAATGCCTGTACAGAGCTTGTTGATGTAACCTCTGTAATGCTGCAAAACCTGTTCAACTGCATCGGTGTCCCCAGCGCAGGCAGAGCGAATCACCGAGAGCGGCAAAAAATCTCTGCTCGTGTGTTCATAGGAGTTCATTTACGCCTAACCTCCCTCCGGCAAGTGCGCCTTTAGCTTTTTTCGCAGCTCGTTCAGCGTTTTTGTCCGGTGGCGCTGTACAGCACTCCGGGACATTCCCATGAGGTCGCCAATCTCGCCATCGCCCAGTTCCAGAACGCAAAACAGAATCAGAATGCTTTGTTCTTGCTTTGGCAGGGCGGCAAACGCATTGGCAACAAGTTCATTGTCGATGTGCAGATCACAGCCGTAGGACGAAAATATAAATTCTTCGCTCGGATAATGGTCTACACTCGTGAGCTGCCCCAGTTCTTCCAACGAAAGAACGCTGAATGACTTTTCACGGTCAAGCAGACGTTTCTTATTTCGGTGATAGTTCCGGGCCTCATTTCGCAGCACCGCTTTGCAGAACGCATCGAATCGGTACTGTTCGCCATCGTTGCGAGGGATAGCTTCCATCTTCTCACCCCCTTTCCGTGGGGATGTCGGGTGGATTTTTCCCTTTCCGCTAATATGACACCTGAAACACCCGCTTCTGCCCGCTTTTCTGAAAATTTCCAAAAATATTTTTGAAACGGGCAGATTTTCAGGCGGCAAAAGAAAATCCAAGCAGACTGAAAGCGGCCAACCGAGCAGAATGACAGTGTTAAACGCGCAGCAGCTACATTGTATAGTACATAGTAAAAGCCCTGCTGACCCTGTGCGGGAGCAAGGCTTTTTTTGATGATTCAAAGTTGAGTGACCGATAGAATATCAGGCGCATAGTGGCATCCTCCTAGCGGCCGCCATACGGACGATGAAACGTGCTGATAAGCAAAAAGAACCGGCGGCCCTGATTTTCTCAAAAGCCGTCGGTTCAAAATAGGTACACAAAATCACCTGCTCAAACCAACGGCTTTTTATTTCCCCTTAGTCGGGGCAGGCTCATGTGCTATATGATTGTTCTTTCTTAAAGGCGTCTTTCAGCCGTTCATAGATTTCTGCGCTAATATCGCATTCGATTCAGCAGGTATCACCCCTGCCGCTTTATTTTCTATCAAGCCGATATTTTTTGCTCTGCGTTCCACATAGCAGCATATTTTCCGCCTTTCGCAAGCA
>OMEV01001433.1_pt1 | contig 9713 bp, 6 predicted proteins | sample 1645491 | NCBI WGS metagenome assembly OMEV01 (sample SAMEA103958122, study PRJEB25191) | human gut metagenome | biome: human-associated habitat [ENVO:00009003]; feature: intestine environment [ENVO:2100002]; material: feces | place: Germany | collected 2013/2015
ACCACGTCGAACAGCTTGGCCTTTTCGGTGTAGCTGCCGGCGGAGCCGATGCGGATGATGTTGTCCACATCGTAGAACTTGAACAGCTCGTAGGAGTAGATGCCGATGGAGGGCATACCCATACCGCTGCCCATCACGCTGATGGGACGGCCTTCGTAGGTGCCGGTAAAGCCCAGCATCCCGCGCACGCCAGTCACCTGCCGGACATCCTGCAAAAAGGTGTCGGCAATAAATTTGGCACGCAGGGGGTCACCCGGCATAAGGACTGTCTTGGCGAAATCGCCCATTTCTGCGCTGATGTGAGGGGTAGACATAGATGATCTCTCCTTTTTATTCATGATACAGCAGAGTGGCTTTCCCCCTGCGGAAAAGCCCTTGCTGCTATTTACCGATATTTGCTGCGGTTGAACACGTTCTGCGGTGCGATGTAAGAGCCGTTGCGCCGGATCTCGAAGTGGCAGTGGTTGCCGCTGGAACGTCCGGTGCTGCCCACATAGCCGATGAGCTGACCCTGCTTGACCGACTGACCGGCGTGCACCACCAGCGACAGGCAGTGGGCGTACAAGGTGGTGTAGCCGTTGCCGTGGCTGATGATGATGGAGTTGCCGTAGCCGTTGCCTGCACCGGCACGGTTGTAGCCGGCCTTGGTCACCGTACCGCCTGCCGAAGCGTAAATGGGCGTACCGGCGGCGGCACAAATATCCACGCCCTTGTGGCTGCCGCCGTACCAGCGGGAGCAGTTCCGGTAGCCGGGCACCGGCCAGATAAACTGACCTCTGCCGGTGATATAGGATGCACCGGAGGAAACCTTTTTGGTGCCCACCGTAACTTTTTCAGTCACAGGCTCCTTGGTCACCACAGTGCTCAAAATCTGCTGGGAAAGCTGGTTGCCGTTTGCATCGTACACCCGCTGTGCCGTCACGGTGCGGATGCCGTTCTCGCCCTTCTGGGTAACGCGCTTGGTACCGGAGTTCAGCTCTTTGGACTTGGTGGTCTCGGTGGTGTAGGCGATCTCTTCCTCCCAGCTTTCCACCTTGGTGATGCGCACCTCCAGCGTCTCCTCCTCCCGCACCACGGTCAGTGCATCGCCGGGCAGGATCTTGGAGTTCTGGGTCAGGCCGTTTTCCCCGTTGGCGGTAAAGCCGGTGTTCATTTCACACAGTTCCTTCACGGTCAGGCCGTTTTTCTGGGCAATAGACCAGATGGTATCGCCGCTCTGCACCGTATAGGATTTTTCCGCCTGCTGCACGCCGGAGAGCAGCTGCTCCACCTCGGCTTCCTCCTGGAAGCTCTCGTTGAAGTAGATGCCGTTTTCCAGCGTGACATCCTTGTTAAAGCCCACGGTGGTGTTGGGGTCATCGGGGTTCTCGTAGGGTTCCAGCAGGCTGCTGATGTACCGTTGCAGGCTGTTGCCGTCCGCACACACGGCGGTCAGCTCACCGTCCAGATATAGGGCAGTGCCCTCGCTGATCTGGTCGCTGGAATTCTTGAGGATGGCGTCAGCCACGTCATTTTCGTCCATCACGTCATGGGCGACGGTCACGGAATAAGTAGGCTCCACGGTAAAGTGCGCCTGCTCTGCGCCGGAATAATTGATACGCTGCTGCACAGCTTCCAGTGCAGAGTTAAACACCTCTTCGTTGGCCACATAGCCCACGGTCTTGTCGTCCACCTGCACCTGCAAAGCGTAGGGCTGGCGGATGGTGGTCTGGAACACGGTCACCATAACAGCCAGCGCTGCCACCGGCAGCACATACATAGCCATGCGGGGCACAAGGCGGATGTTGTCAGCGATGCCATGGGCAAGAAAGTGGCCGCTTGCGCGCAGCGCAGCACCAAAGCCGTTTTCCTTGCGTACCCGGTGTGCGTGGCGCAGCAGCGCCCCGGTGCCCCGCAGGGCAAGCACTACCGGGCCGAACAGATCCCGCAGCAGCTGCGCCGCCCCGGGAAAGGCCATGAATGCGATATTTTTCAGCAGTTCTCTGACCGTTTGCAGCAGACGCCGCAGCCCATGCTGCAAGCAGCGTCCTGTACGGACCACGGCATACTCGGCGGAAAAGCCGATGGCGTACAGCGTCTCGCCCACCATAGGTGCTATGGGATTGTGCAGCAGCTTGTGCCACAGCTTTTCCCAGCGGTGCTGACGCTTGCGGCGAATCCTGTGCCGCCGCAGCACGCCCCGGCATTGGAACTGCGCCCACAGCGAGCGCAGCTTCTGGCGGCGGGGCTGCCGTACAGGCTGCGCAGCAGGTTGCTGCTCCTTTATTTTATCTTCAGTCAACGGGATTTTTCTCCTTCCTGCGCTGCTGCAGGGCATTTTTCCGGCCCGGAACACAACAGCTAGATGGTGTACGTTCCCCTGTTCAAAAGGCCAACAGGGCCTGTACACAATACGCTCTCTTTTTATTATACACTTTGCATGGTTTGAAACAAGCGCTTACATAAAATTTGGCTATTTTTTCACGCAGTTTTCACGAAAAGAGCGCTTCCATATCCGGCGGCAGCGGGCTTTCCACTGTGACGGTGCGCAACTGCAAAGGCATTTCCACCCGGATGCCATCCGGCAGCGGGGTGTATACAGGCACGGCAAAGCTCTGCTTCGCGCAGTGCAGCGCCTGTCGGACAATGCGCTCCCGGCTGCCGCCGTAAAGATCATCCCCGGCAAGAGGATGGCCGATGGACGCAAAGTGCACCCGGATCTGATGGGTGCGCCCGGTCACCGGCACGCAGGCTGCAAGGCTAAGGCCGTTTTCTTCCTTTATAATAGTATACTCGGTGCGGCTGGGCTTGCCCTCGGGGGTAACGCAGCGCCCGATGATGCTATCGCCCCGGCGGCCGATGGGTGCATCGATTGCTCCTTCCCCCAGCGGCAGCGCGCCCTGCGCGATGGCATAATACAGCTTTGTCACTCCGCCCGCCAACAGCGGCGCGGCGTAGGCGTTTTTGGCCGCCAGTACAAGGCCGCTGGTGTCCTTATCGATGCGGTTCACCGGGCGGAAAACCGGGCTGTGGCCGTGGGCAGCCGCCCACGCCGCGTAGCCGTTGGCCAATGTGCCTCCGGGGTAGTTCAGGGTAGGGTGCACCGCCAGCTGCGGCGGCTTTTCCAGCACCACCGCAAAGGCGTCCTCGTAGACCACGTTGACCGGGATCTCCGGCTGCGGGGTCACGCCGTCCCCCTCCGGCGGCAGGGCAAAGGAGAGCATCTGCCCGGGGTAGATGCGCCGGTTTGCCAGCACAGGCACGCCGTCCGCAAAAAAGCCGCCGCCCCGGAACTTGACCGCCCGGGCAAGATCCGTAGAGACGGCACACTGGCGCAGAAAGCTGCGCACCAGCACCCCATCGTGGGTGGTGGCCGTATCCGGCACGGCAAAATACAGCTGCATGGCCTGCCCTCCCCCTGCAAAATTCACAAAAACACAAATGTTATTATAACAAAAATCCGTTTCACTTGCAAATCTTACTTTTTTATGGTATCATGAGGAACGGAAAACGAGTGGAACATACGGCGGCGGGGCGGCTTTGACCGCTCTGAGGAAAGTCCGGGCCTCACAGAGCACGGTAACTGCTAACGGCAGCCGAGGGTGACCTTAGGGAAAGTGCAACAGAAAACAAACCGCCGCAGCAATGCGGTAAGGATGAAACGGCGAGGTAAGAGCTCACCAGCGCATGGGTGACCATGCGGCTTTGTAAACCCTACCGGAAGCAACGCCTATATGGGACGTACAGCGCTGCTCGCGTGTCCCGAAGGCGGCACGAGCCTGTCAGCAATGGCAGGCCTAGACAGATCGTCGTTTAATACAGAACCCGGCTTACGGTCTATCTCGTTTTCCCTTTTGTGTTTTTGCGCTGTCTGCTGTTGCAGGCAGCTTTTTTGTTGCAGCAACGTAAAAAGAGGCCACCGCACAGGATTTGTGCAGTGACCTCTTTGTTGCATGCAAGACTATTGAAAATGCCCGCCGCGTGCGCTTTGGGCATTTTCAGCGGAATAATCATTTTTAATTGCAACCCGGGAAAATCCGCGGATTTTCCCGGGTTGCCTTTTCACGGAAAGGGGTTGCTCAGTTCCCGCTTGCGCCCAGAATGGCGTCCAGCACGGTGGAGGCGGCACTGTACAGCGAGCCTGCGGCCTGCTCCACCTGCTCCTGCGTGGGCAGGCTGACGGCGGGCGTCTCGGTGCTGCCGCCCTCGGCGGGAGCAGTCGTTTCCGGCTGGGGCGTCTCGGTGGCAGCGGGCTGCTCGGCGGGCGTTTCCGCGGGCTGCTCTGCCGGCTGCTCAGCGGGCTGCTCCGGCACGCTTTCCGCCGGTACTTCCACGATCACGCTGTCGGCAGGCGTCTCGGGCACCGAGACAGCGGCATCGGGGTCGGTGGTGGGGGTGTACACATCCGTCTTTTCCGGGGTCTGGGTGGTGGAACTTACCGTGCCTTCGCCGCCCATCACCGCCGCGATCATCTCTTTGGCCTTTGCCACAGAGGCTTCGTCCGGCTTCATAACATAGAGCTTCTGCCCCTTGGCAGAGTAGCACTTGGTGCTGCTGCCGGAGGTGCCAGTAACGGTGTAGCGTTCAATATTCCACTCTGCAAAATCGCTCAGCTGCATGCGCACCAGCGCGCTGATCTGGTTGGTAGAAAGGCTGGTGACAAAGCTGTCGGCAACAGCGTCCAGAATTTTGGTAAAGCCCATCAGCAGCGCCGGGGACTTGATCTTGTTCAGCATGGCGTCGATCACCTTCATCTGGTTGATGCCGCGCTGCACATCGCCGGTCTTGAAGGCGTGGCGCTCGCGGGCAAAAGCCAGGGCGGACTTACCGTCCAGATGGTTCCAGCCTTCGGCAAAGGTGGTGGGGTCGTAGTAACCGGGGCTGCCCACCGAGGTGAACGCCTGATCGGAATACACGTCCACACCGCCCAGCGCATCAACAATGTCGATAAACCCTGCAAAATTGATGCGGATATAGTGCTCCACGTTCACACCGTACAGGTTGCCGAGGGTGTCCATGCTGGTCTGCACACCGTAAAGCCCGGCGTGGGTCAGCTTATCCTTGCTGTTTGTTCCGGCAAGGTCCACATAATAATCGCGCGGGGTGTTGATCAGCACCACCTGCTTGGTAACGGGGTTCACTGCGGCAATGATATTCACATCGCTGCGCGCTTTTTCCGTCAGATCGCCGCGGGTATCCACACCGCTCAGGTACAGCACAAAAGGCTCTTTGGTGATCTTATTGGCCTCGGCGTTGCTCAAAAAACCGTTGGTCATATTGCCCAGCGCGTCGAGGCCCTGCTGCGCCCACACGCAGCCCACCGCCATGGCGGCGCACAGCACCACCGAGAACGCCCGGGACACTGTGCCTGCAGTTTTGTACTCCTGACAGCGCTTGACCAGCAGCCACAGCAGCACCAGCAGCGCCGCCAGCACCACCAGATACAGCACCGGCAGCATCTGGGTGCGCCACAGCTGCACCAGCGCCAGAACACTTAAAATTGCCTGTACGATCAGCAAGATCTTCCCTCGTTTCGGGGGCTGGTACGCCCCATTCTCCCCGCCAGCAGTGTTGCGGCGGGTGTTTTGCTGCGGGCGGCGGGGCGGCGCAGCCTGCTCCGGCGGCAGCTCCGAGAAAAACGCGGCGCTGTCCACCACTACAGTAGCGTCCTGCTGCTCAGCCTTGTGCAAAAGACGATGCAAGGAACGACCGTCCTCCTTGCGGGAATGCTCGTTTTCGTCCAACATGAGAATACTCCTTTTTTCAGCCCACCGGAACGATGGTCAGCACGGCGCGGGCAGGCAGACAGGTGGCGGTCTGATCCTCCGCCGACAGCCAGCCAAAGCCCTCGCAGATGTGATCCGGGCAGGGCGATTCAATAAACCGCGCCCTGCCGTCCTTTACCTCTATATGCACCGTATAATAACCGGTGTCCACACTGTAAGTTTCGTCCTTTTCCAGCGGAATGTCCAGCACGGCGTTCGCGTCGCCGTAAATCAGCTGGGCAGTCAGTTTTCCGCCGGTGGCATTGTGGCTGCGCACGGCCAGCAGCACCGCTGCGATGGCCAGCACCACCACTGCAAACAGGATATTGGTCAAAAGCTTTTTGTTCTTCATGGCTTACTGCTCCCCGGGCTTGAGCTGCTCCAGCTCTGCCAGCCAGAGGGTGGCGCAGGCATCGCTGGGCATGCGCCAGTCGCCCCGGGGCGAAAGGGTCACGCTGCCCACCTTGGGGCCGTCCGGCAGGCAGCTGCGCTTGAACTGCTGAGCAAAAAAGCGCCAGTAGAAGTTGCGCAGCCACTTGTACAGCACGGCATCCGTGTACTCTGCTCTGCCTGCAAAGGCCACCTTTGCCAGCCGGTAGATTTTTGCCGGGCCAAAGCCGCAGCGCAGTACATAATACAGGTAAAAATCGTGCAGCTCGTAGGGGCCCACCAAGTCCTCAGTGATCTGTGCGATCTCGCCGTCCTTGGCGGGCAGCAGCTCCGGCGACACCGGGGTGGCCAGAATATCCAGCAGCACATCGTGCAAAGCAGCGGTGGCAGCAGTCTCAGCTTCGTACTGCACCAGATAGCGCACCAGCGTTTTGGGCACACCAGCGTTTACGCCGTACATGCTCATGTGGTCGCCGTTGTAGGTCGCCCAGCCCAGCGCCAGCTCCGAAAGGTCGCCCGTGCCCACCACAAGGCCGCCGGTGCGGTTGGCAAGGTCCATCAGCTCCAGCGTGCGCACCCGTGCCTGCCCGTTTTCAAAGGTGACATCCAGCACAGTCTCGTCCTGCCCGATATCCGCAAAGTGGCTGCGCACAGTGTCGGCGATGCGAATTTCCTGAAAGCTTACGCCCAGCTCCCCGCACAAAATTTCGGCGTTGCTGCGGGTGCGCTTGGTGGTGCCAAAGCAGGGCATGGTCACCGCCAGCACATCGGCGGCGGAGCGGTGCAGCTGCTTCATGGCGCGCACTGCCACCAACAGGGCAAGACAGCTGTCCAAGCCGCCGGAAATGCCAATGACCGCCGTTTTAGCGTGGGCGTGCTCCAGCCGTTTGGCAAGGCCGTCGGCCTGCATCTTCAAAATCAGCTCGCAGCGGGCGGCGCGGCGCTGCGGGTCACTGGGCACAAAGGGCGCGGGGTCGATGCGGCGGGTGAGCACCGTTTCTTCCGGTGTAAGGTCAAATTCCACCGTGACGTAGCCCTCGGCGCTGTGCTCAAAGCTGGTGTTGCGAGCACGCTCGGCCTCCATGCGCTGGCAGTCCAGCTCGGTCTCGGCGTGGTCGCCCGCAAAGGGCGCAGTCTCGGCAAGGATGCTGCCGTCCTCGGCGATGAGGTCATGCCCGGCAAACACCATGTCGGTGGTGCTTTCGCCGTGCCCTGCCGAGGCGTACAGGTAGCCGCACAGCAGCCGGGCAGACTGGTTTGCCACCAGTGCGCGGCGGTACTCGGCCTTGCCCACGGTCTCATCGCTGGCAGAAAGGTTTGCAATGACGGTCGCGCCCGCCAGTGCGTGGAAGGTGGAGGGCGGCAGGACGCTCCACAAGTCCTCGCACAGCTCTACGCCCAGCACAAAGCTGGGCATGGACCGGCAGCGGAACAGCAGCGACGTGCCAAAGGGCACCTGCTGCCCGCAGACGGTCACCGTCTGCACCTCGGTGCTGCCGGGGGTGAACTGCCGCTTTTCGTAGAATTCGCCGTAGTTGGGCAGGTAGGTCTTGGGCACAAGGCCCAGCAGCTGCCCGCGGCACAGCACGGCAGCGCAGTTGTACAGCTTGCCGTGCACCAGCAGCGGCAAGCCAACCAGCACTACGGTGTCCAGTGCGCGGGTCTGCGCAAGCAGCCACTCCAGCGCATCCAGTGCGCCCTGCTGCAAGGTGCGCTGCAAAAACAAATCGCCGCAGGTGTAGCCGGTAAGGCAAAACTCCGGGAAAACCGCCAGCTTTACCCCCCGCTGCGCGGCAGTTTGCAGCTGTGTCAGAATCTGCTGTGCATTATAGGTGCAGTCTGCCACCCGCAGCGCGGGCGAAAAGGCAGCTGCCTTTAAAAAACCATCTTTCATAAGAGGATTTCACATCCTGTCTGTTTCAATGTTGCCATGGTGACCCATGTTGACCATAGTATACCACAAACAGCACAAAACGGAAAGTAACAGACTGGTAAAAGAAGTGTGAACGTGGGAAAACCCTCTCAGTCAAAGCCTGTGGCTTTGACAGCTCCCCCGAGGGGGGAGCTGGACGCGACCAACGGGAGCGGACTGAGAGGGTTCGCACGCAAACTCCCCCAGTCATCTCGCTGCGCTCGATGACAGCCCCCGCTGAGATTGGGCTTTTGGCATAGTGGCAAAGTTTCCAGCTAGACCGCAAACTTTCCGGCAGTGCAAAAGGCGTCCCTATTGGAGGAGCTGGCGAGCGCAGCGAGACTTAAGGGATAAAAAAACACCCCCGCAGGCATAAGCCTACGGGGGTGTTATTATGCTAGTATGTTCCCTGCACCCCTAGGGGTACAGTCACGCAAGCATGAGCCTATCAGTCAAGCTGATTACTTAAGCTTTGTAGACGCCCTCGCCAACGATGTTCTTAGCGGTGCCGAAGCCCAGGTTGTAGATAGCAGCCAGGTTGCCAGCAACGTTCAGGATGCTGTTCACAACGCCCAGAGCGCCGTAGCCGAACTTCTGAGCGCCAGTGGACTCATCGGTCACATTATCGGTGTAGTTCTTCTTCCAAATGGTGCTGAACTGGCCGCCGAAGCCGGTCAGGCCGTCGCCGGGGGTCCAGGTGCCGCTGAACACAGCGCCAACGGTGTTGTCCAGGAAGCCCTGAACGTACTTGTTACCAACGATGGTAATCAGGTTCTTGTGGAAGTTCTGCCACTGAGCAGCGCCCATAGCGGGTGCCAGGTAGTCAGCAACGCTACCACCCATAACGTAGGTCATCTCGTTCTCAGACACAGCAGAGAAATTTGCAGGCATCATCATAATGAATTACTCCCTTCAAAAATAGAAAAAATATTTTCGAACCGGTGTTTCCGGCTCAATCCTTATTAGGATGGCAATAATATACCACACTTTCCAGAAATGTTCAAGTACTTTTTTGAAAAAAGTGTAAAAACTGTGAAACATCGTCCCGGCTTTTGTAGCAAAACTGCACTGTTCATGCGGGTTTTTCTGGTGTGACAAGTTTTTTCGCAAATTTGTGAAAAATAGACTACCAGAACCATAAGGCGGTGCTTTGCAATGAAAACAGTTGTTTTTGTGGACGAATTGCTGCTGGTAAACTTTGCCGCAGCCGCCGCGCTGCTGCTGGGCGCGGGGCTTTTATGCGGGCGCAGCTGCACCGGGCTGCGGCTGTGCGCGGGCAGCGCGGCGGCTGCGGTCAGCACCCTTGTCCTGCTGGCCCCTCCGTGGCCCGCCCCGCTGGCGGTACTATATAAAATCGCCAGCTGCTGCGGGGTGGTGGCGGTGTGCTACGGCGTGTCCGGGGCGCGCAGCTTTGCCCGGCTGTGCGGATGGTATGCGGCGCTGAACGGCCTGCTGTGCGGCGCGGTGGTGCTGCCCGGGGTACAGGCCAACAACCTGAGCGTGCTTTTACCGGTGCGCCCGGGGCAGCTTTTGCTCTGCTGCGCCGGGGTGTACGGGCTGCTGCGCGGGCTGCTGGCGGTGTTTGGCCGCCCGCAGCGGGGCTGCTTTGCCGCTGTGCTGCAAATTGCGGGGGCAACAGTGCCGGTACAGGCCTACCACGACACCGG
>OMEV01001443.1_pt1 | contig 9657 bp, 11 predicted proteins | sample 1645491 | NCBI WGS metagenome assembly OMEV01 (sample SAMEA103958122, study PRJEB25191) | human gut metagenome | biome: human-associated habitat [ENVO:00009003]; feature: intestine environment [ENVO:2100002]; material: feces | place: Germany | collected 2013/2015
ATACATTATTTCCATACTCCTGATAATAACTGTATGCATTTTCTGATATTCCAGCATAAATGTCTGTCTGTCTGAACGGAAGAAATGTCACCAGCAATGCCACGACCATCCCGAACACCACAATTTTTATCTTTTTTTCCATTAACCGATTGCCACCTCCCAGTATTCACATAATAATCTTCCGTTTTCATCCTGCTGTCCCCCGGTATATACCCCGATAAACTGATATATCTTCTCTCTTTTTGCAAGTGTTTTTGTATAATCCGGAAGTTCCTTTTCCGACGGAAATACACACACCGCTTTCTCCTGCATAGTAATTTTCCTGACCGGACAGTCCTTCTTTTGTAAAAAATCTTTTATCAGCCTGTCCAATTCCTTTCCCCCGAGCTTTCCCTTGGTCCACTTACGCATCAGAACATCCATTTCTTTTTTGATATTACGGTCAGTAACGCTTCCATCGCTCTGGTAATACAGCCATTGCGGTGTCAACAGACCCGTATCCTGTCTCTGTTTTCCTGTTATGAGGGCCGGATGTGAAATATCTCCTGCATGCGCTGCAGAAGATACATATTTTCCGTCACACAGCACAGATAATAACAGGGAAAACAGCATTGCGGTCACACATGCTGCAATTGTCAGTGCAAGGATCAACGCATGTTTTCCTTTGGTTGTCAGTCTCCCTTTTCTGCTCATACCTCCTCCTCTTGCGGCCATATTTCTTCCGTCTCTGTTTCCTCTTCGATTACTTCCGTCTCTACCAGTATCGTTTTATCGCATGCTATGGACTTATGAAATCCTCCCGGAAGTACAAAATCTTCCGTTACCCTTACCGAAATAACACCCGAAACCATATCACAGCTTTTTACATCAATGGAAACCCTTGATGCCGTATGTAACTGCTGCCGGATTTCCTGCCGGACAAATGCTTCAACCTCCGTGTCCGACACTCCAGTCGCGTAATACCGGTTCAGATGATATTTAAGTACCTGCGAAATACAGTTTTCCATTTCATTTTTTCTTGTGGAAATACTGTAGATACTCAGACAGGAAACGATCGTATAAACTGCGATCATACAGCCCAGTATTCCTAATATTATGTTTTTCATCGACTCCTCCAGTACCCTTCAAACGCTCCCGTGTCTGTTTCACACAGTGCGCGGCTCTTTGGAATTCCCTTTTCCACAACCACGCTGATTTCCGACACCAGCGCAATCAATACCAGTGCCGTCACAACCGCGATTGCCGTGCCTGCGTATTGTCTGATCAGTTCTTTCATCAACAGCCTCCGTTTCCCCAAACCTCGATCATCTGCATAATCAATCCCTGTCTGGACAGCAAAAACTGTCCCAGCGTGCCCAGAAAAACAACTCCTCCCACCGCAGCCAGTACCGCACCGCCGTATTCTTTTACCACTGCTGCCATATCCTATACCCCCGCAATCAATTGCAGAACTTTTCCGAGTCCTGCCACAACCCCTGTACCAATCACAAATAAAATTCCGCCAATTCCATATTCTTCTATGATCTGTTCCATCTTATTTTTCTCCTTTACTTTGCATAGCTTACAAATGTATGCTGTCTGTTAATTCCCAGGAAGGCAACCTGAAACGGAAACTGCATTTCGACTTTTGCCATATCAACCCCATCCATTCCATAAGGTATCTGACTGACCTGCGAAACGGTTGCCACCGTGGAATTTTCATTAAAAAATGTTACTTTCAGCTGATATCCGGCTTCCTCACTCTGCAAAAAACACTGTCGTACCACACCGGTATTAAAATCACTGTTTTCGATCTCATCAACAATTCGTGCCTGCATATCCTGTGCATTCATTACTTCCATATAGGCTGCCAGAATTCCCATTGCTGTCACCGCCATAAAAAGAGTCAGGAATACTCCCATGAATGCCTTTATGATCTGGCTCATTTTGTATCCTCCTCCCTTTTATCCAAGTCCTGCCCCTGACAGAAATGTCATCATAAACACTGCCATATCCACAAGAAGTTTTAATGACGCTGTCAATACCGGTGCAAGAAACAACAGATACATTCCACTGCTCAGATTTTTAAGCCGTCCCTTTTCTGCGACATCCAGCATCTCCAGATTCCGGTCAATCAGTTCCCCGATCTGCCGGTCTGCCCTGCCACTGTTTCCCATGGAAACGGAAAAGAGCATACTCATGGCAGAATGTACTTCCGGTATCTGAAAGCTTTTCAAAAACCGATGGTAGGGAAGCACGGACTCCGGTTCCATTTCCAGCTGGCCAACCAGTATATCCAGATCCCGTCGCAACACCGGCGGAACATGCTCCTGTGATTTCTGCAAAGCAACCTGAACATTTTCACTCTGCAAAAGCAGTACAATATCCATCAGCCATCCCGGAAATGCACACTTGATACTGCGTACCAGCGTTTTTCTGGCAACCGCCCGTCCTACCCGGTGCTGATTTGCCATCAGAGCAACCAGAAGCAGTGCCGCCGCCGTCACAACAGCCAGAACTACCGACAAACGTTTCTCTTTCCGCTCATCATACCGGTAATATTCTTCTATTTTCTTTGCATCTGCTTCATCGGTATGTCCATCCAGGGCCAGCCAGTCGATGGCAAGATATTTCTGCGCTCTCGCAAAAATCAGATCATCAAGGATCACAACTACAATCGTAAGCACCTGAGAAATCAAATTTTTACTGATATCAATTTCCATAACCGGCAGATATAAAATCATCCCGCATATCAACAATGACGCAGCAATTGACATTACAATATCCACAAACATTTTCCTGCGCTCTTTCATGGACTCCCGTATCCGCTGCTCCCACCTCTTTTTGTCTGCCAGGAGCAATTCCACCGGTCTTTCTATTGCCCCTCCGTAAATCTCCACATGTACAATAAAATCATGTACATTTTTTATCCGGCTGCAGGCATATTCCCGCTCGATCATCTGCAGGGAATCCCGCATGACATCAGTTTCATCAAATGTCATATGCATGTGGTCAATGGCGTTTTGGAGAACCCCACGCATCGGACCATCCACCATCGCCGCATCTACATTCACCAGCGCCCTCTCCACTTTTTCTTCTTTGACGAAAGCATACAACAGCATATCCAGGTACTCGGATACCTCCTCAAATTTTCTCTCGTATACGATCTTTTTTTTGTACCATTTCCGGTGTCCGGAAATCCGAAGCAGCAGAAAACCGCCAATGACAACCGTCGTAATCCAGTGAAGTTTTAAGAGCAGATGCAGCGCATACAGTGCCGACAGGACAACCAGATAAATCATGTTTCCACCTCCCTGTCTGCATCCTTTCCAAGCTGCTGGTCCAAAAGGCTGCAAAGCAACGGGTTGTCAACTCCCTCTCTTTTAAACCGCCGCAACAGCGATTCCGGAAATTCTTTCAGCACCAGTTTTCCATCGGTCACTGCCATAATAATTTTGTTTTTTTGGCCTTCTCTGTCAAAAAAACATACCTGGTCAATATAACGGTACACCTGACCGGCCCCGTTCTTTTTCTTTCGGATCAAAACCCCGACATCCATTGCCTGATAGATATCGTTTTCCAGACGGTCCGCATCCACACGCGTTTCAAGCATATTTAAAATCCGGTCCGGGATATTCCGGACATCGTCCGTATGCAGGGTGGTCATTCCTCGTACTCCCGTTGACCACCCTTCCAAAAGGTATTTCACCTCCTTGGAACGCGCCTCCGAGAGCATGATCCATTTAGGATTTAACCGCAGGCTTGCCTTGATCGCATCCGCATAATCAAACCGGTCATTGACCCGCATCTCAATACAGTCTTTCCCCGGATTCGTTACGGAATACCGGATCTCCATGGTATCTTCGATTGTGATGACACGCTCATTTCCCGGAACATACTGGGAAAAAAATTTTACACACTCCGTCTTTCCAATTCCCGGCATCCCGCAAAAAATCAGATTCATTTTCGTCAGCACGCAATTGACCAGTACAGCAAGAATATCCCTGCTGCAATACTGTTCCTGCAGTGCCTTTTGGGCTGTCAGCCGAATGACCGGCGGTGTTTTCCGGATGCTGATACTGCGCCCGGAACGTGCGATCGACTCATGCAGAACTGTCACCCGCAGCTCACTGGTTTCTGCCTCCAGCTCCGGATTCTGCTTGTTAAACTGCTGACTGACCACATTTGCAATCCGCTGGGTAAACTGTTCTACAAATGCCAAGGTCATATTCTCATCCACATACGCCTGATTCACCCGGTAACGTTCGTTATAGATATTGGTCAGCCAGATCTCCCGCCCATTGTAATCGACATCTGTGATCTCTTCGTTCGCAATATATTTCCACAATGGACCGAAATACTCTTTTCCAAGTTCCATACAGCCTCCTTAGGGTGTCGGCAGACCGGTATTTTTGTTCGCCTGGTCAATAAAATTTTTCACCAATGTCTGAAACGCACTTCCGATCGGTCCGCTTGTATCCGTTCCCACAACTGCTGTAATGACAAGGATCACTGCAAGAATCGCTACCACGGTAATTAAAATACCGCCATATTCCTGAAATATTTCTTTCATATTTTCATTTTCCTCCTGTATGAAGGACGTTCTTATGGGAAACCACAGAAGAATATCTGTGGGCACAAAAAATGCGGCGATTGCATCACATGCATTGCCGTACTGAAAAAAGATATTTTTACTATACCGTTTTTTGAGTTTTTGTAAATAGTTCTTTGGTACTAAAAAAGGACTTCCGCACCGGGAGCCCTTCTTTTTGCTTTTACCTTAGTCATTCACTCTATTTTTCTGCCAAAAATTTTTCTGCTGCAACCATGCGTACCACAACAACAAATACATTTGCTGCCTGCTCAAGTTCGGCAAGCGACGGATACGTCGGTGCAATACGGATGACAGAATCCTTCGGATCTTTTTTGTAAGGGAACGGGGAACCCGCACCGGTCAGTACCACCCCTGCCTCTTTACACTTTGAAACAATCTCCTTTGCGCATCCTTCCGGTGCCTCGAAGGAAATAAAATATCCACCAAGCGGATGCATCCATGTACCGATTCCGCGGGATGCCAGTTCATCGGAAAAGATCTTCTCAACAAGCTCAAATTTCGGGCGAATCAGATCTGCCTGTTTTTCCATATGTGCCTTGATGCCATCAACATTCTTAAAAAACTTCACATGACGCAGCTGGTTAATCTTATCATGGCCAATGGTCTGAATCGTCAGACGCTTCTTGATATCTGCAATGTTTGTCTCTGAGGAAGCGATTGCTGCAATACCGGAACCCGGGAAGCTGACTTTGCTGGTAGAACAGAATTCAAATACCATATCCGGATTTCCTGCCTTTTTGCACTCCTCTAAAATATCCAGAATCTGTGCCTGGTCCTCTTTGTAGAGATGATGTACCACATAGGCATTATCCCAGAAAATACGGAAATCTGCGGCTGCCGGCTTTAAGGCTGCAAATCTGCGGACCGTATCATCCGAATAGACCACACCCTGTGGATTGGAATATTTCGGCACACACCAGATTCCTTTTACCGTCTCATCGTTATTCACATATTTTTCTACCAGATCCATATCCGGTCCATTCTCTGTCATTGGGATGTTGATCATCTCGATACCGAATGTCTCTGTGATGGCAAAATGTCTGTCATATCCCGGAACCGGGCAGAGGAATTTTACCTTATCAAGCTTACACCATGGAGTGTTGCCACAAATACCAAACATTTCTGCACGGGCAACCTGATCATACATGATATTCAGGCTGGAGTTACCATATATAATCACATTTTCCGGTTTCGTTCCGATCACATCCGCCATCAGTTTTTTAGCTTCCGGAATACCATCAAGGACACCATAGTTTCGCAGATCGGTGCCGTTTTCACTCTTTAATGCAGTCTTGGAATCAAGCACATCAAGCATTCCCATGCTTAAATCAAGCTGGTCTGCTCCCGGCTTTCCTCTGGACATATCCAGTGCAAGACCCATGCCTTTTATTTTTTCATATTCGGCTTTGAGTGCGGTCAGCTCCTGTGTGAGTTCCTCTTGTTCCTGTTCATAACCGCTTGCCATAGTATCGTAGCGTTCAGGTGTGATTCTTCCGGTTGCTCTGTCCTCATACAAACACCGTATAATGTTTTCTACCTGACTTATTCTTGTTTCAATCTGCTGTTTTTCACGCTCTGTCTGCCTGTAAAATTTCTTAGCTTCAGCTTCACCGTTCTGTAATGCCATTGCATAAAATTCTTCTGTGTTTTCCCTTGCCTTAGCAGTCATAGTCTTGAGTTGTTCCAACACTATTTTGTCAAGCACCTGTTCTCTTATGTAGTGTGAGGTACAGTCTGTTGTTCGACTTTGATAACCTCCGCACATAAAGTTATTTTGCTCAGGCTTCATAGTCTTTGCTCTGTGCAGGTATAATCGGGAACCGCATTCACCGCAGTATAAATAACCTGCGTACTTGTCCATCTCACCTTGTTTGTCAGGTCGTTTTCTTCCCTCAAAATGCTTTTGTACAAGGTCAAAGGTCTTTCTGTCAATTATAGCTTCATGGGTATCCTTGAAAATCAGTATGTTTTCAGGACTGTTTTTTATTCTCTTTTTGAGCTTGTTAGATTTTGAATAAGTCTTAAAGTTTACTGTATCTCCGCAGTATATTTGATTAGACAGTATTCTTCTGATTGTAGTCGTTACCCAATTATATGGTCTTGATAAATCAGGTTTTCCTGAACGGCTTCCTGTTGTATTGAACAAATAAACACTTGGTGAAGTTATTTTTTCGCTGTAAAACTTATTGCATATTCTGACGATCCCTATTCCGTTTGAATACATCTCGAATATTCTTTTAACTATCGGTGCAGTTTGAGGATCGACGATAAGATGTTTTGGATTTTCAGGGTCTTTCATATATCCGTATGGAATTGTAGTTCCGACACGCTCGCCCCGTTCACCGATTGCACGCTTAACAGCACGGATTTTTTTAGATGTATCTCTTGCATAAAGGTCATTAAAATAATTCTTTATTCCCGAAAAATCATTAATGCCTTTGTCGCTGTCTACTCCGTCATTTATGGCTATAAATCGGACATCGTACTGTGGAAAAATCACTTCCATAAGCATTCCTGTCTGTAAATAATCACGCCCCAGTCTGGACTGGTCTTTAACAATTACTGTACTGACATTTCCGCATTCAACCTCATACATCATTTCTTTATAAGCAGGACGGTTAAAATTTGCACCTGAATATCCATTCTCTGATAGCTTTTGCGATAAAATCCGAACGTGATTTTGAAGTCCTATCCGCATATTCATCGCAAAGCTTTAAAGTTTTATCGTCTAAGCTTATTCCTATCTTTTTTATCTTTTTCACCCCCATATTTTTGCGGTATGACTTTTAGGTACATGCTCCAAACTCCTATATTACCGTACTTCCACTGATTTTGAGATTGCATTGACACCTAAATTTCATACTCTGCATATTTTTGACGCCATTTTAAATAATGGCTGAAATGCTGTAAATTCGGCGTTTCTCGGCGGTCGGCTTTGCCGAACACTGTGATTGCGACGCCGTCGCTTTAACCGGCAATTTTTTATCTGATGTCTTAATTAAACCGACTTTTTATGCTTTTGTGCGTAATTTCTAATCCACATTTTTATCACCACCCATTTATTTTATGTATTCGTCCACAAACGCTCTGTGTGCCGTTTTTCTATCCTCTGCCGATACTTTCCCGATTAAAATTATGAGGGCTTAAATCGGCTTATGTTTGCTTGATTTTCCGTGACAGTAACTAAATTTGTGACAGTAACTTACCGTCACATTTTTCTGCTGTCACGTTTTCTGCCATCACCGCAAATCAAGGTGTACAAAGGGCTTGACGTACTTTCATTTTCACTTGTGTTGACAGTAACGACAGTAGAATCTTTACTGTCACTACTGTCACACTTTGGATCATAATGCAAAATTATTTTTCTTTCTATTCGTGTTCTTTTATATTGAAAATCAATTCCGTACTTTTTCAAAGCATAACCGTTTTGAACTAAATCTCTTGTTACTCTGTTAGGATAGAATATTTCTGGTGAAACTTTTTTTAGTTCTTGAGCTAACTCGGTAGCAGTACCTGAAAATGATATTTTATCTTTCAGATAAACATATAGTGCAGCAAGAAAAATATTTTCTTTGCTTTTTGGCTTTTTAAGTTCGTCTGTTACGATCTATTTTTTATGTCATTGTCAAACACAAGGCTGATTTCACAATTTTCAATATCCCTGCCGACACAATGCATAACAGCTTTTCTGCTTCCTCTTTTTGTTTCGATTAAAACCATACTTCCGTCAACACAACCGCTTAACCCTGTACTTCCTGAGATCATATTAAACGGATCGCGGTCTATGCTTTTTCTTGTGTGATGAACAATAACAATTGATATTCCGAGATTATCTGCAAGGTTTTTAAGTACAGTTAATTCCTTATAGTCCGAACTGTAGCTTGGTTCATCTGAGTTTCTAATCATCTGAAGCGTATCAATAAATACAATTTTTAAATCTGAATGTTCAGTTTTAAAGAATTCGATCTGTTCTTCAAGACCATTACCGATTGAATCAGCCAAAACAGAGAAAAAAAGATTGTCAACAGGCTCGTCAGTCATATCATACAAACGATTTTGAATTCTTCTAAAGTTATCTTCAAGGCACAAATACAAAACTGCACCTTGAGATGTTGGCTGACCTAAAACTTTTTCTCCTTTTGCTATACTCAAACAGATGTCAAGTGATAGCCACGATTTACCGACCTTCGGCGCTCCTGCAAGAATATACAGACCTTGTGCAATCAGATTTTCAACATAAAATTCTATCGGCTTGTATATCGTTGTCATTATTTCTTCGCATGTTTTACTTTCAGTTGTTCTTTCATTCACATTATCCTTTCTTTTTATATTATAGAGAAATGGTTGAGACAGAAGCCAAAAAAATTGTCCTATATCCATTAATTGAATAATTCTGCAAACAAAAAAGTTCGTAAAGACTTTTAAATCTTTACGAACTTTGTTTCCAATTTTATGGTATCTCATTTCAATATGTTTGTCAAGGCCTCTCGGAAACATTTTCTGTTTTGCACAGGTAATTATATTTTGACACCGGGGGCGGTTGTGCAGTTAAAACATGTCATGGTGAGATGGGGTATAAATTACGAACTGTCGGCAGGCATCACTTTTGTGATATCACTAAGGCATTTATCAGGTGTACCTGAAATCCTTTGGCAAAAAAGAAAGCAGAACAAGTTTTGCTTGTTCTGCTAAATAATTAAGTAACATTATCACTAATTTTTCTCAAAGTTTCTCCATTACAAATAATAGTACAATTAGGGAGAATATCAAGTAAGTACTTTTTATCTTTTTCAGTAAACTCTCCACCAATACTTAAATATTCTAAATTTTCAAAGGAATCAAAAACCTTTATATTGTCTATTAATGATGCATATGCTTCTATTGCTATAGCATCATCAAAATATTTCAGATACGATATATTATCAACTGACAGCCTTTTATAATATAATAAACTATCTGGTTTTTGTTTTTGTTTTTCTTCCCAAAAGCTATAATTATATACACTAATAACTTCTCCGGGGCGCATTTCAAAATTTACGCATATTAACTTATCATTTAACTTA
>OMEV01001444.1_pt1 | contig 9652 bp, 7 predicted proteins | sample 1645491 | NCBI WGS metagenome assembly OMEV01 (sample SAMEA103958122, study PRJEB25191) | human gut metagenome | biome: human-associated habitat [ENVO:00009003]; feature: intestine environment [ENVO:2100002]; material: feces | place: Germany | collected 2013/2015
TCATGAAGGCTTACTCCTCCTGCGTGGGCGACGGCCCCTTCGCCGCCGAACTGGCCATGACCGAGGAAGAGAAGCACGCTCTGCGTGAGGCCGGCCACGAGTACGGCGCAGCTACCGGACGTCCCCGCCGCGTGGGCCCCATCGATCTGGTGGCAAGCCGCTACGGCGTGTTCTGCCAGGGCTGCGACGAGGTCGCTCTGACCCTGCTGGATGTGCTGGATTACATGGAAAAGATCCCCATGGTCACCGCTTACAAGCTGACCGACGGCACCACCACCACCCGCTTCCCCATGGGTGAGGCACTGGATACCGCTCAGCCCGTGGTGGAGTACCTGCCCGGCTGGCACTGCGATATCACCGCAGCCCGCAAGTGGGAGGACCTGCCCCAGCAGGCCCGCGATTATGTGGAATACCTGGAAAAGGCTGTGGGCTGCAAGATCACCTATATCTCGGTGGGCGCAGAGCGCGAGGCCTACATCCACCGCGGCTGAGCTGCCGCAAAAAGCAGCCCCCGAGTTTCAGAAAAGGAAGCGTCACAGATGTTTGATATCATTACCGACAGCGCCTGCGACCTGACGCTGGACACCGCCAAGCAGCTTGGCATCGAGGTCGTGCCCTTTTATGTATCGCTGGACGGCGAGCATTACCGCAAGGAAGGGCTGGAGATCCCTGTGCGGGACTTTTATCAGTTCATGGTGGATAACCCGGCGGCCTACCCCAAGACCAGTCTGGCCTCCATCGAGGACTTTGAAAAGACCTTCCGCGCACACGCCGAGGCGGGTCGGGCGGTATTGTGTCTGGTGTTCACCGGCAAGATGAGCGGCTGCGTGGGCAGCGCCCGCAACGCCCGGGATCTGGTGCTGGAGGACTACCCCGATGCCCGCATCGAGGTCATCGACTCTGCCGCCGCCACCGTGACCGAATCTACCATGGTGGAAAACGCCGTGGCCATGCGGGACGCAGGCTGCACCCTAGACGAGACGGTGACTTGGCTGGAAGCGGAAAAATCCACCAACCAGATCTTCTTCACCGTGGGTGATCTGGACTACCTCATCAAGGGCGGGCGCATCGGCAAGGTAACTGGCCGCGCCGCCAATATGCTGGGACTGAAGCCCATGATCCTGTTCAAGGACGGCGAGATCTTCTCCGGCGGCGTGGCCCGCGGCCGTCAGAAGAGCTTTGAAAAGGCGCTGGAGCAGCTGATGAACTATCTGGATGCCCACGGCGGTACCCCGGACGATTACCGCATCACAGTGGGCTACGGCTACGATGCCGACGAGGGCAAGCGTCTGTGGATGCAGACCCGTGCCGCCCTGCGCGCCAAGTACCCCGGCGCACAGTGCGAGGTAGGGCTTTTGCAGATCGGCTGCACCATCGCGGTGCACACCGGCCCCTATGCACTGGGCATGGGTGTCATGCGCCGCTGGAAAAAGCAGAACTAATAAGATATAAAGCAGAAGAAGGGACAGCCCACAGGCTGTCCCTTCTTGGTTTTTATAAAAGAAAAAGCGAAATACAGCCAAGCCCGCAGGTTTGGCTGTATTTCAAATAAAAAATATTTTTTCCGCTGAAAATATCCAGAGCGCAAGCGGAGGATATTTAAAATCGTTCTGCTTACAGCAGCGGGATGCCGGCCTTAGCGCAGGCCTCGCGGGTGGCCTTGTCCCACACGCTGGCCTGCACCTCACCGATGTGGACGCTGCCCAGCAGCAGCATGCACAGGCGGCTCTGGCCGATGCCGCCGCCGATGGTATAGGGCAGCTCACCAGCCAGCACCGCCTTGTGGAAAGGCAGGGTGCGGCGGTCGTCGCAGCCCGCCATGGTCAGCTGCTTGTCCATGCTTTCCGGGCTGACACGGATGCCCATGCTGCTCAGCTCGTAGCTGCACTGCAGCGGGTCGTTCCAGAACAGCAGATCGCCGTTCAGATCCCAGTCGTCATAGTCCGGGGCGCGGCCATCGTGAGGCTTGCCGCTGCGCAGGGGTGCACCGATCTTCATCAGGAAGGTGGTGCCGTTCTCCTTGACAAAGGCGTTCTCCCGCTCCTTCGGGGTCAGATCGGGGTACTTATCCTCCAGCTCCTGTGAGGTGACAAAGGTTACGTTGGGGGTGTGCAGGGGCAGATCCTGCAGCTGGGGGAACATGGCGTGCAGGTTCATCTCGGTGGCGCACACCGCAGACACGATGCAGCGCACCACGTTTTTCAGGTAGGTCTCGTTGCGGTCCTCTACCGTGATGATCTTTTCCCAGTCCCACTGATCCACATAGACCGAGTGGAGGTTGTCCAGTTCCTCGTCCCGGCGGATGGCGTTCATGTCGCAGTACAGACCCTTGCCCACGCGGAAGCCATAGTCCTTCAGCGCCTGCCGCTTCCACTTTGCCAGCGACTGCACCACCTGTGCCTCGGTGCCGCTGTCCTTGATGTCAAAGGTCACCTTGCGCTCCACGCCGTTCAGGTCATCGTTCAGGCCGGTGGAAGCCTCCAGAAACAGCGGTGCGGACACGCGGTACAGGTTGAGCGTGGCGCACAGGGTGTCGGCGAACAGCCGCTTCACCGTGCCGATGGCGCGCTGGGTGTCGTACAGGTTCAGCGCGGGTGTGTAGTTTGCCGGGATGATGATCTTGCTCATAACGTTTACCCCTCATTCTGTGTGGTTTGCGCCCCGCTTTCCCGAGCCGGAGCGTGGCTTTTGCAAAGCCGGAATACTGCACCCATTATGGCACAATTTTTTACGAAAGTAAAGTGATAGCAGAAAAAGCAGCTCCGAAACGCCCTTGGGCGTTCCGGAACTGCAAATCAAACTATTTTTCCGTTTACCCGCCCAGATAGGCGTTGCGGACGCGCTCGTTGGTCAGCAGCTCGGCACCGGTGCCGTCCATGACCACGCGGCCGGTCTCCAGCACATAGGCGCGGTCGGCCACCGAAAGCGCCATCTGTGCGTTCTGCTCCACCAGCAGGATGGTCATGCCCTCCTTGTGGATGTCGCGGATGATGTCAAAGATCTCCTGCACCAGCAGCGGCGAAAGACCCATGGAAGGCTCGTCCAGCATCAGCATGGAAGCGTTGCTCATGAGCGCACGTCCCATGGCCAGCATCTGCTGCTCGCCGCCGGACATGGTGCCGGCCAGCTGCTTGCGGCGCTCCTTCAGGCGGGGGAACAGGGTGAACACCTTTTCCTTGTTGGCGGCGATGGTGGAGGCAGGCTGGGTGTAGGCGCCCATATCAAGGTTCTCGTCCACCGTCATGTGCAAAAACACATGACGTCCCTCCGGCACCTGTGCAAGGCCGCTTTCCACGATCTTGTGGGCGCGCACGCCCTTGATGCTCTTGCCCTTGTACAGCACATCGCCGGTGCGGGGCTTCAAAAGACCGGAAATGGTTTTCAGGGTGGTGGATTTGCCCGCGCCGTTGGCACCGATCAGGGTGACGATCTCGCCCGCATTGACGGTGAAAGAGATATCCTTTACGGCGTGGATGTTGCCGTAGTAGACGTTGATGCCGTCCACCTTCAGTAATGTATCAGCCATGGCTCAGCCCTCCTTTTTGCCCAGATAGGCCTCGATGACCTGCGGGTTATCGCGGATCTCGTCCGGGGTGCCCTTGGCGATGATGCGGCCGAAGTTCAGCACCGCAATGCCCTCGCAGATGCCCATGACAAGGCTCATGTCGTGCTCGATGAGCAGCACGGCAATGTTGAACTCGTCGCGGATGCGGCGGATGGTCTCGGTCAGCTCGGCCGTCTCGGAGGGGTTCATACCGGCGGCAGGCTCGTCCAGCAGCAGAAGCTTCGGGCCGGTAGCCAGTGCGCGCATGATCTCCAACCGGCGCTGTGCGCCGTAGGGCAGGCTGCCGGCCTGTGCGTTGGCAAGGTCTGCCATGTGGAAGATGTCCAGCAGTTCCAGCGCACGCTCGGTGCACTGCTTTTCCTCTTTCCAGTAGTTCGGCATCCGCAGCAGGGAGGAAGCCAGATTATACTTCATGGACTCGTGCAGACCCACCTTGATGTTGTCGATGACGCGCAGCTCCTTGAACAAGCGGATGTTCTGGAAGGTACGCGCCACGCCCATGCGGTTGACCTGATAGGTCTTTTTTCCGGCGGTGGGCATCCCGTCGATCAGGATGGAGCCGCGGGTGGGCTGGTAGACGTTGGTGAGCAGGTTGAACACGGTGGTCTTGCCTGCGCCGTTGGGGCCGATCAGACCGGCGATCTCGTTGCGGCCGATCATCAGGTTAAAGTTGTCCACAGCGGTCAGACCGCCGAAGTCGATACCCAGCTCACGCACGTCCAGAATGGGCTTTTTGTCCTTGTCGCGGTCGGTCAGAAAACCGCCGGAGGGCACACTGTGCAGTCTGGTCTTGAACTCACTCATGGTCAGCGGCCTCCTTTTTGGTATGTTTGCGGAACAGTTCGCCATTCATGGCCTTTTCCACGATGCGGCTCAGGGAGAAATCGTAGCTGCCCAGCAGTCCGCCCGGGCGGAAGATCATCATCAGCACCAGCACCAGCGAATAGACCACCATGCGGTAGCTCTCAAAGCTGCGGGTAGCCTCGGGCAGGATGGTCAGCACGGTAGCGGACAGAATGGAGCCCAGCATGGAGCCCATGCCGCCCAGAACCACCATGACCAGGATCTCAATGGACTTCATAAAGCCGAAGGTGGAGGGGTTCAGCACGCCGATGTAGCAGGCGTACAGGCCGCCCGCCAAGCCTGCAAAGGCAGCGGAGAAGGCAAAGGCCATCACCTTATAATAGGTGGTCTGGATGCCGCAGCTCTCGGCGGCGATCTCGTTGTCGCGGATGGCCAGCACGGCGCGGCCGTGGCGGCTCTTCATCATGGCGTGGATGAGGAAACAGGTGATGACCACGCACAGAAATACGTTGGTAAAGTTGGAATACTTGGGGATGTTCTTCAGGCCCTTGGAGCCGTAGAACAGCTTGAAGCCCAGCACATCATCAATGTTGTTCAAGGTGATGCGGATGATCTCGCCAAAGCCCAGCGTCAGGATGGCCAGATAGTCGCCGGTCAGGCGCAGGGCAGGGATGCCGATAAGCACCCCGAACAGCCCGGCGATCACCCATGCCAGCACCAGACCGATGGCAAAGGCCACGCCTTTGGGCAGGCCCGAGGATTTGGTGAACAGGGCGCAGGCGTAGGCACCTACCGCCATAAAACCGGCGTGACCCAGCGGCAGCTGCCCCAGATAACCGGTGGCAACGTTCAGCGAGACGGCCAGAATGATATTGATGCCCACGGTCAGCAGCACCTTATTCTGGTAGGTGGACAGCATATTGCCGGTCACATAGGAAAGCCCCACGAACAGCAGCCCCACCAGCACCAGATTCATCAGGTAGCGCACGGGCATTTTGAGGGTCTTGCGTTTGGTATTCATCGTTATGCCCCCTTACACCTTTTCCTGCACCTTGCGGCCAAGGAAGCCCGTGGGCTTGACCAGCAGCACGATGATCAGAATTGCAAACGTAACAGCGTCCTTCCATGCGGAAAGGCCGATGGCGGAAACAAAGCACTCGCACAGGCCGATGGCGATGCCGCCGACCATAGCACCCGGGATGGAGCCGATGCCGCCCAGCACGGCGGCGACGAAGGCCTTCAGACCCAGCATGGAGCCCATGGTGGGGGTGGCCTGCGGGTAGGAGCAGCAGTACAGCACGCTGCCGATGCCCGCCAGCGCCGAGCCCACGGCAAAGGTGAAGGAGATGGTGCTGTTGACATTGATGCCCATCAGGCGGGCAGCATCCATATCCTCCGAGACGGCGCGCATGGCCTTGCCAAGCTTAGTCTTTTGCACCAGAAAGGTGAGCACCAGCATGGACAGCACGGTGACCACCAGCGTGATGATGGAGGTAAGACCCAGCGGCACCTTGCCCAGACGGAAGGTCTGGTTGGTGTAGTAGGCGGGGATCACCTTTGCACCCGAGCCAAGGATCAGCTCTGCCGTGTACTCCAGAAAGAAGGAGACACCAATGGCGGTGATCAGCAGCGAGATGCGGGGTGCGCTGCGCAGGGGGGTGTAGGCGATCTTTTCGATCACCACGCCCAGCAGCGTACAGGTGATGATGGTGGCGCACACAGCGGTGACCGGGCCAAGACCCAGCTGGTTCATGACGAACCACGACATGTATGCGCCCACCATGATGACATCGCCGTGGGCAAAGTTCAGCAGCAGGATAATGCCGTACACCATGCTGTAGCCCAGTGCGATCAGTGCATAGATGCTGCCAAGGGACAAGCCGTTGATCAGCTGGCTAAAGAACACTGTCATGGTTGGATACTTCCTTTCTTTGCGGCGTTTACACTTTTTGATATAAAAAACGGAGAACGCCTGACCAGAAAAAAGCTGTTCCGGCGTTCTCCAAAAAATCATGGGGTTTGCTCTGTGCGGGCGGCTCCATCACCGGTGGATGGAACAGCGCGGATCAGAACATTTCCTTCAGCTCGGGCTTGCCGTCCACGTAGGTCAGGATGGCAGTGCTCTTGACGGGGTTGTGGTGCTCGTCGAAGGTAAAGGTGCCGGTGATGCCCTCGATGGTGCCGCCGGCAATGGCATCGATGACGGCCTGCTTGTACTCGTCGGAGCCGGCCTCGAGACCCTGCTCCTCAGCTGCCTTGATGCCGTACACGACGGTCATGGCAGCATCGTAGCCCAAGGGTGCAAAGCCGTTGGGGTAGGCCTCACCGTACTCGGCCTTGTAGGCATCCTCAAACGCGGTGCTGGAGCCCTTGGCGTAGCAGGCGCAGAAGTAGGAGTCCTTCAGCTGGTCGGCGGTGGCGTAGCCCTCCAGACCATCCCAGCCGTCGCCGCCGAGGAAGGGAACGTTCAGGCCGACGCTCTCAGCCTGAGCCAGGATCTGACCCACTTCCTGATAGTAGTTGGGGCAGAACACCATCTCGGGGTTCTTGCCCAGAATGCTGGTCAGCTGGGTCTTGAAGTCCACGTCGCCCTTAGAGTAGCTCTCCTGATCCACGACGGTGCCGCCCTTTGCCTCAAACTCCTTGGCAAAGTTCTCGGCCAGACCCTCGTTGTAGTCCTTGCCCTTCAGGAAGATGACGGCTGCCTTGGTGTAGCCCAGCTTCTCGTAAGCGTAATCTGCCATCTTCACGCCCTGGAAGGGGTCGGTGAAGCAGGCACGGAACACATTCCCGTTCACGGTGTCGGTCTCGGCATCGTAGGTAACAGCCTCGGCAGTAGCGGAAGCGGTGACCATAGGCATATTGTAATCGGCGCTCTCGGCGGCAACAGCCAGCGTGGGAGCGGTGGTTACATCGCCCACCAGAGCGGTGATGCCCTGATCCACCATCTTGGTAAAGCAGGTCACAGCCTGCGTTTCATCGCCCTGCTCGTCCATGGCGATGATCTCCAGCTGCTTGCCGTTGACACCGCCATCGGCATTGACCTGCTTCATGTACAGGCTGGCACCGTTTACAACAGCCTGACCGTAAACGGAAGCGTCACCGGTCAGGGGGCCCATCACACCCACCTTGATAGTGCTGCCGGAAGCAGCAGCGGAACCGGCTGCAGAAGAAGCGGCCGTGCTTGCGGAAGAACCGCCGCAGGCAGTCAGAGCGCTTGCTGCGGCAACAACACCGGCAGCGGCCATGAACTGACGACGAGTGATCATCTTTTTCATAAAAATCTCCTCCTTCGGAGTGTTTTACAAAGTAAATTGATAAAAACGGAAGCAAGGCCCTTCCCCTCTAAAGCGGCCTTGCTTCTGTTCTTGTCTGTTATTATAGCTATCTGGGTTCAAATCCGCAATTCACAAACCGTCCATACTTTTGGGCGCATTTTCTCGGCTTTGTTGATACTTTATACAAAAATTAAAGCGCGATTTTGTGCACTATTTCAAATTGTTCATTTTGTTTATCTGTGAGATGAAACAGATTCACAAGTTGCAGAATGGTTACAGGGTCTCCATCTCGGCGTCGGCGGCAAATTCGGCCTCGGCGCGGGTCTCTGCGGCCTGTCCCTCGGCCTCGGCAACAGCCACCGGCTCTGCCAGTGCCTTGCGGATGGCGGTGACGTAGAACACCATGGAAAGCGCCGTACCGATGCACCAGCCCACAGGCCATGCCATCCAGATGCCGGTGGAGCCCAGCGCGGTGGCGCTGAGCACGGCGGCAATGCCCACGCGCAAAATCAGGTCGGTGAAGGTGGCGATCATGAACCGCACCATCAGGCCGCAGCCGCGCAGGATGCCGTCTGCCACCAGCTTGACCGACACCACAAAGTAGAAGGGAGAGAGGATGCGCAAAAACAGCATACCGGTGTCAATGGCAGGGCCCTGCGGGTCGTTCATGAACAGCAGCAGCAAAAAGCGGCCAAAGAAGAAGTACAGCACCACCAGCGGCACGCACAGCAGCCACACCAGATTGCGGCCTGCGCCAAAGCCTTCCTTGACGCGGTCCATCTTGCCGGCACCCATGTTCTGGGAGGTGTAGTTGGAGATGCCGTTGCCCAGAGTGGTAAAGGAGGTGATGACCATGTTGTTCAGCTTGACGGCGGCAGAATAGCCTGCAATGACGCTGGCACCAAAGGTGTTGATGATGCTCTGCAGGATGATGTTGCCCACCGAGACAAAACTCTGCTGCAGGATGCTGGGCACAGCCACCACGGCCACCTTGCCCAGCATATTCCACGAGAACAGCTGCACATGACCCTCGGTGCGGAAAGCGCGGATGCGGCGGAACACCACCACCATGGCCAGCACGCAGCTGACACCCTGACACAGGAAGGTAGCCCATGCCACACCGGCGATGCCCATCTTGAAACCTGCCACAAACAGGATGTCCACGCCGATGTTGGACAAAGAAGAGACTGCAAGGAAGTAGAAGGGGGTCTTGCTGTCGCCAAGGGCAGAGAAGATGCCGGTGGCAATGTTGTAGAAGAACATGAAGGGCAGGCCCAGAACGTAGATATCCAGATACAGCGCAGAATCTGCAAGGATCTCCTCCGGGGTGTTGATGAGCTCCAGCAGGGCGTCGCAGCCAAACAGACCGATGCCCATCAGCACGGCGCACAGCACGGCAGAGCCGATGAGGGAGGTGTAGACCGAGGTCTTCATCTCGCGGTATTCCTTTGCGCCAAAGTAGCGGGACACGATGACCGAGCAGCCGATGTTGCAGCCAAAGGCAAAGGCGATGAAGATCAGCGTGATCTCATAGCTGTTGCCGACGGCGGCCAGCGCATTCTCGCCGATGAATTTACCGGCGACAAAGCTGTCTGCGATATTGTACAACTGCTGGAAAATGATGCTGCCAAACATGGGCAGACAGAATTGCCACAATACCTGTGACGGCTTGCCCACCGTCAGATCCTTATTCATTGCAAAAATCCTCCTCTATAACGACTATAAATGGGAAAACAGCGAAAACGCCGCAACCAGTATAGAACCGAATCACCAAAAAGTAAAGAAAATTTTTGGCATATCTGCCATATAAAAAACACATGGTAAGCATAACGTATCCCCGCTGCCGCAAGGGGGCAGACTGTAAACAGGTTTTCCACGGCGGTTTGCGTTCCCGTTAAAAATTTAGGTCTGCAAACATACGCACCGGCTCTTGCGCCGGGGCGCAAAGCGTGGTAGGATATTGATGGTTAGTTATGTATAACTATCTAAATAGAGCAGTTCCCCG
>OMEV01001451.1_pt1 | contig 9639 bp, 9 predicted proteins | sample 1645491 | NCBI WGS metagenome assembly OMEV01 (sample SAMEA103958122, study PRJEB25191) | human gut metagenome | biome: human-associated habitat [ENVO:00009003]; feature: intestine environment [ENVO:2100002]; material: feces | place: Germany | collected 2013/2015
GCAGTTTACTGCCGGGTTTTTTGAATTTATTCAGAAAAGAATAATGATATATTGTAGGAATAGCAGTAAAATTCTTGTCAAGTACCGCTGGTTGTGATATTATATTATGAGCAATGTGTGTAAACAGCTGCATTTTTAACAATAAAACCGATGTAAAAAACATGCTGTAATAATCAGCACATATAATTAAGGGAGGATTTATTAATGAACGTAACAGTAGAAAGAGTCGGCAACGACGCAACTCTTAAAATCACTTTGCCCGCAGAGGAAGTAAACAAAGGCTTTAAAAAAGCCGTTGCAAAAATTGCAGGCCAGGTAAATATCCCCGGCTTCCGTAAAGGCAAAGCCCCCCGCAATATTATCGAAATGCACTATGGCAAAGAAGCAGTAAAACAAGAAGCATTTGAACTGGTTGCTAACCAGTGCTATACCGAAGCTCTGGAACAGGAAAAACTGATTCCGGTATCCGACCCGAAGGTTGAAGATTCCGTATTTGAAGAAAACAAAGATATGGAACTTACCATTAAAGTAACCCTCAAACCGGAAGTTAAACTTGGCGATTACAAAGAACTGCATGTAGAAAAAGAAGCAGTTGAAGTTACCGACGAAGCAGTTGAAGAACAGGTACAGGGCCTGCGCAGCCGCCATGAAAAAATGGTAGAAGCTGAAGAAGGCGCCGTAATTGAAAAAGGCGACTTTGCCATTATCGACTTTGCAGGCACCGTTGACGGCGAACCGTTCAGCGGCGGCGAAGGCAAAGGCTATCCTCTGGAAGTTGGCTCCAACTCCTTTATCCCCGGTTTTGAAGACCAGCTTGTAGGCCTTAAAAAAGGCGATTCCACCGATGTGGACGTAACCTTCCCGGAAGAATACTTTGTTAAAGAACTGGCCGGCAAACAGGCAATCTTCAAAGTAAATGTACAGGACGTAAAACGCAAAGAACTGCCGGAACTTACCGATGAATATGTAGCAGCAAACAGCGATTGCAAAACCGTTGAAGAACTGCGCGCAAGCTACAAAGAACGCATGCAGAAAGCAGCTGAAAACAATGCCCAGATTGCTTATGAAAAAGCACTGATTGACCTTGCAGTTGCCAATGCGGAATTTGAAGTTCCCGAAATCATGATTGAAGACCGCGTAACCCAGATGATTGACGAAATGCGCATGAGCCTTGAAGCACGCAAACTCACTCTGGAACAGTACATGCAGTACAGCGGCATCGACATGAAACAGCTTCGTGAACGCCAGCATGACGCTGCTGTTGAAAACGTTAAAACCGACCTCGTTCTTGACGCTATTGCCAAAGCTGAAAACATCCAGGTATCCATGGAAGATGTTGACAGCGAACTTTCCGCTATCGCTTCCCAGCATGGCGCAACTCTTGAAGACGTTAAGAAAATCATTAAATCCAATGGCACTATGGGCCTGCTGCTCGCAAACATTCTGCGCCGCAAAGCTGCCCATGTAATCATTGACAGCGCGAAATAATTCAAGCGCGGTTAAACCACAGTAAAGGGGTGTGACAATAATGAATTATGTGCCAATAGTTGTAGAACAGTCAAACCGCGGAGAACGCTCTTACGATATATATTCCCGCCTTTTAAAGGACAGGATAGTTTTTGTTACCGGCGAAATAGATGATACTATGGCCAATCTCGTTATCGCCCAGCTGCTCTTTTTAGAGTCGGAAGACCCCGATAAGGATATCCATCTCTACATTAACAGCCCGGGCGGCAGCGTAAGCGCCGGCCTGGCAATTTATGATACAATGCAGTACATAAAGCCTGATGTTTCCACAATCTGCATGGGCATGGCCGCCAGCATGGCATCCGTGCTTCTGGCTGCCGGTGCTCCGGGCAAACGTTTTGCCCTGCCGTACTCCAGAGTTATGATTCATCAGCCGCTGGGCGGCGTTCAGGGGCAGGCTTCCGAGATTGAAATCACCGCGCGTGAAATTCTGCGCATCCGTGATGAAATGAACGGTATTTTAGCCAGCCATACCGGACAAACCAAAGAAAAGATTGCGCAGGATACTGACCGCGATAACTACATGAGCAGCCAGGAGGCCAAAGAATACGGCCTGATTGACGAAGTGGTATCGCGTAAACCTGCTAATGAAAAATAAAGGCTTTAAGGAGATACTCAAAATGAAATTCGGTGGGGACAATCACCATGATGCCCCGGTTTGCTCTTTCTGCGGCAAGCGCGAAGCGCAGGTCAGCAAAATGTTCAGCAAAGTGCTTGGCGAAGGTGATTTGTTTATTTGCGATGAGTGTATAAAACTCTGCAATGAAATGCTTGAAGAAGAAATGCGGGCAAGGGCTGTAAACCATACTGAAATTGCCGAACTGCCCAAACCCAAAGAAATAAAAGCAATTTTGGATGAATATGTAATCGGCCAGGAAGAAGCAAAAAAAACCCTTGCCGTAGCCGTTTACAACCATTATAAACGCATTGACTACGAACTTAACCATGTTCCCGGCGACAAGGATGTTGAACTGCAAAAATCAAACATTTTAATGCTTGGGCCTACCGGCAGCGGCAAAACACTGCTGGCGCAGACTCTGGCAAAAATATTGCAGGTTCCTTTCGCTATTGCCGATGCCACCGCTTTAACGGAGGCCGGTTATGTAGGCGAGGACGTGGAGAACATTCTGCTGCGTTTAATCCAAAATGCGGATTACGATATTGAACGCGCACAGCGCGGCATTATCTACATTGATGAAATCGACAAAATTTCGCGCAAGTCCGAAAATCCTTCCATTACGAGGGATGTTTCCGGCGAAGGCGTACAGCAGGCTCTGCTGAAAATTCTGGAAGGCACGGTTGCCAATGTTCCGCCTCAGGGCGGGCGCAAACATCCGCATCAGGAATTTTTGCAGATTGATACCACAAACATTCTGTTCATCTGCGGCGGCGCGTTTGACGGGCTGGAAAGCATCATCAGCGCACGCACGGGCAAAAAGAATATGGGCTTTGGCGCCGATATTAAAACCAAAGACGAAATCAGCCTGACGGATACCTTTAAAAAGGTATTGCCGGAAGATTTGATGAAATTCGGCTTGATACCGGAATTTGCCGGACGCCTGCCGGTTGTTGTAACGCTTGAAGCACTGGACAAGGCTGCGCTGATTAAGATTTTGCAGGAGCCTAAAAACGCACTGGTAAAACAATATCAGCACTTTTTGGCAATGGACAATGTAGAACTTGAATTTGAGCCGGATGCACTGGACGCCATTGCCGAAGAAGCATTGAAACGCAGTGCCGGTGCGCGTGGACTGCGTGCCATTATTGAAGCGGTAATGCGCAATGTAATGTACGACGTGCCTTCGCGCAGTGATGTTGTAAAATGTATTGTAACGGCCGATTCCATCCGCAATCATGCAGAACCTAAAATGATTGTGGCGGCAGGCTGAAAGAAAAATAATGGGGGAAGGGGATTTTAACCTTCCCTCTTTTTGGTTTTATGGGCCTTTTGTGATACAATTATAAGAGATTTGAATTTTAATATAAAATAGGGGGATGCTAATATAAATGGAAGCATCAGGAAAATTAATGCCCCTGCTGGCGTTAAGAGGAATTATCGTATTCCCGGGAATGACGGTAAACCTTGATGTAGGCAGGGATAAATCAATAAATGCGGTTAATGCTGCCATGCAGCTTGATAAAAAAATACTGCTGGTAACTCAGCGCGATGCCGAAACCGCAGACCCGAAACGCGAAGAACTGTATAATTATGGCGTTGTTGCCGAAATTAAGCAGCTTTTAAAACTGCCGAGCGGTGCAATCCGTATTTTAATTCAGGGGCTTAAAAGGGCAGAACTTACTTCGTTAATTGACGCACCTTTTAAAGATACTTACCTTGAAGGCTTTGCCATGCCGGTAGCCAGCATTGAGCCGGAAGAAAATTCCGAAACCGAAGCCACGCGCCGCGTGCTGCTGCAAAGCTTTGAAAAATGGCTTGTTACCGGCAAAAAAGTAACCACCGAAGTTATGCTTAACTTTAAAAACATAACTACCGCCGGTGAAATTGCCGATATTATTGCCGGTTATTTAACAATCAGCATTGACGAAAAAGAAGAACTGCTGGAACTTGCCGATGTAAAAGAGCGTATGCACAAGCTGCATACTTTTTTGTGCAAAGAACTTGAAATTGCCGAACTCGAAAAAAACATTACGCAGGAAGTACGCAAACAAATAGAAAAAAACCAGCGTGAATATTATCTGCGCGAGCAAATTAAGGTTATTAACAAGGAGCTTGGCGAAGGCGACGAACGCCAGGCCGAAGTTGACGAATACAAAAAGCAGATGGAAGGCCGCGACCTGCCGCCCGAAGTAGCAGATAAAATTAACAAAGAGCTCGACCGCTTGTATAAAATGCCGCCGATGATGGCAGAAAGCGGCGTTATCCGCAATTATGTGGAAACGCTTCTTGCTTTGCCCTGGGGCATTTACGGCAAAGATAACTTTGATTTAAAGCACGCCGAAAAAGTGCTTAACAAAGACCACTACGGCCTTGAAAAAGTTAAAGAGCGTATTTTGGAATACCTTGCGGTACGCGCTCTTACCAAAAGCGGCAAAGGGCCAATTTTGTGCCTTGTCGGGCCGCCGGGTGTGGGCAAAACTTCGCTGGCGCAGTCCGTCGCCCGCGCTATCGACCGCAAATTTACACGCATGTCGCTGGGCGGCGTGCATGACGAAGCCGAAATCCGTGGCCACCGCCGCACCTATATCGGCGCAATGCCGGGGCGCATTATTCACGGTATGCAAACCTGCGGCGTAATGAACCCGGTTTTTCTGCTGGACGAAGTGGACAAAATGTCGTCCGATTTCCGCGGCGACCCTGCTTCTGCACTGCTTGAAGTTTTAGACCCGGAACAAAACAACACCTTCAGCGACCATTATGTTGAAATACCTTTCGACCTGTCGCAGGTATTCTGGATTGTAACGGCCAACACCGTGGAAACCATTCCGCCAGCGCTGCTCGACCGTATGGAAGTAGTGCAGCTTTCCAGCTATACGGAAGATGAAAAGGTTAAAATTGCCGAACTACATCTTTTGCCGAAAGAACGCCAGAATAACGGCTTAACCGCCAAAACGCTTTCCATAACGGAAGATGCGCTGCGCATGATTATACGCGGTTATACGCGCGAAGCGGGCGTGCGCAATCTGGAACGCAAAATTGCGGCAGTCTGCCGTAAAACCGCTCTGCGCATTGTTAACGGCGAAGCCAAAAGCGCAAAAGTAACAGCTAAAAATTTACATAAATATCTCGGCAAGGTAATTTATCTGGAAGACGATGTAAGCCTCGAAGCAGCAGCCGGCATCTGCACCGGCCTTGCCTGGACCCGCGTCGGCGGCGAACTGCTTAAGGTAGAAGTTGTGGCCTGCAAAGGCAAAGGGCATCTTGCTTTAACGGGCCAGCTTGGCGACGTTATGAAGGAATCTGCCCAGGCGGGTTATACCTATATCCGCTCGCGGGCAGATGAACTTGGCCTTGACAAAGATTTTTACGAAACCACAGATATTCATATTCACCTTCCGGAAGGCGCAATACCTAAAGACGGGCCTTCGGCCGGCATTACCATGGCAACGGCAATGATATCGGCGTTAACGGGCCGCAAAGTTAAAAAGAACCTTGCCATGACTGGCGAAATAACGCTTTCCGGCAGAGTGCTTCCGGTTGGCGGCATTAAGGAAAAATTCCTTGCTGCCCACCGCTACGGCGTAAAAACAATTATTATGCCGGCTAAAAACGAGCAGGATTTGGAAGAACTGCCCGCAAACGTACGTGCAAAAATGCACTTTATTCCCGTAAAACATATGGACGAGGTGTTAAAAATAGCATTGGAGGATTAAACGCGATGAACAAAGGAGTTTGGGACATAGTCCGTGCGCAGTTTGTCACGTCTGCCGTTAAGGCAGAACAGTACCCTTCGCCGCAAATGATTGAAGCCGCCTTTATCGGGCGCTCCAATGTCGGCAAATCTTCTCTTATTAACTCGCTCTGCCGCCGCAACGGGCTGGCACGCGTAAGTGCCACCCCCGGCAAAACGCAAACAATTAACTACTATTTGCTGAACGCCAAACGCAATGTAGAAGGCGGCGCCGATACAGCACAGTTTTACCTTGTCGATTTGCCCGGTTACGGCTTTGCCAAAACAGGCAAATCCAATAAAGATTTATGGTCCGGCTTTATCAGCAAATATCTTTCAGGTTCGGACAACCTGGCATTAGTATGCCAGCTGATTGATATCCGCCATAAGCCGATGGAAAGCGACATAGAGTGTTACCACTGGCTGCTGGGCTGCGGCCTTAACGTGCAGATTATTCTCACTAAAGCCGATAAACTTTCCAAAAATGCAGCCATGGCCCAGAAAGCCCTTTTTAAACGCGAACTTGGGCTTGATGACAGCCGCATTATAACTTATTCGGTAACGCAGAACACTATGCGCAGTGAACTTATTAACCGTATTATGACGGCACTGGAAAACCACAGATGATTTTGTAAGCGCACAGATTGTAGGGAGTGGTTTGTATGGGGATTTTTGACATAATGCTGCATGTAAGGCGGCTGATGATGTTCGGGCTGGCAGTGCTTATAGGCTTTCTTTTTCAATACATGGCAATACCTATACCGTTTTTGCTCGGCGGCATAGTATCATCCATGTTCTGGAAAGTTATAGGCGCACAGGTATACTGGCCGCGCCAGTGGCGCGAACTGGGCCTTTGCGTAGCCGGTTACGGCATTGGGCGCAACTTTACGGCAGAAACCATGCACGAGCTTTCCATGCAGTCGCTTGGTGTGCTTGAAGCAACCGGAGCCGCCGTAGGCGCTTCGGTTATCATAGCGTGGTGGACATCGCGCCACAGCTACGCCAATCTGCAAAGCTGCGTAATGGGCTGTATGCCCGGCGGGCTTACGCAAATGATGCTCATGAGCGAAACCGACAAGCGCGTTGATTTCAGCGTGGTAATGGTAATGCAAACCCTGCGCCTCATGAGCGCCATTATCATCGTACCGTTTCTGGTTGTGCACGGCCTTGGTGCGGAAATAAAAGATGCTGCACTTCCGGCAGCACAAACAGGCGGCTACACCTGGCTGTGGATGGTGCCTATCGCAGCAATTGGCGCTGTTGTTCTGCAAAAACTGCATATACCAACGCCGCGCCTGTTGGGGCCAACGCTCGCCGCGTCTGCCTGTTCATATTTTTTCGGCACTTTTCAGCCCGTGCCCGACCCTCTCATGACGGTTGCGCAAATAAGCATCGGCCTGTACATGGGCATGCTGCTTGACCCTGCGCGCATAAAAGAAACCGCCCGCCTTATGCCGTTTATAATAACAGGCATCTTAATAATTATTGCTGTCAGCGTTGCCATGGCCTACTATCTTTCCGGCATTTACGGCTTTTCGCTTATAACCGCCTTTTTGGCAATGGCCCCCGGCGGCATTGCCGAAATGTGCCTTGCAGGCATGAGCATGGGCGAAAACGTTTCGATAATTTTAACCTATCAGCTGGTTAGAATGCTTATTTTAAATATCACCGTGCCAATGGGGCTGACGTGGTACTTTAAAGATAAATAATATCAAATAGGATATTATAACACAAAAATAAAAATGGTAAATTTTTACCAAAAGGCTTGACAACACTATTAGTAATAGTTATAATTAGGGCAACAAATCAATATTTCGTACAGGTACAGTAACTGTTTAAATGTTTATCGGTGCAAATCCGATGCGATCCCGTCGCCGTAACGGCAATAAAAGCCGGAGCCGGTCAGCCAGCCTGTATAAGCATCACTGCTTGACCTGCGGGAGACAGGAAGGAGATGTTTACTAACCAACCGGCTTTGTTTATGTGAGAGTGGCAGGGCCTCTTGATTGTAATTATCTGAACCCGTCTTTTCGTTTTGGAAAGACGGGTTTTTATCTTGCTTGCGCAGGTTGGAATATTGATTTTTAAAATTCATTTAACATTCTCAGATACTCATTCTCTACTCCTCTTGCAGTGCCCGTTGGGGTGCAGGTGCTGCTTTGGCCGCCGTGCTTTTGCGGCGGCTGTTTTATTTTGCCGCAAAAAGTTGAGCAAAACCTCTTTTGCTGTTATACTTAAAACAGAAAAAATATTTTCAGGAGGTTTTAAAATGAAAGTAATTTCTACCGAAAAAGCTCCGGCCGCTATTGGCCCATACTCTCAGGCAATTGAAATTGGCGGCATGCTTTTTGCTTCCGGGCAGATTCCTGTTGACCCTGCTACCGGCGAAGTTCCGGAAGGCATTACCGCACAGGCAGAACAAAGCTGCAAAAATGTAGGCGCAATTTTGGCAGAAGCAGGCCTCGGCTACGAAAACGTAGTAAAAACCACCTGCTTTTTGGCAGATATGGCAGACTTTGCCGCCTTTAACGAAGTTTATGCAAAATACTTTACCGGCAAACCTGCACGCAGCTGCGTTGCCGTTAAAGGCATACCCAAAGGCGTACTTTGCGAAATTGAAGTAATTGCCGCAAAATAACAGATTAACAAAAAGGTTGTACCGGCTGGCAAAAGCCATACAGTACAACCTTTTTTATTTTTATTATGAAACTTTATACCTTAAATTTTTAAGAGCCTGCTTATGGTGTTTGGTAACCATAGCAGGCGAACAGTTTAAAAGTTCGGCAGCTTCCCTGCCGCTGTAACCATTTATGTAAAGCGCCTCAATAGTCTGCCGCTGTTTGGCGGTTAACTTATTAAGCGCTAATTTTAATAAAATACCTAATTCCTCACGTTCAATAACATCGTTGCTGAACTCGGCGCCTTCTGTCTCACTATCGGGCAGGGGCGCTTTTTTATTTTCATCAGCCCACACTTTTTTAACTTCGTCGTACAGCGCAAAGTGAATACGGCACCTTACGTACCCGGCAAAATGCTCGTAATCAGCCCCGTTGTATGTTAATACAAGCTCAATAAACTTTAACCTTGCAAGGCTTAACCCCTCCTCAAAGCCAAGGGCATTGTAAAACATATCGCGGCGCATTTCGCTGCGGAACAAAGGCTCAAAAGATATGCAAAGCTGTTCCAAAGCCTGCTTGTCACCATTTTGGGCAGCAGTAATTAAACTTTTTGTTTCATTTGCCAAAGTAGTAAAAGTTTTGTGGCGCACGGTTTTAGGGATAATATCCATTTCCGGCACGGCAGATTTTAAAACCCTGCCCGGTATTTGGCTGAAAGATGACAAATTTTTTCTTTGAATCACAAAAACCTCCAAATTTTAAACTTACCAGCTTTACCGTGGCCACGCAAAAGCGGCGTAAGCAAGATTATAACGGAACGCCGCACTGTTTGTAAAGACCTATGTTAAATTAAAAGTTTTGGCTTTACAAAAAAGTTACCGGTGCGCAAGACAACGTACAGTACGGATTATTTATTTAGTAAGCGTCTTGCGGGGGGGTAAAACTATGATAAAATAATATAACAAAATTGTTTTGTAAAAAAGCAAAACAAAAAAGGGGAGAGTTATGTTATGAAACGTGTAAGTAAAAATTTAACTAAAGCAGTAACTTTAAGTGTACTCTTAATGTTGCCATATGGTATGGCGTGGGCAGAAACGCATACGGATGTGATAAGCGGCGCAAATGATAATTATACTAATGAAATT
>OMEV01001457.1_pt1 | contig 9580 bp, 8 predicted proteins | sample 1645491 | NCBI WGS metagenome assembly OMEV01 (sample SAMEA103958122, study PRJEB25191) | human gut metagenome | biome: human-associated habitat [ENVO:00009003]; feature: intestine environment [ENVO:2100002]; material: feces | place: Germany | collected 2013/2015
TAGGGGTCGGCGACCTCGACGACCCTTTGACGCGTGAGCGTCACGGTGTTTTTGGGAGATAATGCAAGTAAAGTGATCATTTAGTTACTTGTCACTATTATAGATTTTAAAAGCAGGCGAACAAAGTTCGCCCCTACGGTCTGTAAAATAAACTTTTGCGAAAATTTCGTGCCGCTTGCGCGGCAGCGGTGCGTCGAGTCGCCGCACCCTACAAGTTGCGCATCAAAAAAATTTCGTGCAGATTTCGCGGGCGGATAGTATCTGCCCATATCGAGCACCTTTTCACTATTCACTTTTACTTATTACTTTGAGCGTTAGCGAAACAACCCCTCAGTCTCGGTTTACGCCGAGCCAGCTCCCCTACAGGGGGAGCCTAAATAGATTCTGCGACAAATCCCAATTCATCAATCACAAAACCGACCGCAGCAGATATGCTGCGGTCGGTTACTGTTTTACGGCACCCGTTTATGTTCCGGGCACTTTTCTTATTCCATATTGTCTATATAGCTGCAGGCCGCGAGTGCGGCTACGGAGCCGTCCGCCGCTGCGGTGGTCAGCTGGCGCACTTCCTTTGTGCGGCAGTCGCCCGCGGTGAAGACGCCGGGGGTCTTTGTTCTGCAGCTCTCGTCCGCGATGATATAGCCGTAGTCATCGAGGTCTGCAACATCCTTGAAGCTCTCGTTGTTCGGCATCTGACCGACCGCAATAAAAATGCCGTCCATCGGAATGAAACGGGGTTCCTCGTCGCCCGTCGCTATCTTTATGCCGTCGAGCTCGTCGCTGCCGATGAGTTTGACTACCTTCGTGTTCATGAGAACCTTTATGTTATCTTTCTCGCCGAGCTTCTTGACAAGAGCCTTTTCGCCCCTGAACTCATCGCGTCTGTGTATAAGCGTGACGCTCTTGCAGTAAGACGCGAGGAAGAGCGCGGACTGGAGAGCGCTGTCTCCGCCGCCGACAACGGCGACATTCTTGCCCTTATAAAAAGCTCCGTCGCACACCGCGCAGTAGGACACTCCCCTGCCCGCGAGGTCGTTCTCGCCGTCCGCTCCAAGCGGTCTGTGGCGCGCTCCGGTGGCGATTATAACGCACTTGCACTGATAGCTGTTTGAATCGGTTATGACGGTTTTTATCTTTCCGTCGACTATTTTTATTACCCGCTCAAGCTCAACATCCGCGCCGAGCTCCATCGCCTGCGAAACGAGGTTATCCGCAAATTCGCTGCCGCTTATCTGCGATATTCCCGGATAGTTTTCAACTCTCGGTGAAGAGGTTATCTGACCGCCGAAGGACTCGCCCTCGGTCACGAGCACGGTTTTTCCCGCTCTGAGCGCATAGATTGCCGCCGTGAGTCCGGCTGTGCCGGCGCCGACGATAACGATATCAAATTGCTGCATTTCTTTTCCCTCTGAATATGGCAAAATTTTTCTTTAATGCGCCGAAAACCGGGTGAAGCCGCGCTCCACCCGATCTTCCAGCGTTTATCAGTGCATCAGCACTGCTCAATGAACTTTTTGATGTTTGAAAGATTGACGAAGCTCTCATATCCGTCGCCGTCGGTGACGATAAGAGTCGGAGCCTGTCTGATTCCGTATTTCATCGTCAGATCCTCCTGAGCCTCTGCATCGATCTTCTCGTAGCCGATATTCGCCTTGTCAAGCAGAGTATAGGCTATCTTGCAGTTGGGGCAGGTCTTTGTGGTGAAGAGCATGACCCTTGCGCCGTTTGATGCCTTGGGAGCATCCTCGTGCTTGCCGTCCTCCACGGTGTGGCTGACGGTGCGCTCATTCTTGAGATGAGACGCGCCGAGGTTATAGACGGTTCTGTCCTTGAACTCCTGCGCCTTGCCGTCGTTCCAGTTCTGGACGGGGCGATAGTAGCCGGTGATACGGCTGTAGACCTCGGTCTGACCGCCGCACTCGGGGCAGGTAAAGTGTTCGCCCGCGATGTAACCGTGATCCTTGCACACGGAGTAGGTCGGGGAGATCGTGTAATAGGGCAGCTTGTAGTTCTCGGCTATCTTGCGCACGAGAGAAGCAGTCGAGGTCCAGTCGGGCAGCTTCTCGCCGAGGAAGGCGTGGAAGACTGTGCCGGAGGTGTATCTCGTCTGAAGATCATCCTGAATGTCGAGCGCCTCAAAGATATCCTCCGAGAACGAAACAGGAAGATGCGAGCTGTTGGTGTAATAGGGAGTGCCGCCGTCCTTCGCCGCGGTGATGATATCCGGGAACTGAGCGACATCGTGCTTTGCGAAACGATAAGTGGTGGACTCGGCGGGAGTTGCCTCAAGGTTGTAGAGATCGCCGTACTTCTCCTGATAGTCGGAGAGACGCTCACGCATATGGTCGAGGACTTCCTTGGTGAACTGCTGAGTCTTCTCGTGGGTCATATCCGCTCTGAGCCACTTGGCGTTGAGACCGACCTCGTTCATGCCGATAAGGCCGATGGTCGAGAAGTGATTCTCGAAAGTGCCGAGGTAGCGTCTAGTGTAGGGATAGAGACCCTCGTTGAGAAGCTTCGTGATAACCGTACGCTTAACGCTGAGCGAACGGGCGGAGATATCCATAAGCTTGTCGAGTCTGCGGTAGAAGTCCGCCTCATCCTCTGCAAGATATGCGATTCTCGGCATGTTTATCGTAACAACGCCTATAGAACCGGTGCTCTCGCCGCTGCCGAAGAAGCCGCCGGACTTCTTGCGAAGCTCGCGCAGGTCGAGGCGCAGTCTGCAGCACATGGAGCGGACATCGCTCGGCTCCATATCGCTGTTGATGTAGTTAGAGAAATAAGGTGTGCCGTACTTTGCGGTCATCTCGAAGAGAAGTCTGTTGTTCTCAGTATCCGACCAGTCAAAGTCGCGGGTTATGGAATAAGTCGGGATGGGATACTGGAAGCCGCGTCCGTTGGCGTCGCCCTCAATCATGGTCTCGATGAACGCCTTGTTGACCATATCCATCTCTTTCTTGCAGTCCTTGTACTTGAAGGGCATCTCCTTGCCGCCGACAATGGCGTTGAGCTCGGCAAGGTCGTTGGGAACGGTCCAGTCAAGGGTTATATTCGAGAACGGAGCCTGAGTGCCCCAGCGACTGGGGGTGTTGACGCCGAAGATAAACGACTCGATGCACTTCTTGACCTCGCGGTAAGAGAGGTTGTCCACCTTAACAAACGGGGCAAGATAGGTATCGAACGAGGAGAACGCCTGAGCGCCCGCCCACTCGTTCTGCATAATGCCGAGGAAGTTGACCATCTGGTTGCAGAGGGTCGCAAGGTGGCTTGCGGGAGAAGAGGTTATCTTTCCGGGGACGCCGCCGAGACCTTCCTGAATGAGCTGCTTCAAAGACCAGCCCGCGCAGTAACCGGTGAGCATGGAGAGGTCATGGAGGTGGATGTCGCCGTTTCTGTGGGCGTTTGCTATCTCTTCGTCATAGACCTCGGAGAGCCAGTAGTTCGCGGTGATCGCGCCGGAGTTGCTGAGAATCAGTCCGCCGACGGAATATGTGACGGTCGAGTTCTCCTTAACGCGCCAGTCGGAAACCTTGACGTAGCTGTCAACGAGCTCCTTGTAGTCGAGGATGGTCGACTTCATGTTTCTGACTTTTTCGCGCTGCTTTCTGTAGAGAATATAGGCCTTTGCGACATCGGCATAGCCCGCCTGGCTGAGCACCGACTCGACGCTGTCCTGAATGTCCTCAACGGCGATAAGTCCGTCCTTGATCTTGCCCTCGAAGTCCGAAGTGACCTTGAGTGCGAGCAGGTCGATGACCGTCGGATGAGTTTCCTTGTTGAGCGCGTCGAAAGCCTTTGATATAGCCGAAGATATCTTCGCTATATCAAAATCGGCGACTGCGCCGTCTCTTTTGATAACCTTGTACATCATCATGCCTCCATTTTCTTTCTTTTTCCAAATATACGCTTTATTCGCGCTGTCTGCCTACAATTATAGATGCAACCATGGCAAATGTCAACAGCAAAATACAAGATATTGTGTAGAATTTATTTTTCTACCCCAAGATGTTCCGAGTTCCAGTGTCCGTTATATTCCCCTTATCTCGACATTCGGGACATTTTTGCGGACTATATCCGCGAAAGAGCGCAGTGTTTCGCGGCTGTGCGAGCCGAGACCCTTCTGCAAAACGAACTCGGAATCGGTGAAGTTCTGGAGAAAATATTTCTCGTCGCCCTTGAGCCACTCGCCTATTTTCTCAAAGTCCTCCGCGCTGTGCAGCTCGCGCACAACGGTCGTGCGGAACTCAAAATCGGTCTTTCCGCCCATGAGCAGGCGCACGCTCTCATATATCGGCTCCATGTCGAACTTTTCAAGTCCGACCGTCTCAGCATATTTTTCGGGCGAATTTTTGATATCCATCGCCACATAGTCAACGAGCCCCGCGTCTATAAGCGACTGCATCTTGTCCGGGAAAGTGCCGTTGGTGTCGAGCTTTACGAGATAGCCCATGTCTTTTATGCGCCTTGCAAACTCGTCGACTTTTTTATTAACGAGCGGTTCGCCGCCTGTTATGCACACGCCGTCGAGCATACCCTGACGCTTTTTGAGAAACGCAAAAAATTCTTCCTCCGGAATCTCATATTCGTCCCCGCCGGGAAGAATCAGCTCCGAATTCTGGCAGAACGGGCAGCGGAAGTTGCATCCGCCGAGGAACACAGTGCATCCCATCTTGCCGGGAAAATCGAGCAATGTAAGTTTTTGCAGACCTCTGACGCGCATACCGATACCCCTTTTCAAGCCGTAAAAATCGAGACGGAGAAAATCGGTCTTTCCGTCCCGGCAAAATCTATTATATACCACGAAAGCGCTCTTGTCACCAAAAACATCTTGAAAAATTGCACAAAGATTACCACAAAATAATGTGCATATTATCGCCGCGATACATATATGTTGCATTTTCTGCGAAAATTTGATACACTCATAGTATAATACAATCCCAATATATATGTATAACTGCGGAGGTGTCTTAATTGGCTGGAAAAAGACCTGTTGCGGCGATACTCTATGACTTCGACCGCACGCTTTGCACAAAGGATATGCAGGAATATCAGTTCATTCCGAGCGTCGGCATGGAGCCCGCGAATTTCTGGGGGCTCGCCAACAGCTACGCCGAGGAAGAGCATATGGACAAAATCCTGTCATATATGTACATCATGATAAAAAAATCGCAGGAGTGCGGGATTCCGCTGACGCGCAAGAGCGTCATGGAGTGCGGACGCGCGATAGAACTGTATAAAGGTCTGCCCGGCTGGTTCGACCGCCTCAACCGCTTCGGCAGCGAGAACGGCGTGACCGTCGAGCACTATGTCCTCTCCTCCGGTCTTAAAGAGATAATCGAGGGATCCGAAATAGGCAAATGCTTCAAAGAGATTTTTGCCTGTGAGTTCCTTTACGGCGAGAACGGCGAGGCAGTCTGGCCGAAGACCGCCGTCAACTATACTGCAAAGACCCAGTTCGTCTATCGCATAAATAAGGGCGTGCTCGACGTGTCAAACGACAGAGACCTCAACCGTTCGACTCCGGACAGCAAGCGCCGCGTACCGTTTTCAAATATGCTCTATATCGGCGACGGACTCTCCGATGTCCCGTGCATGAAGATGGTCAAGGCATACGGCGGATATTCTATAGCCGTCCACAACAACGAACCACGCCAGCTCGAGGGTGTGAGTGACCTGCTCTATCACAACCGCGTTGACTTCGCCTTCGCGGCAGACTACTCAGAAAACAGCGAGCTTGACATAACCGTCAAGGATATCATCCGCAGAATAGCCATAGACAGCACCCTGCGCGACGAGCACAGCAAGCAGAAGCGCCGCTCGAAATGCTGCTGCGCGGACATCTGACGGAGGATAAATATGTCTGTATTTTTTACCGCCGCAGTGTGCGTATACAACACGGAAAAATATCTTCGCGAATGTCTGGATTCCGTCCTCAATCAGAGCTATAAAAATTTCGAACTGCTCATAATCGATGACGGCTCGACGGACAAAAGCGGCTGCATCTGCGACGAATACGCAGAAAAAAACAGCCGTGTGCGTGTCATTCACACGGAGAATCAGGGTGTATTGCTCGCGCGAAAGACTGCGTTTGAGAATGCGCGTGGGGACTATTTCATCGTCTTTGATTCGGACGACACCGTCTCACCCGAGCTGTTTTCGAAATTGAGCGAAAAAATCGAGCAGTGCGCGCCGGACATGATATTCTTTGACTATAATAAAATAAACGGCGAAAATATCATGCATGAAAAGACATTCGACGGCGAGCGTTCTTTTAATAAAGACAGCAAAAAAGAGCTTTGGGAGCTGCTGCTGCGCTCGAAATTCAACTCGCTTTGGTGCAAGTGCATAAGGCGCGATAAATTCGACTATGATATAGACACGGCTTATTACAAAGGCTACAGTCGCGGCGAGGACAGGCTCGTCTCGGCGCATATGCTGAGCCGGCTCAACACTTTTTGTTACCTGCCCGAGGCACTTTATAACTACCGCACCTCGGCTTCCTCTCTGACGCGGACATATTCGTTTGAGAATCTCGTCATGTCCTCCCGCGCTACAGAGGAGATTCGCCAAATGATATCAGCCGACGGCTGCCTCGACGGCGAGTGCGAAGCGCTCATATGCTCTCTCGCGAGGATGATCTACCGCAATTTTCTCTATCCCAACGCCGTCTCTCTATCTAAAAAAGAGACCGTTGAGCTGATAAAAAAGAGCGAATCTCTCGGCATCTATAAGCTGTGCACCGACCGCAGGGCGGACAAATATTCTTCAAAGCCGGAGAATCTTAAATTTTCGCTGCTGAGAAATAAAAAATACTCCCTGCTCGTTGACGCAGTGAGGCTCAAGAGCAGGATATAAGTCGAAGAGAGTCGATTGCCTTGACAAAATTTCTGCCGGGCGTTATAATATTCTCCCGAAAACTGCCCGTGCGGAAAGGAAGTGAAAGCCATGGGCACAGAACAGAAAAAGATCGCCGCCCAGAACAAGAAGGCTTTTCACGACTATTTCGTGCTCGACAGATATGAAGCGGGAATCGAGCTTTGCGGCACGGAGGTCAAATCCATCCGCCAGGGCAAGCTCAATCTCAAGGACTCATGGTGCTCGATAGTCGACGGCGAATTGTTCGTCAACGGAATGCACATCAGCCCCTATGAGCACGGCAATATCTTCAACCGCGACCCGCTGAGGGTGCGCCGCCTGTTGATGCACAAGCGTGAGATAATGCGCCTGCTCGGTCAGACGAAGCAGGAGGGCTTGACCCTCGTGCCGCTGAGTGTATATTTTGTCAAGGGGCGCGCCAAGGTTGAGGTCGGGCTGTGCAAGGGCAAAAAGCTCTATGACAAGCGTGAGACGGCCGCGAAGAAAGACGCCGCGCGCAATATCGAGCGCAGCATGAAAAACTTCTGATTCAATCGGCAAAAGCCGTTTGATATATGGGGATGAAAGGATTTCGACGGGGAGGTTGAACTTCGGTAAGCGGGCAGCGGTGTGGGACCGCTATAAAACCCATACGTTTAAATAATAAACGACAACAAAACAGTTTTACAAGCTGCTTAAATAGCAGCCGTCTTTGCCGGGAGTACTGCGGCCCGGTACAAGGCGTCGATTAGCAGTGAACGTGCACGGGTGAGCGCTCCGTAACCCGTCATGAACAACGGAACTACCGAACCGGTGAGCCTGCCTGACGGCGCTCCGGCGAGGGAATCTTAAAAGACAGGCTACGCCCGTAGAAAGCTGTGGGGAGCCCTTTTCGGACGCGGTTTCGATTACCGCCATCTCCACCATGAAAAAAGCACTTGCTGTTGCAAGTGCTTTTTTCAATGAAATGGATTTGGAACTTATCACTAATAACAGCAGTGTCCGATTTTCTTTTTTAACAAGACACTAAACATAATTGTCCGTAAGTATAGCTTATAATCAGTATTGAAAAAAAGTTTAGATTAGTAGTATACTAAATCTAAAACATAAAAGAATAGGTGTGCATTATAAAATGAAAAATATGATTATTAAACGCGAGCCAAATATGGAAGACATGAAAAAAAACATCATTGACGCCGGCGGGCTCTTTTATCAGTATAGAGCCTGCAGCAATAATGCATCCACCATTTATGATATAGAAAACATCAAGCATAATGTTTTATATGCCCAAACACCCTTAAACATGAATGACCCCTTTGATTCTAAGATTGGATTTTGTAGTGAAAAGTTCTATGAAGAATGTATAAACATGATGTTAGACCCTATGGGCATCGATAAAAACATAAAGACAATTTTATTTATGATATTAAAGTATAAATTGTTAGGAAATCTAATAGAATTTGTTGACAAGCTAAATAAATTAAAACAATATCTTGTCTCATCAAAAAGAGATAAACATTTGATGCGACTATCAGATAGTCAATTTATAAACGACAATATAAAGAACTTATATGGGAAGGCTCCTCGGGAGATTAAAGACACTTTTTCGCGAGAGACATTTTTAGTGTTGGGAATCATAGTGACCTCTTTGGAATCAGATATTATAACAGAGGAGCTATTAATAAGCGCACTTGATTTACAATCATGTGTAGATCAATTTATCGAAAAAATTGAGGATATAAAAAACAATATATACCCACCATTATTTAAAAAATTTCTTTCACAATTAACTATAACTTGTTTTACATCAAGTGGTTGGAACAATCAATTAATGTGGTCACATTATGCCAATTCATATTCTGGTATATGTGTAGAATATGATTTGACAAAAATGGAAGAATTTTTTGGACTTATGTACCCGGTTCAATATACTGAAGAGAGACCAACCATATCACCGTCTGATTTAGGTATTAAATTTAATGTTACTAATGGAAAATGTAATGTTATTCAAGAAGAAGCCAATATTGTGCCAATAATGAACTATATACTCTTTAAAAATAAATGTTGGTCATACGAAAAAGAGTGGCGAATTATAAATGTTGGTCAAGAAAACACACCAATTTTTATCGACTTTCCATTTATAAAATCCATTACTTTTGGTACCAATATTTCTGATGATATTAAAAGAATATTATTAGACATTTGTAAAAAAAAGCAAATCGCTTGTTATGACCTGCAATTGAGCAAAGAAAATTTTTCACTCACGAGGGAATTAATTGATTATGATTCTATTCCTTATGATAAAAATTTAGAAATTCAACATATATCAATTTTATGTGAGAACATTTACAGGTTATCAGAATATATAAACTCAAAAGAAGAAACAATGTGTGAAAGTATCTCGAGCGATTGTTTTAATATCAAGGTTATCATGGACTATTTAGAAAAAGTATGTGATATGTTGTTAGATTCATATCACTTTAAGGTGTCATTTAACAGAATAGTCGAAAATGATAATGAAGATATATTCATCAGCGAAAATAAGGAAGAAATAGATATAGCAAAAAGTACAATAGATGAATTTGTGTCAGCCACAAACGACCTATCAGATATTTTAAAAAACGCCATAAAAACAATAAGATATGGTTTTGTCGTTTCTGACAGAGATTAGGTCAGTTTACAAGGAACTACACGCAGACCACGAAACGGGGGCTGCTGACAA
>OMEV01001465.1_pt1 | contig 9530 bp, 7 predicted proteins | sample 1645491 | NCBI WGS metagenome assembly OMEV01 (sample SAMEA103958122, study PRJEB25191) | human gut metagenome | biome: human-associated habitat [ENVO:00009003]; feature: intestine environment [ENVO:2100002]; material: feces | place: Germany | collected 2013/2015
TTAACAGATTAACAGGTACTTTGTCTTCTACTTGGATAATTTTTCTTTCCATGCACATAACCTCTTTTCTATTTTATAGCCTGTAATATTTTAATGTATTTTGCGGCAAATGGCAAGTTTGTAAAGCCTGTTTATGCACTGTGCGGCAGAAAAATTTCAGCTTTGCGAAAAAATTTAAAAATATATGCCGCGGGCATAGAATATAAACTTGCAGTTTGATATAATAACTAATGTAGCAGTATTTAAGAAATGGGTGATGTTTTTGCTGACTAATATTAACAGCCTCATCAAAACCATCGGCATCCTTGATGTTATAGATATTTTGGTGGTGGCGTATTTTCTTTTCAGAATATACTTAATGCTGAAAAACACAAGAGCCGCGGTGCTTGTAAAGGGCCTTTTAACTTTGGGCGCCATTATGTTTATAAGCCGCTGGCTTAATCTGCATGTTATCAGCTGGGTGCTGGAAAAAAGCATGACGGTGCTTATTGTTGCGCTGCCGATAGTTTTTCAGCCGGAACTGCGCCGCGCTCTGGAGCAGATTGGCCGCGGCAGGCTTTTCCGCAAGCACGGCGAGCTTGACGAGTACGAAGTGGACGAAATGGTTAACTCCATCACTTCGGCCGCCATTGTAATGGGCCGCCGCAAAATAGGCGCGCTGATTGTTATTGAACGCGAGATAGGGCTTGAAGAACGCATTGAAACCGGCGTTGCCATTGACGGCCTTATCAGCGACAGCCTGCTTTTAAATATTTTTGAAAAAGATACCCCGCTGCATGACGGCGCGGTAATTATCCGCGGCAACCGTATTGCCGCCGCAAGCTGCCTTTTGCCGCTTACGGAAATGCGCAACCTCAGCCAGGAGCTTGGCACGCGCCACAGGGCAGCGCTTGGCATATCCGAACAGTCCGACGCGGTAATTCTTGTTGTAAGTGAAGAAACCGGCACTATCTCGCTGGCGCGCAACGGCACTTTGCAGCGTTATTTAACGGCCGACGACGTAAAAGAGTTTTTAAAGGCTTCCATTACACGGCCCAAAGCCGATTTTAAACAGATGCTCCGTGAAAAAATCCGTGATTTAAGAGGTGACAAAAAGTGAAGCAGTTTTTTGAACGTGAGAATTTAATTCCGCGTATCGTCACCCTGATAGTGGCCTGCGGATTGTGGCTGTATGTTATGAGCGAGCAGAACCCGGTAATTGAACGCGATTTTGTGGTTAAGCTGCAGCAGCGCAACGTTGCCGAAAACATGGTTGTGCTTAATGCGCCCGATAATATTAAAGTTAAGGTAAGCGGCCAGCGCAGCCTTCTGGGCGGCGTAACGGAAAAAGAAGTTATTGCCTATATCGACTGCGACGGGCGCGATGTGGGGCAGCAGTATCTGCCGGTGCATGCCCAGTTCCCGGAAGGGCAGGTTGTAGAAGTTTACCCGAATAATATTTACGTTTATCTTGATAAAATAAGCGAACGTACCATGCCGGTTGAAACCGTTGTTATAGGTCTGCCTGCTAACGATTACGCACTCAGCAAGCAGGATGTTTCGCCGCAGACGGTGCAGGTACGCGGCGCAGGGCACCGCCTTGACGCTATGGTAAGGGTTGTTGCGCCTGTTGACGTAAGTGACAAACAGCGCGATTTTGAAATTGACAGCCATTTAGTAGCAATAAGCGATACCGGCGCTGAAATGCACGATTTGGCTATTGAGCCTGCCGATGCAAAAATTAAGGCTACGCTGGTGCGCCAGATGATAACTGCGCAGATACCTGTTATTGTAAGTACGAGCGGCGAATTTGCCGACGGCAAAAAGCTTGAAAAGGCTGAATGTGTGCCCGAGAAAGTTAATATTCTGGCGGAACCTTCGCTTGTACACAGCATTGTGGCGCTGCACACCAAAAATGTGGATTTAAGCCAGCTGCGCTCTGATAGTACGATTGATGTGGAACTGGAACTGCCGGAAAGGGTAATGTGCGAAACCAAAACAGTTACGGTAAGGTTTATAACCGAAGATTAACAGGAGAGGTAAATGCTTCTAAGAATAAATAATGTAAGAATTCCGCTTGTGAGCGAGGCTTCGCTGCGTGAGGCCTCTGCCCGCAGGCTTGGCGTAAAAAAACAGGATATTGGCAGCATAAGGGTACTGCGGCGGGCCGTTGACGCCCGCCGTAAAAACAATATCGTTATAAATTACCACGTGCTGGCGGATATTGACGTACCGGCGCGCCTTGTAAACCGCCTTCTGCGCGATAAGGATGTAACGCGCTTTAAGGAAGAAGCGGCACCGCTGCCGGTGTTCGGCACGGAAAAAATGCAGGAGCGCCCTGTCGTTATCGGCGCGGGCCCGGCGGGGCTGGTGGCTGCGCTTGAACTTGCGCGTTACGGTTACAGGCCGCTTTTACTGGAACGCGGCAAAAAAATAGCCGAACGTGTGGATGACGTTCAGCGTTTTTGGAAAAAGGGCGAGTTTGACCCTGAAAGCAATGTGCAGTTTGGCGAAGGCGGCGCGGGAACGTTCAGCGACGGCAAGCTGACCACGCGCGTTAACGACCCTGTAATGAACGATATTTTAAAACTGTTTGTAGAAGCCGGTGCGCCGGAAGAAATACTGTGGGAGCAAAAGCCCCATGTTGGCACGGACAGGCTGCGCGCCATGGTTGCTGGTTTAAACAAAATGATAGTAAGCCTGGGCGGCGAAATACGCTTTAATACGCGCGCTGCCGGTTTTATTATTGAAGATAACGCTGTAAAAGGCGTAATAACGCAGACCGGTGAAAAAATTTACGCACCGGCTGTTATTTTGGCATGCGGGCACAGCGCCCGTGACACTTATGCCATGCTGGCAGAAAATAAAATTGCGGCCGAAGCCAAGGCTTTTGCCATCGGCGTGCGCATTGAACATCCGCAGGAGCTGATTGACCGCGCGCAGTACGGTGAGTTTGCCGGGCATCCTAAACTCGGCGCGGCAGATTATGCCGTTGTATGGCATAACCCTGAAAGCACGCGCACGGCGTATTCTTTTTGCATGTGCCCGGGCGGGCAGGTGGTTGGCGCGGCCAGCGAAACCGGCGGCGTTGTTGTTAACGGCATGAGTATGTACAAGCGCGACAGCGGCATTGCCAACAGCGCGCTGGTGGTTAACGTAAGCCCGGAAGATTTTGGGCATAATCCGCTGGACGGCGTGGAGTTTCAGCGCAGGTGGGAACGCCTGGCGTTTAAATGCGGCGGCGAAAAGTTTTACGCACCGGCGCAGAATTTTAAAACGTTTTTAAGCGGTTCGGCGCCTTCGGCAGAGAGCCTTGTTAAAGCAAGCTGCCTGCCGGGCATAACGGCGTGCGATTTGAATATGGTGCTGCCGGATTACGTTACGGCTACGCTGCGCGGCGGCATTAAAGCCTTTGGGCAGCGCCTTGCCGGGTTCGACGACGGCGGCGCGCTTTTAACCGGCGTTGAAACAAGAACCAGCGCCCCGCTGCGCATTATCCGCGGCAGCGATAAGCAGTCGGTATCGCACAGGGGGCTGTACCCCTGCGGCGAAGGTGCGGGCTACGCCGGCGGCATTATGAGCGCCGCACTTGACGGATACCATGTGGCGCGTGCCGTTATGGAGCGTTTTGCGCCATTATAATTATTGCTTATTCAGGCAAAGCCTGCTATAATACATGCGGTGAAAAGATTTAAACTTTACATATAAATGGAGGTTTTAAAATGGCTCGTTTATTTGGTACTGACGGTGTACGCGGCATTGCCAACGTGGAACTTACACCGGAACTTGCTTTTAAACTTGGGCGCGCTGCTGCGTCTTACTTCGGCAGGGAAACACGCAACCCTAAAATCATTATCGGGCGCGACACACGCCTTTCCGGCACCATGCTGGAAGCTGCGCTTGCGGCAGGTATCTGCTCTGCGGGCGGCAATGCGCATCTTTTGGGTGTAATTCCTACGCCGGCTGTTTCGTATTTAACTTCCAAACTGCATGCCAATGCCGGTGCGGTAATTTCCGCTTCGCACAATCCGTTTGAGGACAACGGCATTAAGTTCTTCTCGCAAACAGGGCACAAGCTGCCCGATGCCGTGGAAGATGAAATTGAAGCCATGGTTGCCGCAGAACACGACAGCAGCAAGAATCCAAGCGGTTCTTCCGTTGGGCGCGTTATTAACGAAGAAGCCATGGATAAGCTTTATATCGACCATATCATCAGCACCGCGCCGACCAAATTAAACGGCTTAAAGGTTGTTATGGACTGCTCCAACGGCGCCAACAGCCTGATTGCGCCGGTAATTCTGCGTACTTTGGGCGCGCATGTTATTACCATTTTTAACCAGCCTAACGGCATTAACATTAATAATGGCTGCGGCAGTACGCATCTGGAGGCTTTGCAGGCCAAAGTGCTGGAAGAAGGCGCGGACGTGGGCATTGCCAACGACGGCGACGCTGACCGCTGCCTTGCCGTTGATGAAACAGGCAAACCGCTTGACGGAGACCAGATTATGCTTATCTGCGCATTGGAACTGATGAAAAAGAAAGAGCTGCACGATAATGTGCTTGTAACAACCGTTATGAGTAACGTTGGCCTGCATAAAGCAATGGCAGAACATGGCGGGCGCTGCGTAAAAACCAATGTAGGCGACCGTTATGTGCTTGAAGAAATGTTGAAAGAAGGCTATAACCTCGGCGGTGAACAGTCCGGGCATATTATTTTCAGCAAATTTGCCAAAACCGGCGACGGCATTTTAACGGCCGTACAACTGCTTTCGGCAATGGTTAAAAACAACAAGCGCCTGTCCGAACTCGGCGCGCTTATGACCAAATACCCGCAGATTCTTCTTAACGTGCGTGTTAAAAACAAATACGGCTGGGAAGAAAACGAAGCCATTAAAGCCGTTATTAAAAAATATCAGGACGAACTGGGCGACAACGGGCAGGTACTCGTGCGTGCATCCGGCACCGAGCCGTTAATCCGCATTATGGCGGAAGGCCCTGTGCAGGAGCGCCTGGAGAAAATTGCCGACAGCATCGGCGAAGTTGTTACACGCGAACTGGGCTGAATTTAGATTGACCGTATTGTAAAAATATAGTAAAATAAAGTAGCTGCAAAGGTGCCGCATGGGACAGCCAGGCCTGTGCGGCACAAAATGTATGTGCAGCAACCAAGCGCAAGTGCCGCTTTTGGCGGCAGACGAGGCGGAGGTTTATCGATTAGTCAGCGGGTGCCTCCCGGCCGGCTGCGGGCCGTAAGCAGACTGACAAAGCCCCATGGCAACGTGGGGGACAAAGCAGCTGCGGCAGAACTGGCAAATAACCTTTAGGAGGATTTTAATATGTGTGGTATTGTTGGTTACATAGGCAATGCACAGGCTGCGCCGTTTTTGCTGGACGGAATGAGCAAGCTGGAATACCGCGGTTATGATTCCGCCGGTATTGCGGTTTACGAAAAAGGCAAAATCCGGGTTGAAAAATGCGTGGGCCGCCTTGACGCCCTGCGCCATAAGCTGGAAGGCAGAATGCCCGAAGGCAGCATGGGCATTGGCCATACACGCTGGGCAACTCACGGCAGGCCGTCCGACCGCAACTCCCATCCGCATACGGATGAAAGCGGCGATTTTGTTGTTGTACACTCATTGCCAAAGGGCAGAAATTTTCTTCCGACACCGATACGGAAATTGTAGCGCATTTATTCGCCGATTTTTACGAAGGCGATATGGAAGAAGCCGTTAAAAAAGTTTTAAAAACCATTGAAGGTTCTTATTCTTTGGTATTTATGTGCGCGGCTGAACCGGATAAACTCATCTGCACGAAGAAGGACAATCCGCTGATTATCGGCCTTGGCGAAGGTGAAAACTTTATTGCATCCGATATTCCGGCGATTATTGCCAAAACCCGCCGCACCTATATTATGAGCGACGGCGAAATTGCCACAGTTACCAAGGACGGCGTTTGGGTGCAGGACATTAACGGCACGCCGATTACCAAAAAAGTTTTTGAAGTTAACTGGAATGCCGAAGCGGCCGAAAAAGGCGGTTTTGAGCATTTTATGCTGAAAGAAATTTACGAACAGCCGAAAGCAATTAAAGATACCATGCGCGGGCGTTTAGCCGAAAACGGCACGGAAATTAACTTTACCGAGCTGGGCTGGACTCCGGAAGATTTTACCGGCATCAGCAAAATCTTTATTGTTGCCTGCGGCACGGCTTATCATGCAGGCATTGTCGGCAAATACTATCTGGAAAATCTGGCGCGCATCCCTGTTGAAGTGGATATCGCCAGTGAATTCCGTTACCGTAACCCGCTGGTTGACGCCAACTGCCTGACCATTGTTATCAGCCAGAGCGGTGAAACCATTGATACCCTGGCAGCTTTGAAAGAAGCCAAACGCCTTGGCAGCCGTACTTTGGCAGTTACCAACGTTGTTGGTTCTTCTATTGCGCGTGAGGCAGACCAGGTTGTTTACACCTACGCAGGGCCGGAAATTGCCGTTGCTTCCACCAAAGCATACACTACCCAGCTTTTGGTAATGTTAATGCTTGCCGTTTACGTTGGCCGCCTGCGCGGAACTCTGGACGGCAATAAAGCGGACGCACTTGCAAAAGGCCTGCATAAGGTTCCGGAACAGCTGCATGACATGCTGGAAAATGTTGACCAGATTAAAGTTTTTGCACGCCACTACGGCAGCAGCCTGGACGCATTCTTCCTTGGCCGCAGCCTGGATTATGCCGTTGCCCTTGAAGGCGCTCTGAAACTGAAGGAAATCAGCTATATTCATGCCGAAGCATATGCCGCCGGTGAACTTAAACACGGCACTTTGGCACTTATTGTTGAAGGTGTGCCGGTAATTGTGCTGGCAACGCAGGAAGATGTTTACGACAAGACCGTAAGCAATTTGCAGGAGGTTAAGGCGCGTGAAGCCATGGTTATTGCCATTGCCCTTGAAGGTGATGACAGCATTGCCAAATATGCAGACCATGTTATTTACATTCCGCGTGCGGATAAAGAGCTTGCGCCGATACTGGCCGTGTTGCCTTTGCAGCTTTTGGCTTACTATGCCGCCCTTACAAGAGGCTGCGATGTAGATAAACCGCGTAACCTTGCAAAATCGGTAACAGTAGAATAACAAGTTTAACCATAACCCTGCCTGTAAAAAGGGCAGGGTTATTTTGTAATTGGGAAAATGTGTCAAAAATTTCACAAAAGGGGTTGCCAAAATTACAAAGTTAGCGTATACTAACTAAAGAGTTACGTAAGCGTAAACTGTTAAAAGAAATGACAGAGGAAACAAGGCAACTCGCGTTATAAAAAGCAGTTTGCGGCAGGCGTTCTCTAAAAAGTTTTTAGGAGGAACCCGCAATGAAAAAATCTTTAGTTTTAGCAATGGCAATGGCTCTTGGCGTTACCGCAAGCGCTTATGCCGCAAACCCTTTCAGTGATGTACCGGCAGGCCACTGGGCTTATGACGCAGTTAACAAACTGGCTGCAGAAGGTGTTGTAGACGGTTACCCCGATGGCACTTACGGCGGCGACAAACTTATGACCCGCTACGAAATGGCACAGATTGTAGCAAAAGCAATGGCTAAAGGCGCTAACGTTGATAAGCTGGCAGCCGAATTTGCTGATGAACTCGACAGCCTCGGCGTACGCGTAGCAAACCTTGAAAAGAAAGCTGACAACGTAAAAGTTACCGGCGAAATCCGTTATTCTTACCGCGATGTTGACGGCGACGTAAACGGCAACGAAAGTGTTCTGCGTTCCCGTCTGTGGGTAAACGGCCAGATTAACGAGGACTGGAGCTACACCGGTATGTTCGAAAATGAACAGGATTTTGGCAACGAAACCGGCGATGAAAAAATTGACTTTGCCCGTGCTTATGTAGAAGGCCGTGTTGGCGGACTTGACGTAGTTGCAGGCCGTTACAACGAAGTAACTTTCAGCGGCAACATTCTTGATGCCAACCTGGATATGGCTAAAGTTTCCTACGGCGATAAAATTAAAGTATCTGCCGCAGCAGGCAAAGCTTATGACAGCGTAGAAGTTGATGATACCAATTTGCTGGACAGTGACGACAGAATTTACATCGGCACTTTGGAAGCAGCGCTGGGCGACGTTGACGCTTACGTTGCCTACTTTAAAACCAATTCCGATATGGATAAAGAAATTTGGAACGTCGGCGCAAGCTATGGCTTTGGCGATTTTACCCTGAGTGCTGAATATATGCGCGGCGATAAAGAATATTCCAATGCAGGCAAAGACGGTTGGTGGGCAGACCTTGCATGGAAAGGCGCTGAAGCGGATACCCCGGGCAGCTACGGCATCCACGCAGGCTACTATGACCAGAGCCCGAGCGCTTATATTAACCCGACCACCGATGCCGAATATTTTGATGACGGCTATAAAGGCTGGAACGTAGGTGTAAGCTATACCTTTGCCAAAAACATTGTAGGCATGGTTAACTACTGGGATATGGAATCTCAGACCACTAACAAAGATGCGCAGACCATCTTCAGTGAACTGTACTTCATGTTTTAATTAGCAGATACAGTAAATAATTTTTAATTTCTCGCAAAAGGGAGCAGTTTCAAGGCTGCTCCCTTTTGCTGTTTGTAAGCAGCTTTAGAAATTCTGCTAGCGGCAGCAGGTGTTTTAAGTGCTGCCTGCAAGGTTAACGGCATAGCCCTGCTTACGGCACTATCTCAGTTTGGAGATAGTGCCTGTTTGCACAAAATCGTCAGTTAACACTGCTAACGTACTGCTGCTTTTCCTGCTTCCTTACTTTTCCAAAGCCTGTCAGGTTTTACTGCTTACGTACCTTAGTACTATTGGGAACAAGGTAAGAACGTAATACGGCAAAGAAAAGAACAAGAGAAAAAACAGACAAAAAAGAGAACAAGAAAAGAAACTCTCACCCACATAAACGGATTTTTAACCCCGAAAATTTACCTGCGGCGAAAAAATATTTAAAAAATTTTTAGCTGACGGTAAATTTTTTTAGCTTTTATGGCGTTTATATGGCTGAGAGGAGTTGTTAAAGTGATTGTTGTAAATCCTGTTCAAATCGATTACAAAAAGCTGGCGGAGGTGGCAAAGCGCAGCCGCGGCAAAATTAACCGCATTTACCTGCACTGGACTGCGGGGCACTATGACGATGTTTATGACGATTACCACATCAATATCGGCGCAGGCGGCGAGCTGTACTTAACCTGCGAAGATTTTACGGAGCTTAAAGCGCATACCTGGCGGCGCAACACGGGCAGTATCGGCATAGCAATGTGCTGTGCGGCAGGCGCAGCGGCCATCCGCGGCAGCGAAACAGATTTTGGCAAAGAACCGCCGACACAGCAGCAGATTGAAGCAATGGCCAAAACCGTGGCGGTGCTTACGTATGTGCTGGGGCTTGAAATAAAGCTGCTGACGGTTACTACGCACTGCGAAGCCGCACTTTTTGACGGCTACGGCCCGCACAGCGGCGGCACGGCGACCTGTACCGCAAAGGCGGTGTGCAGCACCCGCCAAACCGCCTACGGGGAACCGGGCAGCCATACATT
>OMEV01001466.1_pt1 | contig 9522 bp, 6 predicted proteins | sample 1645491 | NCBI WGS metagenome assembly OMEV01 (sample SAMEA103958122, study PRJEB25191) | human gut metagenome | biome: human-associated habitat [ENVO:00009003]; feature: intestine environment [ENVO:2100002]; material: feces | place: Germany | collected 2013/2015
CGACATTACAACCGACATTGCCGCCATGACGGAAAAAATACGCCAGGCAACGGATGTTCCGGCAGCAGTTGGTTTTGGAATAGCCACGCCTAAGCAGGCCAATGAAATGGCGGCAGTAAGCGACGGCGCGATTGTTGGCAGCGCAGTTGTAAAAATAGTTGGCAAATACGGCACGGACTGCGTGCAGCCAGTTAGCGATTACGTAAAAGAAATGGCAGAAGCAGTACATAAAGTTCAATAAATAAATTCACAAAGGTTCCGTGGTTTGCGGAGCCTTATTTTTTATATAAAAAAGCGCCTGTATCAGCTATTGCTCTGAATACAAGCGCTTTTTGCATTTAGCTGTTAAAATTTACAAGATAGTTGCTTATCTGCTTATGGTTAAACTGTCATACAGATAGGGAGAAGTTACCATTTTATCGGAGATTCCGTCATAACGGAACATATAGGTGGAGATAGTCATGGTATCACCGTCAACATTAATTAAAATATATGTTTGCTCATGTGTTTTGCTGGTATCCGTGCCCCACGGATTTTGGGCAGGCGCTGCGGAATTTACATCCAGAAAGCTGTAATTGGGTGTCAGCGGGTCATCGGCAGAAATCTGGTAATTGCGTGCCGCATACCATTTAACCGCGCCGGAATGACCGCCGGTAATGTAGAGAGGAATACCGGAAACAACGTGATAGATATTGTTTTCCGCAGTCAGGTTTGCGTTGCTGCCAGTGCCGGTTACAAATCCTCTGGCATATACATGGTCGTGCCCCTGCAAAACCAAATCCACGCCAAGCTCTGCAAACAGTGGTGACCAGAATTTACGTGCGGATATAATGCCGGAATCCACGATATGCGCGGCGCCGGAATAGAGCGATTGGTGAAAGCCGGCAACAAGCCACTTGCCGTTATTTTTGGCATCGGCTGCCTCGCGGCGCAGAAAATCTGCCTGCGCTGCCCAGGTATCCGGGGTGTTCATGTTAAGAACTACAAATTTTACATTGCTGTAATCAAAAGCATAAACAACGGGGCCTACGCCGCTGTTGGCGCAGGGTGCAGTAATATGGCCGCTGAAACTGCTGTTGTCGTGGTTGCCCTGTGCGGCAGCAATAAGGTGGCTGCCGAAAAAGGTTTGCCCGGCACAGGCATTTACACCTCCGTTTTCAAAAAGCATTTCCCATTGCCGTTCATTATGGGAGGAGTCTGTCATATCACCGGCAATATAGGCAAAAGCCAAATCATCACAGCTGTTCAGCAGAGAGAACATAGCTCCTGTAGCTTTGGCGTCAGCTGCAAAACCAATCTGTGTGTCGGTTAAAAAGGCGAAGGTAAAAGCACCTGTTTCTGCCGGTGTTTTAAACGCGTTGGAATATGTGCCTGCAATGTTATAGGTATAGTTAGTATCAGGTGCAAGTCCATCCACTTTGGCAGAATAAAGGTATTTGCCTGCCGAATCCGACCAGACGGGATTGGCGGCATAATCAGCAGTCCCTTTTGCTCCTGTTACGGAAAACGTTCCCTGTGTTGCGTCCGGCGCGGAATAGGTGAGGTAAACGGCATCCGGTGTTTGCCCGATATGCAAGTTAACCTGGTTGACGGTGCCTGCCGCACAGCATTGCAAAATACTTAGCAGGCTTAAAAACATTCCCAGCAGCAGGGTGGCGCTCCATTTTCTGAGACGGTAAATCATTTTCAATCACACTCCTTGTCAGATGTGTTTATAGTAATGCTAAAAGGTGAAATACAGATTAAAACTTATTTTATTATAATATGTACGCATTTTTATGTGTTATGATTAAACCGTTTAAAATCTTTGTGCGGAAAACGGAGCGAAAAATCAGTTTTGGCATAGTAATTTAAATATAAAATTTGTTTGCTGCGCAGTATTTAGTAAACAGGCAGAACAAAAGCACTTGCATTAGGGCGAACCTTACATACAAGTGCTTTTAAGTTTAATTCAGGTTTAAAATTTTATTTTTACAGTCTGCCGCTGCTGTTCAGTACGTCGCGCATTTTGTGAACTACCATTTGTTTAATGGCTTCGCGTGCAGGTTTTAAGTATTGGCGCGGGTCAAAATCAGCAGGATGCTCGTGCATATATTTGCGGATGGAAGCAGTCATTGCAAGGCGCAGGTCGGTATCAATGTTAATTTTGCAAACGCCGAATTTGCCTGCTTTTAAAAGCATGTCTTCCGGTACGCCCTGTGCGCCGTCCAGTTTGCCTCCGTATTTGTTGCATTCTTCAACAAACTGCGGAATAACGGTGGATGCGCCGTGCAGTACCAGCGGGAAGCCCGGCAGCATGTTGGTAATTTTTTCAAGGCGGGCAAAATCAAGTTCCGGTTTGCCTTTAAATTTGTAAGCGCCGTGGCTGGTGCCGATGGCGATGGCCAGAGAGTCGCACCCGGTCTTGGACACGAACTCCTCCACCTCCTCAGGGTGGGTATAGGAGGAATCCTCGGCGGACACGTTGACCTCATCCTCGATGCCGGCCAGGGTGCCCAGCTCGGCCTCCACCACCACGCCGTGGTCATGGGCATACTCCACCACCTGACGGGTCAGGGCAATGTTCTCGGCAAAGGGCTTGGAGGAGGCGTCGATCATCACGGAAGTGAAGCCGTCCTCAATGCAGGACTTGCACAGCTCGAAGCTGTCGCCGTGGTCCAGATGCAGGGCGATGGGCAGGCCGGTCTCGATGACGGCGGCCTCCACCAGCTTCTTCAGATAGGTGCGGTTGGCATAGGCCCGGGCGCCCTTGGACACCTGCAGGATCAGGGGGGCCTTCAGCTCGGCAGCGGCCTCGGTGATGCCCTGAATGATCTCCATGTTGTTCACGTTGAAGGCGCCGATGGCGTAACCGCCGTTATAGGCCTTCTCAAACATTTCCTTTGTTGTAACCAGTGGCATAATAAATCGCTCCTTTTGAAAATTTGGTCTTGACTTGTATGGAATGATTGGGATAAGATGTACATATGCATTGTACCACATTTTTTCTTTTTTGCAAGCCCCGATGGTTTACTTTATCAATCTTTTATGATAAAATATTCCGCACGGCAAGAAAATTCTACTGGGAGGTAGTCAATCATGAAAGAATTAAAAGGTGCCTGTATCATCGGTCAGTCCGGCGGGCCCACGTCTGTGATCAACGCCAGTGCCTACGGCGTCATCGACACGGCCCTGAAATCCGGCGTCATCACCCAAGTGCTGGGCGCGGAGCACGGCATCAAGGGCGTTCTCAGCGACCGTCTGTTCGACATGGGTCTGGAGGATCCCGAGGAGCTGCGTCTTCTGAAATACACCCCCTCCTCCGCCCTGGGCTCCTGCCGCTATAAGATCGCCGATCCTGAGGTGGACGATACCGATTATCGCCGCATCCTGGAGGTGTTCAAGAAGCACAATGTCCGCTACTTCTTCTATAACGGCGGCAACGACTCCATGGACACCTGCAACAAGATCAATCAGTATATGCAGTCCGTGGGCTACGAATGCCGGGTCATGGGCGTTCCCAAGACCATCGACAACGACCTGTTCGGCACGGATCACTGCCCCGGCTATGCCTCCGCCGCCAAGTACATCGCCACCTCCCTGATGGAGGTGAACCTGGACGCCCATGTGTACGACACCGGCATGATCGTGGTTATGGAGATCATGGGCCGCCACGCCGGCTGGCTGACGGCCGCCGCCGCCCTGGCCGGTGAATACGGCGCAGGCCCCGACCTGATCTACCTGCCCGAGGTGGACTTCAGCATGACCCAGTTTATTGAGGATGTCAAGCGTGTATACGCCGAAAAGGGCTCCTGCATCGTGGCCGTGTCCGAGGGCATCCACTATGAGGACGGCGGCTTCGTCTCCGAGGCCAAGGTGGCCGCCAACGACGGCTTCGGCCATGCCCAGCTGGGCGGTCTGGCCGCCATGCTGGCCCAGGTGCTGAAGGAGGAAACCGGCGCCAAGGTCCGGGGCATCGAGCTGAACCTGCTGCAGCGCTGCGGCGCACATCTGGCCTCCGAAACCGATATCGAGGAGTCGTACATGGCCGGTAAGGCCGCCGTGGAAAATGCCATCAACGGTATCAACGGCCGCATGATCGGCTTCGAGCGCGGCATCCGGGACGGTAAGTATGCCTGCAAGACCAAGCTCATCCCCCTGATGGAGGTGGCCAACACCGAAAAGAAGGTCCCCCGGGAGTGGATCAACGAGGCCGGCAACGGCGTGAACCACCAGTTTGTGGAGTACGCGCTGCCCCTGATCCAGGGTGAGCCGGACCTGCCCAAGGTAGACTCCCTGCCCCGCTTTGCCCATCTGAAGAAGATCCTGGCCAAGTAAATCCCCGTTTCAACGATCCCCTGGCGCTTGTGCGCCAGGGGATTTTTAGCTTTTCCTGTAATGCTAAATAGCTTTACAGCTTTACCAAGTGCGCACCTGCGGCCTTCAGCATGAGCCGCTTGGTGCCCACCCGGTCGAAGGCCACCTCTACCAGGGCATCGCCGCCCATGGGCCGCACGCTCAGGACCATCCCCTGGCCGAAGGCGCTGTGCCGCACCCCGTCGCCGGGCTGCAGCTGCAGCAGCGCTGCGGAGACCGCCGCCGGACGCACCGGGCGCTCCGGGTGTGCCGGACGCTCCGTCCCGGGCCGCGCTTCCCGCTGCGGCGCATAGGCAGGCCCATCGCCGAAATCGTCCCAGGAGGACGCCGGACGGGGCTCGGGCTTCCCCAGCCACTCCATGTTCTCCTCCGGGATCTCCTTCAGAAACCGGGAGGGCATGCAGGGAGTGGTGCGGCCGAACAGCATCCGCTGCCGGGCGTTGGTCAGGGTCAGCTTCTCCTTGGCCCGGGTCATGGCCACATAGCACAGCCGCCGCTCCTCCTCCATTTCCTCCGGCTCTCCCATGGCGCGATTCCCCGGGAAAAGCCCATCCTCCATGCCCACCACGAACACGCTGGGAAACTCCAGTCCCTTGGCGCTGTGCATGGTCATCAGCGTCACGCAGTTGTCCCCGGCCTCCTGGCTGTCCAGGTCCGTATACAGGGCCACCTCGTCCAGGAAGCCCGACAATGTGGGATTCTCCGGATCGTTTTCCAGGAAGGCCTGGATGCTGGAGCTGAGCTCCTCCACGTTTTCCAGGCGCCCCCGGCTCTCCATATCGTTCTTCTCCTGGAGCATCCCCACATAGCCGCTGCGGCGGCACACATATTCATAGAACTCCACCAGGCCCATATCGTCCGCCTGACGGCGCATTTCGTCGATCATCTCTGTAAAGGTCGTCAGCTTGCCAGTGCTTGCCTTCAGCTGGGGATAGTCTCCTGCCCGCCGCAGAACCTCCATCAGCGGCAGGCCCTCCTCCGTGGCGATGACCTGGGCCTTGTCCATGGTGGCCGCGCCGATCTTCCGGGCGGGCACGTTGACGATCCGCCGCAGCCGCAGGTCGTCGGCGGGGTTGTTGATGACGCACAGATACGCCAGCATGTCCTTCACCTCGGCCCGGTCGAAGAACTTGGTGCCGCCGATGATCTTATAGGGCACGCCGTTGCGCTTGAAGGCATACTCCAGGGCGTTGGACTGGGCGTTCATGCGGTACAGCACGGCGTTGTCCTTCCAGTTCCTCCCCCGGCGATAGTTCATCATGATCTGACCCACCACATAGTTGGCCTCGTCTCCCTCGTTGAAGCAGGTCTTTACGGTGACCACCTCCCCCGCTCCGTTCTCGGTCCACAGGGTCTTGCCCTTGCGGCCCACGTTGTGGCGGATCACGGCGTTGGCGGCGTCCAGAATATTCTGGGTGGAGCGGTAGTTCTGCTCCAGCCGGATGGTCCTGGCACCGGCGTACTGCTTTTCAAAGCTGAGGATGTTCTCGATGTTGGCCCCCCGGAAGCGATAGATGCTCTGGTCGTCGTCGCCTACCACGCAGATGTTCTTCCGTCCCCCGGCCAGCAGGCTGGCCAGCATATACTGCATGTGGTTGGTGTCCTGATACTCGTCGATGAGGACATAGCGGAACTTGTTCCGGTAATATTCCAAGGTCTGGCGGTCCGACTGCAAAAGCTCCACCGTGTGCAGGATGATGTCGTCAAAGTCCAGGGCATTGGCGTCCCGCAGGCGGCGGTTATAGGCGGCATAGACCCGGCCCATCCGCACCCGTCTCCAGTCGCCCCGCTGTTCCCACAGCTGGCTGAACTCCTCGGGCATCATCATGGCGTCCTTGGCGTTGGAGATCACCGACAGCACCTCCCGCACCGGGAAGGTCTTTTCCTCCAGCCCCATCTCCTTGAGGATGTCCTTGATGACCCGCTTGCTGTCGTCGGTGTCGTAAATGGTAAAGCTGCGGTCGAAGCCGATTTTGTCGATGTCCCGGCGCAGGATGCGGACACAGGCCGAGTGGAAGGTGGCGGCCCACACGTCCCGGGCCTCCTCCCCCAGCATCTTCTCCAGCCGGTCCTTCAGCTCGTTGGCGGCCTTGTTGGTGAAGGTGATGGCCAGCACCTCCCAGGGGCGGGCAGGCTCCACGGCGCAGAGATACTGCATCAGCGGCCGCTGCTCCGGGTCCGGCCGGGCGGCATACTGCTCCAGAAATTCCACCTCGTCCCGGGAAATGGGCAGCGGTATCTCATCTGTGTCGCTGCCCCGGCCATAGCGCAGGAGGTTCGCCACCCGGTTGATCAGCACCGTGGTCTTGCCGGACCCGGCCCCCGCCAGCAGCAGCAGCGGCCCCTCGGTGGTCAGAACCCCCTCCAGCTGCCGGGGATTCAGGTGCGCATAATCCGTGGCAATGGCCCTTGTCCGGGCCTCAATAAATCGTTTCTCCAGGTCGTTCATAGTGTTCCTTCCCCTGTCTGTATTCTTGTCTCTCATTTTAATACAATTTTCGCCTCCGGTCAACCGCTCTGCAAAGTTTGTCGAATTTTTGTTCGATTATCTCTTGACAAGAACGTCTGTTCGATTTATAATACCGATAGAACAAATGTTTTTGGAGGCGTTCCCTATGACGACTTTTGGATTTATTGTGATGCTGCTGGGTGCCGGTGCTTTCTCCGCCGGGGTTATCCGTCTGGCGGACTGGATTGACCAGCCCCGTCCTCGCCGCCGCACCGCCTGAGGCCGCCGGTCATGGAACTGCTGGATAAGCTGGCCATCCTGGCCGATGCGGCCAAATATGACGCGGCCTGCACCTCCAGCGGCGTTCGCCGGGGCTCCCGGCCGGGCATGATCGGCAACACCAGCTCCTCCCTGGCAGGCTGCTGCCACAGCTTCTCTGCCGACGGGCGCTGCATCACCCTGCTGAAGGTGCTGATGACCAACCGTTGCGTCTACGACTGCAAATACTGCGTCAACCGCCGGTCCCACGATACCCGCCGGGCGGCCTTCACCCCCCGGGAGCTGGCGGAGCTGACCATCGGGTTCTACCGGCGCAATTATATCGAGGGCCTGTTCCTGTCCTCCGGCGTCCTGCGCAGCCCCGACTACACCACCGAACAGATGATCGAGTGTCTGCGCCTGCTGCGGCAGGAATACCGGTTCAACGGATATATCCACGCCAAAGCCATCCCCGGCACGTCCCCGGAGCTGGTGCAGCAGCTGGGCCTGCTGGCGGACCGGCTCAGCGTCAATATCGAGCTTCCCTCCCAGGAGGGGCTGCAGACCCTGGCCCCGGATAAAAACAAGCAGGCCATCCTGCGGCCTATGGGCCTCATCCGGGACCGGGCCGCCCAGAGCAAGGCGGAGCTGGTGCAGTATAAGCACGCCCCGGTCTTTGCCCCGGCGGGCCAGAGCACCCAGCTCATCGTCGGCGCTACCCGGGACACGGACCGGCACATTCTGCACCTGACAGAATCCCTGTACCGGAAATATCGGTTAAAACGCGTGTTCTACTCCGCCTATGTTCCGGTGGTGGAAAACGCCCTTCTGCCCTCTCTGGACACCAAGCCGCCCCTGCTGCGGGAGCACCGGCTATACCAGGCGGACTGGCTGCTGCGGTTTTACGGCTTTAAAGCCCAAGAGCTGCTGGACGAGGCCCACCCGGACTTCAATCCCCTGCTGGACCCCAAGTGCCATTGGGCCCTGTGCCACCTGGAGCAGTTCCCGGTGGAGATCCGTAAGGCGGACCTGGAGACTCTGCTGCGGGTGCCGGGCATCGGCCCGGTCAGTGCACGGCGCATCGTCTCCGCCCGTCGGCAGACTCCTCTGCGGCTGGAGGACCTGCCCAAGCTGGGCGTGGTGCTGAAGCGGGCGCAGTTCTTCGTCACCTGCGGCGGCCGTATGCGCCCGGGGCTTCACTTCTCTGCCGCCACCCTGTCACGCCAGTTGGAGGCCATGGAGCGGGGCCAGCTGCCGCCCCAGGAATGCCGGCAGCTGTCGCTGTTCGATGCCGGGTGACGCCATGGAGGATGTGATCTTTCAATATGACGGCAGCTTCCCCGGCTTCCTGTGCTGTGTGTTCGACAGCTATGCCCATAAAGAATTCCCCATCGCCTTTTACAGCGATGAGGAATGCGTCTCCCTGTATCCGGTGCGGGTGGTGGTTACCCGCCGGGACCATAGCCAGCGGGTGTACGACAGTTTGCAGCGCCTGTCCCCTCCGGCTCTGAAGGCCCTGCGCCGGGCCTGGCTGACCTGCCTGGAGGACAAGGAGCTTCGCCTGTACGCCTTCATCCGCAAGCTGTACGACCAGGGGCCCGGCTTTATGCGCAGCCAGGCCGACGATGTGTACTACCCCATCGCCTGTGCCCTGCGTCACCTGGGCGGTGAACTGGAAAAGCTGCGGGGCTTCGTGCGTTTTTCCGATTACAACGGCATCCTGGGCGGCGAGATCGAGCCAAAGAACCGGGTGCTCCCTCTGCTGGCCAACCACTTCTGCAGCCGCATGGCCGGAGAGCCCTTCTTCCTGTACGACCGCACCCACCGGGAGCTGCTGCTGTACACCAAGGGCCAGCGCCGCATCGTCCCGGTGGAAAGCCTGACGCTGGAGCTGCCCGGCTCGGAGGAGCTTCAATACCGGGCCCTGTGGCAGGAGTTTTTCCGCACCGTATCCATCCGGGAGCGGACCAACCCCCGCTGTCAGAACTCGTTTCTCCCCAAGCGGTATCGGGGCGTCATGACGGAATTTCTTCCGGTGGACTACGAGGGCCTCAACCGTCCAGCAGCCGCCGGAGATCTGCCAGCCCTCGGCGCTCCAGCCGGGATATCTGCACCTGGGACACCCCCAGGATCCGGGCCGTCTGCTCCTGGGTCAGCCCCTTGAAGAAGCGCAGCAGGATGGTCATTTTCTCCCGCTCCGGCAGCTGATCGATGGCCTCCCGCAGGGCGATGTGCTCCACCATGCGCTCCTCCGGGCTGTCGGTGCCCAGGGTGGACTCCAGGGTTAGCCCCTCCGCCGTCTCCTGCTGCAGGGATTCCGGCGCGCCGGTGGCCAGCTCAACGCTAGCGATCTCCTCCGGCGTCAGCCCCGTCTCCTCCGCCAGCTCCGACAGCCGTGGATCCCGGCCCAGCCGGTGCCGCAGCCGCTCCCGGGCCGCGGCCAGGGCCTGCCCCTTTTC
>OMEV01001473.1_pt1 | contig 9437 bp, 12 predicted proteins | sample 1645491 | NCBI WGS metagenome assembly OMEV01 (sample SAMEA103958122, study PRJEB25191) | human gut metagenome | biome: human-associated habitat [ENVO:00009003]; feature: intestine environment [ENVO:2100002]; material: feces | place: Germany | collected 2013/2015
TGATGCCGCCAACCGGATGACGGCAATCGAGTTCCTGCGGAGGTACCGCCCCAATTCGCTGGTGAAAAGCAGTGCGCGGGGCGAGTACCAGCTTGCGGAGCATGACAGCTTCAAGATAAACGGAGAATCCAGTGTCTGGCACTGGAAAAGCCGCGACATTGGCGGCAAGTCAGCGCTGAAATATTTGATTTATGTGGAAGGTGTACCGTTCGTAGAGGCGGTGCAGCTGCTGTGTGAGGAAAGCCCGATGTACATCCCCGTGCAGCATGAAGCGGTGGAGCGCGAGCGCCCGCCGTTCCGTCTGCCGAACCCTGCGCTGAATAATGACCGTGTGACGCGGTATTTGCTGGGGCGCGGCATCTCACTGCCCACGATTCGCTACTGCATTGCGAGAAAAATTCTGTACGAAAGTGCAGAATATCACAACTGTGTTTTCTTGGGCAAAGACCCGCAGGGTGTGCCGAAATATGCTGCTCTGCGCGGTATTTATGACTATGGGAAACCATTCAAGCGCGAAGCACCGGGCAGTCAGAAACAATACGGCTTCTGCATCCCGCCGATGCAGCCCGGCACTACCGTGGCCGTGTTTGAGGCCGCCATAGATGCCATGGCAGAGATGACGCTCTGCGGGGATGCTGCGGACAAGTACCGTCTATCGCTGGGCGGGGTTTCATCCTCCGGCAAAGAACCGCTGGCCTTGCAGGAATTTCTGCGCCAGCACCCGGAGATCACCACGATAGAACTGCGGCTGGACAACGATGCCAAAGGACGCATGGCGAGTGTCGGCATCCGGAAAATCTACGCTGACCGCTACACCGTGCATGACCTTCCGCCCAACATCGAGAATGGAGATTACGATGATATGGCAAAAAGCAACCTGATGGCAAGAACTGCCGCCCACCGTGCAGTTTGCCGATAGAGAGAGATCAACATGAAAGTTAGAAATCGTTCGCCCACTTATAGGGCATAAACAGGAGGTAAATCGTTATGGCTGTGTTCCGTGTACAAAAGACGCAAAATTATACCATTATGTCCAACCATCATCTGCGCAACAAGGCTCTTTCGCTCAAGGCGAAGGGGCTTTTATCTTTGATGCTGTCTCTGCCCGAAGATTGGGATTATACCACGCGAGGGCTGGCGTCCATCTGCAAAGAGGGCGTGGACAGCGTGTGTGCCACCGTGCGCGAGTTAGAAGCGGCGGGGTATATTATCCGCCGCCGCATCCGCGACAAGAACGGTCAGATGCGCGGTATGGAGTACACGGTTTTAGAGCAGCCGCAGCCCCCGGAACAGGACAAGCCTAGCTGTGCCCAACCAAAACAGGCAAAGCCTAAACGGGAAAAACCTGTACAGGAAAATCCTGCACAATTAAATACTAAAGAACAAAAGAAAGAAATAACTAAAAACGTATCTAATCCTATCCGCACGGCAGACGAACGGGAGCAGTATCGGGATTTGATTCGGGAAAACATTGAGTACGACATTCTGGCAAAGAACAATCCGGCAGATAGGATTCGATTGGATGAGCTGGTGGAACTCATGCTGGACACGGTCTGTTCCAAACGCAGCAGTATCCGTATTGCGGGGGACGAGTTTCCGACAGAGGTAGTGAAGTCCAGATTCCTGAAACTTGAAGCTCAGCATATCCAGTATGTGCTGGACAGCCTGAAAGACAACCCGCCGCATATCCGCAATATCAAGAAATACTTACTGGCGGCGCTTTACAATGCGCCGCTGACGATGGAAAACTACTACGCCGCGCAGATCAACCATGATTTGTACGGCAGAAACCGAGGTGATGTGAATTGGAAATGAAGTTTTATTCTCCGCTGACTGCGGAATTTTTCCCAGATGAACCTGACTGGGAGGACGAATCTTACAACGAGTACGAAGGCTATCCAATGGACGGCCATGACCTGCTGCAATACGCAGACGCTGTTGATGAGGCTGTGAAAAAGGACATTGCAGATTTCAACGGCGACCTGATGCAGTATTACCACGAGGACGATTCCGTCCGCAGCAAGGTGGTAAGTGCTGTGCCGTCTGTGGAAATTTGCGGCAACAAACTGTGCGGGTGTCTGACCGTGGAACTGAAAGAAACTCTGCTCGATGATGATCAGACCGTCCTGTGCAACTACATTTCCGGTCAGTACAGCGACGGCTGGGGTGAGGGCTTTGAACAGAGGGATATTCGTGTGGAGGAGGGCACGTTGGCTGTTCATTTCTGGCAGGAAGATGGATTCAAGATGACGCCATCTTTTGAGAAAATCCCGAAACCGGAAAAGAATTTTCTGCGCCCCAAGATGCAGCTGATTGGGCAGGACGGCAACATTTTTGCCATCATGGGTCGAGCCTCGCGCCTGCTGAAAAATGCCGGGCAGAGCGACAAGGCCAAGGAAATGTGTAACCGCGTTATGGCCAGCAAGAGTTATAACGCGGCACTGGCCATTGTGTCTGAGTATGTCGAAACCGAATTGACACCCAAAACCAGAAATAAACCGAACCGAGGTGACGCCCGATGAGGATGAAAAAATACGAAATCACCGACATTGCCCATCCTGATAACCCGAAGCTGCACCGCATCCGAGCGCTGACCGATGTGGGTACAGATGTTCACAAAGGTGATTTTGGTGGCTTTGTCGAAACCGAGGATAATCTCGACCAAGAGGGTTTTGCATGGATTGGCAAAGATGCCATTGCCTGCGAGGATTCGTACATCGGCGGAGATGCAACACTTGCGGATTCCGCCGTGGCAAGGGACTCTGCTTATGTCGGAAACAATGCGGTTATCGCTGACCATGCCGTGGTGCAGGACAAGGCCATTGTTTGCGGCGGATATATTTCCGGCAATAGTTGCATCTGCGGTAATGCCATCTTAAACGCCGATACGCAAACTCTCTGTGCGCCCATGATTGGCGGCAACGCCCGTGTCTATGGGGAACTCACCGGCAATGTAGTATGTCAGGGCAGTGCCGTGGTGCTGCCGGGTGTAAAACTTTACAATGCCACGGCGGATTGCTTTGTCCTGAAAGATGATACTGTCAGTGTTGTGCCTGCCCAAAGGCCGGAAGTCACCACATCAAAAGAAACAAAACACCACGAAAACGAACGCTAAGAAAGAAGGATGCCTTTGACGAACACTCCCGAAACGCTCAACATTCTCACCCCTGATTTCCGGATGCCCGAACACTGCGGCGGTGACCGCTGGTCGATCCTGCATGGGGATTCTTTGCAGATCCTCCGCCAGTTTGTGCCGAACAGCTTCGATGCCATCATCACCGACCCGCCCTATGCCAGCGGCGGCAGCAGCCAGACCACCAAGAACCGCAGCACCAACGAAAAGTACAGCAGCATGAGCAAAGAAAAGGCGCTGCCCGACTTTGACTCTGACCAGATGGATCAGCTGAGTTGGATGTTCTGGACGGCGGCATGGCTGCAGGATGCCCGCCGCATTGCCAAGCCCGGTGCGCCCGTCTGCCTGTTCATCGATTGGCGGCAGCTGCCCGCCATGACGCTGGCTTTGCAGTGGGCGGGCTGGACCTGGCGCGGTGTAGCCGTGTGGGATAAAGTCGCCAGCCGTCCACAGAAAGGACGCTTCCGCCAGCAGTCCGAGTACATTGTGTGGGGGTCGAACGGCAAAATGCCGCTTGAGAGAAATGTTGGGTGTCTGCCGGGCGTGTTCCGATACCCGAACCCCCAGAACCGCATCCATGTAACCGAGAAGCCCTTGCAGCTTATGCGGGATGTGGTGCAGATCTGCGAACCGGGCGGGCGCATCCTTGACCCCTTTGCCGGGGCAGGCACCACAGTGCTGGCCGCTGTGCAGGAAGGCTATGAGGCTGTCGGCATCGAAATGTCGGACGCCTACTTCCAACGCAGCACTGAACGGCTGAAAACTGCCCTTGAATCCGAAGTGAATCAGAACTGATTCACTTTTGACCGCTAACTTGAAAATAGTGAATCAAATCTGATTCACTCCCGAAATTCAGAAAGGAAACACGAAAATGAAACGACCTTGGGCTTTTATCTGTGCCAACGAGGGCGCAACCTCCAAACATCTCCGCAATTATTGCCGCGAGGTGTACCTGCTGGGCTACCTGCCGGTATGCCCCAAATTGCAGGACAGCCAGTATTTGGTGCTGGAAGATGCCATGGAACGCAGCGAGTACACCGCCATTGTGAGGGATAAGCTGCTGCGCTGCCCGATGCTGGTGGTCTGCAGCCGCAATCAGGATGCGACCACCAACGCGCAGATCGGTTTGGCACAGAAATACAACCGTATTGTCACAACCTTGGACGGTTTGAAGAAAGCCGTTTCGGAGGGCGATGACCTTGTGTCATGAACCGTTTTGCGGGGTGTCGTGTTTTGCTAGCATAGCGTCTGGTCGACCAGACGCACATTTTGGGGATGCCCCAAACCCCTGCCGTGCGTAAACGCAGATTTGTTGTCTCATTCCATGTCGATGAGAATGAATTATCATTCTTGAATCGGCAGGTTGCGGCCAGCAGTCTGAACCGAGAGGAATACCTGCGCACGCTCATTGCAGGCAAAGCAATCCATCCGCGCCCCTGCACGCACCATGCCGATCTGCTCCGCAAGGTGGCAGGGCTGTGCAACAATGCAAATCAGCTTGCCCACCGTGCCAACAGTACCGGAACAGCAGGGCAGGGGAGTGTGGATGAAATGACCCGGCTAACCCAAGAGGTCTGGCGGGAAGTAAAAGAAAACTGGTAAAGGAGTCACTATGAAAAATGGCTTACACATCCGTGATCCCTGTGCGCCGCCTTGACCGCACAGTGGACTATGTACAAAACAAAGCAAAAACGACACCGAAATCACTGGAAGAAGCTGTGGACTATGCGGCAAACCGGGATAAAACCGAATCAGCCTGTTTTGAAACAGGACTGGGCTGCACAACCACCAGCGCCTTTGAAGATATGCGATTGAATACGCTTCGCTGGCACAAAGAAACCGGTGTGCAGGGATACCATCTTGTCCAGAGTTTTGCGGAAGGGGAGGTGACTCCGGAACTTGCGCACCAGATCGGTGTCGAATTTGCGGAACAGCTATTGCTTGGGAAATACCAAGCAATTGTGACAACGCATTTGAACACTAAGCATTACCACAACCACATTGTATGGAGCGCCGTCAGCTTGGAGGATGGAAAGAAGTACCACAGCAACAGCAAAAGCTATTACACTGAGGTACGCGCCCTTTCAGACGCGCTCTGCCAAAAGTATGGGCTTTCCATCATTGAAACACCGGAATCGCTGCGAGGAAAGCGGCAATATGAAAAGTGGAGGGCTGAGGAAAACAACCAACCCACATGGCGCACTGCCATCCGGCAGGATGTGGACGAAGCAATTCAACAAAGCCTTACATGGCGGCAATTTCTTGGCGCGCTGGAACACAAAGGGTATGAGGTCCGCATGGGACGCAAGTATCCCGTGTTGCGCCCACCCGGAAAGGAGCGCTTTGTTCGATTTAAAACGCTGGGCAAGAGGTATACCCCCGAAGCAATCCAGACGCGCATCCTGTATCCACGAAGCTACCGCCCTTATGTGGAAAATCCACCAGCAATCCAACATGGCCGTCTGCACAGCGGGAAGAAGCCCCATCGCAAGCTGACCGGGCTGCGGGCGCTGTATTATCGTTACCTGTACGAATTGGGTGCGCTCCCTCGCAAGCCGCGCCGCCCCAGCTATGCCGTGCGGCAGGATGCCTATAAGCTGGATCAGAGAATCCGGCAGATGGAGTTCCTATCCAAGCACAACATTGACACGCTGGCACAGCTGGAAACTCACCGACAAGCCCTGCAAACAGAAATTGGGCAGTTGCTGACAAAGCGTAAGCAACTACCCAAAACCGATGATGTACTATCGCAATGTGAATCGGTCAACACAGCCCTAAAGCAGCTTCGCCAAGAAGAACGCCTCTGCCGTAAAATCGCAGAACACTCCCTAGAGGTGCAGCAACACCTCACCGAAGCCCGCCGTGACCGTGCTGAACAACAACAGCGCGAACAGGAACGTGCGCGTGACCGCCGCCCCAACATTGATTTAACACTATAATTCGGAAAGGAAAATGCCTATGAAATATCCCAACAAAGACTACATCGAACACCTGCGCCGCAAGTACCCGCCCGGCACGCGGCTGCAACTCAGCTGTATGGAAGATGAGATGGCCGTGCCTCCCGGCTCTATGGGAACCGTTGATTTCATCGATGATGCCGGACAAATCCACATGAATTGGGACTGCGGGCGCAGTCTTGCCCTCATCCCCGGCGTGGACTCGTTCAGCCGCTTGCCCTCGCCCAAAGAAAAGGCCGGTGATGCCAGATGAATTACGGCTCTGAACCCGCAGACCAGGTCGTCCGCTACTCGCTGGAGGGTGCAGAGTTTGCCCTGCGCATCTCCGGCACCGCTGCGAAAAACTTCTTTATTTTCGCACAGGCGGTGCTGCATGACAGCAAAAAGACCCACGGCAAAACGCACCTCATCCGGCTGCTGAAAGAACAGAAACCGCTGAAATTTTTCACGGTGGACAAAGACCGTATGCACGATTTTGCCCGCGCCTCCAAGGCGCATGGTCTGCTGTATTGCCCCATCCGTGACAAGATGGACCCCGACCACATTGAGATCGCCATTTTACAGGATGATGCTTCCAAGGCCAACCGCATCATCGACAAGCTGCAACTTGCTGTTGTGGACACCGGCACGGCAGAACTTATCGACACTGTGCAGCAGGAGCGTGGTGAAACCGCTCCGGAAACCGAGCGCGTCCAGACCGAGGACGGTGCGGTAGATTTTGAGGTCGGCGCAGACGAGGAGCAGTTCAACATGGGTTTTCCGCAGGGCTCGGAGAACGCCAGTCCGTCCGAGCCTTTCTCCGACAGCAGCAAATCTTTTGCAAACTCGCCGTCGCCGCGCGCCGATCAGCTTCGGGCCAAGGGTGAGCGCCCCAGCGTGCGCATGGAATTAAGCGACATCACCGCCTACCTGCGCCGCAAGGTTGAGCCGCCCAAAGACCGAATGCCGAGGATGCCCGTAAAAATCAAGAGAAAGGAGCAAACACTGTAAATGGACTTGAACAAATATCTCAACAACGCCGCACCGTCAGAACCGCAGTATTCTAAGGAAGATTACGCTGCCATGAAGAAAACCGAGCGTGAAGCGGTTTGGGCGCAGGTGGATGCCCGCATGGGTGAGGTACTGGCAGATGCCCCGGCCTTGCAGGAATTTCTCAACTTCATGTCGCAAAGTAGAAACTCGCTGCCGAACCAGCTTTTGCTCTCCGGCCAGAACGCCGACATCACGGATGCCCGCACATTCCAGCAATGGAAGGATGCCGGAAGGCATATCCGTACCGGCGAGGAAGGTTACACGGCCATTGTGGGGCAGGTGTACGAGAATAACGGCCGAAAGGCTTCCGGGTATAATATCGGCAAGGTGTTCGACATCACCCAGACGCGCGGCAGGCCTGTGCCACCGCCCGCCGAATACCAAGTGGATGAACTGATTGCCGCCTCCATCGAGAGCAGCCCAGTGCCGATTCAGATCTCGGACAGTCTGCCGGATGGCATCCAAGCGCAGTATGTTCCCAAGAACCGCACGATTTATGTCCGCAACGGCATGGATGCAGGCACGACGCTGTGCGCCATCGTTCGGGAGTGCGCACAGGCAGATTTTCACAAGGATTACACCTACAACCGCCAAGCCTACGCTGCGCCGAGTTACTGTGCCGCTTACATGGTCGCGCATCGGTATGGGCTTGACACCGCCGCTTTCAACTTTGACCGCGTGGTTGCCTTGTATGGCAATCTGGGCAAAGAACAGCAGCGGAGCTTTCTGTCGGATGTGAACACCGTTGGTGGTGGGCTGCTGCGCAGTCTGAGTCGCACGCTGGCTGTACAGACCCGCGAACCGCTCGCCGCAGAATACGCTGTTGCCGTGCCGTCTGCCAAGAAGCAATCTCGCCAGCAGGAGCGCGGCTGATTGTTTTCCGTTTGTTTTCAAATGACGGATAGCTATTGCGGCAGTTCTATGATATGCTGTGAGCAAAGGATGGTGAAAAACAATGACAGAACGTAAAGTTAAACTTGACCGTGCCAACAAAAGCATCCTGCTCCGGGCGCTGGGAGATGTCTACTACGGTCAGCGCGCCTGCGGCGGCAGTGGCGAGGTAACCGGACGGCTCATCCTGCGGGTGAACGATCTGCCCGCAGGCGGCAAGCTGACGCTGTCGGCGGCAGAGTATCGGCTGGCAAAAGCAGCCCTCAACCAACTGCGCACCCAGCGCTTGGCTGAGGGCGGCTATACCGATGCCGTGGATGACGCGCTGACCCGGCTGCTGCACGCGCACACGCCGCTGTTTATCTGGTGAATCCGGCTATGACATGGGAAAAATTCTGGTCGATCATTGACCGGGTCCGCGCCCAAGCGGATATGCAGGATGAAGCGTCCGTGAAACAGTTCCTTTACACGGAACTCATCAAATTGCCGCAGGATGAACTGCTCGGCTTTGATTGCGCATGGCAAAGTTATTGCAATAAAGCCAACTTTCCCAAAATGGTCGCGGCGGCCTGTATCATCAATGACGGCAGTTCGGATGACAGATTTACCGATTTCCGTAACTGGCTGATTATGCAGGGGTACGATGCTTATCGGCAGGCGCTGATTGACCCCGATAACCTTGCGGCGCTCAACATTCCGTTCCGAGATACTGAGTGGATGGGATGCGGGAATGTGGCATGGTATGCCTACGCGGGGCAGCAGCTGCGCACCTATTTTGAGAAAGCGGGTATCACAGCTGAACTGCACCGAAAGTATCCGGCCATGCTGGAATTGCCTGACGATTTGAATCGGGCAATCATGCGGGAGCAGCTTGCGCCACACCGTGCACAGGAAACCGAATGGGAACGGCAAATGCTGCGAACGGAAGTCAAGCACTACATAGATACCAGTGGGCTGGCGTACAGCTACAACGAATTCTATACTCAAAACATGCCGGATAAAGTTGCATGGAAAACACTGCAGAGTGATTTGTTTTCCAATCTGCCGCAAATCAAGGCGGAACGTATGCCGCAGGACTTTTCCGTAGTTTTGCCGAAGTTGTGGAGAAAACGTCAGGCATGGGATACCGAGCGTACAAAGCGCCCGCCCTATCGCGGCGAAGAAAGGTAGTCCACCACGCCGGGAAGAAAGAACCCTTGGTGGGTCTGGCTGCTGCCGCTGCCTGTTGTATGGTGGGCGGCGCTGGCGGTGGCTTGCCGCTGGCAGCCGGGCATGAAAATAACGGCTCTGCTGGATGCGCTGAACAGCGCACTGGCAGAGCCGTTTGCGTTGGTGTGGGTCAGCAACAGCCCGCGCTTTTTGCTGGTGTTTACGGTGATTTACGCGGTGGTGGTTATCGTGGCCGTGACGGATCAGAAGAACAC